>Ga0209164_1004634_pt1 | contig 12175 bp, 14 predicted proteins | sample MTBNYHSulfiMetaG_FD_187458 | JGI IMG/M metagenome (GOLD analysis project Ga0209164, IMG submission 187458) | Enrichment culture microbial communities from rom New York Harbor, USA that are MTBE-degrading - MTBE-NYH (New York Harbor Sulfidogenic)... | ecosystem: Environmental > Aquatic > Marine >...
TCACAAACACGGCACCAGCGCACGCACCCGGTTTCTGCGCTTTGCCGACGATACGGTCTGCGCCTTCGCCCCTCTGCCGCAGCGGGCGGCGATCATCGATCAGGGCGCCTTGCCGCAAGCATCGGGGATCGAGTCCCATCCGGCGTTGCTGCTGAAGGAGTGCAGGCAGCGCTTGCAGCTGCCGGAGGGGGCGTTCGGGGTGGAGGGGGAGTACCGGGTGTGGGTCGATGCCCCGGGTGGGGCGATCCGCATCCTGCTGGTCCGCTTTACCGATATCGACCCGCCGTTCGAGGCCGCGGCGGCCATCGGTGCCCGCTTTATCGACCTCACCGAGGCGCGCGATCTCCCGGCGGTCGAGCTGTTGCTGTTGCGCAGGGCCTATGAGGTAATATTGGGAGGCTAGCGGGTCATTGCCGCCGTATTGTCTACCTCAATCAGGATAATCTCGATGAAATCCCTCTTCACCCTGCTTCTCGCCGCGCTCCTGCTCAGCGGCTGTTCCGAGCCCCCACACAGTGTCAGTAATCATCAGGTCTATGTCTTCGGCACGCTGGTCGACATCACCGTCTGGGGAGCGCACCCGGAGCAGGAGGATAAGGCGGTGGCGGCGATCACCCAGGACTTCCAGCGCATGCACCACGAGTGGCATGCCTGGAAGCCGGGGCCGCTGGTGGAGATCAACAAGGCCATCGCCGCGGGCGAGCCCGCCACGGTCATCCCCTCGCTCATTCCCATCATCGAGCAGTCCACCGTGCTTTCACGCCAGAGCGAGGGGCTGTTCGATCCGGCCATCGGCGGCCTGCTCAATCTGTGGGGCTTCCAGGGCGATGGCCGGCCCAACGGCCCGCCGCCCGAGCGCGAGGCGATCGCGGCGTGGGTCGAGGCCAATCCGCGCATGGATGACCTGACCCTGCAGGGCGACACGCTGCGCTCAGCCAATCCCGCCGTGCAGCTCGACTTCGGCGCCTTCGCCAAGGGCTATGCGGTGGACCTGGCCATCGCGCGCCTGCGCGAGTTCGGCATCGATGACGCGATCATCAACGCCGGCGGCGATCTGCGCGCCATCGGCAGCAAGGACGGCAAGCCGTGGCGCGTCGGCATCCGCCACCCGCAGGGGCAGGGGGTGCTGGCGGCGCTGGAGGTGAGCGGCGACGAATCGGTCTTCACCTCCGGCAACTACGAGCGCTACCGTGAATACGAGGGGGTGCACTACACTCACATCCTCGACCCGCGCAACGGCATGCCGGTGGACGGCGTTACCTCGGTTACCGTGATCCACGACAACGGCGCGGTGGCCGATGCGGCAGCGACGGCACTGGTGGTGGCCGGGCCGAGCGAGTGGCACCGCATCGCCAGGCAGATGGGGATCAAATACGTGATGCTGGTCGACGACAAGGGAGTGGTCTACATGAACCCGCGCATGCAGCAGCGGGTGCAGTTCCAGGAGCCCCCGCCGGCCGACATCCGCCTCAGCGATCCGCTGTAGCGCCATGGGCATCAGCATCGAAACGGCAGGGGAGCACGATATCGACGCCCTTGGCGTGTTGCTGCAGCAGCTCTTCGCCATCGAGGCGGACTTTCACTTCGATGCGGCCAGGGTTCGGCGCGGCCTGGAACAATTGCTCGCGACCCCGCGCGCCTGCCTGCTGGTGGCGCGCCGCGACGGCCGGGTCGTCGGCATGTGCAGCGCACAACTGGTGATCTCCACCGCCGAAGGGGCGTACTCGGCCTGGGTGGAGGACGTGGTGGTCGACAGCGACCACCGCGGCCAGGGGATCGGCCAGCGTCTGCTGGAGGGGATCGCCGCCTGGGCACAAGAACAGGGCGCCACCCGCCTGCAACTGCTCGCCGACCTCGAGAACAGACCCGCCCTGGATTTCTACCGCGGCAACGGCTGGCAGCAGACGCAACTGCTGGCCCTGCGAACCACACTGCCGTCGTAACCGCACCTCGTCTACCCGCAGCAGGGCGCTGCGTGGGCAACAGCACGCTTCGCCGAGAGACTCGGCTCCTGCAATTCGACAACGTGCATTGGCCGGCACCGGTACTACTATTGGGGTATGTGTCGAGGTGTTGAGGCGATGGACGAAGAAGAAAAACAGCTGATCTCCGAGTACGAGCCGGGCCACGACCTGCGGCTGGAGCACGAGGACGCGACCATCCGTTTTCTTCACCGGATCATCCGCCTGGTGGTGAAGATGCTCGCGGTACTCATGGTGCTGGTAATCGTCTGGGGGATCGGCGACGTGATCTTTGTGCTGTACCAGCGCCTGTTGCACCCGCCGGTAATGCTGCTGCAGATCAACGACATCCTTGCTACATTTGGCGCGTTTCTGGCCGTGCTGATTGCCATCGAGATCTTTATCAATATCAGCATGTATCTGAGCACCAATGTGATCCCGGTGCGCCTGGTGGTGGCCACGGCGCTGATGGCCATCTCACGCAAGGTGATCATCTTCGATTTCGATGCGCTAACGCCGCCGTTCGTCTACGGCACCGCCGCGGTGGTGCTTGCTCTGGGTATAACCTATTGGCTGATTACAAAAAGGACCTGAGTGGAGGGCCGAAGTTTTGTGCATGCAAGAGTGGCGTCCATCTTGTCTTTTGCGCGAAACGTCTATGATAGTTGCATGGCCTGTAGCGAATCTCACGACGGGAGGAGCCCATGGAAATGTACCGCAATATCTTGTGCGCCCTCGACCTCTCGCAGAGCAGCGAGGCGACCTGCGAGCGCGCCATCGGCCTGGCCCGGCAACTGGGCGCAACGCTCACACTGGTTCATGTGATCGATCACTTTCCGCAAGACCGCTCCAATACCCTCTTTGCTCCCGAGAACAACGACCCCGCCGAATTCCGCGAAGCCCAGGCGCACAAGGGACTGCATGAGATGGCCGAGCGGTTGGGCTATCTCGATGCCGCCTATGAGGTGCTGTTCACGACCCGTTCGGCATGGCATGAGATCGTCCGCTTCGCCAGGGAGAGCAACAAGGACCTGGTGATCGTCGGCGGACACGGCAGTCACGGCATCGTCGCCATGCTCGGCTCAACCGCGAACAACGTGGTCAAGCATGCCCCCTGCGATGTCCTGGCAGTACAAGCGATGGCTTGACGCCGAACGCAGCGAATTTCGACGCCGCGGCAGGATGAATCGATGTCAGCCTGCTGCAGGATGGATGACCCCCGGCGGATCTTCTGCGTAGGATGGGATGAATCCCATCATGTTAATGCATTTAGTGCGCAAACGATTTTGCCGATGGCGATCCGCCCGTGAACCCGGCAGCCTGTCGCTGTAATGCAGCGCCGCTGCCAGATCCTTGCTGACATGTTCGTGGTATTTGGCCAGCCGCTCCAGCGATTCCACGCACCCCTTGTCGGCCAACCCTTCCCATATGGGTAGCGCCTCGCCCCAGTTTTCGTCGCGCCGCAGCAGCTGCGCCAGCAGCCGCTTGCCGTCATCACACAGCCCGTCCCATTCGCTTTGCAGCAGTGCCAGTGCCTGTCGTTCGTCGACCTCCGACAGCCAGCGCGCCAGGCCGTAGAGGTCTGCCTTGTGGCAGCGGGGAGCGGCAATAGCCTGTGCAAGTGTGGCGTGGGCGGCGGCGAGCGAAAGGATATCCTGCCGGTTGTGCTCCACCACCTTGATGAGCTTCTCACCGTAACCGGCGCGCAGAAAGGCGAACCACGCTTCGGGTGCTTCGGCCCCGGGCAGATCGTCCACGCGGTGGAAACCGAGCAGATTTTTCTCGACCGTCTGCAGGCGACAATCGTCCCAGCGTTTGGCAAAGAGGCGCCGCACCGGGTGCAGCAGGTCGAGATGCTCGCGCCCGGAAAAGGCGGGGAAGAGTCCCTGCATGCGAAAGCGGGTGGTGAGCAGCGGCAGGTCGTAGCTCTTGCCGTTGTAGCTCACCAGGCGATGAGTTGCCGGCAGCACCTTTTCCACCTCGGCCAGCAGCGCCGCCTCGGCGGCGAAGCTGGTGATGAGAAATTGGACCAGCTGGATCGACTCGTCGCGGACGATCGCTACGCCGACCAGGAAGGCGAGGGTGCCGCTGCCGCCGGCCAGTCCGGTGGTCTCGGTGTCGATGTAGACACCCGGTTGCTGTTCCGTCTCACCGGGAAGCAGGGGAATATCCGTCAGGGCGCTCAATTCGCAGCGGCCAATCCTGCCTGCCAGCGGTACGAACTCCTCGATTTTGATCAACCCGTCGGCGACAAACTCGCCGTTGACCGCATGCGCCAAATTCCCGGCACTCATCCTGGCGAATGCCGCAACGGGGCGGCCCTGCACCCGCTCTGGCCGCAGGTGCGCCAGGCGCTCGCGCAGCGGGGTGGCGGTAGGCGGCACAACCGGCGGCGCGGCGACAGGCCGGGCGCCTGCCTGCGACTGCAATTGTGAAAGGCGTGATTTGAGTGTCATAAAAATTGCTCTGCCGAGTGAAGTAAATTGGGGGGGCGAAACATGTTGCCAATCGTCTTGGATGTGTCATTGCGAGCAAAGCGACTCAATCTCATGTCGAGCCGCTGATATCGACAGATTGCTTCGTCACTACCGTTCATCGCAATGACAGGCATCAGGGTTTTGTCATTGCGAGCAAGGCGAAGCAATCTCATGTCGAGCCGCTGATGTTGACAGATTGCTTCGTCACTACCGTTCATCGCAATGACAGGCATCAGGGTTTTGTCATTGCGAGCAAGGCGAAGCAATCTCACGTCGAGCCGCTGATATCGACAGATTGCTTCGTCACTACTGTTCCTCGCAATGACAGGCATCAGGGTTTTGTCATTGCGAGCAAGGCGAAGCAATCCAAGCAGTGCCCCGGTCGCCGGCAATCGCATTCACTGACGCTCCTCACCTCTGAACAACGACAACACCCTCAGCGCCGCCTGTTTCGGCGAGTAGCCGCGCACCTCGTCGCCGGCGAGGATCGGCCCGATGCAGCTGGGGCAGCCATACTCGCATTCGCATTCGTTCACCAGTCGCGCGGCATGCTCCACCACTTGCTGCTTTCTGCCGAACAGCGGCTCGCTGATGCCGATGCCACCCGGATAGTTGTCGTAGAGGAACAGGGTGGGGGTGAACTGTTGCAGGGCGAGCGGCTCGAGCGCCTGGCCCTCGCTGTCGCGCAGGGTGCCGCGGCCGTTGCTGCCGACGGTGGCGAACCACCTGGCGTTGCCGTCGCCGACGGCCCGGCCGATGTCCTGCGGCTCGGAGAGCATCTGCATCGCCGCCACGTGGTGCATCGCGTAGCCGGCGCCGAGGAAACCGTCGAGGGCCTGCTGGCGGCTGGGAAAGCTCTCGTCCAGTTTGCTCGGTTCGACCTGCCACCACACGGAAGTGGTGTGCATCTCCTGGTCGGGCAGGGCGATGTTGCCGTAGCCGATGTTCTCGTGGCTGTAGTAGCGGATCTTCTTGTAGCCGGCGATGCGCCGCACCAGGTGGACCTCGCCGTGGGCCATCGCCGCCTGGCGCCCTTTCTCCTCGGCGAAGTTCTCCAGGATCTTCAGCCGGGTGTAGTCGATGGCGTCGGTGTAGTAGTCGGCGCGGGTGCGGGTGACGAAGGCCTTGCGCCCCTCCCAGTCGAGCCGTTCGACCTGGTAGGGGGCGGACTGGATCATGTAGATCGCCCCCTCGTAAATGGTCATCGGCGCCGAGCTGAAATCGACCTCGGCGATCACCGTCTGTTTTCCTTCGGTGGTGTCGATGACCACGAAGTTGCCCTCGGCCACCGAGCGCAGCGAGACGCTGTTGGCCGGGTAACTGTCGGCCATCCAGTGCCACTGCTCGCCCTCCCGGTGGAGGATGCCGCTCTCCTCGAAGTAGGCGAGCATCTCCAATAGCTCCTCGCCGCCGAAGCGCTCGCCCTGTTTGAACGGCAGCTCGAAGGCGGCGCAGCGGATGTGATCGAGCAGGATCAGCAGCTGGTCCGGATCGATACGCGCCTGCTCCGGGGATGCACCGAGGAAGAACTCCGGGTTGCGGATGATGTACTGATCCAGCGGCAGGGAGCTTGCCACCAGCACGCCGAGCGCGGTGCGCTGGCGCCGCCCGGCGCGCCCCAGCCGCTGCCAGGTGCCGGCGATGGTGCCGGGATAGCCGTTCAATACGCACACGTCGAGCGCGCCGATGTCCACGCCGAGTTCCAGCGCCGAGGTGGCGACCACGCAGTCGATGCTGCCCTCGCGCAGCTTCTTCTCCATGGCTCGGCGTTCGTTCGGCAGGTAGCCGCCGCGGTAGGCGGCGATGCGCGCCGGCTTGCGCGGATCCTTGTCGAAATTGTCCTTGAGGTACTTGGTCAGCACCTCGACCATCAGCCGCGACTGGGCGAAGAGGATGCTCTTGAGTCCCTGCTGCACCGCCATGCGCGCGATGCGCGTGGTCTGCGAGCGGGCCGAGGCGCGGATGCCGAGGTCGGGGTTGACCACCGGCGGGTTCCACAGCAACAGATGCTTGGCCCCCTGCGGTGCGCCGCTCTCGGTGATGGCGTGGACCTCCTCGCCGACGAGGTTTGCCGCCAGCTCGCCGGGATTGGCGATGGTCGCCGAGCAGAGGATGAACAGCGGGTCGGCGCCGTAGATGCGGCAGATGCGGCGCAGGCGGCGGATGACGTTGGCCACGTGCGAGCCGAACACCCCGCGGTAGGTGTGCATCTCGTCGATCACCACGTACTCCAGGGCCTCGAAGAACTGCGCCCACTTGGTGTGGTGGGGCAGGATCCCCTGGTGCAGCATGTCCGGGTTGGTGACTACGATGTCGCCCTTGGTGCGCACTGCCTTGCGCGCATCGCCCGGGGTGTCGCCGTCGAAGGTGAAGGCGCGCACGCTCAAGTTCCCCGCCTGGTTCAGCTCCAGCAACTCCGCCACCTGGTCCTGCGCCAGCGCCTTGGTCGGGAACATATACAGCGCCTTGGCCTTGCGCTGCAGCGCCGCCTGCAGCACCGGCAGGTTGTAGCAGAGGGTCTTGCCCGAGGCGGTGGGGGTGACGACTACCGTATGGCGGCCCGCCTGCACGCTCTCCCAGCTCGCCGCCTGGTGGCTGTAGAGCCGCTCGACGCCGCGGCCGGTGAGCGCCCTAACCAGCCGCTCGTCGAGCGCGGCGGGGAAGGGGGCGAAGCTGCCGACCTTGGCCGGGATCACCAGCTCGCCGGTGATCTGCGCCCTGTGCTTGCTACGCAGTCGCGCGGCGAGGGCCTCGACCGGGTCCTGGAACAGCGGTGTGACTTGTGGGGCGGGCGTACTCATGCTAGGTTCTCTGTTCGTTCTTGTGTGCTAGAATAGAGAACCGGTGGAGAACAGGCAAGCCCCATGATGAAACTGACCCGACGCCAGCAAGAAATCTACGACTACCTGCGCGACAACCAGGCGCGCTTCGCCCACCCGCCGACCCTGGACGAGTTGTGCCAGGCGCTGGGGCTGAGCTCCCGCGGCTCGCTGCACAAGCACATCCAGGCCCTGGTCGAGGCCGGCCTCGTCGAACCGCTGGAGGGCAAGCGCCACGGCGTGCGCCTGGCCGAGAACGCGGAAGAGGAGGGCGTCCCCTTCCTCGGCCGCATCGCCGCCGGCCGTCCCATCGAGGCGCTGCCCCAGCCCGAATACATGGCCATCCCCGAGTTCATGCAGACCGGCAAGCCCTGCTACGTGCTGCAGGTGGTCGGCGACTCGATGATCGACGAGGGGATCTTCGACGGCGACTACGTGGTGATCGAGCAGCGCGACAGCGCCCGCAACGGCGAGATCGTCGTCGCCCTGGTCCGCGGCGAGGAGGCCACCCTCAAGCGTATCGAGCAGAAGCCGGGGCAGGTGATCCTCCATCCGGCCAATGCGGCGCTGAAGCCGATGCGCTATACGCCCGACGAGGTGGCGATCCAGGGGGTGCTGGTGGGGCAGATGAGGAGGTATTGATGCTATGACCGAACCCCATTGTGTGGACACTTTCCGTACAAATCGCTATCCTTGTCAGGAACAGGAGGATAGACCAATGGCAAAAGCTGAACGAATCGACCTGCGTGTCCAGGAAGAGCTAAAGGGGCGTTTTACCGCCGCCGCCGAGGCTGTCGGCATGAATCTGTCCACCTTTATCATCGCCGCCGCCCAGGAGCAGGCCGCACGAGTCCTGCGCAGCCGCGAGGCAGTGGTGCTTAGCGACCGCGACCGGGATCGGTTCCTCGCGGCACTCGACCGCCCGGCCCAGCCGCTGCCCGAATCCCTGCGCAAGACGAAAGCGCGCCGTAGTGCGTTAATGGCCGATGGGTGAGCCGCAGCGCTATCTCATCGAGCCCATCAGCAAGGGCCACGATCGGAAGGGATTCGATTGCGGCCATCCCTTCCTCAACGAATACCTGCGCCAGTTCGCCCGCCAGAACGACGACAACGGCATAGCCAGGGCCTTCGTTATGCTGCCTGAGCAGGGCAATCCTGTTGTCGGCTACTACACCCTGTCGGCAGCGGAAATCGCCTTTGAAAACATCCCGGCAGATGCCGCTCAGCGCCTGCCCAGGTATCCAATACCCGCGGCGCGTATTGGCGAACTGGCGGTGGATGTTTCCTGTCAGGGATTGGGGCTGGGAAGCCAATTGCTGCTCGATGCCCTGGAACGTATCGTTGCCGCCTCGGAGGATGTCGCGGTCTGGGCCGTGGTGGTCGAGCCCATCGATCAGCAGGCCGCCAGTTTCTACCAGCGTTTCGATTTCGAGCCGATGCTGGACAGTGCGACGATGTTTTTGAGTATGCGGGATGTAGTGAACTGGGTAGTGGAGTAATTTTGACTGCATAACTTGGACATTCTTCCAGTGCTTTCCCCGTAGGGGAAAATGGGATAAGTTCAGCCAATGGGAATTCGCAAGGAGCATGACGATGGAATGCCGCAAACGACTCACACCAGGGATGAACGGCACCAAACGCTACCAGCAGCGCTTTGGCGAGCGGCTGCTCTATGTGCGGCCGCAACGACCCGGCAAGACAGCGCCGCCTGACCATCGTCGAGCTTATCGTCGATGAATCCCCCTTGCTTCCCTCCCGCACAGGACCGAGAAGCGGTTGTTTCCCCACCCAAACCAGAACGTTCTTGCCCGTATCGATTACGCAGAGAGTGAGCTGCGCAACCAGGCCAAGGCCGCCGGGCACAGTGGCTGCCTGAACTGAAACGGTGGAAGATGGCTTACCGCACTGCCGTTGGGTTGGGGTTGAAGGGGAGGGTTGAGGAGTATGGGGTGGATGATAGTGGAAACTAATGTTTGGATGTGGATGCTTGTGTTCGGTATTGGGAATGTTTCCAATAATGGATATTCTGTCTAAACCACGTTAGGCAACAAGAATATGAGATATTGGAATGTAACTGCGGCAGCTACTGACCTTGCCTCCGGCCAAATAAGCGAGTGGGGTAAGGCAAAGTATTTAATTGCAGGCTCTATTTTCAGCATTATGGCAATGGCAGTGCCTTTGTGGATGTTTAAGTACACCATTACCACCACAACCATGGTCGGTTATGTGATATCTCTATTTATTGTAATTGGTGGGTTCATTAGGTTGTTCAAAATGAATGCAAATATCGATGCCAATAATTTCATAGAGCGGTATGTAATATTTGCATTTCCAACAGCCATCAAGGTAACCACGCTATTCTGGCTTGTGTCTTTTGCATTTATCATTTCACTCACGGCACTTGGTTATGCAAATAGTCCGCTATGGCAGTACTTTGGGCTTTTGAGTACCCCGCTATACTACGTTGCATTCTTTTGGGTCATGGGGCATGGCTTCAATGCATACAATGCCTAACGAATAAGGTTAGATTGTGAGAGCGAAGCGAACCACAATCTGAACCGATTGTTGGACAAGCCCGGCTCCGAAGTCTCTCTCTATGAAAATATCTTTTTGAATTTCACGGGCAATAATCGCTAGCTCGGAATTCCCGTGTGACTCGTTACCATTGCGATAACGTAAGTGCTGAATTTGTCGGTAAATGGCCTTATCCAGGCCGACCGTTCCTCTCTGCTTGTGGAAACAGAACGTCCCGCCAATCGAAATTGCGCGTGCGTTTACATAACCAATGCACTCGCCGGCGCATTGAGCAGGAAACGCCTCGGAAGCAGCACAGGGATGCGTGTGCGCACGATCTTCATTTCGCCGCCACAGCAGCGACAGGTTAGCGGTGGTCTTTTCCGTAGCCATGCCGTGGAACGTGCCGGATCGAGCTTGAGAAGATAATGCAGCAACTGGATCAGTCGTTTGCTGTTTGGATGCAGAAAGCCGAAGTTACGGGCGCGTCGAAAGCCCTTCGGCAAAACATGCTGCAAGAGCTGCCAGAGGAAATCCTCACCGGCCAGGGTGCGTATTTCGTGCTCTTTTGTCTTGCTGTTTAGATAGCGAAAACTGACCTTGCCATTGTCGCAGGCGACAATATCCTTCTCTTGAAGCACGCCCCGGTAAAGGTAACGGCCGAGATAGACCAACGCCTTGTCGCCATTGCCGACGTGCTTGCAATCCACCACCCAATTTTCGGGATAGTGCTTTGGCAATGCCAGTCCCGCCTGGGTGATCTCATCGAGCATTTTGGCTCGAAACACCTTGGCCAGCGCCCTGTGATTGAAGAGGTAAGGCTTTTTCTTCGTCGTCTTGGTACGCCACAGCCGGCGCTTGGCATCGAGCGCGGCAGCGGGGAGCGCCAGATGCACATGGGGATGAAAATCCAGACGCCGGGAATGGGTGTGTAACACCGCGATGGCGCCGGGCGTACCCTGAAGCTGCCGGTCGTTGAGACTGAAGGCGTGAACCGTCTCCCAGGCGCACTGCATCATCAGGGCATAGAGCTGGCGCTGATGTCCCCAGGCCAGTGCCCGCAGCTCGGCCGGCAAGGTGAAGGTCAACAAAAAATAGTCACCAGGCACCTGCTTCTTGAGCTGTCGCTCCAGCCACTGCTGGCTTTCATGATGCTGGCAATGGGGGCAGCTGCGATGACCGCAGGAGTGCGGCACGAACTGCTGCTCGTCACAGTCGCTGCATTGCACCTGCATCCGGGGACTTCGTGCGCTACGACAGTGTTTCATTGCCAATAGCGCCCGCCGATGACTTGGCAACAGACGCTCGTGATATTTGGCCAGCAGTGCCGGCTCGAAGGTTTCGATGATCGAGGAGAGGCGGATCATTTCACGCTCCCCCAATCGATGGTAAAGCCATTCATCAGGGTGTTGATGAGCGTGGTGGCGTTTTGTCCGGTGTGCGAGGTCAGGTGCGTGTATTTGGCGGTGGTGAGGATGGAGTGATGGCCGAGGATCTTCTGCACCTCCAGCAGATCGACGCCGGCCTCGATCAGATGGGTTGCATAACTGTGGCGAAGGCTGTGCGGGGAGATCTTTTTTTTAGCCCGCACTGCTGGGCCACCTTGCGCAGGGTCAACTGGACACCACCGCGATCGAGCGGCGAGGTGGCCCGGTGTGCTCCTTTAAGACCGCCGTGACGATTGGGAAAGAGCAGTGTGGGATGGCGATGGATTTGCCAGAAGCGGCGCAACAGCACAAGGGTTTGCTCGGGCAAGGGCACGAGGCGATCTTTGTTGCCCTTGGCATCACGGATATGCACCCGTTGGCGCTCGGCATCGATATCGCCGACCTGAAGGCGCAAGCCTTCACCGAGGCGTAGCCCGAGACTGTAGAGGGTGAAATAGAACACCTTGTAGCTCAGGGTCTGGGTGGCCTGAAAGAGCCGCTGTGCCTCCTCAACGGTCACGATATCGGGCAGACGGCGGGCCTTGGGAGGTTTGACCAAATCAATGGCGACCCAGGGCTTGCGCAGGACATGGGTATAGAAGAACTTCAGACCATAGAGGTCGAGCTTGACGGCGCTCCAGGAGTGCGTGCTCAGCAGATCGGTGAAGTAATCGAGTAGTTGCAGTTCGGTCAGTGACTCGATCTGATGATCGAAATAGTCACCGATGCGGCGAATGGCGCGTGAATAGGCCTCGATGGTTTTGGGTTGCAGGCCCTTGAGCTTCAGGTGCTTGAGGTGGGACTGGTAATAGTGCTTGAACTTTTCTTCGGACACTGGTTTCATTGCGTTGTAACCTCATAATTCTTGGTCGAATGGCCCTCGTGCGCGAGGGGTGAGGTTACATCTTACAATTTACCGGGCGGTGCTGTTTTTCTCCGCGTAGCGGCTTCGTCCAACAATTAGCTCAAGTCGCTCG
>Ga0209164_1004637_pt1 | contig 12172 bp, 9 predicted proteins | sample MTBNYHSulfiMetaG_FD_187458 | JGI IMG/M metagenome (GOLD analysis project Ga0209164, IMG submission 187458) | Enrichment culture microbial communities from rom New York Harbor, USA that are MTBE-degrading - MTBE-NYH (New York Harbor Sulfidogenic)... | ecosystem: Environmental > Aquatic > Marine >...
CCCTCCGGGCTGGAGAGGGTGACGGTGACGGGAACACCCCCTCCGGCGGCCCGCCGCTCGGCCTCGTCCCGGGTGAACCTGAGCTCCACCTCCGCCGTGAGGGAGGCCGTCCCCTCCCGGACGGAATCGGTCCTGACCCAGAGGTCCGTGATGCGGGCGCCGTTCCACGCCACCAGTTCCACCGGCCGCCAGATGCCGGAGGTGACGAAGCGAGGCCCCCAGTCCCACCCGTAGTGGTAGGCGGCTTTCCGGACGAAGACCCGCGACGGGGGATTCCCCGCGTCGTTCCCGGCGGGGAGCTCGTAGGGGAGCCGGGCCCGGGCCTCCAGGGCCGGGGGCAAGGGCGAGGCGAAGTGGATTTCCAGGGTATTCTCCCCCGGGAGGAGGGAGCCCTTCACGTCCACCTCCCAGATCCTGAACATGTTGTGGGCGTCCAGGACCTTCCTGCCGTTCAGAAGCACCTCCGCGAAGGTGTCCAGACCGTGGAAGACGAGCTCCACCTCCTCCTTCTCCAGGATCTCGGGACCGGCCCGGAAGGTAGTCCTGTAGACCCAGTCCTCCTCTCCGATCCACTGCAGGGCCGTCTCGTTGTCCCGCCAGAAGGGGTCCGGGATGAGGCCGTTGGCCAGGAGGTCGATGTGGACCGTGCCCGGGACCGTGGCGGGGAGCCAGGTGGCGAGGGTATCGGCCAGACGCCCCGGAAAGCCCTGGCCCGGGGGCGTGTCGGCCCGACGGAGCTCCCATCCGTCCGAGAGCTCCAACACCACGGTGGAGGGTGCGGGAGGTCCGCAGCCCACGAGGGCCAGGGTGGCCAGCGCGGCCAGGAAGCGCCTCATCACCAGGTCCTCCTGAGGGGGTGGGCTTCGGTGTTGAAGACCACCTGGCTGAAGTCCAGGGTCTCGGGGGGCGCGAAGAGGAGGTAGGCGTACTTCAGCGTCTCCGCCAGGAAGAAGCTCTCCATGTCGTCGGCCTTCTCCTTGGTCCGGACGTCCCGAAGGTGGGCGTACCCCACCTCGTTCCTGCACCACCGGACGATGCGCTGGAAGATGTCCCACCCCATGGCCTTGTACCGGGCATCACCGGTGAGTGTGTAGAGGATGTAGGCGGACTCCAGGGCCTCGGGCCGCAACGGGTAGCCTCCGTGCACCACCTCCATGGTGGCGTAATCCATTTGCTCCGGCTCCACGTCGAAGGCGGTCCACATGAGGTACACCGACGCCATGAGGCGCTCAGCCCGCTCCAGGTCTCCCCCCAGGGCCAGGACCCCCGGCCAGAAGGCGTCCAGGGCCCCGAAGCGGGTGGCGGTGCGAAGACCTGTATGCATGTCGGTTTGGCCGTACCAGAGCCGCCCGTCCACCTCGTCGGTCAGGTACAGGTTCACCGGGTCGATGCTGGCCTCCCACATGTCCAGGAAGTCCCGGTCCCCGAAGAGGAGCCAGGCCTTCAGGAGGTATTCGTAGTACGAGTCGATCCTTCCCGAGAGGTGACTGGAGGTATTCTGCCATTCACCCGACTCCACGTCGAGCGTGGTGCCCACGAGCCCCAGCTCGGACCGACGGTCGAACACGGCCCGTATGCCGGCCTTGGCGGCATCGTAGTACCTGGGATCGCCCGTCATGCGGCTCAGGGCCCCGAACTCCAGCATGAGGGTCCCGATCTCCGCAGGGTTGTTCACCGCCTGGATCTTCTCTCCGGTCCGGAGGTTCACCCGGACGTAGGGCATTCCCGTGGCGGACTCGAAGGCTGGGAGCATCCGGTCCGCCAGGTCCGTGGCCAGCCCCAGGAGCCGGGGGTCCCCGTCCATCTGGTAGGCCGTGAGGAGACCGCCCAGGAGACGGATGGTCATTTCGAAGACCTGCACCGGAACGTCGTGGTCGAAGGAGAGGTCCTCAAGGATCATGGCCTTGGCCTCGGCGGCCTCGTCCTCCATCTCCATGAGGAGCATGGTGTCGAAGGCGTCCACCGGGGTCATGACGAGGGAAGCCCCGTACCAGTTCCTGCCCGTGCGGGAGAGGGGCTTGAGGGCATCGTATCCCCGGGCGTGGGCCAGGTAGCCGTTCCAGGCGTGGAGGAACTCGGCCTTCACGGCGGCGGCCATCTCGGCGTCGGGGGGAAGGTCCGAAGCGCTGGGCGGCCGGGCGTCCATGGCCGCCCCCCACTCCGAAGGCTCGGGGCCCATCCTGAGCTCCAGCACCCCTCCGGGGGCGACCTCGGCGTGCCGGAGGAAGCTCCGCTCCAGGGGCCGGCCGTTCAGCCGGGCGGACTGTACGTACCGGTTCTCCTGGGAGACCCCGGGGGCCCGGATCGTGAACCGTCGACCGCCGCCGAGGTCCAGGGTGGCCTCCGGAAAGAGGGGGCTCCCCAGGACCCAGGTTCCCTCCGCCGGGTTCACCGGGTAGATCCCCAGGGCCGACAGGACGTACCACGCCGTCATCTGGCCGCAGTCCTCGTTGCCGCTGAGGCCGAAGGGGGTGTCGTCGTACTGGGTGGCCAGGATCTCCCTCACGCGGTCCGCCGTCTTCCAGGGACGCCCGGCGTAGTTGTAGAGATAGGCGATGTGGTGGCTGGGTTCGTTTCCGTGGGCGTACTGGCCGATGAGGCCCGAGATGTCCGAGGAGACATTCTCCCCGGTGATGACGGTGTCCATTTCGAAGAGGGAGTCCAGCTTGGCCAGGAAACGCTCCTCCCCGCCCATGGCATCCATGAGGCCCCGGACGTCGTGGGGGACGAACCAGGAGTGCTGCCAGGCATTCCCCTCCGTGTAGTCCGTCCCCTCCCTGTGATCCGAGCGCCGGGGGTCGAAGGGCTCGGCCCAACGGCCGCCGGAGGTCTTCCCCCGCATAAACCGGGTCTCGGGGTCGAAGAGGTGCCTCCAACGCCCGGACCGCTCCAGGTAATGCCGGTAGAGGTCGTCCCTCCCCATGTCCCGCGCCATGGCGGCCAGGGTCCAGTCGTCGAAGGCGTACTCCAACGTCTTGGTGACGGACTCCACCTCCAGTTCCGTGGGGATGTAACCGAAGGCCTTGTAGTGCTCCAGTCCCCGGTGATCGGCGGTGGCGCTCTTCACCATGGCCTCCAGGGCCTTTTCGGCGTCGAACTCCCGATACCCCTTCCGGTAGGCGTCGGCGATGACGGGGAGGGCGTGATGCCCCGTCATGGTGTTGGTCTCGTTGCCCACCAGGGACCAGACCGGCAGGAGGCCGTGCTCGTCGTGGAAAGAGAGCATGGAGCTGACCAGGTCGTTCACCCGGTCCGGATCGATCAAGGTCAGGAGGGGGTGCTGGGCCCGGAAGGTGTCCCAGAGGGAGAAGATGGCGTGCTTCCGGTACCCAAGGGCCGTGTGCACCTGGCCGTCGGCCCCCCGGTACCGGCCGTCCTCATCCTGGAAGAGGACCGGGGCCAGACGGGTGCGGTAGAGGGAGGTGTAGAACGTGCGCCGCTCCGCCTCCGACCCGCCCCGCAGAACGACCTTCCGGAGCTCCCGCTCCCAGGCCCTCCGGGCCTCCTCCCGGATCCCGTCGAAGTCCCAGTGGGGGACCTCCGCCTCCAGGTTCGCCAGGGCTCCCGCCTCGTCCACGTAGGACAGCCCCACCTTCAGGAGGAGCGTCTCACCGGCGGCCACGGGATCGAAGGCGAAAAGGGCCCGGATGGCCACGGCGGTGGCTCTCGCCTCGCCGGCCGCCATCTCCTCCCCGGAGAAGATCCCCATGGCCAGGGCCGAGTCCGCCACGGCCGCGCGCCGGACCGGCCGCGAGAAGGCCATGGCGAAGAACAACTTCTGATCCCTGGCCCATCCCCGGGAGAACCGATAGCCCGTCACCAGGGTGTCGCTCAGGATCCGGACGCTGGTCTCCACGGGGGCGTCCCAGTTGACAGCGTAGCCCAGGTCCAGGAAGAGGGCCGGCTGGTCCGTCTCGGGGAAGGCATAACGGTGCACCCCCACTCTGGCCGTGGCGGTGAGCTCTGCGCGGATCTCCTGGTCCAGGAGATCCACGGCGTAGTAGCCGGGGGAGGCTTCTTCCCGGTCGTGGGAGAAGCGGGATCGGGCGCCCCGGTCCCAACGGTCCCGGTAGGGCACGTCCAGGGGGACGTAGTGGCTTACCGGCATCACCAGGATGTCCAGGAGGTCCCCGATGCCGGTGCCGCTCAGGTGGGTGTGGCTGAACCCCACCAGGAGGCTGTCCTCCCAGTTGTACCCGGCGATCCAGTCCCATCCTTGCTGCCCCTGGTCGGGGCTGAGCTGCACCATCCCCCAGGGGACGGTGGCGCCGGGGTAGACGTGGCCGTGGCCCCCCGTGCCGATGAAGGGGTCGACATACCGGGTGAGGGGCTCCAGGTCCTCGGCGGCGCCCCTCCCGGAGGGGTGGTCCGGGGGCTGGCAGGCGACGGTGACGAGGATGGCCGCCGCGGAGAGCAGAGGGAGGGGCGAGCCCCGGGGGGCGAGTCGGCAGGACCGACGGGTAGCCCCCGCCTTCTGGACGCCGGTGGTAGCCAGGGGTGCGGAAGACCGTTTCATCTCAGCCCCTCAACAGGTGCGGACGCTCCTTGTGGACCTTCAGGACCAACTCGCCGAAGAGCGTGTTGGCCCAGGCGAACCAGCTCCGGGTGAAGCGGGAGGGATCGTCCTGGTGGAACGACTCGTGCATGAAGCCGGTGCCCCCATGGGTCTCCTTCAGGGTCCGGAGGCATGACGCGATCTCGGCGTCGTCGGTGGAGGTGAGGGCTCGCATGGTGACGGCCAGGGGCCAGATCATCTCCAGGCCCACGTGGGGCCCCCCCACACCCTCGGCGGCGGCGCCCCGGAAGAAGTAGGGGTTCTCGGGGCTGAGGACGAAGGCCCGGGTGCGGCGATAGATGGGATCGCCGGGGACGCAGGCTCCCAGGTAGGGGAGGGAGAGGAGGCTGGGGATGTTGGCGTCGTCCATGTGGTGCCGGTTTCCGAAGCCATCCACCTCGTAGGCCCAGACCTCCCCGTGGGCCGGGTGTTCCATCACCGCATGGGCCCCCAGGGCCTCCTGCACCTCGGCTGCAAGGGCTTCGGCCTCCCGGCCGAGGATCAGTGCGCCGGCCCCCACCGAGCCCGCGCCCCCCGCGAGGCTCGCAGCCAGCTCCGCAAGCTGCCTCAACGCCACCACGGCGAAATGGTTGGAGGGGACCAGGAAGGAGAAGATGGTGGCGTCGTCGGAGGGCCTGAAGGTGGAGACGATGAGCCCTACAGGCCGGATGGGGTTCCCGTAGCCGGCTCCGGCCACCGTGTCCGTCTGCCACCCAGTGACCCGCTGGAACTTGTAGGGCCCCCGGGCCTCCTTCCTCTGCTGCTCCCGGAAGGTCCGGAGCACCGCCTCCATGGCGGCCAGCCACTCGGTCTCGAAGGGGGACGTGTCCCCCGTGGCCTTCCAGTAGCCGTGGGCCAGCCGGATGGGGTAGCACAGGGAGTCCACCTCCCATTTCCGCTCGTGGAGCTCCGGCTTCATCTCCGTGAGGTCGTCCTTCCACGGGCTCTCCCCGGGCTCCTTGTTGAAGGCGTTGGCGTAGGGGTCCACCAGGATGCACCGGGTCTGACGATGGATGACCCCGCGGATGAGCTCCTGGAGGCGGGGATCGTCTCTCAGGAGGGGCAGGTAGGGCCAGACCTGGGCCGTGGAGTCCCGGAGCCACATGGCCTCGATGTCTCCGGTGATGACGAAGGTGTCGGGCTTACCCTCCAGGGTTCCGAAGTCGACGGTGGTGTCCAGGGTGTTGGGGAAGCAGTTCGAGAAGAGCCAGGCCAACTCCGGGTCGGCGATCTCTGCGGACACCCTCCGGATGGTCTCATCCACCGCCGGGGAGACGAACCGCCGCTCCCCGGGGGGAGGCCTCCGGGAGCTGAAGTCCTGGGACCGCCCCGGGCCCCGGAGGAGGGCGGGGACGTGTGGGGGAGGCGAAGCCGCCCGGCCCCGGGACGGGAGAAGGGAGGCTCCCAGGGCGGCAGCCGCGCCCTTCTTCAGGAAGTCTCGGCGGGTAGGGTCGGCTGTCTCATCCATGGGGGAATCGCCGGGGGGTCGGGTCATGGGTCCCGCGCGCGATGGAAACGCGAGGGGCGACGACGGGTTCCTGGGCATGGGAAAGGATAGGTGTTTTCGGGGCCTCGCGGGAGGTTGGAGGGGTCGCTGCTGAACCTGGGGCGTTCAGGCGCGCCTCGGCCTCCTGGACGCCTGCAACGCGGGCTCCGGACCCCGTCCCACGGCGGAATCGGGCCTCTCCCTCTTGCACCTTCACCCTCCACGCATTCTTCTGCATCCGGTCGCAGGCTCTACCGAGGCCCTCTCACACGGTGAAGAACCATGAACGCTGCGGTCTGCCGACGCCTTTCCTCCATGGTGGCTCTCTTGTTTTTCGTTCCCTTCTGGCAGGCGTGCTCGGACGCACCCTCGCTTCCCCATACCCTGGAGATCGACTTCTCCGCCGCTCCGCAGGTGATGGTGGGCGCCCAGGTGGTGATCGACGGGAACGTCGTGGGGGAGCTCCAGCCGGAAGGCTCCTCGAGCATCGCGGCTTTTGGGGTGGCGGAGGGGAGCCACACGGTGGAGCTCCGCAAGGATGGGTACGAAGCCCAGTCCCTCGAGGTCGCCACGGAAGCAGGGAGCGGGAAGACCTCCCTCAAGGCGGCGGTGGCTACGTGGCTCCTGGACGGAGAGATCAAGAACGCCCTGACATTGAGCCGATAGGGGAGCGGAGCACCGGCGCCCGGCAGCGAGCCGCCGGTGCTCTCCAACCCCTACCCGAAGATCCCTTCCACTCCCTCGTAGGCGGCGTGTACGGCCTCGATGGCGGCCTCCACGTCGGCGCGGCCAGGGTTCTCCAGGACAGCCTGGAGGGCCGTGACCTTCTCGCCCAGGTTCGCGACCGCCGCCTGGAAGTGCTCCTGGTGCTCCGCAAGCCGGGCCGGCAGCTGGGCCGCATGGAGGGGGCCGATGGCCTCAGCCATGGCGTCGGCGGCCCGCTGGATCTTCTCCAGGTCGTACCCCGGGCCATAGTAGTGGTAGACCCCGTAGAGGTGCTGGTGGAAGGCCTCCAGCTCCGGGACCACGGGGCGGATGATCCTGACCATGCCCTCGTAATTCATGTGGAAGGCTTCGGTGTAGGCCAGGATCCGGTCCTCGTCTTCAGCCTCGGCCGCTTCCTTGAGCCCCTCGAAGGAGGACATGAGAAGCTGCTTCTGCTCATCCCAGCGAGCCTGCTTGTCCTGGAGGATGCCCGGGAGCCGGACGGCGTCCAGGGCGGCCAACCGCGTCTCGAACTCGGGCACCGCCTCCCGCATGGCGTCGAAATCCCGGGCCGGGAAGGCATCGTGCCACACGGGCTGCATCACCTCGTGAATGGCCTCCAACTCCGCCACCTGGGCCGTGAGCTCTGCCTCCGGCACTTCGGGCACCGAACCGGGGCGGTCCCCACCGCATGCCTGAAGAAGCCAGAGAGCGCCGAGAAGAGCCGTGAGGGGAACGCGATGGATGCTCCGCATCACCATACACCTCCGTTGAATTGAGTATACCTTCCCATGCAGAATCCCTACCTCTCGTCGTCCTCCGGTGCGATCCTGCCGGAGAGCCACGCTCCCACCTGCAGAACGTGCCCCACGGCGGGAAGGTCCGGCACCATGGCTGGGTCCACCGCCAGGTCCACGGGGCCCGCCGGCGTCTCCATCCGCAGCCGGACGAACTCCCGTCCGGTGAGCTGATTCGTCACCTTCTGGGCCTCCACCACCCTGCCCACCATGAGGGCGTGAGCCGTGGGGGTGGCTCCCTCGATCTGGCTCACCATCCCGGCGGGTATGAAGGCCGGCACCTCCAGGGGCTTGAGCTCCGGCTGCGCCTCCCGAAACTCCGCCTCGGTGGCGTAGGCGTTGAGCTCCACGACGAAGCCCGCCAGCTCCACGTCGTGTCTTGCGGTGAGCATGGCCTCCCTCACGTCCGGGAAGTCCGGAGCGTCGAAGACCACCGGGAATCCTCCTCCCAGCGCAGGGTTCGACCCTCCCTTCTGGGTCAGGCACAGGAATCCCCCGTCGTAGGGGGAGACTTCGGGCCTCTCCAGGATGGCCTGCAGCTCCATCCGCATCCGGGGGCCTCCGGCGAAATGGGGCTGCACGGACTTCATGGCCCCCGTGCCGTCCACGTAGATCCAGAGCTCTGCGCCGGAGGGGTCCCGCCAGCGGAGGGTCATGCTGTCCTCCCGCTGTGAGTGGGGCCGCGACGCCTTGAGGATTCCGCGCACCTGACTGAGGCGTTCTTCTGCCGAAGAGCTTCCGATTCCCAAAGCGGCGAGATGGTCGGCCACGTCGTCGTCTCCCTTGTCGTGCTTCGTGGGCCCCGTTCCTGCGGCGGGGCCGGGCTTGGGTTCCGGGCCGGGCCTCCGGGGCACATCGAGCGCCGCGGGTCCGCCCCGGATTCCGGTTCGAGTGCCACCAAGTTCAGGGTTTGGGCTCCATAAGACCAGTCCCCCGGCGGTTCGTTGTGTTCCGGAAAGGGCTTCCGTAGGTTCGTGCCTTCCGCCCAAGGGCTTGCGCGTGAGGGGCCCCGAACCGCTCTCCCTGGCATGGAGGGTCCATTGATCCGCTTCACCTCGCTGGATTGGTTCTGGGCCGGCGCCTTCCTCCTCCTCATGGTGGGAGGGGCCTTCTTCTTCTATCGGCTGGCCCGGCGATCCGAGTCCGACTTCTTCCTTGCCGGTCGCCGGCTGCCGTGGTGGCTCCCTGCCTCGTCGGTGTTCAGCACGCACACGGCGACCGACACCCCCATGTGGGTGACGGGAGTCATCTACGCCCACGGCTACCGGGGGCTCTGGTACACCTTCTTCACGGCATGGACGGCCATCGGCTCCTTCGTTTCCGCCCGCATCTTCCGCCGCTCCCTGGCCTACTCCCAGGCCGAGTGGCAGATCATGCGCTTCGGGGGATTCGGGGCCGAGCTGCTGCGGGGGTGGCTGGCCGGGTGGCAGGTCTTCATGAACATGTTCATCCTGGGGTGGGTGGGGATGGCCATGGGGAAGGTGGGGGCCCTGGTCTTCGGCTGGCCGGTGTGGGTGGGGCTGGTCTTCCCCACCCTGGTCACGGCGTCCTACACCCTGGCGGCGGGGTACTGGGGGGTGGTGATGGGAGACTTCCTCCAGGGGATCGTGGCCATCTTTGCCATCCTCATGGTGTCGCTGGTGGGGATCATGGCGGTGGGAGGTCCGGCCGAGCTGACGAGCCGTCTCGTGGAGATGGGGGAAGGATGGCGCATGGACGCCTTCGCCTTCACGGGGATGTTCACCGGCGAGTTCCCGGCAGCGTGGTGGTTGACCATGCTCGTCATCGCTGTGGTGGGGGGCTTCGGGATGGGGACAAGCATCGACTGGTACCCCGAGGCCCAGCGCATCCAGTCCGCAGGGTCCGTCCGAGACGCGTCCTACGGGATCTGGGCCGGGGGGGCCATCACCCTCATCCGCAACGGGTTCTGGGCCGCCAGCATCCTGGCGTTCTTCGTCCTGGCCCCCGACATCGCCAACGTCGCCGACTACGAGCTGGGATGGTTCCGCCTGGGCTTCGAGCTCCTGCCGGCGGGGCTCATCGGGGTGTTCTTCGCCGCCATCCTGGCCATCCATCTCTCCACCATTTCCAGCCACCTGAATCTCGGGGCCCTCTACTTCACCCGGGACCTGTACCAGCGGTACGTGAGGCCCGACGCCGACGAGAAGACGCTGGTGTGGGTCGGGCGCCTGGCTACCGCCGTTCTCCTCCTCGGGTCGTTCTTCTACGGGATGATGATGCAGGAGATCACCCGGTGGCTCATCTTCGCCCTCTGGCTCATGATGGCGGGGATCTGGCTCCCCAACATCCTTCAGGTGGTATGGTGGCGATTCAACGCCTGGGGGTACCTGTCGTCCTGGATGGCGAACCTGGGGGTGGCCTGGCTGGTGGTGTGGGTGCTGCCAGCCTTCGGGGTGTTCCCGCCCCTGCCGGACTACCTCCAGTTCTGGCTCCTCATGGCTCTCGGGGCCGTGGTCTTTTTCCCCATCACTTTCCTCACGAAGCCCGAGGAGATGGACCACCTGGTTCGGTATTACCTCCAGACGAGGCCCCTGGGATGGTGGGGGCCGGTCCACGCCGAGGCGGTGAGGCGCGGGCTCATGGACGAGGAGATCACGGCCCGGGCCGCCCCCCGTCCCCTGGTGAAGCGCACCTGGACCGCCGCCGAGGCGGAGGAGTGGACCCGGGAGGACTGGATCGTCATCGTCCTATCCCCGCTGGTCATGGCCTTCTTCATGGTAGGGGTGGCATCGCTCCTCCTCCTCCGGCCGGGGGGCATCCTCCTCACTACCCTGGCGCTCCTGGGGTCCGGTGCCATGTACTGGGTCATCGATCCCAAGCTCAGGGCGGTCTCGGCGGAATACGAGCAGCGGCAGGCGAAGTACCTGGCGGAGCTGGAGCGGGGGGTGAGGTGGGAGAGGGAAGCGAGGGTGCCGCAACCTGGGCCGGCCGGGGCCGGAAGGGAGGTCTGAGATGGACGAGGGTCTCGTCACCGTCATCGGCATGAGCATCGCCTACGCCGCCTCGTTCCTGGGGATGGCCCTGGCCTGGTACGGGTGGAAGAAACGCCGCGGAGAGGAGGAGAAGTGATGGAACCCTTGCCGGCCGTCCCCCCCATCGGGGGAGTGATCTGGACCGTGGTCATCCCCACCATTCTCTTCCTGGGGGCGTTCCTGGGAACCTACTTGCTCTACCGGAGGTTCGCCCGGGAGGAGAGGGAATGAATCGCGCCGCGCTTGCCCTGGCTCTGGTCCTCTTCCTGGCCTGCGCCCCGTCGGGGGACGTCTCCGGGCAGGTCCCCCTCCCCACCGTTGTGGTTCTCTCCACCGGTGGCACCATCGCCAGCACCCGCAGTGAGGAGGAGGGCGGGTATACCTCCAGCCTGCCGGGGGAGCAGCTCCTGGCCTCCGTCCCGGGCCTGGAGCGGGTGGCGCGGGTGGAGGTCAGGAACGTGGCCAACGTGGGGAGCACCAACATGACCCCCGCCCTCTGGCTGGAGGTCTCCCGGAGGGCCAGCGAGGCCCTCCTGAGGCCGGAGGTGGCTGGGGTCCTGGTGACCCACGGCACCGACACCATGGAGGAGACGGCCTACTTCCTCGACCTCACCGTCACCAGTGAGAAACCGGTGATCCTCGTCGGTGCCATGCGTGCCGCCTCGGAGCCCGACGCCGACGGCCCCCGGAACCTGCTGGACGCGGCCCGGGTGGCGGTGTCGGACGAAGCGAGGGGGAAGGGCGCCCTGGTGGTCCTGAACGGGGAGATCCACGCCGCCCGGGAGGTGACCAAGACCCATTCCCTGGCCGTGGAGACCTTCGGAACCCCCGAGTTCGGGGCCCTGGGAGTCGTGGATGCGGACGCCGTGCGCTTCTACCGTGCGCCCCTCCGGCGGCAGACCCTGCCTGTGGGTCCGGACATGGTCCTCCCCACGGTGGACATCGTTCCCAACTACGTGGGCTCGGATGGCCGGCTCATCCGCGGACTCCTGGCGGAAGGTCCCGTGGATGGACTGGTGGTGGACGCATCCGGGGCGGGGAACATCGCCGGTTCTCTCTTTGAAGCCGTGCGGGAAGCGAGAGAACGGGGGGTCGCCGTGGTTATCACCAGCCGGACCCATTCCGGTAGGGTGCTGCCCCTCTACGCAGGGAGCGGGGGCGGAACGACCCTGCAGGACCTGGGGTGCATCTTCGCGGACAACCTCTCTGCCCAGAAGGCCAGGGTCCTCCTCATAGTCGCCCTGACCCGGACCCGGGACCCCGAGGAGCTGCGGGCGCTCTTCCAGCGGTGACGGAGGCGCCGGCCCCGAGGAGACGCAGCCCCCCGCTGGCGCTCAGCCGGCGAAGGGAGTGCCCGACGAGTACCGTCCAGCCCTCCAGCGCCACCCACGGCGGGTTCCGGTGTAGGAGAGGATGAGGGAGGGATGGCTCCCTCCCCCCCCATGGCCATGGGAAGGAGGGCATCATGGTCCAGATCGAGTTGACCCCCACGGAAGCGGAGGTCCTCAAGATGGTCCTGGAGGACTACCTCTCGGACCTCCGGATGGAGATCGCCGACACCGACTCCATGGACTACCGTGATAAGCTCAAAGCCCGAAAGATGCTGCTGCGTAAGGTCGTCTCGCTGATCAACGCA
>Ga0209164_1004638_pt1 | contig 12169 bp, 7 predicted proteins | sample MTBNYHSulfiMetaG_FD_187458 | JGI IMG/M metagenome (GOLD analysis project Ga0209164, IMG submission 187458) | Enrichment culture microbial communities from rom New York Harbor, USA that are MTBE-degrading - MTBE-NYH (New York Harbor Sulfidogenic)... | ecosystem: Environmental > Aquatic > Marine >...
TGAAAGAGATAATCGAGAGGCGTTCGGGATACAGGATAAGGGAGTTGCGGGTGGGTGGCGGGGGCTCGAAGAGCGATGCGGTCATGCAAATCACCGCCGACATCTTTGGTCTCCCCGCGGTGAGATTGCATACCAGCAATCTCTCAGCCCTGGGTGCCGCCATCGACGCCGCCGTTGCCCTCAAGGTCTACGACGGCTTCCCCGATGCTGTGGCCAATATGGTGAGAGTGAAGCAGACGTTCGCTCCCCGCGAGGAGAATGCCAGGCTGTACGACAGGCTGTTCAACGAAGTGTACAAGAGGATATACCCCACGCTCTCACCGTTGCACAGCCGAATCGCCGAAATCACGGGCTACCCGCAGGTGAGGAAATGAAAGGGAGAGGCCGTTTCGCGGCCTGGCCGCTGAGAGATGGCAATGGAAGCTGAAGTAACCGTGGTCGGCAGCGGGCCCGCCGGGCTTGTCGCCGCCATTCACGCCCATGAGAGCGGCGCCAGGAACGTTCTTCTTCTCGAGAGGGAGGAGGAGCTGGGTGGCATCCTCAAGCAATGCATACACAACGGCTTCGGCCTGGAGCAGTTCAAGAAGGACTACACCGGTCCCGAGTATGCCGAGCGCCTCATCGAAGAGGTTGAGAAGACGGACGTGCGCTGCTTCTTGAACACAATGGTGACCGCAGTCTCGCCCGACAGGACGGTCACCGCGGTCAATCCTGAGAACGGCGTATTCGAGGTCAAGTCGAAGAGCGTGGTACTTGCCATGGGCTGTCGCGAACGTCCCCGCGGCAGCATCAATATCCCCGGAACGCGACCCGCCGGCATCTACACGGCGGGAGTGGCCCAGAGGTTCGTCAACATTGATGGATACCTTCCGGGCAAAGAGGTCGTCATCCTGGGCTCGGGAGACATCGGACTCATCATGGCGCGGCGGCTTACCCTGGAGGGCGCTCAGGTGAAGGGCGTCTACGAGATCATGGACTACCCCGGAGGACTGAAGAGGAATATCGTGCAGTGCCTCAACGACTTCGATATCCCGCTTCACCTGTCCCACACAGTAACCGAGGTGCGAGGCGTCGAGCGCGTCGAGGGCGTCGTGGTATCCAGGGTGGATGAAGAGATGAAGCCCATCACCGGCAGCGAGCAGTCCATACCCTGCGATACCCTGCTTCTCTCCGTTGGCCTCATCCCGGAGAACGAGCTGTCGCAGGGAGCGGGAGTAGAGCTGAGCCCGATCACAAGGGGTCCGGTTACCACGGAGACAATGGAGACGGGGGTGCCCGGGATATTCACCTGCGGCAACGTCTCCACCGTGTTCGACCTGGTGGACTATGTTGCCGAGACAGGCAGGACCGCCGGCAGGAACGCGGCACGCTTCGCCACGGGCGATTGGAGCACGTCGGGGGATGCGCTGGAGATAGTCCCGGGGGAGAATGTGAGGACGCTTTTCCCGCAGCGCTACTCCTTCCACGATGACCTTGTTCTCTTCGTCAGGGCGGCGAAACCAGTCGACAAACCGGTCCTGATAAACGTTGACCCCCTCAACCTGCACTTCAAGAAGCTCTACGCCCGGCCAAACGAGATGATCAGGGTCAAGGTGCCCCGGGGCAGGCTGGAGGGAACCAGAGAGTCGCTGCGGGTGAGCATAACGGAGAAATAGGCATGGGCGTGGAGAAGAAGCATTTCACCTGTGTCACCTGTCCCGTCGGCTGCGAGATCGACGTGGAGCTTCGCGACGGCGAGGTGCTCTCCATGACGGGCAACAGGTGCGCAAAGGGAAAGGACTTCGTCCAGCAGGAGCTGGAGGAGCCCATGCGTGTGCTCACGACGACGGTTCCCATAGATGGGTCGAAGTGGGCAATGCTTCCGGTACGCACCGACAAGTCAATTCCCAGGCGATTGTTCTTCAAGGTGATGAGGCAACTGGCTGGTATAGAGCTTCAGGCGCCGGTCAAGGTGTCCGACGTGATTGTCAAGGATGTTGCCGGCACCGGTGCCAATATCATAGCCACCAGGAGTATGAATCGGGTGGACATGGGCCAGCCAGGTCCCTTGGTCGGTCTCGACCACGGGATGAAAGACAGAATGACGAAAGGAGGCTGAACGAATGGAAGATGCAGTAATAGTCGACTATCTGAGGTCGGCCTTTTCCAGGTCGAGGCCCAGGGAGCCGGGGAGAGATGTCTTCAACAGCCTGAGAATGGATGATGTGGCCGGCATGCTGGTCAGAGAAATGGTGCAGAGGAACGGGGTAGACCCTCAGGAGATCGACGACGTGCTCACCGGAACGGCGATGCCCATGCGGGAGCAGTGGCTGTATGGAGGGAGGATGATCAACTTCCTCGCCAAGCTGCCGTTCAACGTCCCGGCTCAGGGGGTCGACCGCCAGTGCGCCTCGTCGATGTCCACCATCCACCAGGGCGCCATGGAGATAATGCTGGGGTACTCCGACATCGTTATCTCCTGCGGTATCGAGCACATGACACACATCCCGGCGCTGGGCTCAGGCGGTGGCCCCGGCCAGGAAGTGCCGGTGGAGCCCAACCCCAGGTTCTTCACCGCAGAGTACAAGGAATATGACTTCATGACTGCGGCCAACATGGGCCTCACTGCGGAAAAGCTGTTCTCGCAGACCACCTTCACCAGGGAGGACATGGACAGGTGGTCGCTGCGGAGCCACAAGATGGCGGCAAAGGCGGTCGAAGAGGGATACTTCGAAGGGGAGATAATGCCCATCGAAGCGAAGCAGGCGGACGGCACCAAGAGGGTCATTGACCGTGATGCAAGCATCAGGGGGGATACGACTATGGAGGCCCTTGCCGACCTGAAGCCGCCCTTCAAGCCCGATGGGCAGATAACGGCGGGCAATTCGTCCCCGCTCAACGCTGGCGCCACCGCGATGATACTCATGTCGAAGAAGAAGGCGAAGGAGTACAAGCTCAAGCCGCTGGCCAGGATCGTATCCATGGGATGGGCTGGCGTTGACCCCACGGTCATGGGGGAAGGCCCCGTTCCGGCAAGCCGCAAGGCTTTGCAGCACGCCGGTCTTGAGGTGAAGGACATCGATTTCTGGGAGATCAACGAGGCCTTTGCCATCGTGACGCTCAATGCCATCAAAGAGCTGGGTATCGACCCTGACCAGGTCAACGTCAAAGGCGGCGCTGTTGCCATCGGCCATCCCCTGGGGGCCAGCGGCACCAGGCTTGTTGGCACACTCGCCAGGATACTCAACGTCGAGGGTGGGAGGTACGGCGTGGCCACCGCCTGCGTCGGCGGCGGGCAGGGCGCTACCACCATACTGGAGCGGGAGGGCTAGCGGAACGCCCCGAGGGGACGCGCCTGGGGCCGTGTCCCGTGGCCCATGGCGGTTGCGGATTGACAGGCCATGCTCGCAGGCAGCGGTATGGCGATGCATCCCCTTTGCACGTGGGCAAGAGCCAACACAGCAATCGTTTGGTTAGAGGTGCGTCATGTTCGACCAGAAGGCATTGCAGGAGATAGAAGAACGCGGCGCGAAGTGGAGCGGCAAGGCCTCTCAGGCCGAGGAGCGGCGCGACCGCTTCGTCACCAGCTCGGGAATACCGGTCAAGAGGCTGTACACGCCGGCGGACATCGCGGGGATGGACTACCTGGCCGATGTCGCCTTTCCGGGAGAGTACCCCTTCCTCCGCGGCATCCACCCCACCGGGCACCGCGGGCGGCTGTGGACCATGCGCATGTTCGCCGGTTTCGGCACCGCCGAGGAGACCAACCAGCGCTTCAAGTACCTGCTGGAGCATGGCGAGACCGGGCTGAGCGTCGCCTTCGATATGCCCACCCTGATGGGCTACGACACGGACGCCCCCGAGGCAAGCGGCGAGTTCGGCAAGTGCGGGGTGGCCGTCTCCTCCCTCGCTGACATGGAGGTGCTCTTCGACGGCATCCCCATCGACCGGGTGACCACGTCCATGACTATCAATAGCCCGGCGGCGGTGATATGGGCCATGTACATCGTTGCCGCCGAGAAGCGCGGCATACCCATGGAGCGCCTCGGAGGGACCATCCAGAACGACATCCTCAAGGAGTACATCGCGCAGAACGAGTACCTGTTTCCGCCTCAGCCTTCTATGCGGCTTGTCGTCGACACCTTCGAGTTCGGCACCAGGCATCTGCCGCGGTGGAACACCATCAGCATCAGCGGCTATCACATCCGTGAGGCTGGAGCTACGGCGGCCCAGGAGCTGGCTTTCACCCTCGCCGACGGCCTGACCTACGTGGAGTGGGGGGTGGAGCGTGGTCTGAAGATAGACGATTTCGCCCCCCGGCTCAGCTTCTTCTTCAACGCGCACAATGACTTCTTCGAAGAGGTCGCCAAGTTCCGCGCTGCGCGGCGCATCTGGGCGCGGGAGATGAAGACTCGCTACGACCCGCAGGACGAGCGCTCTCTGTGGCTACGTTTCCATACCCAGACGGCGGGCTGCACCCTGACCGCGCAGCAGCCGGAGGTCAACAGCGTTCGCGTTGCCTTCCAGGCCCTGGCGGCGGTGTTGGGGGGCACCCAGTCGCTGCATACCAATGCCCTGGACGAGGCCTGGGCTCTGCCGTCCGACAAGGCGGTGCTCATCGCCCTCAGAACGCAGCAGATTATTGCCCACGAGACCGGGGTGGCGAGTACGGTGGACCCCCTCGGGGGCAGCTTCGCGGTGGAGGCCCTGACCAGTGAGCTGGAAGAGGCGTGCCACGACTACTTCCGCAAGATAGACTCCCTCGGTGGCGTTATCCCCGCCATAGAACAGGGCTTCTTCCAGCGGGAGATCGCCGAGGCTGCCTATCACTACCAGCATGAGATCGAGGAGCGAGAGCGCATCGTGGTTGGAGTCAACGACTACATTGTGGATGAACCCCTCACCATCCCTATCCTGGAGCTGGATGCCGAGGGTGAAAGAACGCATGTTGAGCGGCTCAACCGGGTGCGCCGTGAGCGAGACGACCGCGAAGTGGCGCGACGGCTCACCGAGCTGCGCCGGGCCGCCGCGGGGACGGAGAACCTGATGCCGCACATCATCGAGGCGGTGCGTGCTTATGCCACGCTGGGCGAGATATGCGGCGTCTTCCGCGAGGTGTTCGGCGTCTACCGCCCCGCGGAGGTGCTGTGAGTTGAAATCGACGGTGCCGACTGAAAGCCTCGCAGAAGACCAGCGGGGTGTCGGCATGCGGGTTGAAGGACGCGCGACGGTGTGCTAAGATGCTAGCTGTAGACGGCGCAAGATGAAGTACTCCCTCGGCTTAGATATCGGCTCGGTCAACGCGAAACTGGCCCTCATCAACGACGACGGTAGCATAGTCAAGCTCGACATCGAGAGGATTACCTCCAGTCCCAATGCTGCAGTCGCTTCGCTTATTTCAAGGCTGGGCGCGGACATTCCGCTGGAAGACATCGCCACGGCGGGCGTGTGTGGCTCCGGGAGGGGTGTTGTACCCAAGGATCTGAACTGGTCGGTATACAGCAACTCGCTGGCAATTGCCTCAGGACTGCTCCATTCTCATCCGGACGCCAAGACCATCATCCAGATTGGGGGACAGACGTCGCTGGTCATAGAGCTGGAGGACGGCCTCAAGAAGCCGTGGAAGGTGGCGTCGAACCCTCTTTGTGCCGCAGGCACCGGCAGGTTCATTGAGCAGCAGGCGTACCGCATCGGCGTCAGCATCGACGAGTTCGCCCGGCTGGCTCTGCAATGCGAGGAGAGCCCGCCACGGATAGCGGCCCGGTGCAGCGTCTTCGCCAAGACCGACCTCATCCACCTTCAGCAGAAGGGCGTGCCGATGACGGCGATGCTCTATGCCCTGTGCGAAAGCATCGCCCGTCTGGTCGTCTCGTTGAAGAAGGGCCCTTTCCAGGAGCCGGTCTACTGCGTCGGCGGTGTTGCCGCCAACAGCGCTGTCTTGAAGGCGCTGGTTGAAGCGGTTTCCGCCAGGAACGGCCGCAAGGTCGACATCACTGTCCCGGAGAACTTCGGCCATATCGAGGCGCTTGGTGCGGCCCTGCTCGCGGCGGACAGCGGGAAGACCTCGACGGTTGTCCCCATCGAGGTAGCCAGTGTCAAGCAACGCTACTTCGAGACGGCGAGCCTGGACCGGGTCACCCAGCACGACGGCTGGGACCCACCGATAATCGACGCGCCGTTTACCGGCTATCTGGGGGTCGATATCGGCTCGACCAGCACCAAGGCGGTCATACTCGACGAGACGGGCACCAGAGTGCTCGCCAAGAACTACCTCATGACCGCGGGCCGGCCGGTTGAGGCTATCAAACAGGTCTTCCGTAACCTGCTTCCCCTCATCGGGGACAACGCCACGATAGCCGGGGTGGGCATTACCGGCTCGGGCCGGTACCTGGTGGGCAGCTTCGTAGGTGCCGACCTCATCAAGAACGAGATCACGGCGCAGACCCGCGCCGCGGCGGATATAGAGCCTGACGCCGACATAATCGAGATTGGCGGCCAGGACTCGAAGCTCGTCATCAAGCGAAACGGCGTTGTCGTCGATTATCAGATGAACAAGGCCTGCGCTGCTGGGACGGGCAGCTTCATCGATGAGCTGGCCGAGCAGCTCGGCGTGCATGTGCAGAACGGGGAGTTCGCCAGCCTGGCGTTTGACGCGTCCCATACCATCGACCTGGGGTCCAGATGCGCCGCCTTCATGGGGCAGGCGGTCGCTTCGGCCCAGCAGGAAGGCGTACCCATAGAGGTGATAACCGCCAGCCTGTCCAACTCGATTGCGGCGAACTACCTGTCGAAGGTACTGGGCAACAGGAAGCTGGGCGACAGAGTGATACTGACAGGGGCGGTCTTCTACAACGATGCCGTCGTCTCCGCGTTTCAGCGGGCGCTGCAGGGCAAGGCTACCATCGTGCCGCAGCATAAAGAGGTGAGCGGCGCAATAGGGGCAGCGCTCCTGGCGAAGGAGGAGATGGGGGGACAGGGCTCCAAATTCAAGGGCTTCCAGAACGTCATCGACAGCAATCCCAAGATAAGCACCTTCACCTGCAAGATATGCGACAACAACTGCACCATAAGCCGCATGGAGATACCCGGTGAGAAACCGACCTTCTACGGCAGCAGATGTGACCTCTTCGATAGCACCATCAGCCGGGAGAAGATGGAGACCGCCTTCGACGAGCGGGAACGTTTGTTGTTCAAGGACTACACGGAACGGGCGGGCTCGGGCCCTACGGTCGGCATCCCCCGCGCGCTCATAGTCTATGACTATGCCCCGATGCTTATCGGTTTCCTCAACGCGCTGGGGGTCAACGTTGTCCTCTCCAGCAAGACCACCAAGGCCATCATGGAGCGAGCCGTTGAGTTGAGCTATAACGACAGTTGTTTCCCCATCAAGCTGCTGCACGGTCATGCCGAAAGCCTCAAGGGTGTCGACTACATTCTCTACCCCAGCGCCATCCGCATGGGTCTGAAAGAGGGGGACGAGAACCAGAAGTACACCTGTCCCCTGGTGCAGGCATCCCCGTATATCATCCGTCAGGCTCTGGACTTCGGCAAGGAGTTGCTCATACCGACCATAGACTTCAGCCGTGGTGACAAGCTGACCATAGACAGCCTTGCCGATTGCGCCGTGCAGATGGGGTTCAGCCGCGGAAAGGGGAGGAAGGCTGCCCTTGCCGGCATCAAGGCGCAGCGACAGTTCGAGGCGGCTGAGGTGGAGGCGGGGCAGAAGCTCCTGCAGCGGATTCACGATAACAATGAGTTGGGTGTTGTAATCTTGGCCCGGTCGTATATGTCGCAGGACGCGGGGGCGAACCTTGGCATAGCGGAGAAGCTTGCCCAGCTTGGTGTGGTGCCGGTGCCAATGAGTTTTCTGCCGCTGGAATCGGTGAACGTCTACGAGTACTCGGACCGGCCCTACTGGTACTATGAAAGCAAACACATCGCTGCCAGCGCTCTAACCGAGCAGGACGAATCGCTCTACGGGCTGATACTGACCAACTTCGGGTGCGGCCCCAACTCCTTCATAATCAATATCGTTGAGGACATCATGGGCGGCGAGCCTCTGGGGCAACTGGAGATCGACGAGCACGCCGCTGAGGCAGGCATCGTCACTCGGCTCGAGGCCTTCGTCGACACCATCAAGGCGTTCGCTCGCTCCCGGGCTCAGGCCAAGGGGTGGGACGAGAACGCCTACCGCTCGGCTCCGGTGAGCTTGAGCACGGGGAAAACCATCCTGGTGCCCCGGATGGCGCCCGGCGCGGAGGCGATGGCGGCGGCGATGGAGGCCTTTGGCGTGAAGGCGGTGGTGCTTCCGCCTTCCACTGAGGAGTCCCTTCTCTACAGCAACAAGGTGACACGGGGCACGGAGTGCCTGCCTTATCGGGTTACCCTCGGCGATTTCCTCAGGTACTTCCATGAGAACGGGGCCGACGCCCTGCAGCAGGTTGAGGGGTTCATGCCCAGCGCCTTCGGGCCTTGCCGCTTCGGCAAGTATGTCGTGGAGGAGACCAAGATACTCCGGGAGATGGGCTACAACCTTTCCATCCGCACCACCGTGTCCAACAACGCCTATCGTGACATGGGCCTTGGGCGTGCCTTTGAACGCCTGGCGTGGCGCGGCCTTGTCTCCTTTGACTACCTACAGCGCCTTCTGTGGCGTACTCGCCCCTACGAGAAGTCCCTTGGCACGGCGGACGCGTTGTTCGACGAATACACCACCCGCGTTGCCGACCGCGTAAGGAAACGGGAGGACTTCGACGATGTCCTGCGTGATGCCGTCTCCGCCTTCGGCTCAGCGGTTGACCCGGAGAAGCCGAAGAGACCGCTGGTGGCGATCAACGGCGAGATATTCCTGCGCTCCAATGAGTTCAGCAACAGCTACCTGGTGAGGGAATGCGAGAAGGCGGGTCTCGAGGTTATCGTCTCGTCCGTCGGGGAATGGGTGAAGTACATCCAGCACCGCAATATCGAGGACGGCGTGTGGGATAGGGATGTCAAGAAGGTCCTGTCCGGCGTCATCAGGAGGCGCATACTGAGGACTGATGAGGAAATGGTGGCCGCCAGCTTCGAGGGCTTGCCTCATATGGGAGAGCCCACTACCAAGGAACTGCTGTCCTGCTCCGCTGACTACCTTTCTTCAGATTGCGGTAGCGAGGCCGTCCTCAGCATAGGCTCGGGCGTTGAATGGCTGGAGAATCCCCGCTTCGCTGGTGTCATATCGGTGATGCCGCACGGCTGCATGCCCGGGGGAATTGTCGCTGCCATGTCCGAGAAGCTCGCCGCCGCCCACGGCAAGCCGTGGATCAACCTCACCTATGATGGCTTCATTGAGACCACCAACCTGGAGAGAATCAACAACTTCGCTGAGATAATCCGATTCTGCAGCGCCAGCGGCGATTTCGCCTCCGCTGCCGTGTAGACTCTAGTATTCCCGCCACACTCTCTCGGCCGGGTAGCCCACCACGCTCATGTAGACCACGCTCTCCTCGACCCCATCCACCCCCAGTATCTGGTTCACTTCGTCGTCGAACAGCGCCCCGACCTGGCAACTGCCCAGCCCTAAGCTGGCGGCGGAGAGCGCCAGGCCGTGTCCCACGTGGCCGGCATCGAGGTAGACGTAGCGGTACGCTCGCTGGCCGTACTTCCATTTGGAGCGGTTGAAGATGGCCGTCCACACGAACACCACTGCGGCGTCGGCGCACATCCGTTGCCCCAGCGCGGCGCGGGTGATATCCCGCCCCAGATCCCCCGTGCGCAGTTCCTCCAGGGCGTGCTCTCGTATGGCGTAGTGGTAGGCGCCGGGCGGTACCCCATCGACATCATGGACGATCACGTAGGTCTCCACCGGATAGAGGGCGCCCGCCGATGGCACGGTGCGGAACTCATGCCCGCGCTCCGCCTTGCGGATGCCGTTCGATGCCCACAGCAGGTACGACAGTTGCCCCAGGCTGATGGGCTTTCCCGCGAAAGCGCGCACGCTCCTGCGCCGTCGCAGGGCCTCGTCCAGAGTCATGTGTGACCCCTCTGGAGGGGTGGGGAGCTCTATCCTGTTGCTGCCGGGGTACTCCTTGTACGGTTCGGGAAGTGCGATCCGCTCGAATCCCGCGTCCGCCCTATCGCGATGGTACTTGGTGTCCTGCTGGAATGTGTCGCCCACTCCGTCAGCCATGTGCAACCTCCTCCGACCGCTAGCCGATTGTACCCCATTCGGCCATGGCTGCGATACTGAGTGCCGTGAGGGGCGTGACCGGTAGACCGGCTGGCAATGTGGTTCATACGGATGACCGGCACTTCGCAACGACGATGGCGGCCCCACTTCATACCGCCGCTGGCGACCAGGTCGTACGGCCAAGGGCGTGGGCCACCGCGGCGATGTCCTTCATCAAGCGGGCGAACTCGGCGGTGGATATCGTCTGGGAGGCATCGCTCACCGAGTCCTGCGGTGAGTAGTGCGTCTCCACGATAAGGCCGTCGGCACCGCAGGCGATCGCCGCCAGGCTCATGGCCGGCACCAGACGGGCGTTGCCGGTGCCGTGGCTCGGGTCGACGATAACCGGCAGGTGGGTCTTGGTCTTCAGGTAGGGCACCGCGTTGAGGTCCAGGGTGAAGCGCAGCTCGTTGGTCGGCCCGCGGATACCGCGCTCACACAGAATGACCTGCTCGTTGCCCTGGGCCATGATGTACTCCGCGGCCATGAGGAACTCCTTGTAGCTTGCCGCCAGCCCACGCTTCAGCAGCACCGGCTTGGACAACCTCCCCACCTCGTTGAGCAGGGGGTAGTTCTGCATGTTTCGCGACCCTATCTGCAGGCAATCGGCATACCCGGCCACCAGCTCGGTATCTCGGGGGTCGATGACCTCGGTGACCACCTTGAGGCCGGTCTCATGCGAAGCGGCGCGAAGGTGCTCCAGCCCGGCCTTGCCCAGCCCCTGGAAGTCATAGGGGGACGTTCTCGGCTTGAAGGCGCCGCCGCGCAGGACGGTAGCCCCCGCCGCCTTCACTTCCCAGGCGATGCGCAGCATCTGCTCGGCGCTCTCAACTGAGCACGGTCCCGCCATTATCGCCACCTGGTCACCCCCCACCTCGATGCCCCCGATATGGACCACGGTGCCCCGGGGCCGGTAGTCGCGGCTTGTCAGGTGGCAGGGCGGTGCCTGATTGGCGGCGGCGGCGAGCCCGGTGGCCGCCGGCCTTTCGGTACTGGTGCTTTGGCCTGCGTCGGTCTTCATCATTTCAACCCCCCAAGATGTACATATACAGAAAGCCCTCCCGGCCTGGGAGGGCTTTGTCCTTTGCCCGAAACACTGTGAGTGCTATCTGTCTTTAGGCCAATACCCTCCCGGGCCCGCGCGTCGGCGTGCTAAACCAGAACCAGTAATAGTAGTAGCGGGCTACCGTTTGGGTACGCATTCGCTTACTCAGTTCCGAATCATAGCACGAGCGGGGAGCGCTGTCAATACTCTCGACTAAGTCACGCCCGGCTCGGACTGGGTCGCCAGAGAAGGTGTTGTGTGCCAGCGCCTCTGTTGCCTTTCTTCGCTGGGAAAGGCTTGGTAGTCGGGGTTCCGCCGGGGTGGTGCGCCAGATGCCCGTAATCCGCTTCTGGAATGACGAAATCATGGCTCAACAACAGCGGGTCGAAGATTTCCTTATGCGCGGCTGGCGGCTTCAGCCAAATGCGACAGAGCGCACGCTTCCTTTCCCCTATCCCTGCCCGGGTCGTCGGGGTGAAGATAGCCCGCCCACTCTCCCTGAGGCCTAGTCCTGGGGGACACCTCCAGAAACCCGTCAGTCTCCAGAGGGTCGCCTGAGGCGACAGCGACGCGCCTCTGGCGAGATAGGATGCCGCCGTGCAGATCCCTCACACGCCATGCTGATGTGGCATCGCCCATGTCATAGTGATGGAGCGGGCTCTTCCCTGTAATTCTGAGAGACCCTGAGTGAAACGAAGGGGCACGAAGAATCTCGTGGGCGGGTGGGAAGCAAGCGTCGGCGAGGGGCGGACAGGATCGCCCTTCGACAGGCTCAGGGCGAACGGATTGCCGTGCATGAGGGGCCATGTCAGCCGTTCGTGGTGAGCTGGTCGAACCATGAACGGCGAAGAGCACAAGCGGCCACCCTTGCTGGCCGTGCCTGATGAATCAGGCCGCTACAGTGGCGCGGTGGCGGGGCCACGGCCCGCAGTTGCGCTGCC
>Ga0209164_1004639_pt1 | contig 12168 bp, 18 predicted proteins | sample MTBNYHSulfiMetaG_FD_187458 | JGI IMG/M metagenome (GOLD analysis project Ga0209164, IMG submission 187458) | Enrichment culture microbial communities from rom New York Harbor, USA that are MTBE-degrading - MTBE-NYH (New York Harbor Sulfidogenic)... | ecosystem: Environmental > Aquatic > Marine >...
GGATTCCGCAGGATGCCTTGTGGTTGGAAAAAGAATCCAAGAACACCTATGAAAATGCCGTATTTGCCAAAGAATTCCTGTCGGAGAAAGGCATTGAACGCATTTTGCTGATCACCTCCGCCATGCACATGCCGCGCGCTGTGGCGTTATTTGAAAAACAGGGTTTCGAGGTCATCCCCCTGCCTGTTGATTACAGCGTTACGGAAAACGAAACAGCGCTGAGAGACACAGACAATTTTCTCGCCAAATTAATAGATATCTTGCCCAATGCCAGCAACCTGAGCCTCACTACCAACGCCATGAAGGAATACCTGGGTTATTTTATTTACCAGCTGCGTGGTTGGCTGTAAAGTACGGCAATGCCATTGGATGCCGATACCCGTCAGGCAGCTCAAATTCTATGGAATTACCTCAAGCTGAATCAGCCTTTAAAACACTGCGATTTCGCCATTGCCATGGGCAGCCACGATGTGAGAGTAGCGGAGCATGCTGCCCGTCTTGTGCTGCAGGGCTGGGCGCCCTGGCTGGTTTGTTCGGGCGGTTTCGGCCGTTTGACCCGCGAAGTCTGGCGTCTGCCGGAAGCCCGTCGCTTTGCTCAAGTTGCTGAAGAAGTTGGACTGCCGCGCGATAAAATCCTTCTGGAGGATCAAGCCGCCAACACAGGCGAGAATATCCTTTTTTCCAAACGCTTGATCGCATCCGCTGGTATTTCAGCGCAAGCAGTATTGCTGGTGCATAAACCTTACATGGAACGCCGCGCATTGGCTACAGCGCTGAAGGTCTGGCCTGAAGTGGCATATTGCGTATCCTCTCCGCCGCTTTCATTTTCGGAATATCCCAATGAAGAAATCAGCATAGAGATGCTGTTGCAGATCATGGTAGGGGATTTCCAGCGCATCCTGCTCTATCCTCAAAAGGGTTTTCAGATCCAGCAAAGTGTGCCAACTGCAGCCATGCAGGCTTTCCAGGTGCTTAAAAATAAAGGATACATAGCACACATCCTTCCTGAAAATTGACTTTTCAAATGGATTGCTGCGGTTGGCTTTCTCAATCAATGCATGTGTATAATGAAAATACCTATATAAAAAATGGAGTGTTATGTTTGATAATTCAAAACAAATAGGAAATCGGCGCTTGGCGGTGTTGATTGATGGCGATAACGCGCAGCCATCCTTGATTGAAAAGATTCTTTCAGAAGCCAGCAAGTATGGCACCATTACCGTCCGGCGCAATTATGGCGATTGGACCACATCCAATATGGGCGGTTGGAAAGATACGCTGCAGACCTATGCCATCCAGCCCATTCAGCAATTCCGCTACACCATCGGCAAGAATGCCACCGACAGCGCCATGATCATCGATGCCATGGATCTGCTCTACAGCGGGACGGTGGATGCCTTCTGCCTGGTCTCAAGTGATAGCGATTACACCCGTTTAGCCACGCGTATTCGTGAAAAAGGCTTTTTTGTCATGGGGATTGGGCAGAAAAAGACCCCGCGTGCTTTTGTGAATGCCTGCGATGTGTTTGTCTATACCGAAAACTTAATGCCCAGAAAAGTTGAGAAGAAGCGCGCCGCCCGCAAGAAAGACACCGCTTCAACGAAGGAGCAGGAAATACAAACTCCAGACCCGACCAAACTGCTCAAGCAGGCTTTTGACAATGCCGTGCAGGAGGATGGCTGGGCTTTCTTGGGTACGCTGGGGCACCACTTGCGCCAGCTGGATCCGGGTTTTGATGCACGCACCTATGGATTTAATCAGCTCTCTTCTTTGATTAGAGGTTACCCCAAGATGTTCGAAATCCGCGAAGTGAAGGGAGAAGACGGCAATTCATCCGTGTATGTAAAAGTAAAAGAGAAATAATCCAACAGAAAGGATTAAGATGGGCAACATACTGGATACGATCTATAAACGTCGCAGCATCCGCATCTTTGAACACAAACAGGTGGATAAACGCGTCCTTGTGGATCTACTGAAAGCCGCCATGGCGGCTCCTTCCGCCAGCAACGCACGTCCCTGGGAATTCGTAGTGGTGACAGACGCATCCCTATTGAATGAATTACAAACCAGGCTGAAGTATGGAAAATACAATGCGCCGGCAGCTATTGTAGTCTGTGCCAATCTTTCGATCGCCAAGAATGAATCCGCCTTTCGTTTTTGGGTGCAGGATTGCAGCGCAGCTACCGAAAACTTGCTGATCGCCGCGGCTGGCATGGGATTGGGGACGGTATGGATTGGCGCCTATCCTAAAGACGACGTTCTGCAGACTTTGCGCGAGTTGCTCAAAATCCCTGAAGAAGTTTATCCGCTCAGCTTGGTTTATGTGGGGTATCCAGCCGAAGAAAAAGAAGCCCGCACCCAGTATGAAGAATCGCGCGTGCACTGGCAGCGATATCCCATAAATTGATTTGCGCCAAGCGATTTGTTATACTTGAAGCAAATCTGGATAAAAAGAATCCCAATCATATAATTCTTGGAGGTAAAAATGGAAGACTTTCTGAAGTTCCGCAAAATGATCACCCCGGTTATTATTCAAGTCTTGTTCTGGGTCGGTGTGGCTGTCACGGTCATCGGTGGCTTGATTACGATGGGTTCCAGTTTTGGCAGTTACGGTGGCGGCATTGGCACATTTTTAATGGGTCTGCTGACCCTCGTTCTTGGGCCTGTGGTTGTGCGCATTTATTGCGAGTTATTGATCCTTTTCTTCCGCATGAATGAGTCATTGACCGAGATCAAAGAAGGTTTGGCGAAAAAATAGCTTTACTGACTGATTTTTCTAAAAATACTTATCCTTTCTATGAAGGATTACCCGCGCTGCAAAACGCCGCTGGTAGATTGGATTTTAATCAGCAAGAAATATAATGACATTCATACCCGAAGATATTTATAGACTATTGGTTGCATTGCTGCTGGGCGGCATCATTGGCGCAGAGCGGGAACGCCATAAGAAAGCCGTTGGGCTGCGCACGCTGATCTTGATTTCAGTCGGTTCGGCGCTGTTCACCATACTTTCGGTGCGCATTGGAGGAGCGGGCGACCATGAACCCAGCCGCATTGCAGCCAATATTGTCAGCGGCATCGGCTTTCTGGGGGCGGGCGTGATCCTGGAAGAACGCGGACGCGTGGTAGGCTTAACTACCGCGGCGACCATCTGGGTGGCAGCAGCGCTGGGCATGGCAGCCGGCGCCGGCGAATACCTGCTGGCGGGCTTAGCTGCCTTCCTGGTCATGGTCGTGCTGCTGCTCTTCACCCGCTTGGAAGATTTTCTGGAAATTTCCAGCGAGGAACGCACCTATCAGATCACCGCCAAGATCGGTTGGGAAAAATTCAAAGAGCTGCGCAATTTGTTCAAGGATCACGATCTGGTAATCAACAGTTATAAACAGGAGAAGCGCGGTCAGGATATGGTCTGCACCTTTGAGGTGCTGGGATCAACCAAGAAGCATGACAAGGTCGTGCAGAAACTGCTGTCCGATAAGGAGATCAAGGAAGTCTGGTTTTAACCCGAAAAAACGTTATTCTCTATAGCCACACATGATCTTCATGCTTTGAGTGATATGGCTTTAGCGAAAATTGTTCGATTCTAATGAGTTTGTATATCCCCAAAACTGGTTGATCGTCTCATACCAGTTTGCTGCCGTTGGGAACATCTCCATCCGGAATAGCCAGCACGATGGCGCCCTGTGAGTTCTCAAAACCTGTAACCAGACACTCTGACAAGAAAGGACCGATCTGTTTGGGCGGGAAATTCACAACCGCCAGTACGCGTTTGCCGATCAGTTCTTCCTTTGTGTATAGATCGGTGATCTGGGCGCTGGAGCTCTTCACGCCGATCTGCTCGCCGAAATCTACTTTCAGTTTATAAGCCGGTTTTCGCGCTTCGGGAAAATCCCGCACTTCTAGGATCGTACCGACGCGCAGTTCCACTTGTTCAAAATCCGGCCAGGTGATTTGCTTCATTTTCTTCACTCGGTTTCATGCACCCAGGTGTTACGCCAATGCGAATTCTACTGCCGCCTGCGCGTGGATGCGGGTGGTATCGAATAGGGGTAGTGCAGCATCAGATGCTGTCACAAGCAAACCGATCTCCGTGCAGCCCAGAATGATGCCTTCTGCTCCCATCCCCGCCAGGCTTTGGATGATCCTGCTATATTGCTGCCTTGATTCTTCCTTGATTGTGCCCACTACCAATTCCTCATAGATGATGCGATGCACGATCTCGCGCTCGCATGGCTCGGGAATGTGGACTTTCAAACCATATTTTTCCGTCAGCCGCCCTCTATAGAAATCCTGCTCCATGGTGAAGCGCGTCCCCAGCAAGCCCACCTCATGCATGCCCGCCTGCTGGATTGCCAGTGCCGTCGCATCGGCAATGTGCAGAAAAGGGACCTGAATGGCAGCTTCGATCTGTTCTGCCAATTTGTGCATCGTATTGGTGCATAGCACCACGCATTCCGCGCCCGCTTTTTGCAGCGACTGGGCGGCTTCCCGCATGGGCGCTACCGCCTCCCCCCATCTGTTTTCGCGCTGTAGCACCTCGATTTCTGCGAAGTCCACCGAAAACAGCAGGCACTTGGCGGAATGCAATCCGCCCAGTTTTTCTTTCACTGCCTGATTGATGAGACGATAGTATTCCAGTGAAGATTCCCAGCTCATGCCTCCGATCAAGCCAATTGTTTTCATGCGAGCCTTTCTGCCATGCCAGGCATACGAGATCAATAACCAGCGGGGGTGTTTCTATACCGTAAACTCCCCGTGGGCTACCAAAAAGCATTTCCCGCCCACTGAAACCGCGATCTCTGATTTTGTTTCCCTGGCTTTTAGAAGCAGCAATGACGGTCTCCCGATTTCATAACCCTGCTCAACACGCAGGTCTATGCTTTCTCCGCCAAAGAACCGCTGTTTGACCAGGTATCCCGCCAGGCAGCCGTTGCCGCTGCCGGTTGCCGGATCCTCCGGTATTCCGTAATATTCCACAAAAACCCGCACGCTGATTTGGTTCTCCGGCTGGCGGGACTGCGGGCAGAAGATCAGGATGCCCTTGGCTTCCGTTTGCTGCACCAGGTCGAAATATTTCTCGCGGTTCAGTTTTGCGGCTTTTAATGCCTGAAGGGTTTTCAAAGGGACAATAAAGAAAGGTAAACCGGTGGAAACCTCTTGGATTGGGAAACGTTCATCGATATCGGTTATCTGTAGTCCAAGCATCGGCGCCAAGCTGCTGGCGGAATGCTGCGCGCCAAAGACAGGCAGCATTTGCCTCATCCAGCCATGACCTTGCGCGTCAAAGCTTACCGGGATCTGCCCTGCTTTGAGATTCAGCACGATCTCTCCGCTTTCCCGTTTGAGTATTTCGCGCTGAATCAGGAATGCCGTTCCCAGCGTGGGATGCCCGGCGAATGGGACTTCTTCGCGGGGTGTGAAAATGCGCACGTCAAAGCCGCCTTGGTGTGGTTCATCGGAAAGAATGAAAGTCGTTTCCGAAAAGTTGATCTCGCGCGCAATGCGCTGCATGACCACGCTTTCCAGCGTTTCTGCCTGCCGGAAAACCGCCAGTTGGTTGCCCGCCATTGGAGTTTCGGCGAATACATCAAGAATATTGAAAGTAAGCTTGTCCATTTTTTCATAACCTCTTTGGTGCAAAATACAATTTCAATTGTATTCTATGTTCAATAATTATCGATTGCTTTTTCTCTATAAGGTTTCTTTAAAAACTCTTAGATTGAAAGATTGTGGAGTTAATTGTTATCCAAAAGGGCTATTAATCATTGTTTTAACCCGCCCAATCCGTAGACATCCAGAAAATCCCAAAGACCGATTTGCCGGCACCAGCGCCGCACCAGCCTGCGGCCGGCATCCGAGCGCCAATCAGTTTCCAGGTCAGCATGGCATTGCGCCCCCAATCCGACGCGCTCATGGTGGCAGAAAGAACATTCCAGCGGCAGGAAAGGCGTGCCGTGCAGTTGGCAGCGCTGGTCAGCCTGCTGAAAAATGCAGCCCGCGTCTGCAAAGGCTTGCATAGCCGGTCCGCCCTCGCAGCCGCGCAGTGCAGGAGAGAGCACCGCTTGGTCGCGTTCAGGGGCGATCTCCAGCATCATGAATTTGCCATATCCTGCCTGCAGAGCTTGTGCCGCTTGAGCCACCGTCCACCAACCCGGCCTCTGGCAATATGCCAGGCAAACAACGCACGCACAGGCTTCCGAGGGCGGGTATTTTTTACCCAGATTGGTTCTGTGATAAATCCTTTGCTTTTTAGCCATTGAGCAGCCCGTTGGATTAATAATTATTCTGCTTGGAATTCCAAACACATAGTGCCTCTTCTTCTGACCTCCAGTGATGAAAAGAATTCGGGGCAGGATAGTTTGGCTATCTGTTGCTTGGCTATTTTACCCCTCGCAGCACTGCCAGCGTGCCCAGCATGAAGGGCAGCTTGACCCAGCCTGGAATAAAATCTGAATCACAGGTGCGGATGAATTCCACCTTGCGTACGCCCACATTTTGAAGACTCTCTTTTAATTCCTCCGGGCTGCCGAAATATGGGCGCAGCAAGAACAAATCCTGCAGCACGAATTCCCCGCCGGGCTTGAGCACGCGCATCGCCTCACAGAGAGGCTGGCGTTTATCCTTCGTTTGCCCAACCTCATGAAATACTAGGTTGCTCACCACCAAGTCGAAACTGTCATCCTCGAATGGCAGTTCGGTCGCGCTGCCCTGTCGAAAGGTGACTTGCCGGGAAACTCCTGCCTGTTGCGCGTTTTCCTGGCACATTTGCATGGAATAGTCCCAGTTCTTGCCCCAAAAATCCAAACCAGTTAACTGAGCAGTGGGGAAGCGCTTTGCCAGTTCAATAGTCAAAGGTGCGTTACCGCAGCCAATATCCAGAATTTGCTGTGGGGTTTTAAGTTCAATTTTCTTTAGAACGATTCCTTGAACTTTCTCCTGGATTTTTCTACCCGCTGGCGAGAAAAGGTAATACGAAATGGCGAAATAGCTGGCAATTGCGGTGAAAAAAAATGCCGCGATCAGGAAAGGCCAGTGCCTGATTCCCAACACTAGAAAAACCATTCCGAGTATTCCAGGAATGAGGATCATTTTAATCGGCACCCAATTGCCAAAATCAATGCCTCTGTCTTTTTTTGATTTCATCATAGTCCACCTGGTTTCAATTTGCTTGAAAATTCCTTCCACAGAATGAATTTTTTTAATAAAAGGAAAATTAGGTCAATTCTGCCATCGCGATGCAATGCGTGCCGTTTACCCGTCCAATCAACCTTCCCTCGCGTGTTGTGAAGTATTTTTGTTCGAGATCAGCAGGCGTCAGAAGCGAAACTAATTTGAACCCGCGATCTTGCAGGAATTTCTCCTCTGTTCCTTTTTCTATTCCGAAGGTCCACCCTTCGCCAGCTTGGGCCACGGTATCAAAAAGCCCTTTTTCGCCATAATATTGCTGTTCTTTTCTTAGCACAGAGGCATATACAAAATCAAAAGTCACCCTGCTGCCACTGGCTGAGGTTTCTCGTATAAACCGAAATAAATGCTCCACCGCGGCTGTATCCAGATACATGATAATTCCTTCCCCGAGGAACAGCGTTTTTTGATTCGGGCAAAATCCCGCTTCAGTTAATACTGATAAAAGGTCGCTGGTATTAAAGTCAATGGGGACGAAAACCAATTCTTTGGGTAAGTGCACCTTTTTCTTGCTTAATATCCTGATCTTGGCTTGTTGGATTCTGGGAATATCCAGCTCGAAGATGCGCGTTCCGCTGTTCATGGCTGCCATGCGCAAAGCGCGAGTATCCATGCCTGCGCCGAGGATGACAATTTGAGAGAATTGATCCTTCAGTGCAACTATATAGGATTCATCGAACACCTTCGTCCGTGCGATCACATAGTGATAGATTCCTGCAGGTGCGATCTTTCCTATGAAAATTTTTCGCAGCACGGGTATTTTTGATACCGCCCAAGCCCATGTTGGTAGAAAGATCTGCGCTAAATTATCAGACCCGCGCATGAGAGCATCTCTTTCCTGCGCAGCACATGCCCTGGAAAAACAGATATAACCAGCCGTGCTGGGGCTATTTTTTTCTTTCTTGTTCATAAATTATTTCCTTAATGATTCTATGTTCTTCAGCCCGTTTATTTTTTTTGGGGTTGGTAGAGCTTCATGATCATGCGGATGAACTGCTCCTGAAAGTCCTGGTTCAATTCATCCATTGGGATATCCATGCGCAGCGCTTTTCGGAACATCTCGCGGTGGCGCATCCAGAAATGTAGCGGCCCAATGGTCATGGTGAGCAGGGCGTATGCGGAAAAACTCGGGTCAGCTTGCCCAACGCTTTGCATTTCGCTGACTTTGTCTGCCAAAACCTTGGTAAGCACAGCTTCCTGTTCAATGAGTGTGTCCTGACCTTCGAGATACGACCACAAAGAAATCCGGTAATAGTCCCTATCATTGCTCCAGTATTGGAAAGCTGCCCGCAATGTGTCCAGGGCGGCTTGCTGCGGCGATTGCGCATCTGCGGCTGCTTGTGTGATGACCTCTAGATATTCCGCTGCCAGGTTTTCTTGTACGGCTTGATATAGGTTCTCCTTGCTCTTGAAATGATGCAGGATTAACCCGTCTGAAATGCCGCATTTTTCCGAAATCATCGCCAAGGAAGTTCCTGCAAAACCCTGCTGCGCGAACGCTTCCCGTGCGGCGGCGACCACTGTGGTCTTTGTCGCTTCTCCATCTCTTGCTTTTCTCATCGATCTCCTTATTACTTAGTTAATACTAAGTAATTATTGTGGATTTGTCAAGGGGTATTTGCAGAAATCACGAACAGAGTCACTGAAAGAAACTCGATTGGGGGTATTTTATGGCGCCGGATTGCGCGTTGATCGAACTGCTGTGTGACGGCTGAGCAGCGGACTGCGCTCAAAGAGGATTTCCGCGCCGTCTGACAGCACCTCTCGAGAACCTTCGTCTATCGGTTCAGCCGCCCAGCGCGCGTCAGTGATGCCGTACTCAACCTCCATGCCATTTGTGTACCAAACCCGCAGCGAAGTGATCAGGCCATACTCTTCGATCTGGATTTTCTCAATTTGCCCGAATAGTTCCAGCCAGCCTTGCTTTTCAAAAAATTCAGAAGGATTGCGGGTGATGAGCACAAGATCCACATCCGAGTCCTGTCGGGCATTTCCGCGTGCGTATGAACCGACCAGAGCCGCTGCAAGCACGTCTGGATTGGACTTCGCCCATTGCGTAAATTTTCGTAAAAACTGAAATGCTTTGGGGCTCTTCACGAAAAGTACGCTACCAGATTCCGGGGATCAGCCGGTATCGGGTCTTGCGCATGTATTCCGGATAACCGGGCAGGTCGCGCTTCAGGACGCTTTCCTCATTTATTATGCGGGCGATGATCAGGGGTATCATGATGGCTCCCGCAATGACCGCCCAGGCTGAGCCCAGCGCCAAGGGCGTGAAGATATACAGCAGTAACGAACCAATATACATGGGATGGCGCACGATGGCGTAAGGGCCGCTTTGGATGACCATCTGTTTCTGTTCGACCTCAATGATGCGCGAGGCGAAACGGTTTTCATGAAAGACCCGATAGATGATGCAATTGCCCAACATGACCAATGCGTCTGCTGCCAGCACCACTCCGGTTGAAACATGCGACCAGCCAAAGCGCTGGTCGAAACCTGGCAGCACAAAAGCCAGGCTGAATGGAATGAATGAAAGTGAAATGATCCGCTTTTTTTCGCTTTCTTTTTCTCTCAGTCGCATGCGGCGCTCTAAGAACTGCGGATCATGTTTCACATAATACAAGGCAACTGCAAATAACGGGATATATATGATCGCCAGGTACACCCAAGCCTGCCAGTATGCCAGTGTGCCCGCGGGCAAAATCACAACCGCAGTGAGGATCACTGCTCCCGCCAGCAGGCGCAGGATCACCCTGCGGTACAAGTCTTGGGTTTTCAATTCTTTGTCTTTAACGTTTTCCTTGCTTGAATTCATAAGAGACTACCAGATGCCCGGTATCAATCGATAGCACACGCGCTGGGCGTATTCGCGGTAGCCCGGCAGTTCGTCCTGCAGGGTGTTGTCCTCCAAGCGCGTGCGGATGACCAGTACCGCTGTGATGAAAAGCGTCGGGATGAATGCCCAGGTGGAATCCAGCAGGAACGGTGTCGCCAGGTAGACCAGCAGCGCTCCGGCATAACCGGGATGGCGCATGCAGCGGTAGGGTCCGCTGGAGACCACTTTCTGCCCGCGCTCAGACTGGATGCGCACCATGCCTGAAAAAAAGCGGTTCTCGATCAGCGCGTAGGATCCCCAGGCGTACCCGGCCAGGATGAAAACCAGCGCTAAGACTTTGATTGTCGAGCTGAATCTCGAAGACCAGGCCAGCAGGGCTTGCAGCCCTGCTGTCAGTGGAATCAAGCCTGCGCCGATGCCCACCAGCGGCGCCAGCAGTTTATCCCAGGCTTTGGCATCCTCATGCTGCAGAAAGCGGGCACGTTCCGCCAGCAGGTCCGCGTGCCTTCGGGAAGCCAGCCAGCGGCTGACCACAAACCCCGTGATGCTGACGATGGCGTATAACCAGGCTTCCCGCCAGTCCCAGCGCCAGGAGACCAGTAGCGGCAGTAAGGGAATGCCGATCACAATCAGCAGCATGCGTGCGACAACGCGTATGGAGAAAGTTTTGGGTTGATTTGCCATAACTCACCTCACACTCATATTAAGTACTTACGATTTTTATCATAGCCGGTTTCCATATTTTTCAGAACCATTAGTAATACATAAGTAACTGGTTGGTATTCTTATCCCCTTGCCAAAATCTCATAATCGTTTTTTAAAGGCACGCCGCTTCTGTCCGACACCTGCTTGGGTGTTAAACCCTGGCGTGCAAGCCGTACAATGAAGGTCTCCAACCGCTCGCCGACTTCGACCAAGTGCCAGTCCGGATCGAAAAAGCGCATCGTTTTCTGCCCCCACGGCTCCTCGTGCAAGCCATGCAGCAGCTTGACATGCTCGTTGACCATCTTTTTCAAGACCGCGGCAATATCCTCTGTTTCAAAGTACAGCTCATGTCGGGTGGAAGCATGCTTTCTGATTGCCTGTGCGCCTAGCTTTTCAACCAGGATATGGGCTGGGTTGACTTCCCACAGCGTAATGCCGCCTTCCAGGATCACGTTTTTACCGAAATCCTGTTCGATCCGCAGCTCCATAACGCGGGTATAAAAATCCTTTGATATCTCAATGTCATTTACGAACAGTGCAACCGAATGGTACTTGAGATTAGCCTTTTCCATCTCCCGCCTGTGTATTTTCTTCCACCCAAGCCAAGTAGGGCAGGAATCCTTGCACGATTGGAGTCTGTAGGATTTCCGGCAGTTCGTAGGGGTGGTTGGCTATGAGAGCTTTCTCAACTTCACCGTAAAGGTCCGCCCGCGTCTTGATCAGCAGCAGAAATTCCGCCTCCTGCGTCAGAGCGCCTTTCCAGTGATAGGTGCTGTTGATCTCTACCGCCTGCACGCAGGCAGCCAGTTTTCGGGCGACCAGCAGCTCTGCCAGTTGGTCGGCTTCAGCTCGGCTGCCGCAGGCGGTGGTGATGATGCAAAAGGACTCGCCCATTTTCTAATCCATGCTCCTTTCGCCTTGGTTGATCTCTTTCCAGTGTTGCTTGAAATATGGCAGTTTGTCCAGTGCTTGGGTGATGAAATCACGCACGGCTTCCTCGGGTATTTCCTCTGCGGATCGAAAATACAAGCTTCGCAAGAACTTGCTGGTGCCAGCGCTGAACGAACCCTGGTTATCATGGAGCAGACCGCCAAAATGAAAAGTGAGGCTGACGGCCTTCTTGTTCAAGCGCATTGCGAATAGCCAATGGTGAAAATCGCCATTGAGCGCACAGGTTAGCTGTTTCCATTTAATGGCGAAATCCAGATCAGGGTTGATCAAGAGCGCGAGGGCAATGATCTTTTGGACAATTTCTTGATAAGCCTTACTCGCACCTGCAATGAAATCTTCAACAATATCCGGATTTGTTAACCCTCCCATATGCGATCCTTTCTCATGGAAAAATCCTCATCAATGGAATTGTATCATCCAGCCGCTATCTACCCAGGTACTGCTGTGAGTCCGGTCATTTTTCATAAAAACAAGCAGGTATAATCCGA
>Ga0209164_1004640_pt1 | contig 12164 bp, 10 predicted proteins | sample MTBNYHSulfiMetaG_FD_187458 | JGI IMG/M metagenome (GOLD analysis project Ga0209164, IMG submission 187458) | Enrichment culture microbial communities from rom New York Harbor, USA that are MTBE-degrading - MTBE-NYH (New York Harbor Sulfidogenic)... | ecosystem: Environmental > Aquatic > Marine >...
AAACCCTGAATCTTAAACCCTGTACCGCGCGAAGCGCATCTTAACCTCGCACCTCGAACCATTCGCACCAGCGATCAAGCCGACAGGCTTCAAACTCCCAAACTGCCAACTGCCGACTGCAAACTGCAAACTCCCGGCGAAGCCGGAAATCCCCTCGCCTGTCGGGAGAGGGTGGCCAGCGGCCGGGTGAGGGGGTTTGCTCACCAACAGCGAAGCTGCAAACCCAAAACCTCGAACCTCGTACCTTGAACCTTAAACCGTTCGCATGCCAGCGAACACCTCCGTCACCGGCAAGGTGACGGTTATTTCCGCCCCCTTCCCCTCCTCACTCCGCGCCGAAATCCTCCCCCCAACTGCCTCAACAATCGCGTGGGAAACGGACAGCCCCAGGCCGGTTCCCCGGCCCGGTTCCTTGGTGGTGAAAAACGGGTCGAAGATATTGTTCAGGTCCGAGGCCGCGATGCCTGGGCCGTTGTCCCGGATGGAAATGACCAGCTCGGGCCGGGAATCGTCGCTGTCCCGGTTCATCGTTGTCACGGTGATTTCCCCGGGAGCATCATCGGTTTTTTCCGCGATGGCGTCCACCGCGTTCAGCAGGCAGTTGAGAAAGACCTGCCGCATGCCCTCTTCATTGGCCATAACGGCATCATCGGCCGCATCCAGGGAAAGGCGGAAGCGGATATCCTCCATGTGTTTCCGCTTGCTGACCATGTCCACCACGTCGTCCAGCAATGGGTTGATTTCGATCCTGTGTCTGCCGGGCGGGGCGGTGCGGGCAAAATCAAGGAGCTGGCGGATAAGCCGGTTTATCCGCTCCAGCTCCCTGGTCGCCCGCTCGGAAAACTCCTTCCGGTTTTCCGGCGACAAATTCTCCCGCCGGAGCAGTTCAAGGTATCCCTGGATGATGCCGATGGGATTGCCGATCTCATGCGCCAGGCCGGCGGACAGCCGGCCCACCGAGGCCAGCTTTTCCGCCCGGATCATGTCCTGCTGGGTCTTTTGCAACTGGGCATTGGCCGCCTCGAGGGACTCCACGGTTTCCCGCAGTCTCTGCCGGTCGGCATCAATGCGCCTGGTCATCCGGTTGAGGGCCATGGAAAGGCGGCCGAACTCGTTGCCCGACTGATCGTAGAACGGGACAATATCATCCTGTTCGTCATAATCCTCCGTCATCCGGACAAGCTGCTCCACCGGCTTGACGGTTGACCGGACCAGACGGAAAAAACCCACCGTTGCCAGAACCAGGACATTGACCAGCAGATAGGCGAAAACAGCTTTCTGCTTGGAACGCAGGGTTTCGTACAGGGGCTTGAGCGAAGTAACTGAGCCGATGCTGGCGCGGGTGCCCTCCAGACCAACCGGTACCGCGGTCAGGAGGAACTCCGGCCGAGGCAGGAAAATTCCCCGGGTCGAACCGAATGTTTCCGTCACCGGTTGCTGCTGCTCCAGGCTTTTCCGCAAAACCGGGAGCAGAACATTTCGGTGTGCACAGGAGGCGTCCGTCTGGAATATCTCCCCGTTTCCGGTTGCAATGGTCAGGCATCCAGTGCCTGTGCCTCCATGTAAGCGGGCCAACTCGGCAAGGTATTCCTCCTGCAGCGGGCCTGATTGCGCAGCCAGGCGCCGGGCCTCCAATTCAAGGATTGATCGTGCCTTGTCCATTTCCGTGCGCACTATGTTCTGCTGCCAGAACATGGTAATGACCAGGTCGGCCAGCAGGGCGGAGATGCTCAGCAGAAGAACCAGGGTGATGATGAAATCAGCTTTAAGCCCGGTAGTTTTCATGAAGAAATTACTTGTAAATTGAAAGGGTTATCCAAAACTGCGATGTAATTTTTATCATGTTCCCTATAATTCACCTAACCACCCTTCTCCCACTGGGAGAAGGTGCCCGAAGGGCGGATGAGGGGGCTGCGCCAAGGACAGAACACCCTCTATTCCTTCGAAATAACAGGATTCTCACATCATAGCAAATAAACTCCTCGTTTTCTTCAAGCCTTAGGGCTATTTCCGTGAACCACAAAGTGACATTTTTTGTCACAACAATGCCACAATTTGTCATTAAATAAAATCTGCCAAGTCCAACTCAGCCTGTTCAACCCTACACCGATCATATCCTTTTTTGTATCATTTTCAATAAAATAGCAAGCTTTCAGAAAGGCAAAATAACCCTGGCACAAACCTTGCTTAAGAGTGGCTAACTTCATCTTTTCACGGATTGAGTCATTGGGGGCCTGAAAGCAATCGGCCAAAGTTGTTCGTAAATAAACAAAACAGAAGGAGAGTTAAAAAATGAAACTGAATCAGTTGAGAATGAGGGCGAATGAAAAAGGCTTCACCCTTATCGAGTTGATGATCGTTGTGGCCATCATCGGCATCCTCGCCGCCATCGCCATCCCGAACTTCCTCGGTATGCAGGAGAAGGCGAAGAGGCGGTCGATTGAGGAGGCCGCAACTTCGGCCAAGGCGGATTTGCACAACTGGATTAACGCAACCATGAAGCAAGAGCTTGGGGTAGTTGATAAAGATGGCACCGGAGTTGTCACGACAACTGAAGCACCTCCAGCTGTTGCTTCACTTGTAGATGTTAATTCCCTGTGGAAAAGTGCATTTATCGCTAAGAAAGGTGGAAGGACTCCATTTTCTCCATGGTATGGGACCCGTCATCTGTTTCAAATTGATGGTGCTGGTGCAGTTGTTAGCGGTGCCATTGTATTAAGTCAGGTAAGCCAAGGCAGAGGTATCGTGATTAAAGGTTATGATAGGGCTGGTATACAAACGTTTGGGGATTCTGTTTCTGTTGATTGATTATATTATCTTATCGACACCCAGTACCGAGATATATCAGTTCAAGAGCCACCCTATTTAGGGTGGCTCTTGTGTTTGAGCGGGCGAAAGATATTTCCTGTCTTTGCATTTTTTTATTGTGGCTGTTCGACCTTAAGTTTATCATGGTTAATTAAGTAGAAGAGTTCTTTTGAATATCAGGTTTAATTATGAAAAAATATTTCCATGATCACGAAGGATTCACGCTGGTCGAATTGATGATTGTAGTGGCAGTGATTGCCATCCTTGCGGCTATAGCCATCCCTAGCTACCTCGGCATCCAGAAAAAGGCAGCCCGTAGTGAGGCCAAGGCCAATTTGGAAGCGCTCGCTCTGGCTCTGGAGGGTTACATGGCAGAAAATAATAATTATGGTCCTGCAGGTGATTATAGCTACATATGCGGTCAAGGTTGTTCAAAAACAGGCTTTGCAGGTGGTTTTCCCGCGCCCCTTGCCACCATCGCCAATCTGGGGGGAGGGTATAATTATAATTATTGGATACATGTAGTAACGACACCTTTGCCATCATTTGTAATTGCAGCCTCAGCTTTGCGTGGAAATGTTGCGGGAGACATCAGTCCCTCAATTAATTCGTCAGGACAGAAGCTCCCTGCAGTTGGATTTTGGTAATTCCGAATTATTGAAAACTCAGGGTAATTTTCATTTCATTTCCCTTTCATATCATTCTTTTCTTTCAGTCGAGTAATATTTCTATTAAATATAGTATCAAGTTATATGCATGTTTCAGATTTTCGTTCGTATTATAAAATGGAAAATGGACAACTTGATATAAGTCTAAACGGACATCCGATAGCATGAATTCGGAAACTTTTTATTCTCGTTTTTTTCATTTTTTCCTGCTGTGTTTATCGATAATTATATGTTATTCTAATACATTACATGCTCCATGGCATTTTGATGATTTCCCAAACATAGTTGAAAGAAAAGAAATTCATTGGGAAAAAATCACGCTTGAATCGATAAAAGAGACATTCTTTAGAGATGGCTATGGTGGTAAGAATGTATCACGCCCAATCCCTCGTTTGACTTTTGCTTTCAACTATTATCTAACAGGTCTGGACACTCTCAGCTATCATCTCACGAACATTTCGATACATATAATTACCGCTCTTTTTGCTTATTTAGTATTCCTTAAAACTCTCGAGCTCTTAAAAACAAAAGAGGACATAGATTTTAGCATAGTAACTTGTAGAGAAATAGCCTTGCTAGGGGCTATTCTTTGGGCAATCCACCCTCTGCAAACTCAGGCAGTAACATATATTGTTCAGAGAATGGCTTCAATGGCCGCTATGTTCTACATTATGGGGATGTTTTTTTATATACAAGGAAGATTAACAACTGGATATAACAAATTTTTGTTTTTGGCTACGGCAATTTTATGCTGGATTTTTGGAATTCTTTCAAAAGAAAATGCAGTACTGCTTCCACTGAGTATTATTATTTATGAGTTAATATTTTTTGGTCTCACCAAGAAAAAAATAATTTTAATTATAAGTCTAACCATTTTTTTTGTTTTAGGAATAATATCAGTATTATTATTCACGCGAGGAAACTACTCAAGTTCTTTCGCAGATATTTATACAGCTGTAATAGATAAAATTTTTAAACCATATATATATCGACCCTTCACTATGGAGGAAAGACTTCTGACAGAGTCTAGGATACTTGTATGGTATCTTTTTCTCATTATTTGTCCAGTATCTGATTTTTTATCCCTTGAATCTGATATTGTAATTTCTTCCGGATTATTTAGGCCTAATACCACTTTTATTTCAATAATATTGATTGTTACAATTTTGTTATATTCTACATATTATTTTTTTAAATTTAAAATTATTTCTTTTGCTTTGTTATTTTTCTTTATTAATCATATGGTTGAATCAACCATCGTTGGACTTGAGCTGTATTTTGAACACAGGAACTACTTGCCTTCCATGTTCATATATTTAGCTATCGCATACTATTTATCATATACGTATACGTATTTGCACAAGAATAAAAAAGTATTAGCTAAATTTTTCATTGTAATATTTATTGTAGGGATACTTGTTTCCCAAGGGAATGCCACATTTTTAAGAAATGATATGTGGAAAAACGAAATTTTTTTGATGGAAGACTCAATAAAAAAAGCTCCTGAGAATATTAGGCCATATATATCTGTATCAACTATGTATATGCGATTAAATATGTTTGATAAAGCAAGGCAATATTTAATAGAAGCTGAAAATTTATATAAGAAAGATCCTGAAAGATACCAGGTGAATTTTACAGCTTTGTTATATTACACCGCAGCCATTTTATATACTTATGAATGGGAAAAGAAGGATATCGATAAGGCAATTTCTTTATTATATAAAAGCTGTGAACTTTATCCAGTAGACCATCTTCCTCACGCCGCGTTAGGTGCGTTATTATTCCAAAAAGGTGAATATCAGCAAGCCGAACAGGCGATGGTCAATGCTTCTTTATTGCAAGAGGATTTATCACCTGTATTTTATTCTAATTTTGGTCGTGTCCTCTACAGTAACGGCAAGATAAATGAAGCTATTAGTGCCTTTCTTGATGGTTTGCAAATTAAGAGTTCTGATACATTGCGTTTAAATCTTGTTGCCGCACATTTAAAGAAAGGTGATATCCAAAAGGCAAAAAATGTTCTTAACGAAATACCAAATGATAACGATTCACCTGCTTATTTACTCAGTTATGCGTTGCTTAATCCTGATAAGAAAGGTGATTTGGCATTAGAGAAGCTTGCGAGTTTGTTGGTAGAGAATCGAGTTTCTTATTGCGAATGGGTTGAAAAGATCAATAACAATAATTTGCTAGGTATTATTTATCCCGATATCAAATCAATAGAGTCAATTCTTAAATCTAAATATTTTGATCAACTTAACAACGCCCGCAATAAAATTGATGAAATCATCATGAAACAAACTGCTTGCGGAATTTAATTGATTTAGTTGTGGATTTTGAAAAGAAATTTTTCTCGACTGCCTTGGCAAATACAAAATCAAATCTTTTCTTCCCTTGTTTGTCTAAATTAATTGGTACTTTCTCATGGTTTAATAATGTTTCTTTTTCTGTATTTTCTACTTTTTTTATTCATATATTATACGCAATTTTATTATTTTTTTCGGGAGTTTTATTTTCCAGATATTTAGGAGTTACTTCTTTTGGGATTTATGACTATGCTGAGGGTGTTGTCGAAATTTGTCTGGCCTTATGTCTTTTCGGTTTTGACCGACAACTGATCAGCCGGGTTGCATCCTTTCAAGAAAACAAACAGTGGTCTCTCCTGAAAGGTTTGATAATCTTTTCAAGAAGGGTAACGCTCATTGTTTCCTTGGTCGCCGGTTTCGCAATTGCGTGCCTGACCGCGTTTGATTTGATTCTATTCAATATAAACGATAAGAATATACAGAAGTATTTTAACTACACACTCTACCTCACGGCACTCATTATACCGGTCCGGGTATATTTAAGAAATGACCAGGCCATTATGCATGGATTGCAGCGAGTGGCCAAGAGTCATTTAGCTGATTTCATTATCCGACCGCTAATTCTAATTTGCGGCGCGTTGGTCGTGCACAATTTGCTGTCAGTTGATTTAACTGCGCCGGGGGTAATGCTTATCAATCTTTTTGCCGCTATGGTAAGTTTGGTCGTTAGTGCAATTTTCATAAAAAATGCATTGCCACCCGAAATATCGGCTTGTGCTCCCTCCTTTTTTGAGAAATCCAGTTGGATACGAAGCTCAATACCCTTATTGTTGCTAACCGGAGCAACAATCCTGACATTACGACTTGGTACGATAATTCTTGGCTGGATAGCAGGGTTTGAGCAGGTCGCCCAGTATGGAATCATTATGCGGATAGCACTCATTGTGAACCTGATCCCTCTCGCCATTAACAAAGTTTTAGCGCCTAAACTTTCCATCGCATATAATGCTCATGATGTAAAAGGGTTAAATCAATTAGTGTTGTCATCTATTATGGTCTGCTTTCTGTTCTCAGTACTTGTTGGTTGTGTCATTTTTATTTTTGAAAAAAATATACTTCATTTATTCGGAGAAAGTTACACAAGCAGAAACATGATAATTGCTCTGAGATTTTTTATTATAAGTAACATAGTGTTATCTCCATTCGGGGTGTTGGTCTGGTTGTTAATAATGACCAACCATAACTGGCAAGCCAGCCTGTCCTTTGTTGCACCACTTTTTGTCAGTCCTTTTATATTTATTATCCTGGTTCCTATATTCAATATAGTAGGTGCAATATTAGCGTATATCATTACTACAATGATAAGATTTTTCCTGACTGTTTTTTTCGTAAAAAAACTTCAGATATTATCTTAATATTTAATCATCTTTAAAATGGAAAATAGAATATTATTAATAACAAGAAATTTTCCCCCACTTGTAGGCGGAATGGAAAGATTTGTTTGGAATGTTTATAAGCAATTAACAAAGGAATATATTTGTGACGTTGTTGGTCCGCGAGGATGCAATGAATATCTAAAAAAAGTTGAATATACGAATAATTTTTCTCCTTCGCAATCATTGCCCGGTTTCTTGATCGCAGCATTCTGTAAAAGCATCTATTTAGCAACAAAAAATAAATATAGTCTATGTATAGCTGGGAGTGGGGTTACGTCTCCAATGGCCAACATTATCGGCAAATTATATTCTATTCCTGTCATAACCTTTGTTTATGGCCTTGATCTTGTTGTTAAAAATTCAATTTATCAGTCCTTTTTTGTCCCATTTATAAAATATTCCGACAAAGTTATCACCATCAGTGAAAGCACGAAAAATCTTACACTCCAGAAGGGTGTATCTACTAACCAAATCGAAATTTTATATCCAGGTGTTGATATAAAGACAGAATTTTCTAATACTATCGATTTTAGAGCAAGGTTTAATATTCATAAAGAAAATATTATTCTTTCTGTTGGAAGGCTTATTCCGAGAAAGGGAATAGCGGAGTTTATCGAATTCAGTCTGCCAAAAATAATTCACGATTGTCCAGACACCGTATTTGTCATTATTGGGGGCGAAGCGACCAATGCGTTAAAAAAGGATTATTCTGTAATTGAGGAAATAAAGAAAGTTGTACATGATAAAAAGTTGGCTGATCATGTCATACTGACGGGTCGTGTTGATGATCAAACACTATGGTCGGCATACCAGCAGGCTGATTTATTTGTATTCCCGCTTCGTGATGAACCAGGGGATATCGAAGGATTCGGAATGGTTGCTGTCGAGGCGGCATCATTTGGTTTGCCAACTATAGCCTTTGCCGTTGGGGGGGTGATTGATGCAATTGAAGATAATAAATCCGGATTTCTGATCCCGCCCGGTTCATATGATGAGTTTTCTGATATCGTTATTGAATGCTTAAGGAATAAGGGTCAAAAAATAACTCGTCAGAATTGTATTGCTCATGCTCAGAAATTTACATGGGATAATTTCGGAAATGGTCTGCGTGAGATCTGCAGAATTATGGTACTATGATCACTTACATTTATTAATTTTTTTGTCAATATTGCAAGAAGGCTTCGAAATGAATAACAAAAGAGAGTTTAATAAATCAGCTTCATTTTACAATGAGATATACTATGATGACATCGACAAGAAGACAGGAACAACCCGGCACTACCAAAATCTGGCAAAAAAAATTGGTATCAAAAATGAGTACAGGGTTTTGGATGTTGCCTGTGGAACCGGTCAATGGCTTAAAGTGGTAAACGATCTTGGGGCAACTGCTTTTGGTGTAGATATTTCAGAAAAGGCTATCAGAAAAGCCAAGATGAATATACCCAAAGGCGAATTTAAAGTCGGAACAGCCGAACAACTACCATTCGAGAATGATATGTTTGATCTCGTCACATGTTTAGGTGCGCTGGAACATTTCTTAGAACAGGAAGAAGCATTGCGTGAAATGATTCGGGTAGCCAAGAAAAAGACGAAAATTTTAATTTTAGTCCCAAATGCAAATTTTTTGACTTACCGCCTAGGTATTTTTAGAGGTACCAAACAAAAAGATAACAGAGAGATTATACTATCTCTAAGTGAGTGGGAAAAATTGTTTAATAGAGCAGGGCTAAAAGTTATAAAACGATGGAAGGATTTACATGTGCTTAATTTTCAATGGATAGTTAGAAGAGGTTGGATCTACAGCCCTTTTAGATTCTTGCAGGCAGTAATGCTATGTTTATGGCCTATTACTTGGCAATATCAAGTGTATCATTTATGCGTTCCTATGAATAATAGGATTCTACCTGAAATTGGGCAGAAGTGATCGTTATGGTACAATCTACAGAAACAAAGCAAATGTATGGAGAAAAATATGTAGAACACTTTAAGAAGATTCAGTCGCCAAAGCGCCTTGACAGGTTAATTAAACATATGGAGTTAAATAAGTTGCATGTCGTGGCTGACTTTGCATGTGGCGATGGTATGCTTATGACATATGTTGCACCTCAGGTAAAAAAATATATTGGCGTAGATTTTTCGGAACCATTTATTAATGAGGCAAACCACAGGAAAAATAAATATGCTATTACAAATGCTGATTTTTTTTATTGTGAAATAAAGGAATTTTGCGATAATCACAGAAAGCAATTCGATATCGGTTTTGCAATTGATTTTTCTGAACATGTATATGAAAAAGACTGGTTATTGATATTAACTAGTATAGCAGATGCACTAAAAAAAGACGGTAAACTCTATCTCCACACGCCAAACGCTAATTTTTTTGTTGAAATAATGAAAAGTAAAAATTTTGTTTTGAAACAATTTGTAGAACATATTGCTGTTCGCAATCCGCAACATAATATAACTCTTCTGAAACAGGCTGGCTTTAAGGTAAACAGGATTACCTTCCTTCCTCATTATAATAATATTCTGCAGATAATCCACCCGTTCTCAAATATCCCATTGCTTGGAAAATATCTTAAAGCCAGAATACTTATAGAGGCTAGTATCTAGCAATTATGCAATTTCGAGTAAAACTTCTTTTAGGTCTATCTGGCAGGTATTATTTTGAGATCCACCATTGCCTCCCATTTTTTTATGGTTCTCCCAACCCTTGGCTCATCGAATGATACGTCTGACCGGTAATGGGCAGGAGTATTACGAACGCCTCTTGACTCTTGGTGGATTGCGCAGATTGGTGAGTGCGTTCGAGGTGACTGATGCTACTGGTAAAGTGCTGGCCGACCCAGCCCGGTTTGAGGCTGATGATGTGGTGCGTCCCGGCACCTGGAAGGCGGCGTTGATGAGGTCACTCTACCGCGTGATACCGGATATGTCGCACTCTTTTCTGTGGTTGCTGCGCAAGATCGACTGATGGGGCGTCATACTTTCATTCTTTCCTCGGGGAGGACCGCCACCCGATTCCTGGCCGAGTACTTTAGTGCCAATGCTTTGGAGCCTGTTTGGGCCAAACACGAGCCTTTCCCTTCCCGATTGTTGCGTCTGGTCTCCCATGCTCACCTTGATGGCCGCATTCCCGATGCCGTAGCAATTGCGCTGTTACGCCTGAGTCACCCCGGCATGGGGCGAGGGGAAAAGGTGCAGATTGAGTCCAACCCTTTGGTATTTGGTTTGGCCGACTTGCTGGAACCTGCGTTTCCGGGAGTGAGGATTGTTCACGTTGTGCGTGATCCTCGGGATTTCGTCGTCTCAGCTTTCAACCACAGCTTTGGGTTTGGGGCCAAGGGTTGGTTTTCCCGCCATATTCCCTTCTGGTACCCCGACCTGGCTCGTCTGAGTGGCCGTCCCGTTGGTTTCGAGGCTCCCTTTGAGTATCTTGCAGTATGGTGGGATTGGGTTAATCGCGTGTTAGAAGAGGCGGGGCAACCTTTGGAGGAGCGTTACCTGAGACTGCGTTACGAGGATTTAGTAGGAGAGGATCGGAGGACTATGGAGGTGTTGGCGACGTTTCTCGGGGTGCACCTCCGCCCGGAAGGGCAGGAGCGGCTGAGGCGGGACAAAAAGGTCAATGCAGGGCAATTACGGGCGATGACCCATTGGCGCAATTGGAGTTCTGACCAGGCCTGCCTGATTGACGCAGTATGTGGAGCCCTCATGACCCGTTACGGTTATGGAGGGGAAGAGGTATGGTTGCGGCATTTGGATCCTCCCCGTTGATTCCGAAATATTGCATATTATTCACAATTTTATGAGTAGGAGAATATTTCATGAAAAAAGCTTTGATAACGGGAGTTACGGGGCAGGATGGTGCCTATCTCTCGGAATTTTTACTAAAAAAAGGATACGAGGTCCACGGCATAAAGCGCCGCAGTTCCCTTTTTAATACTGCAAGGATAGATCATCTATATCAAGGACCACAAGAAAAAAACAGGAGGTTCATTCTGCATTATGGCGATATGACGGATTCAAGCAGCCTGATTCATGTTCTACAGAAAGTCCAACCGGATGAGGTCTATAACCTCGCAGCGCAGTCTCATGTAGCAGTTTCTTTCGAGGAACCTGAATATACAGCTGATTCCGATTCGCTCGGGGCATTGAGACTTCTTGAGGCTATCCGTACTATAGGATTGGAGAGAAAAACACGTTTTTACCAAGCTTCAACGTCGGAATTATTTGGTAAGGCAAAGGAATCGCCGCAGAATGAAAATACCCCTTTTTATCCCCGGTCCCCATATGCTGTAGCCAAATTGTATGCTTATTGGATTACAGTGAATTACAGGGAGGCGTATGGAATATATGCTTGTAACGGGATTATGTTCAATCATGAATCTCCTGTACGGGGTGAAACATTTGTATCCAGGAAGATTACCAGGGCACTCTCTCATATAGTGCTTGGATTGGATGACTGTCTTTATCTTGGCAACCTAAATGCCAAACGGGATTGGGGCCATGCTAAGGACTATGTTGAAATGCAGTGGCTGATGCTGCAACAGGAAAAACCTGATGATTTTGTTATTGCAACAGGAATACATCATTCTGTAAGAGATTTTGTTGAAATTGCTGCCGGAGAAGTAGGTATAGGGTTGAAATGGCAAGGAACAGGCGCTGATGAAGTTGGGGTCGTTCAAACTGTAAGTGACATTGAGATTGATGGTGTAAAAATTCATTCCCAGGTTAAAAATGGAGATATTATTGTCCGTGTTGATCCAAATTATTTTCGTCCCACAGAGGTTAACTCCTTGCTTGGTGATGCTTCAAGAGCCAAAAGATTATTAGGGTGGGCTCCAAAAATTACTTTCAAAGAATTAGTTGCTGAAATGATCCGACATGATCTCCATGAGGCAAGACGTGATGCTTTATGCAAAAGTGAAGGATTCAGAGTG
>Ga0209164_1004642_pt1 | contig 12162 bp, 14 predicted proteins | sample MTBNYHSulfiMetaG_FD_187458 | JGI IMG/M metagenome (GOLD analysis project Ga0209164, IMG submission 187458) | Enrichment culture microbial communities from rom New York Harbor, USA that are MTBE-degrading - MTBE-NYH (New York Harbor Sulfidogenic)... | ecosystem: Environmental > Aquatic > Marine >...
GCTTTTTGGAACCGTATTCGCTTTCTGCAATGGGCTCCAGGGTCGCCGTGGCCATATGCGTTCCCAACGGCATCACATTCCTGTAATCCTGTTCCGCCACATGCAATTTCCATCCCTTTCCGCTTTCCTGGGTTGATGGATTTTTGCTCAGATCCCGTTTGCCCCAGAGATACATGAACCTGAGGCCGGTATCTCCCTCCTGGTACGGAACAAAGTAGAAATCGCTCTTTGTGGGAAGTGCATAAAATTCAAGTGGATAGGCAGTGCCGCCGGTTTCCTTCAGTACCAGGCCGACATTCTTGATGATATAACTGAGTTCCTTCAGGGTCTCAAGACTCTTTACGCGGCTCTGCATCATCTGTCCGGTGCGGCTGCGCAGGGTCCCGGCCTCGCTCTCCTTCCTGACGTCATATACCATGCCGTCGGCCTTCACCTGCCAGGAGAGATTGAGATCGTCGCACATGGGCTGCGATAGAAAGATTACCTCGGCCAGGTTCCCCTGCTCCATGCCCTCTCCTTCGTCAGACGCCTTGACCAGGACACGGGTAAAAAAATCAAGCCCTGAAGCGGAAAAGGTCGCCCGCCACGGCAGGGGGGACAGGATATCCTCTTTTACGGCCTTTTCCTTCTCTTCCAGTTCCCTCAGATTTTCGATACTGCTGAAATCATCAAAAGGGGGCCTGATGCCCCATAGGTCGACCCGGCAGGCGACGGTTGTCCCATCGGACGTATCGATCCGGCCGAATACATAGACGTCCGCCTTCATCTCGCCCACAATCCGGTCTCTCAACGGCTCATTTTTTTCGAATTCCTGGGCAGTGAACAAACGGTCTGCGTCCGAAAGGGCCTGGGGCAGGAAAAGACTGAACTGAGGGCTGTTGCCGAACGCGAGCCTGATCCGGTTGCATACATACCGGGACCCGACGGTGATGTTTCCCGCCTGGTCTGTGAAGTCAAAAACTGCGACGTTGATCACCGGCCGCTTCTCAGTATTGAAATATCGGGTCGCAATCTCCTTCGTGAGAGATGTGGAAAGCCTGTCAATCCCCTCATTGAGAGACGGCGACGTATGTCCGCCCTCGGCTGCCGCACATACGGGCCAGCAGACCACGAAAAAAAACAAGACAATGAGTCGAATCATTATCAATCCCTCTAAGTTAGGCGCAAGGCGTTAGGCGCAAGGCTCAAGGCTCGGAAAATCACGCAAACAGACTACTCCCTGTCACCGCCCCCATCCCTTCATCCCGGCATCCCCGCATCTCAGCATTTTCAATTCCTCAATCCCCAAAATTCCCAAATCCCTCATTCCCTCATTCATACACCTGGTCCGGCAGCTTCATCTCAACATCTTTAAATTTCAGATGGAGTTCCTTTTCCAGGTAGGGCTCCTTTATAATGACCTTCTTCTCTTTCCTTGCAATCCTGTCCACCACGCCGCCGGCCGTTCCGATCCGGGTCCCCTTTTTCACGACAAACCCCCTCCCCTTGGGGTCCCTGACCATGGCCCATGCCATGCCTTTTCCCTGAACGATGGCCGTCAGGGTCAATTGAGAGAGTGCCAGCTTCTGCAGCTCCGTCCTGGCGACCAGGAGTTCCTTCAGTTTGTCTGCTGCGGCCTGCTTCTCCCTTTTCAACCTCTCCTCTGCGTCAATTTGCTTCTGGCTTTCTTCTTCGGCCTTTAGAGTGGCCTGTTGCCCCCGCTTGACAAGATAGGAGAGGAACGGGTCGGGAATCCTGTCAGGATCAAACGGCGGTTTCTGAGGCCTGAGATCTTTATATGCGGGCAAGGGGATCTCCTTGGAGGGACCGGCGTTCACCGGAGTCACAAGAAACAAGAGGCATAGTGCCGAGATGATCCCTGTTGCCACAATTGTTGTCCGGTTTCGCATGGTCGATCTTCCCAATCCCGTAATTCCTAACGCAGTACTGCCGCTAAAAAATGTCTCACACAGAGTCACAGAGGGTTTTGCTTTCAGGGTTTAACATGTCCTGTTTTTTTGTTTTCTTTGTGTCTTTGTGTCTCCGTGTGAGTCCTATTTTTGTATTCTCACACAAAGCCACAAAGGGTTTTTCTTTTGGGTTTAACATATTCTGATTTTGCTTTTCTCCGTGTCTCCGTGTCTCCGTGTCTCTGTGTCTCTGTGTCTCTGTGTGAGTCATACCTTATTTCTTTTTCTGCTGCTGGGCTGCCTTCTCTTTCGCTTCGTCTTCCTTGCTCTTGAACCGGTAGGTGACGGCCTTGCACGCGGTGATCAGATCCGTGGAGAGGGGTTCCTTCGGCTTTAATGCAATGTTTACGATGTTTACAATGCGCTCCATGCGGCTGACCTTGTCGAGAAACAGGACCACCTCCCTGAACCTGCCGCCCACCTCCATGGAAACAGGTATTTCCACATAAAAATTCTTTATCTTTTCCTGCCCCGGGCTGAAAAGTCTGAACTGCAAGTTGGAATCAACGCCCATTTGACTGATGCCGGCCAACAGGCTCGGGATCTCTCTTTCATTCGGCAGGATTTTAAGGGCCTTCTGGAATTCCTTTTCCACCTGGGCCATTTCATTCCGAAGACTCTCCAGCCTTTTCCCCCATATCTTGCCCATCTGGATTTTTTGTTTGAGAGCAGCGATCTCCTTTTCGGTGCGGTCAATCTCCTGCATCCTGGGCATATAGACAAACCACGCAAATCCGCCGCCCAACAGGAGTACAAGGCCGGAGATGATCAGGATCCTTTGGACCTTTTTGATCTTCTGGGCCTTTTCAAAAAAAGAATCCGCGGCGGACCGCCAGTCAATATCCTTGAGAACCATCTAACGCTTCCCTTTAGCGGCCGTCGTCTTCTGTTCCGATCCGGACGGCGCCTGCTGCAATGCTGTCTGGCACGTGAGCACAAAACCGGAGGCCTTCAGGTTATACTTGGGAAAATCCTGCAGTTGTGTGCTTTGGAGATCGACGGATGTAATGGATTTCGCCTTTTCGAGATTGGTCATGAAGAGGGCCACGGTGTCGTTGTCCATGGCCGTGCCGTTAATCGTCAGCACGCCGTTATTTTCAACAAGGGATTGAAGCCACAACCTGTCCTCGGGAACCGCAAGGGCGATCTCTGTGAGAATCTTGAGCGGCCCGCCCTTTTTTTGTTCAAGGTCCCGAATCACAGTTAATCTGTCCTGGATTTCCTTTATCTTTGCCTTTATCTGGGCGGCCATCCGGTTGTTCTTTTCATACAGGGTCAACTCTTTCCGGGCGTTCTGCTCCTCGGCCTTCAATACGTCCAACCGGCTGTTTGAACTGATCTGAAGGTATGCCATCACCAGGACGAGAAACACCAGGGTCAAGAAGTAGATGCTGACCTCTCGCCGTATGTTCTCTTTCTTTCTGGCCGCCCTGAAGGGCAAAAGATTGATTCGTATCATTTGTCGTCTATGCTTCTCAGAGAAAGACCGACCGCCACACCGGCCTGAAGGGCCATGGAATCCAGGTAGTCCACGTCAAAGCGTTTGTAGTCGATGACCAGATTTCTGAAAGGGTTTAGCGGTTCCACGGGAATCCCGGCCTCCAGCTCCAAATATTTCTGAAGGCCCGGCATGTTGCACGACCCTCCACTGACGATAATCTTTTCAATGGGATCGCCGGCGCGCGTGCCGGACACAAAATCGAGTGCCCGCTTAATCTCCTTGACCCATGCCGAAACCTCACGATTGACAACCTTGGCGAGGCCTTCCTCTTTTCGGCCGTCCAACGCCGCCCCGCCCAATTTCATCTTTTCGGCCTCAGGCAGGTCAATGCTGAATTCCGCCCTGATCGCCTCCGTGACCTGGGCCCCGCCATAGGAGGAATCCCGTGAAAAGGCGGATATGCCCCCGCTGACAACGTTTATTTCCAGTTCAGCGGCCCCCAGATTGATGATGGCGTAACACTTCTCTGGGTTTAGCAGGCTGATTTCAGCGGCATTCTGGAGGGCAAAGATGTCGACATCCAGTACGCCGGGGTTGAGGTTGGCCGCTCGAGTCAGCTCCACATATTCGTTAATAATCTCCTTTTTGGCGGCCACCAGCAGTACATCCATCTGTTTCGGACCCTTGGATGCCCCTTCCTCATCCACTTGCGCCTCGGGCTCGCTCCCGGTATCAAGGACGGTAAAATCCAGATTCACCTCATTGATGTCGTAGGGGATATATTTCTCGGCTTCCTCCTGAATGGCCCCTTCAATCCTCGACTCCTCCATCTTCTCCAGAGTGATCTTTTTTGCGATCACCGAATAGCCTGACAACGAGACGGCCACATTGCTGTTTTTGACCTTCAAATTTCTATAAAGGGCCTTTATGGCCGACACCAGAGCTTCCTGATCCTTTATGGAGCCTTCCACCACGGCGCCCGCGGGCGTATGGATGATCCCAAAATTCTGGAGGATCCTTCCGCGCTTCGAATGGCTGATTTCCACCAGCTTGATGGAATGGGAGCCGATGTCCAGTCCGACCAGGGGATTCTTTTTGCTAATGGGCATATGTTTCTTCCGAAAACAGTGTCATCATCGTGATGCCGCCGGGTCCATAATACAGGGAACGGATGAGAATATCAATTTCGAGGGAAGACCTTTTCCTTGTCGGTTAGATCGAGTCCAAGACCAAAGATGATTTTTCGTTTGGTCTCCATCCGACAATCCATTCCCCTCTCGACCCGATCGATGGTTATCGGCGAAACGCCCGCCTTCCTTGCCAACTCCGCCTTGCTGATCAGCAGCCCCTCTCTGATCTTCTTTAACGCACTGTGATTCAATTTACTTTCTCCCCCCCTTGGCAATGAGATACGAAAGCCCTACCGGAAAAAAATGCCCTCATCTTACTTCAAAGGCCCCGGACAAACTGCTGTGCCGCCCACCCAAATAGCGTCGATGGCCGCATCAAGTACAACATAAATATTCCTATTTGTCAATTATTTAATACGGCTTTAATATAATTACATTCTAATTTTCGATAATATATCAACATATGGTAAGCCTCTCTGCAAACGGAACAATATGTGGGAATGTGGGAGACCTCCCAACGACCCGAGGTCGGAGTTCAGAAAAATCACCCTCCCGCCAACTATAGGATTGTCGATTGTTGATTTGTGATTAGCGATTGAATAACGCTCGAAAACAACTGGTTGCATAATCGGAACCCCAAAGTGTTTATATCAGCTATCAGCCATGCGACATGAGCCACCAGGGATCTGAGGTCAGAGAAAAGTATGGATTCCCATACCCATTTGTGATATCCAACTGTCAAAAATGCTGGCATGAGGATATCTGGAACGCAGAAGAAAAGGCGATGTACCCAAGGCCGCTGCCGGGTCGGGCCGGCGACGGAACAGGCCCGATCTCTCTCAAGAACCGAAACACCACCCGGAAGGAGAAAGAGAAAATGATTCGATCACTGATTTTGGCCGTTATCCTGAGTTTAAGTATGGCGACCGGAGCATTTGCCGCCGAGTTTTCCGCCGATATGGTTATGGAATCCATGGGCGGAAGTAACCCTGGGAAGATCTATTTCAAAAACGAGGACGTCAGCCGAACAGAGATGATGGGAATCATTTCCATCTTTAAACGACCGCTGATATATCAACTGTTCCCCGACACCCAGAAATATGTGGTCATGAACATCGACGAAATCAGCAAAAACAACCCTGCTGCGGACGCCGCCAGCTTCAAGGAATGGATTAAAAAAAATAAGCTGAAAAAAACGGGGTCTGAAAAACTTCAGGGGTATCCATGCGAGATATTCGAGGGGGATATAATGGTTGACGAGGATCAGCCCCCTGTGCATATGAAGATCTGGCATACCCCAAAACTGGATTACCCGATTCGCCAGGAAAGCACGCTGCCCCCGCCGATCGGAAACATGTCGTCCCATCTGGAAAACATTCAATTGGCCAGCCAGCCCGGATCGCTGTTCGAGGTGCCTTCCGGATACTCCCGGGCAAAGGACATGCAGGAAGCCATGGGCGCCGGGGGCATGCAGCCCTTCGGCGACGGCGCAAAGGGTCAGGCGCCCTCGCGAGAGGAGATGGAAAAGATGATGAAAGAGATGATGAAGAAAATGGGCAATCAGTAAAGAAAGCGGTTCCCACGAGGAGCGTCGGGAACGCGCCGTCCCGACGCCCCGCCTCCTCTCTTGCGGTATGAGCCTGCCTCCCCGCAACCGGTTTTGTCGCCGTTTTTCTCCTGCTCCCCCCGAACGGCTCGTCCATGTGATAACATTCCGTAAAAACGGCCAATTTCAGCTGGTTGACTTTTGACCTGTCAAGGCATAAACTTTCAGGGAACGAAAATTCCGGGTGGCCCGCCCTGCTGAGACGTGCAGAAGTATTCAGTCGGCCAGGGGTGGCGTTCAACTGAATAACTGAGGAGCGTCCCGGCCCGGAAGGGGTCGGGGGTTTGCGTCATTCCGGCGCATGCCGGAATCCAGGGGCCTTACCCCGAATTATTGAGATGTTACGGTGGGCATGATTGAGGAGGTTTTGAAGCTGGATAAAGCGCAACTGTCAAGATGCAGACCGCCAATAAAAAGCAAAATTCACACCCCGGTTATGACGCTCGTTGAGATCCTGCCCAAGCCGATTGCCATGGGGAACGTACGGTTCTCGTATGAAACTTGGGAACCCATAGAGTTGCGGCCGTTTAACCGTGTTAGAACAGGAGCGAAAGGAGGAAGTCAAATGACACTTCAATATGTTACCGACGATACAGGAAATCCTACAGCCGTCGTCGTACCCATTGATGAATGGGATGCGCTTCTCACCAAAATCAATTCTGTTGAACCCGCGAGAGACGATACGAAATATCTGCTGGGAAGTGAGGCCATGAAAAAGAGGCTGCTGGAAGCCAAAGCAAGGAGCGGGGGCAAAAGCTGGGAAGAGGTAGAGGATGCGCTTGGTCTTTGATGAAAATGCGTTTGAGGACTTGGCTTGGTGGATCTCTAATGACGTTAAAAAGGCCAGGAAAGTCATCGCATTGATTCAGGAAGTGAGGCGGACGCCTTTGTGGGCAGGGGCAAACCAGAGCCCCTCAAGCATGAGTTGACCGGGTGTTGGTCAAGGCGTATCGACGAGAAGCACAGACTTGTTTACGAACCACGCGGAAATGACATCAGGATTCTGTCGTGCAGATTTCACTATGACGATAAATAGACTATGTATCTGGGCAACAAAGGAACGCCCCATGAAAACGATCCTGACCGCCATCGCCGCCGCCGTTTTTCTCCTCCTCCCCGCCCCTGTTTTTCCCGCCTATGTCATCCACCTCAAGGACCCGGCCACCGCATGACACCTTAACATGCCAAAAAACTTGTTATTGTATGATCTTAAAAAGTCGGGGTAGTTGCGCCTTCAGCCGCACAGGGACCGTGGGCCGTGCGCCTGAAGGCGCAACTACAGGAACGGCTTTCTGGTCCAGTTGCCCTGATCTGCGCAAAGCCATCCCCCCGATTTATTGAGATGATACTTGTTATTTTAGCGGGTTGACGTTGACAGCGACAAGGGGTAGACTGAAAAAGGGAAGAAACCGCGGGTTGGTCCCACTTTACTGCGGCATCAACAGATTTGCCATCGGGCTCGGTCGGCCGGCGCTCAACTGAATAGCTGAAGCGCGTCTCGGCACCTGCCAAAGATAATGACTCTTTGTTCCTTCGTTGCTCTGTTTAGCCCGTAGCTTCGAAAAATGCTACTGGGGTGTGAGAACAAAAATGAAAGGAATGCCCCATGAGAATGCATGAAAGAATCGAGATCAACCCAAACATCATGTTCGGGAAGCCAGTCATCAAAAACACGCGCATTACGGTTGAGCACGTTTTACGGAAGCTATCTGGCGGAATAACGGTAGAGGAGATTATTGCCGATCATCCCCACATCAAACCGGAAGATACATTTGCCGCACAGGAATTTGCCGCTGACTACTTGGCTGACGAAGAAATCGCCTTCGCCTGATGGGTGATAAATTGAAATTTCTGGTGGATGCGTGCAGCGAACAAGGTGGAAATAGGAATTCTAAAGGGAGGCAACACATGCGTAAACAGCGAATTGAATATGGTTCACCTTTGGATGCATTGGTGGCCATAGCCAAGCGTCTCAGCGTTTTCGAGATGCGGCATCAGATTCCGTCCGAGGACTTTTTCGACAAATTTCGTAAAGGCGAAATGGAAGACTCTGAGGATTTCGTTGAATGGGCGAATGATTACAGGCAGTACATGGGACTCAGAAGCGAAATGGAGGAACTTCTTCGAAATGCCGCTTGATTCGTTGTCAAGATACCTCAGCGAAATCGAAACCGCCATCCGGAACCTGGGAAGGGCGTATGTTGAGACCTACGAAGAGGAAATCCTGACCCTCAACCGTGCGAATTTGCGGATCCGGATTCGTTTTCAGAACGGGTACATGCTTGAGGTGAGTGAGGCTATTATTGTCGAATCCGGCCATACCGAACGTCTCGGCTATCGGTATCATTTCCAGAATGACCAAAACGAACTTATTTTTCGTTATGATAACACACCACATTTTCCAGGGCTTGAGAATTTTCCACATCACAAGCATCTCCCTGGAGAAGTTGTCGGATCTGAAGCTCCCACGCTGGTCAGCGTTATCGAGGAGGCAAAAAGCAGATGAAAAATGCAGTGGGCCTTGGAAGCCTATCCCCTGACGAGCAGAGGGCATTCCCCGTTCCCATTTGACCTTCACCTTTGAGCTTCGAGCTTTCAGCTTTGACCTTTCAACGAAGGAACGCCCCATGAAAACGATCCTGACCGCCATCGCCGCCGCCCTTTTTATCCTCCTCCCCGCCCCTGTCTTCTCCGCCTATGTCATCCACCTCAAGGACGGGACCCGGTTTGTCACGGACCAGTATTTCGAAGAAGGGGACCAGATAAAATTCAAGCGCTATGGGGGACTCATCGGCGTTGAAAAGGCGTTGGTTCGTGAGATCGAAGAGATAGAAGACCTGCCCGAAAAGGACAAGCCTGCTGAAAAGGAGGCCTCCGCGGCCGCAGCAGAGACCGGGGAAAAAGAGAAGACCCGGGAACAGGCTCCGGGCGGCGATGCCTCGAAGCCCGATGGGGCTGGGGGAGACGAGAAGATCGGTGCAAAGGGCCCGGAAACAGAAAAGAGAATGCCCACGGCGATGCCTGACGAGGAAAAGAAAAAGGCGGAGCAGGAAAAGCAGGCATTCCTTGATGAGAAAAGACGGATTATGAGAGAGATGGAAGAAGCAACCTCAGCGTTCAAGGAGGCCAAAAAGAGCAACAATGAGGCGGAAAAGGAAAAGTGGTGGACAGAGCGGGCAAGACTTCGAACCCAACTCTCAAAGCTTCAAGATAAGGTAAAAGCTGCCTATGAAGGCAATCTACCTGATTGGTGGCAACATGCGTTTTGATTGTTTCAATTACTCAAATTATGCCAGCTCGTTTTGGTTAGTTTGTTCGATGGATACATATCGGCCAGTGCCGTATTGAAATTAAGGGTTCCACCGTTCCTTATATCAACTGTTTTGCCCCATATGGCACCGTTAACGTTACCTGAGTTATGTACGACAACATCCGCGTTGGGGGCGTAAAAAAGGCCGCTGAAGTCGCCGCTATTTTTAATATCCAAAGTGTCTGTAGAGTTAGTAAAGAAAGCTACTTTATCCTCTTTTCCCGAAGGGATAACCTTGATGCTAGAACTATTTTTAATATCGAATGTCGTTGGGTTATCCAAAAAAAATCTTACAGGGCCTACCGCAACACCCCCAATGTCATTCAGATCGATTGTAAGGGTTGCATTGTTTTTTAGCTCAAAATAAGTCAAATAGTAATTTGCTGGTCTTCCAGGAAAGCCTACGAGTGTCTTGCTTCCACTATTCGGTAAATTAATGGAGTTTCCTATAATCCGGTTGCTCGGGTCACTCGGGTCATCGTTGTCATTGTCGGCAGGATCACTCCAGGAGGCCGGGGCATACTCCCCCCCTGAATTGAGCCCCAACGGATCAGGATCTATCCTCCCTGCATTGACAGGTGCGTCCCCATAAAAATCATCGGCGTCAAAAATTCTGTCTTGGGTCGGTGAGCCATCGTCCTGCTCACCAAGAACACCATCCCCATCAATGAACGATCTGTTCTTGGTTATGAGTTCGTCATTGGAACCGATATCCCCTTCGTGGGTGCTGTCCCCCGGACCGGTAGGAGGATTGGAAGTCCTGCTGTCGTAACTATAGACCGTTCCACTGTTTTTTACTTCCATCCTCTCATCCCCAAATGCTGCAAATGTGATAGCCGAATCCCTCTTGAATGTGACCCTTATGATCGACTGTGCATTATCAGTGCCTGTCCCGGTGCTCGTAAAGGAATAGGCGTTTGGCCCTGTCATGGTTATGTCTGAAATGGAAAAATTGAATCCTGATGGCAGGGTATAGGTGAAGGTAGTGCTATTATTTGGATCAGTCGGATCTGTTGATGTAGGCAGGGAAAACGAGCCGTCGGCCAACCCGGCCTCCATTCCGGTTATGGCATAGCTTACTCCCGCCTCAGCATAATTAAATGATATGGTGCTTTCTTTGTAGTTTGACCCGATTTGGATATCAGTGGTGGTTAGGATAACGGCCGCAGCCCCCATCATCGCCACGATAGCCAGGAACATCAGGGAAATAACAAGAGCCGCCCCTCGCTCGTTTTCAAGGGGGTTTGAAAACTTCATGGAACTCCCCTCCTGTCTCTTGAAGAAAGAAATCAGGTTGATTTTCCGCTTAAACGCATTTCATTGATACGCCGATTCGATATGCTTTTCATCCAGATTCAACTACCGGATATCGTTAGAGGTGGACGAATTTGTTGAAAGGGGGATATTGGGTTTTTGAGACTGTCGTCTCTGCCCGGCAAATAGTCTTGCGAACTGGTTTAGCAACAATTGTGCCGGACCACGCGGTCAAGTTCGTGACTCAAAAACAAAGTATAATTAATTGAAGTCCTTAATAGGATATTTACGTCCCAAATAAAAGGGGATTCGGGATACAGCCGTTCTTTCCGGGCAATCTTAAATATCAACGCCCTGACAATTTTTGGCAACATCCTGACATTCTTTGGTATAAAAAGCCACAAAGATTTTTTTGTCTGAAGGCTATTACTGAATAATGGACCGTCAAGACTTCTTCGCGTCCTTCGCGCCTTGGCGGTTCACCAAAACTTCTCCGCAACTTGCGTAGAAGCTGCAAACAAAGATTCCGTCCCATTGAGCTGCCGGACATCCCAAACGCGGCAATTCGACCGCGTTGATCACCCCGAAATAACTCTCTGTGGCGCCGTGGCCATTTTTCCTCTCCTCCCCGCCAACCGCTTTGCCGCCGTTGTCATCCACATCGAGGATCAGAGCCCGCATAGCATCATAACATACCAAAAACAAATGATTTTAGCGGGTTGACTTTGACAGCGACAAGGGGTAAACTGAAGAAGCGAAGAAATCGCGGGTTGGCCCCGCTTTACTGCGGCATCGACAGACTTGCCATCCGGCTCGGTCGTCCGGCGCTCAACTGAATAACTGAAGAGCGTCCCGGCCCGCAGTTACATCGTCCCTGTTTCTGGATACAGCCCCAATTATTTGGACTTCGTGTGAGAGACTGAACTGAAGGAGGAATAACATGATCAAATCCATTCTTACCGGCTATATCGACATGGCGTTGGCCCGCGCCGAGTATGATAAGCTTAATGACGGGACATTCTCCGGCCGCATCCCCGGTTGTAAAGGCGTCATTGCTTTCGGAAAGACATTACGTCAATGTGAGATTGAATTGCAGTCCACGTTTGAGGACTGGGTCCTTGTAGGCCTGAAATTGGGACATCCGCTGCCCGTTATTGATGAGTTTGACCTGAATATGGAGCCCAAACATGAATCAATGGCAGCCGTGTAAGCGAAAGATATTCATCAAGCGATTGCGAAAGCTTGGCTTCGAAGGACCTTATTCAGGGACCAAACATCAGTTCATGGTATACGAGAATCATCGCATGAGCGTTCCCTCCAATTCCGAATATTCAGTTCCCCAATTGGCGCTGGTCCCAAAAAGTTGGACAATGTGATAAGCTCTGAGTCAGTCCTAAATGAAAGGAGCTGACAATGAGTAAGAAACGGAACCAATACAGCGCTGAGTTTAAGGCCAAGGTCGCCCTTGCAGC
>Ga0209164_1004644_pt1 | contig 12158 bp, 13 predicted proteins | sample MTBNYHSulfiMetaG_FD_187458 | JGI IMG/M metagenome (GOLD analysis project Ga0209164, IMG submission 187458) | Enrichment culture microbial communities from rom New York Harbor, USA that are MTBE-degrading - MTBE-NYH (New York Harbor Sulfidogenic)... | ecosystem: Environmental > Aquatic > Marine >...
TGTCGGATGAGGCGATCCGGAAGGCCACGGCCGCTCTTCTCTCCCGCCGTAAGCTGGTGGTGGAGTACTCCGGTGCCGCCACCCTCGGAGCTCTGATGTCCGGAGCCGCCGATGCCCGGGGCCTGAAGGTGGCCGTGGTCCTGAGCGGGGGAAACCTGGATCCGTCCCTCCTCGAGGGTCTCGCGAACGAGGGCTCCTCCGGGCCGGAGAGGTGACGGGGTTTCCGTTTATGGGTGGGTGGGGAGGGTGACGCTCACCGCAGTGCCCGGGATCCGGGTAGGCCATGCGGAGGTCCCCGGGGGAGGGAGCGGATGCACCGTGATCCTGGGCCCGTTCCGGGGCGCCGTGGAGGTCCTGGGTCTGGCCACGGGGAGTCGGGAGCTGGGGGTTCTATCCCCTTATCACCTGGTGGACCGGGTCAACGCCATCCTCCTCACAGGGGGATCGGCATTCGGCCTCGCGGCGGCGGACGGGGTCATGGGGTGGCTGGCGGAGCGTGGGGAGGGGTTCTACACCGGAGTCGAGATGGTCCCCCTGGTCCCAGCCGCCGTCATTTTCGACCTGGCGCCGGGGGTTGGACGGCCGGGTCCGGGAGAGGGTAGGCGCGCCTGTGAGGGGGCCAGCACGACACCAGTTCCGGAGGGGGTGATAGGTGCCGGTGCCGGTGCTACCGTGGGGAAGCTCCGTGGGATGGAGGCGGCTTCCCCGGGTGGGGTGGGGAGCGCTTCGCGGGTTTGGGACACGGATGGTCGGGAGACCGGGACGGTGGGTGCCCTGGCCGTTGTGAACGCCCTGGGAGACGTCGTGGCCGAGGATGGGAAGATCCTGGCAGGGGGCGGAGGGAGGGCGACCGCGGGCGGAGGCACAAGCCCCTGGGGCCGCTGGGCAGGGAGTGATGAGGTGGGAGAGGGGTTCAGGGACGGAGACGGAGTTGGAGGCAGGCCCGGCACCAGCACCACCCTGGCCGTAGTGGCAACCGACCTCCCCCTCTCCCGGGTGGAGCTGGGGAGGGTGGCTCGGATGGCAGCGACAGCTCTACCACGAGCGATCTCACCCGTGAACACGCCCTTCGACGGGGATGTGCTTTTCGCCGTGTCCACCAGCGACGCTGAGGGAGCCCTGGCGCCCGGGGAGGTGATGGGCGTTGGAATCCTCGCCCGGGACCTCCTGGAGGAGTCCATCCGGCGAGCCGTATCGCCCCACCGGAGGGGCCTGCCCCGACAGCCGGGTGTCGACGGATGAAGCGTCTCCTTCTCTTCGACATCGACGGGACCCTGGTGAAGGGGGGACCCGCGAAGATGGCGTTCATTCAAGCCATGGCCTCGGTCTTCGGCACGGACGGGACCTTTGACAGACATGATTTCTCTGGGAAGACCGACCCGCAGATCGCCAGGGAGCTGTTGAGGGTTGCGGGGTTGGGGGACCGGGAGATCGACGCTGGATTCGCTGAGCTCTGGCCGGCCTACCTGGAGGAGCTGGAGCGGCGGCTTCCGCATCACCCCATGACCGTCCTTCCCGGGGTCCGTCCCCTCCTGCACCGTCTCGAGAAGGCGGACGGGGTGGCTCTGGGGCTCCTCACCGGCAACATCATGGACGGGGCACGTCTCAAGCTGGGATCCGTGGGCCTGATGGAGCACTTCCCCATCGGCGGCTTCGGCTCGGACAGCGAGATCCGGGAGGATCTGCCTGCGGTGGCCATTCGGAGGGCCACCCTGGCCTGGGGCACGACCTTCCACCCCTCCTCGGTGGTGGTGGTGGGGGACACGCCACGGGATGTCGCCTGCGGCAAGCATGGGGGGACAAGGACCGTGGCGGTGGCCACCGGGCCGTTCTCCGCGGAAGCGCTGGTTGCCACGGGGGCGGACAGGGTCCTTCCTGACCTTGGGGATCTGGAGCTGGCATTGGAGGCGCTGTTGGCCTGAAGTGGTCCTGGAGGGAGCCGGGGCTGGAACCAATCGGGCCCGGGGGAGGGTAACAGAGGCTTCGAACGAGCCTCGAGGAAACGTGGGAGGGCACCATGAGCAAGCAGAAAGGCGGCGGGGACCTCCGGCGCTTCTACATCGTCTTCGCCGCCCTGGCGTTGGTGGGGATCGGAGCTGTCGGCTATTCGGTGGGCTCCCGGGCCCTGGGGGGCGCGGCCACGGTGCCCTTGGCCCTGGACGGGACCGATGACCCACACCGGTTGATGGAGATGGCCGTTCCCGTGGTCGACGGTGAAGAGACTGCTCCCATCACGATCATGGTCTTCGGGGACTACCTCTGTGGGCACTGTGCCACATTCTCCCTTCGGGAGCGCCCTCGCCTGTTGACAGAGTACGTGAGGACGGGGAAGGCCCGCCTGGTCTTCTACGATTTCCCCCTGAACCCGGAGACGGGGACGTTCCTGGCGGCCCGCGCGGCGCGCTGCGCCGGGGACCAGGGGCGATTCTGGGAGTTCCACGACCAGCTCTACCGGAGCCAGATCACCTGGGGCATGGATTCGAGCAAGGCGGGAGTCTTCCAGAAGTACGCGGAGGACATGGGGCTGGACGCAGACCAGTTCCGGACATGCCTGAACAGCGACCGTCACGCCATGGAGGTGTCGGCCAACCGGGAGCTGGCCGTGGCCCTTGGCATCTCCGGGACCCCGTCGGTCCTGGTGGGTACGGGCCAGGGCATGAGCAGGCGGGTGAGGGATTACCTCTACGAGACCATCCGCGAGGCAGTGGAGTCCCTCCTGGAGGCTCAGGGATGAAGACGGTCCTGCGGAGGACAGGGTGGAGCCCTCCGGGCACGGGCCTGAGATGAACCGAGGCGTTGACCCTGAGCTCCAGACACCTCCGCGTAACCGGATGGCCCTGGCAATCCTCTCTCTCCTGGGTCTCCTGGTGTCCCTCTATATGCTGGCCCATGCACTCGGGTTCACGGGACCGGTGATGTGCGGGCTCGGGGACTGCGAGACCGTGCAGAACAGTCGCTATGCCTGGCTCGGTCCGATCCCGGTTTCGGGTTTGGGTGTGGTGGGGTATCTGGCCCTCCTCGGAGCGAGCCTGCTGGGTCTTCAGCCCTCCTTCCAGCACTCCCGAGCGGTGCCGGTGCTTCTCCTGGTTGGGACCGTGGTGGGGGTGAGCTTCAGCGCCTACCTGACCTACCTGGAGGCCTTTGTCATCCACGCCTGGTGCCAGTGGTGCGTGGCATCCGCTGTCCTCATGGTGCTGGCGTTCCTGACCTCTCTTCCCGAGGCCCGCTCCTTCCGGTCCGCCACAGGAGCCTGAGCGGGTCGGTTCCGGTCCCTCCGGGCGCTGGAGCTGTGGCCGGGGTCCGCTCCGGGAATCGTGAAGGGGCCGGGGATGCAGTCCTTGCCCTCATCCCCGCGCCCTTTTCAGCGTCCACTCCTCCACCACCGGAGGGGGCCATCGTCCGGCGTCGTGCTCCCGCTGGATCCGGCTCACCTCCCGCCTCGCCATCTCTTCCTCGCCGGGAGTGACCCAGCCTCGTGCCACGGCCGCCCGGAACTGGTCCTCGTCCAGGACGGAGAGCCGTCCCTGGAGGTCTACCCAGACGTCAAGGAAGAGGTCGGTGGTCTCCCACACGCCTCCCGGGAGGATGATGGGCGGGGTGAGGATGTTGGCGTAGATGCCGGTAAGCGTGCCGTCGGCCCGATGAAACCGCCCGATGTCGTGCCAGAGGCCGGGGAAGGTGAACCAGACGGCGGCAGACCCTCGCTCAAGAACCACCCGGTCCAGGATCCGGATGGGAGGGTCGAGGATCAGATCCTCGGCCAGGGTGATCTTCACGTCGGGATCGTCCCACACGAGACGTTGGGTGAACACCTCCTCCCGGTCCGGGGGGCGGCGGTAGTGGATATGGACCCTCGGAGTCGAAAGAGTCACGGGTCGGCAGGGAAGACGGGCTCCACGAACACCTCCAGGATGCCCCCGCAGATCGAGCCGCTCCAGGAGAGGGGATCGTCGGTCAGGTCCACCCGCACCATCTGGGGGACGCCGGTCTCCATGGCCTCACCCGCTGCGGCGATGACCTCGGCCTCCCCACACCCCCCCCCTACGGTTCCAACCAGTCCGGTGTCGGGATCCACCAGCATCTTCGCCCCGTTCTTCCGGGGCGTGGAGCCGCGGGTGGCCACCACCGTGGCAAGGGCGCACGGCCGGCCCGCCGTGCGGGCAGCCAGGATGCCCTCATAGATGGCGTGATCTTCCTTGGTCACGAGTCTTCCCGTCCGAAGAAGCGATCCAGGACACCCTCCGCCTCCCGCATGGGGCGCCCGGAGCCGCCCCTCCAATGATGTACGAGCTCCGCCGCCACGCTGACTGCGATCTCGGCGGGGGTTTCCCCCCCGATGTCCAGGCCAATGGGGGCGTGGACCTGATGGAGCACCTCCCGCTCGAACCCCTCCTGGAGCAGTGCATCGAACGTGGCCCTCACCCGCCTGCGGCTCCCGATCATCCCAAGGTACCCCGGGAGCGGTGAGCACAGCAGGGCCTTTCGAAGGCATTCATAGTCGTACCGGTGGCCTCGGGTAACCAGGACCACATGGCTCCATGGATGGAGTGGGACGTCGGCGAAAGGATCCGCGAAGTCCACGCTGCGGACCTCATGGGCCTCGGGAAAGCGCTCCCGGGTGGCGAACTGGGGGCGGTCGTCCAGCACGCGCACCCGCAAGCCCAGGAGGGCTCCCAGGGTGCAGAGGGGCTGGGCCACGTGACCGGCTCCCACGATGACCATCTCCGGTGAGGGGTGGTGGAGCTCCAGGTAGGCCCTCATCTCCCCGCCCCCCTCGAGAGGGAGGGTGTGGAGACCGGGAAGTATCCCGACGTCTCCCAACATCCCCCGCCTCGCCAGCTCCCGGGCGTGGGAATCGGCGAGAGAATCCCGAAAGGACCCCACGGCATCCGCCCCGTGAAAGAGGACCCGCCCGCCCAGCTGGCCCGGATCGGGATGGGAGATGGTCACGAGCACCGCGGCTGCCTCTCCCCTCTCGTCGGCGTCGAGGAGGAGGGAAGCGACCTGTGATGGAGAGAGGGGACCAGGGTTCATCCGGGTGGGGGGGTCAGGGGAAATGCCGTCGGAAGTCTTCCGGCGTGTCGATATCGGCCAGGATTCCGGGATCGTCCACCGGGACGTGGAGCCCATCCCGAAGGTAACGGTGGAGCACGGTTCGGGCTCCCTCCGGGAGATCCACCTCCAGGAGATCCGGGAACGTGGCCCGGCCAAAGAGGACGGGATGTCCTCGCCGCCCGTCGAAGGAGGGTACGAGGAGGGGAGGTCTGGCCTGTAAGAAACGGCGGATCAACGCCCGGACCGTCCCGGGCTCGAACAGGGGATGGTCCACGGGGGAGAAGAGGACTCCCTCCACCCCGGGAGGTAGAGCGGCCAGTCCTGCCGCAAGGGAGGAGATGGGTCCCCTGGAGGGATCGGGATTCAGGACGACTTCGGCCCCATGACGTCGGGCCTCGTCCGCGATCGGTCCGTCGGCGTCGGCCACCACCACCAGGAGGGGAGAGGCGCCCCCGTCCCTCATGGTGCCCAGGATCCGGGCGAGGAAGGAGGTGCCTTCGACCATCAGGAGGGGCTTGGACGACCCCATCCGGGAGGAGCGGCCGGCGGCTGGAATCACGGCGGCGACGGCGTCCATGATGTGGCGAGGGCAGGTCATGTCCCGAAAGAGAGCATCGCCCCGGGGGTCGTGCAAGGGACCCACAGGGCGATGCTTTGCGTCCGGCGGACCATCGGAGGAGGCGCCCCTCCCCCACCTCGAACAGGCCTAGAGCTTCGGCCGGACCTGGGCGGTCTGCTGGGTCAGGGAGACCTGGAGCGGGTCGCCCCTTTCCACCGTGACGGGAAGGTTCCAGTAAAGCTCCGAGAAGGGAAGCTCGTGGCGGGCATGGACCCACCACCGGCCCGGTGGCACGGCGATCATCTTCATTCCGCTGGCGTCGGTGGTGTCAACCACGATCTCACGGCCGGTCTCACGGAGCTTGGCCGCGAAGATCCCCATAGCGGGCGCGAAGGCTTCGTCCTCCCACTGCTCACGGATGAGCCTCATGGAATCGGCCCGCTGGATGTAGCCGGCCTGCAGCTCGGTGAACCTCTGGAATGCCTGGTCCTTCAGGCGCTCGGCCCGGAGGACCTGAGCCTCCACGTCCTGAAACTCCCGGAAGAGCTCCACATACCGGGCCTGTGCCCGGCTGAGGCCCTCCATCTCCTGGGTGATCTGCTGAAGGCGGTCACGGCCCGTTGCCCAGCGGGCTTCGGCATCCATCCATTCCGTCTGGGCCGACGCGATGGCTTCCTGAGCCTCCAGGAGATCCGGCGGTACCGGCGGCTCCGGTGTCCCGAAAGCCGCCGACAGGGAGTCGAAGACAGCATCGCGGTCGAACGGCAGGATCTGCACTTCCTTGCCCGCGAGGGGCCTGATCACGGTTCCCTCGCCCTCCGGGTCGGGGATCTCGATCTCTGCGACGACAGCCACCTGGCCCGGGCCGCAGGCGGTGACCAGAAGAGGGCCAGAAAGTACCAGAGCGAGCCAGCTACGCCTCATAGAACACTCCCGGGTTCACTGTGTCTGAATCCGAAGCTCCCGGACCTCACAGCTCACGAAGAACAGAGAGGCCGGACGCTCCATCTACAGGGCACGGTCCTCAGGGGATCACGTTCCCGATTACGTAATTCATTGGATTGACAGCCACTCCGCCAATCCTGACCTCGTAATGGAGGTGGGGAGAAGTTGAGAGCCCGGTGCTCCCGACGTGGGCAATGACATCCCCCCTCTTCACTGTCTGACCCCGGCGCACCAGGAGCTTGGATGCGTGGCCGTAGCGGGTCTTGTACCCATAGCCGTGATCGATCTCCACCGTGTATCCCAACCCGGCCAGCCAGCCCGCGTGGACCACGGTCCCTTTCGCGGCCGCCAGGATAGGCGTGCCATGAGGGGCCGAGATGTCCACTCCTTCGTGGGGAAGGGCGCGATGGTGGATAGGGTGAATCCTGGAGGAGGAAAAACGGCTGGTGAGAATTCCCGCGGCGGGCAGTATGGACGGAGTAGCTTCCAACAGATCTCGGTGCGAGGTGAGGCTGTCCATGGCTTCCGAGAGACTGGCTGAGAGCATCCGTGCCCTCCGCTCCAGGGCGCTGAGATCGTACTCCACCGCGAACGCGTCCTTGCTGACCGCGGAATCGAACTGCCAGAGCGGATGGGCGTCCGGCGTGTGGAGGCCGGGCCCGCCGATCCCTGCCTGCAGGACCTCCTGGTCCGTGGCCTCGAGGCCCGCCAGGAGGCGAATCTGGCTGTCCTGCTCGCTCAGCTGGTCGAGGGCCTGCTCCAGCCCTCCCACCCGATCCTGAAACCGGGTGAGCTCCCGCGTGAGAATCGCGTTTTCCCGAGCCATCTGCGCGGCACGCAAGTGCGTTGCGCCGTGAAAGAACAAGAACCCCGTAAGGGCGAGCATGAACAGGGATACCGCAACGGCGCCACCGCCCAGGAACGCCAGGGCGCGGGGGGAGAGGGTGACTTGCTTCAATCCTTCAGGGTCGTCCCCCACGAGGAGAAGCGTCCACTTCCTCTCTCTCATATTTGACGGCATGTGCCTCCTCGGCAAATGCCCCGACACGGGGACGAGCTTCTTCCCGAGGCGGAGATCAGTCCAGTCTCTTCTTTTTCAGTGGCCCACCAACCTATGCGGGGGCCTCCGGCCCTGTCAACCGGGAGCTCCCTCACCTCGCCAGAAGGTCCGCCCTGGGGAAGAGGGGGCTTCCCTGGATGACCTCCCGACCGGCGAGCTCCAGCTCCAAGGCCTCAGGGAGGGTGGGGACTTCCCGGACCCCAAGGCGGGAGGAGAGATCGGCCATCCTCTCCGGCATGATCGGCTGGAGAAGGGTGGCCAGGACCAGAAGTGCACGAGCGAGGGAGGCCAGCGTGGCGTCGAGCTCCCCGGATTTCTGTGGGTCCTTGGCCAGGGTCCATGGAGCCTGTTCCTCCACGAAGCCGTTGGCCAGGGAGGTCAGCTCCAGGGCCGAGGCGATGCCCTGGTGGATGAGGCCTTCGTCCATGGCCTCCACGTACGCCGCCACCGCCGTCCGGGCCGCTTCGTCCAGGGAACAGGGCTCTCCCCGCGGGATCGTCCCCCCCCGGTACTTCCGGATCATGGCGAGCGCACGGCTGGCGAGGTTACCCAGATCGTTCGCCAGCTCCGTGGTGTACCGCTCGTCGAACCGCTCCCGGGTGATGTCCCCGTCGCCGTTCCAGGGGACTTCCCGGAGAAGGTAGTAACGAAGGGCTTCCGGGCCGTGGCGTTGGATGGCCTCGGGGAGCTCGAATGTGACCCCTGCGGACTTGGAGAGCTTGCGCCCTCCATAGGTCACGAACCCGTGAGCCCATACGGTACGGGGGATCTCCACACCTGCGCTCATGAGGAAGGCCGGCCAGTAGATGCAGTGGAACCGCGTGATATCCTTCCCGATGACGTGGACCTCGGCCGGCCAGTGGTCCAGGTAGGCCTCTTCCGGAAAGCCCACCGCGGTGAGGTAGTTGGTGAGGGCGTCCAGCCAGACATAGACGATGTGGTCAGGATCTCCCGGCCAGGGGACTCCCCAGGGCAGGCGGGAACGGGAGACCGAGATGTCCTCCAGGCCTCCCTCCAGCACCTTCCGTATCTCGTTCCGCCGCGCCTCCGGTTGGACGAACCCTGGGCGTTCATCCAGGAGTCTCAGAAGCGGCTCGGTGTAGGCAGAAAGGCGGAAGAACCAGTTCTCCTCCTGCATCCACTGGACCTCCAGGGTCGGATGGACCGGGCACGAAAGACCTCCTCCCCCCTCCTTCGTCAGCTCCTCCGTGGTCTTGTATCCTTCGCATCCGACGCAGTAGTAGCCGGCATAGGTGCCCAGGTATAGGTCCCCACGGGCCGAGATTCGCCGGATGAGCTCCTGGACGCCCCTGTGATGCCGGGCCTGGGTGGTCCGAATGAAATCGTCATGGCTGATCCCGAGCACCTCCCACGCCTCCTGGAACTCCCGAGCGATGGCGTCCACCCAATCCTGGGGGCTCACTCCGGCGGCTTGGGCGCTCTGGAGCACCTTCTGCCCATGTTCGTCCATACCTATGACGAAGTGGACGTCCTTGCCTCTTCGCCTCTGGTACCGGGCCATGACGTCGGCACCGATCTTCTCCACGGCGTGGCCCAGGTGGGGCGAGCCGTTGGCATAGTCGATGGCGGTGGTGATGTAGTAACGGTCAGTCCGAGCCACGGCCTCTTCGCCTCGGCGATGGATTGTTCTTGCCGCCCTTGCCGGCGGGGGGCCTCGGATTTCCTGGAGAGACCTGGGAATCTCCTGGAGGGGACTCCGTCTCTCCCACCCGGGCTACCTCCTTCCGGAGCTCGGCGAGGGTCACGGACCGTCGGGTCCCCTCTTCGTTCTTCAGGACCACGATCTCCCTCCAGATGTCGACGGAAACCACCTTCTCGAGACCACTGGCGGTCCTGAGCGATCTCCCCTCCCTGGGGAACCGGCGTCTGGCTTCCACATAGGTCTGGTGCTCGTACATGAGGCAGCACATCAGCCGTCCGCAGCATCCCGATATCTGGACCGGGTTCAGGGAGAGGCGCTGGTGCTTGGCGAGCTGGAGGCTCACGGGTTTCAGTTCCGGGAGCCAGGTGGAGCAGCAGAGCTCTCGGCCGCAGCGTCCCACCCCTCCGAGGAGAGCCGCTTCGTCCCGAATGCCGATCTGCTTGAGCTCGATGCGCGTGCGGAACACCCGGGCGAGATCCCTGACCAGCTCCCGGAAATCCACCCGGCGTTCGGCCGTGAAGTAAATGATGAGCTTCTTGCGGTCGAACTGCCACTCGGTCTCGGTGATCTTCATCCTGAGTCCGTGGCGAGCCACCAGCGCCGCCGTCTCGAGACGCACCCGCCCCTCGTCGGCCCTGAGCTCCTGGAGGCGCTGGATCTCCCCGGGCTCGGCGAGCCGAAGGATCCTCTTGTCTGGAGATGGCGTGGCACACCCGGATGCGGAGGCGGAGCACTTGCGCTCGGCGATGCTGCCCAGCGCCGTGATCTCACCCAGGTCTTCCCCCCGGTCCGCCTCCACCAGCACGTGCATTCCGGGGGCAACCTCCAACCCCCGATAGGTGAAGTAATCCCTCCGGGTGCCCTTGAACCCTACCTCCGCGAACCCAGGCATGACGACGCCTTACCCCTCCTCCTCCCACTCGCCCATGGACTCGAACTTGGACTGGCGGTCCCGGACGAGAGCTTCAGGTTCCATCCCCTTCAGCTCCCGCAGATTCCGGGCGAGGGCATCCTTGACCCTGCGGGCTGCCTCGTCCCAATCGGCATGGGCCCCTCCTGGCGGCTCCTGCACGATCTCGTCCGCGATCCCCCTCTTGAACAGCTCGGAGGAGGTGAGCTTCAGGGCGCGGGCAGCCTTCTCCCTTTGATCGGCGGTCCGCCAGAGGATGGCGGCGCAGCCTTCGGGGGAGATGACCGAGTAGACCGCGTGCTCGAGCATCAGTATCCGGTTGCCAACTCCCAGGGCCAGGGCGCCGCCGGAGCCGCCTTCTCCGATCACAACGCACACCACGGGCACTCGTAAGCGCGCCATCTCCCGGAGGTTTCGGGCGATGGCCTCGGCTTGCCCCCGCTCCTCCGCCCCCACGCCTGGGTAGGCGCCCGGCGTATCGATGAAGGTCACGACCGGCCGGCGGAACTTCTCCGCCAGCTGCATCAGGCGGAGGGCCTTCCGGTACCCCTCCGGATGGGGCGAGCCGAAGTTCCGCCTGAGGTTGGCCTTCATGTCCCGGCCCTTCTGGTGGCCCACGACCATGAGGGAGGCGCCGTCCAGGCGGGCCCACCCTCCCACAACCGCTCCGTCGTCCCGGAACGCCCGGTCGCCGGAAAGCTCGATCCAATCGGTGAAGATTCGCGGGACGTAGTCCAGGGTGTGGGGCCGCCTGGGGTGCCTGGCCACATGCACCTGCTCCAGGGGCGTGAGGTTGCGGAACGTCTCCTCCCTGAGGACTTCCAGCTTGCGCCCCAGGACCCGGACTTCACTGGATACGTCGATCCCCTTTTCTTCCGCCGAGCGAAGAAGGGTCTCGATCTGTCTCTGGAGCTCGACGATGTCGCGCTCGAACTCCAGGTGTGATGGAGTCGCCAAACCGTGCTCCTGGTGGAGATCCCGGACCGGGGGTACCGTCGGGTATTCTAACGGATGACGGGTGTCCGGGAGAAGGTTCGGTCAGAGGTTCTGCCGGGCGACCTCGAAGGGCTCCACCTCGGTGTAGCCCAGGAAGCGGCCCCAGTAGCGGGCGCTGGCGCCGGCCAGGCCGGGGTCCAGGTGAGGGCGTCCTCGGGTCTGGGCCTGGTAGCGGGAGAGGGCGGCCATCTTCCGGTCGAGGTACCCGGCGATGTCCTCGAAGTGGTCGGGCCGGAAGTCCAGCGTCGTGGTGGCGGCCTGATAGCAGAGGAGTGTCCGGGCGCCCGAGGCGGCGATCTCGGCGGCCTTGAATGCGCTCTGCCGGCTCTCCCTGACGTCCCTTGGCGACGGGGCGTAGATGACGTGGGGCCTCAGATCGTGGACCACGTCCTGGAGGCGGATGATCATGGTGTCCGGATCCAGCAGTTCCCGGGCGTCTTCGGCAGGGAGATGGAGCTCGGCGCCAAGGTCTCGGGAGGCGCGCCGGGCCGCCTCCCGCACTTCCACTCCCTCCGTTCCCATTGCGCCCGTGGAGAGGACCAGCAGCCGGACGGAATCGCCAGCCTGCGCGTGCTTGATGAGGCTGCCCCCGCACCCCGCCTCCACGTCTCCCGGCAGGATTCCGAGGGCCAGGACCCGCTGCTCCCGGACAGCCACCAAGTTCTTCAGCCGAAGCAGGTCCCGGACTGTGGCCACCAGCTCCTCGGGGTCCAGGGGCTTCCTGAGCACCTCGTTCACGCCACCCCTGAATGCCCCGTCGAGAAAGGCCGGCGCGGCGTAGGCCGACATGGCCAGGACCGGCGTGTCGGGCTGGAAAGCCTTGCTGGTTTGGATGACCTCGATACCATCCCTGCCGGGGAGATTGAAGTCGGCCATCACCAGATCCCACCGCTGGCTCTCCACCAGCTGGCAGCCACGGATGCCGTCCTGGGCCAGCGTGATCCGAATGTCACCCTCCCTTTCCAGCACG
>Ga0209164_1004645_pt1 | contig 12155 bp, 13 predicted proteins | sample MTBNYHSulfiMetaG_FD_187458 | JGI IMG/M metagenome (GOLD analysis project Ga0209164, IMG submission 187458) | Enrichment culture microbial communities from rom New York Harbor, USA that are MTBE-degrading - MTBE-NYH (New York Harbor Sulfidogenic)... | ecosystem: Environmental > Aquatic > Marine >...
AAATAATAGCAGATACATTGGCGCTCCATGGCCAGTACGTGATAACCAGGAATCCTTTGGGCTGTTCGCTAACCAGGATACTGCCTGGCTGAGGATTCAGTACCAGTTCTAATTTAAAAAACAGGTGAGGCGGCGGTCTCACTGCCGCCGCCTTATTCAAAACAAAAATATTCAACCTGGAGTGGAGGGTAAATATTATGACCTGGGAGAATAAAAAAATACCATTTATTGTTTTATCTATTATCATTGGGGTTGTTTTTTGCATCAACTCCTCAGCATATTGCTGGCAAACCAAAGACCCCAAGCTGGCGGAAGATTTTGCCAAGCTGCTCGGTTTCAAAGTAAAAGATAAAGTCGGCAAGGTAGCGCCGGAGATAAAACCCGGAATGACGATTGATGGAACCAATTATAAACAATATCCGGGGTTAGCAGAGCTTTTACCCAAAAGCCTCTACGATCGTATGGACCCGAATTACTATGCTCCGATGGCTCCGATTAAAATCAAAGAGACTGACCAATACCATCTGGGGAGGGGTTGGATTGAAAAATCTATGCTATCAGCAAAGACCGCCAAGATTGGGGCCGACGGTCTGACCCTCGAAGGATATGTGGGTGGTTACCCCTTTATCAATCCTAAGAGCGGAGTCGAGCTAGCGCAGTGGGCGGACAATGATTATCTGGGGGATACGTTTGCTATGCGTCCCATGCGACTTCGCCTTTACGGCCGGGACAATAAACCCGAGCGAGAGTTACGCCAGCATTTAAATGTGTTGCGTTATATGAACTGCACGGACTGGATGCCTCAGGGGATTCAGCCCAATCCGGAAAAGATTCACTATGTGGCATCCGGAACCTTTATTTACCCCAAAGACATTTCCGGAACCTCTTACGTCCGGAAACGTTTTATCCCCGCAGACAAGCCGGATGAGTTCCTTCTTTTTGTTGCTACCATGAGGAGGATTCGAAGGATGTCCGGCCGGGATACCCAGGATCCTCTCTTTGGGTCTGATCTGGTCTGGGATGACTACAATATTTACTGGCAGAAACTTTCTACCAAAGATTTTCCGAACGATTATAAGATACTTCCGGCAAGGGAAATGCTCCTTCCCACCTACATTGACTATGACTGGCCGAATGACCGGGCTTCAGCCGGATACACGGACTATAACGTGGATGAATCAGGTTCTCAGTGTTTTCTCAATTATGGGAGCTGGCAGCGACGCTGGGTTTATCCTCTCGAAGTCACCAGTAGAGATAAGGCCTATTGTTATAGTAAGCGGTATTTGGTCACTGAACCGGAAACCTGCGTACAGCTTCAGACTGAGATGTTTGACCAGTCTGGCCGTCTTTGGAGGGACTGGGTGCGGGATTATAACCTCTCCCAGACCGGTGTGGGGATTATGGAAGAGCTGATTGACATTGTTGACCATATCAATCATCACCGAACGATTCTCGACTTCAAAGGCCACAAAAATCCAACCTGGATGGGGCCGGAGTATGCGGACGTGCGCTTTCTCTCCAAGAAAGCAAAATAACAATTTTTTGTTCTGAGAATAAAAAAACCCTTTCATCTCTCGAGAGATGAAAGGGTTTTTGTTTGGTAACCGGATAACCGCACCCGTTAGGGTGCAGATTTCTTCTTGTTGCTACTTTACCGTAACCGTAGCTTTCCCGTAGGTGTGGGAGAGACCTTTAGAAGGTGTAGTAGCGGTGAGGGTGGCCTCGCCGGGGCTAATGGCGGTAATGTTACCCAGGTCATCGACAAAGACAACTTTGTCATTCGAAGAAGCCCAACCTACCATTTGATCTTCGAAGGGTTCGTTTCTCTCATTAAGCACCTTGGCTTCCATCTCATGTTTCTCCCCCACTTTCATTTCCAAATGTTCGGGTTCAACTTTAATGGCCGCAAGAATTGAGACCTTACACTGGATGACAGACTTGGCATCAGTGTTCGGAGAGGTCAGAGTTATGACAGAATTGCCTGAGCCTTTGGCGGTTAGCAGGCCCGTATTAGAAACCTCAACCACCGCGGGATTGGAGCTTACCCACTGCACGACGGCATTGGCTACCGGTTTATTCTCCTTGTCAAGGGCGACCGCTTGGATCTGGAAAGTTTCCCCAAGTTTGTTTAATTCTATGTCTCGGGGTTGCGCACTGATCCAGCTTACTTTGGGAGAACACCCCAGGAAAAGAAGCGGGATAATAAGAGCAAAAAAAACCACGATGCGCGTTGTTTTTTGTTCTTTGCTAAGTTTTCTCATAGCTACCTCCTTGACATTTAAAACATATTGATAAGACAATAATAACCCTACAGTGAAAATTATTATACCGGAAAACAGTAAAAGTAAATATTTTTATTTAAGTAAGCCTTTAAATTTTCTCGGGTAAAAATTGGTATCGCTTAAACACTGCTGGTCACCCCTTTCTTGTTTAATTTTTAAACTCTTTACCCTGTTAGAAAACCCCGTGCAGAATCACAGGGTAAAATTAAAGATTTTTACATTTTTTCACACAAGATAAATGCCCTGTGTGAAAGCCTTCTAACGGGGTTTATTCTCGAAAAGGGAAACGCAATATAAACGTGGTCCCTTTTCCATAATCATTTTTAACCAGGATCGTCCCTTGATGATGGAGCATAATTTTATGAGTTATGGACAAGCCCAATCCCAGTCCTTTCTCTTTTGTGGTAAAAAAAGGATTAAAAATATTGCCGATTACCTCCGGCATTATTCCTCCCCCTGTGTCTTCTATTTCAACGATCACCATCTTATCGTCTTCGGAAAAGCAAGATTTAAACTTTAAATCTCCTCCTGCGGTCATTGCTTGTCGGGCATTTGCGATCAAGTTAATAAAAACTTGTTTTATCTGGGGATAATCGCAAAAAACGAGGGGAAGGTTTGGGGTTAATTCCTTGATGACATTAACGTTACCCTGCCTAAGTTCCTCTGAGAAGACATGTAGACTATCCTCAACGATCTGGTTTAGGTTATAGGGAAAAAGATTCAAAAAAGGTTCCCGGGGAAACATCAAAACCTGGTTAAGGATAGCTTCTAACCGATCAACTTCTTTCACGATGATTTCCAGGCATTCGTTTTCTTTATCGGATTGATTGGACCGACAAAGCCTGCGCGCGAATCCGCCAATAGAAACCAGAGGGGTGCGAATTTCGTGCGCGATACTGGCCGACATTTCTCCGAGCGCCACAAGTTTCTCCGCGTGTAACAGCTTTGCTTGAGCCTCTCTGAGTTCTTGATGTGCAAGCTCCATCGTGCGGTAAAGACGGGAATTTTCTATCGCCATTCCGGCTTGGCTGGCAAAAATGGTCAGCATTTTTATATCTTCTTCACTGATGGGCTTGTTGTTATAGATGTTATCTACCTTGATTACTCCTGTTGCTTGGCCTTTCGCAATAATTGGTACGGTCGCAAAAGGCCCACCGCCTACCTTGGAATATATATTTTCCCAGATAAATGCGTCTTCCTTTTCGTCACTGACATTGAAAAAGGTTTTCTCCAAAACCGTTCGCGCCAAAATCCCGCCGTCAAGAGGATGCAAAGGCACGGTAATACTTTTACACACCTCATCAACCTTTGATCTAACTTTAGATAAACTTCGTTCAGGAGAAAGCACCCATTCCAAAAGCCTCACTTTTTTCTGCGCAAATTCATTCCAGATTCGCCACGCATCTTCAGCGCTCTCCGGACCCATTCCAATCATGCCTTCGAGGGTGTGAGCGCTGTGATTTACTAAAAACAACATGGCGCGGTTAAAACCAAAACCACCTTCCATGGTAACAGCAGTAATGATAATATGGAGCAAATCATCAAGCTTGATAGTGGTCATCATTGCTTGGCTGGTTTCGTGGAGGAGGGAAAGCTTTCGGACAAGTTCAGTTTGCTCGGGGGGTAGACTTTTTGGAGATAGACTGAGATAGGCTTCTCTCACGTTAAAAGACTTCCCTTCCAACCCAAGGATGGAATTTCGTTCGTGCGGTAATCCTCTTGGGATACCCTTTTAAAGCCCTCGTGATTAGTTTTTGTGGTTACCTTCAATAACGTGTTTACAACCATCACAAAAGCCGAGTGTAATAGTGATTATAATTTATAGGGAATTTTGAAGAAGTGACTTTACATATAAAAAGAGTCAATGAGGTTAACTGCCCAAAAGTCTTTCTTGGTTTTCCTGCTCTGCCTTACATTCAATACAAAAGGTCGTTACCGGTCGAGCTTTTAACCGCTCCTCGGAAATATCTTCGCCACATCTCTCGCAGATACCAAAAGTGCCATTCTCTACCCGCTCTAACGCCTTCTCAATTTTCCCAATTAATTTTCTTTCCCGGTCCCGGATCCTAAGAAGAAAATTACGGTCTGATTCGAGGGAGGCGCGGTCAATCGGGTCAGGGAACAACTCACCTTTATCACTCATGGTTTTAACGGTGACGCCTGCTTCTACTAAAAGATCAGAAAGTTGCTTTTGGAGGAGGTTTTTGAAATATTCAAGCTTTTCTTTGTCCATCGTATCTGCTCAAAAGTCCAAGCCAGAGTTTTAAAAAAATATGATAGCGCAATCTATTTTTGTTGTAAAGGAATATTTTGGCCCCAGAGGCCCTGAGTTCCTTGCAGGCAAGAGCTTAAAAGGCTAACGATTGTTTGATGCCGGCCTCTTTTTGGGTCCAATTTTTTTTAACCGTTACCCAAAGTTCCAAGTAAACTTTGGTATGCAATAAATTCTCAATCTCCTTCCGAGCCCTTTTGCCGATTTCCTTGAGCATTTTCCCTTCCTTCCCAATCAGGATTCCCTTTTGGGATAACTTTTCAACCCAAATAACGGCCCGAATAAAGATTACGCCAGGTTTTCGTTCGCTAAATTCTTCAATCGCCACGGCAATAGAATAGGGAATTTCTTGCTGGAGCAGAACAAAAATTTTTTCCCGTATTATTTCTGCTACCATGAATCTTTCGGTTTGGTCGGTAAACAGGTCATCTGGGTAATATTTCGGACCTTCGGGAAGATAACGTAACAAAAATTTTTCCAATTGCTCTAAACCAGAACCATGAAGCGCAGAAAGAGGCATTATCTCCCGGAAGGGAAATATTTTTTGATAGGCATCAATTAAAGGTAATAACGTTTGTTTTTCGACCAAGTCGATTTTATTGATTAATAAAAAAACCGGTTTTTCGCAGTGCTTTAAGCACAGAACAACAAAAAGAAATTCATCTTCCGGCGTGACCTGTGTTGCTTCAACCATCACGAGAACAAGATCACTTTCTCGAAACGCTGCCTGCGCGGCCTGAACTAAATGGCGATTAAATTTTTTTCTGGTGTGATGAATTCCAGGAGTATCAACAAAAATCAGTTGAGCCTCCGGCAGGTTTTTAATTCCCAGGATGCGGTTCCGGGTGGTTTGAGGTTTAGGAGTAACAATTGATATTTTTTCCCCGATTAGGATATTGAGGAGAGTTGATTTACCGACGTTAGGAGGGCCGATAATCCCAATAAAACCGGCTTTAAAGGGGACAGTCATTTAGTTTCCGAAGACCCGTCCGAAAATGTAATCAAGGTGGCGGAAGTGATGATCGAGGTCAAAGGCGGTTTCAACCTCGGTGACCGTTAGATAGCGTAAAACCTCAGGATCGTGCAACAGGGTAGTCTTGAAGTCTTTGTTTTTATCATCCCAGACTTCCATGGCGTTTTTTTGCACTATTCGGTATGCCTCCTCACGGGAAATGCCTTTTTTCGTTAACAGCAGAAGTATTGTCTCAGAAAAAATGAGACCGCGCGATTTCTCAAGATTTTCTTTCATCCTTTCCGGATAGACCACCAATTTTTCTACAACTCCGGAAAGTCGGTTGAGCATAAAGTCAAGGAGAATGGTTGAATCAGGTGCGATAACCCGTTCTGCTGAAGAATGACTAATATCTCGTTCGTGCCAGAGGGAAACATTTTCCAAAGCTGCTATGGCATTGGATCGCACGAGTCGGGCGAGCCCGGTAATGTTTTCTGAAAGCACAGGATTTCTTTTATGGGGCATGGCTGATGAGCCTTTTTGCCCTGGAGAGAAAAACTCTTCTGATTCGAGAACCTCTGTTCTTTGCAAATGTCTAATTTCAAATGAAAATTTTTCTAAAGAACTCGCGATTACCGCTAACGTGGCAAAAAAGGCCGCATGCCGGTCTCTTTGAATAATCTGGGTTGATATCGGATCAGGTTGCAATCCAAGATGGGCACATACATACTCCTCAACGCTTGGTGAAAGATGGGCAAAAGTTCCAACCGCTCCCGAGATTTTGCCAAAACTGATATTTTCTTTTGCCGTCAAAAGTCTTTCCCGGTTACGGCGCATTTCTTCATGCCAGAGGGCTATTTTGAGACCAAAGGTGATGGGTTCAGCATGGATTCCATGGGTGCGGCCGATCATCATGGTGTTTTTATAGTGATGAGCTTTATTTTTGAGGATATCCATGAAATGTTTGATATCCTCGATAAGGAGTTCACTTGCTTCTTTAAGCTGGCACGCAAAACAGGTATCGAGAACATCTGAAGAGGTAAGCCCAAGGTGGAGATAACGGGCATCTGGCCCGATATGTTCTCCAACGCAGGTTAGAAATGCGATCACATCATGCTTTATCACTTCCTCAATCTCGTCAATCCGAGAAACGGAAAAGCGCGCCTTTTTTTTAATATTTTCGATGACCTCCAGAGGAATTTCTCCCCTTTCTGCAAGCGCTTCACAAACCAGGATTTCAATTTTGAGCCAGAGATTAAATTTATTTTCAGGTTCCCAGATCTTAGCCATTTTTTCCCTGGTATAACGCGGTATCATCATTGCCTCCATGCGTAGAGTAATTTTTTAAGAATTTACCCCGTTAGAAATGTTCCCTGCGGAAGCAGAGGGTAAACTTAAAAATTTTTACGCTTTTTCGCACGGGGTAAATTCTCCGTGTAAAATTCTTCTAACGGGGTTTATTTTTAACATTTAAACCCTGGTAGTTCAAGCTATTACTTTTTATTGTTCCTTTTTATTGACATTTATTAATAAGGAAATTATAAAGATAAAAACTTAAGCGTTTTATAGTGTAAAAAGATACAAAAGTTTATTAATAAATCAGGATAAGGTAAAGCTATGGGAAGCGTTGTAAAAAAGCGTAGAAAAAAGATGACAAAACACAAACACAGAAAACTTTTGTCTCGCACCCGGCATGCACGGAAAAAGAAGTAGGGCTTGATCGAACTGCCCGAAGAAATTTTTTTACGAGGATGCCAAAAAAAACATTTAAACAAAAAAAATTTTCAGAAGGAAAACCATGCCGAAAATAGAGCGAAAAAAAGAGCTGGATCGAAGGCGAAAAAGAAAACGAGAACGGATAAGAGAAAAAAATAAAGTCCTCCGCACCCAATGGGAACAAAAAAAGCAGGAAAAAAAGGAAGAGAGGATTGTCATTAAAAAGGCAGTTACCAAAGTTCCTTCTCCAGAAGAAAAAAAGGAATAAATTTTTTATTCATTGTTTGTTGGTAAGCAATTTTCTTTTGGAAAAGTGTTCAGCTTGAAATCTGAAACACTTTTTTTCTTCTCAAGAAGGCTCCGCGAAATTTTCAAAGCACAATGTACCCCGTTAGAAACCCCGTAATACCAGGTTGCATTCAAAAACAGATCGAGGCGGCGACGATCAAAACGTGAAAAGTGAGACGTGAAGTGTGAAGTGTTTTAACACCTTACGTTTAACTTTTTACGATCTACGAAAACTGACGAGGAGACAACAAAAACATGCAAATGAAGGCGACTTGGTATTATGTGACGTGGGGTTTGCGCCAGAGTTTTCCCAAGAATAAAGGTAATTCTCCCGCACAATATGGCCCAACCTTTACTGTCCAGCCGGTTTTGGCTTCGATGTCACCTTTTATGGGAGCAGTGACCCCGGGGAGGATAAGCTCGCGGTGGTTTACCCGGGACGCGAGTTGAGTCTCGTCTATCGCCTTAAGAACGCTTTCAGCAGTGAAGGTTTGATAGACCATTGCCATATCCACGGTGTGACCAAGGCAATCAACACAAAGGAGATAAAAAGGTGACGTGGTCGTGGAGAGGATAGCCATAAGCACGTCCTGAGTGGAAAGCGCGTTACCCGTGACCAGTATGGGTGATTCTGGTCCTGCCTGGTTAATTTCGTGAAGCCCCAAAATGCCTGCAACCGGATGCTGGGTTATTTCTATTTCCGGCAAAAACGCATTAAGCGAAAGCACGACCTCTACTGCGTAAGCAAGGTTGGGTGTTATTTGCCTACACGGAGCGGTTTGTGCCCTCCGTTCTTGTAATATCTGCAGCCATTCCTTACAGGAAGTAAAGCCACATGATTTTTTGCAGATGCCTTGAGGAAGATATTTTTCAATATCAATCCGCTCAAGGTAAAGGTCCGATTTAGGCGGCATGGTAACAACCTCGCGCTCTGGGAATACAATAATTAAGCACCAACAGTTTTGCCTTTACGTTCTAATAATGCTTGGAGTCGTTCAATCAGCGCTACCTGAGCAGGGTTTATTTTTTGTTTGGCAGTTTCGCCGTCAAAAAAAGCACCCTGGTCAATTTCTGGAAATTCCTGTTTTTGCCCGGAGCGCGGTGGCCACTCCATTTTAAAGGTATTGCTTCTTATTGGTTTATTCTTATCCCAGTTCCCTGCAAATGCCCAAGCATGCACAATTTTACCGTTTTTCTGTTTGATGTGCCCGAGCGAAATATACTCACCTTCCGGTTTGATTCCGGTTTCCTCTTCAAACTCACGGAGAGCGGTTTGCAGAAGGTCTTCGTCAGCGTCAACTTCGCCTTTAGGGATACTCCATACCCCCGCATCCTTTTTAGCGAAAAAAGGCCCTCCCGGATGGCCTAAGAAAATTTCAAGTGCACTCCCGTTAAGGCGATACATAAGCAGGCCCGCGCTCACCTGGGAACGGTGCTGTTTTTGTTTTTCTTTCCCCTTAGTTACAAATTCCTTTTGCATAAAAGAGTGCTTAATCCCTCATGATGGGCGCATAAAAATCTTTGTCCACATGATACATCATCCGGTCCATACTTTTTTTGTTCATTTCTTCTTGTCTTGTTTGGGTGATTGGAAATTATGGGCAAAGTAAGCAGAGTTGGGGTTAGATAATTTATCATGAGAGCGAACGCTTGGTGAATCTTCTCCTGTCCAAGCGGAAAAAGGCGGTCAATTCCGCCATGGTTAACCGACATAGCCCGATGCTTGCAAAGGCGGTAGTTAATATGCGTGTCTTTTATTAAAAGTCATCACTTTATCGCCGGGCAATGTTACCGTAATGGTATCGTCTGAAATTTTACCGGTGATGACCCCCCCCTCTTTGGTGTGTAATCGGATTTCCTTTCCCTTGACACTCCAACGAAACGGTACTTCTTTTTCATTGGTTGTCCACACACCATTATCATCGTCTTTTAATTCAAGGATCGTTTCCATCCGGGATGGTTCTCCTTTGCTCACGGAAACATATGTCCCCACATACCGCTTGGCCGAATCACAGCCAGGGGGAATGAAAACAAAGAGAAAAAGAAGGATCATCCATCCCCGCTTTATCCAAAGCACTCTTTTTTCCATTGCATTACCTGCCTGTAAAAAAAATCAGTTTCTTTTTCTTTTACTTCTTACCAACAACCCCCCCCGCCGGAAAACAAAAATGCGGTCGAAAAAAACTATCTGTGCCGTCATCAGCATCAACACCAAATCCCTAAAAACATCATACCAGCCAATTTGAGCGCCCACACTTTCGAAACAGCCGCAGGTTATCGGAGAGCCGCGTAACACATTTATCAATAACACCAAGGTGAACAAAGCCAGGATTGTTGCCAACACTGCTGCGGAAGCTCGGGTTGCAAGCCCAATGATCAGGAATAAACCGCAGGATAACTCTACCCACGGGAGAAACACCGCAACCATATTGACCGACCAGTACGGGAGGATCCGATAAGCCTCCACGTTCTTTGCAAACTCGACCGGGTAGGGTATTTTGGTCATGCACGCGTAAATAAACATAATCCCGATAAAGAACCTCAGCAGAAGAGAGAGGTATTCACTGGTGATAATACTTTTAGTGATTTTCCAAAGCTTCTTCATGGCTCTATGGGATACCCCTTTTTCTTCCATGCGGACAAATTGCCGGCCAAAATGGAGACATTAGTATGTCCCCGGAGGCGTAGTTTGTCAGCCACTTGTTCATCGTAAAGGCTGCTGATTGTTCGCCCGTAGACGACGATTTCTTGAGAGCGATCAATTCGTTCCAGTCCCATTAAATACGCAATGTCAAAGAGTTCTGAAGGCAAGCTCAGAGCTCCTTTGATATGTTCTTGGTCATAGAAGCTACTGGGCCGCGCATCAACAAAGAGGACCTCTCCCTTGTTGTATTTTTGGTATGCCGCAGTTGGCGTTATTGCGGCAATGGGATCTTCAGACCAGGATTTTTGGGTCAGGCGGACGCCTTGTGGATTGGCAAAATTGAATAGAAGAGCGCAGATAATGGTCACACCGAAAATAAGAACAAAATCAAGCCACGTAATACGAGGCGCTTGATAGTGTTCTTTGGTTTCTTCCTCAAGTTTTCCCCAGTCCTGGAGAAGCATTTTGATGATATTCTGCACAAAACAAAGAGCCACACCCGGATAGTCCTTGACAATCTGGTCGAACTGCTTCTTGGGGAGGACGCTGACAACAGTCTCCTCCAAGGTTTCTGCCGATGCTGTCCGCGGATTTCCGGTGAGCAAAGCCATTTCACCAAAACCGTCACCCGGGCCAAGCACTCCCAATTCAGTTTCTACTCCATGTTCATCACTCCGAAAAGCCCTTATTCTGCCGGAGCGGATGATATAGAAGCTGTCCCCCGGTTCACCCTGGCGAAAGATAATCGAACGCGGCGGATAGACTATGGTTGAAATCATTTTCACAATCTCAGCCAGTTTGTCCTTCGGCAGGTAGTCGAAGAAAGAGCGTTCAGTAAGTTTGTTTTTGTTATTTCTGGTTTGGGCCATACAAATAAACCCCAAAATCAAATCAAGAACCAGCGGTCATGAACCGGCCACGAAAAGCACCTACTTTTGATTTTCAGCTATTTTTTTCATCTTCCCAAAAAAATCATCCGCATCGTTGAGATATCCCGAATGCGTTAAGAGGATGTCGCCTTGTCGGTTTATTAATAAGAGGAGCGGGATGGACGGATTTTGAAGCTTGCCAAAGATTTCCATTTTCGGGTCCGGGATAAGGGGAAATTTGACCCGATATGCTGTCTTAAAGGCCTTTACTGCTTTTTGATCACTGACAGTGACAATGCCAATAATTTTAATGTGTTTAGCAAGGTTTGGATCTTCTTGAGTGTACTGGTAAATCCTGTTTATGGCAGGAGTTTGCTTCTGGCAATATTGGCAAAACACCGAGAGTATTTCAACCAGAATGAGCTTAGAAGGAACCTGGGATAGGAAAAAAGGTTCGTCTTTGGTTAAGCCCAGGTAGTGAAGTGCGTCGGCTGACGCGGGCGAAGAAAGACGGAATGCGGGAAGTTTCATGCCCGGAGATAGGATCGTGGCTCCATGCCCAGAGGAGGGTAAGGACCAGATAAAAAAGATAAAAAGAAAAAATATGAGATTATGAGCGCCAGAGAAAATGTTTTTTTTCATTCCATGTGTTTCCCAAAAAAGATAAAGGTCATTTGAGCCTTTTTTCGGTAACGTACATAAAAAGTATGTGCGAGAGAGGTAGATTTGTCAAGTTGGAAAGAAAAAAACTTATCACAAAATAGTTAAAAATCAGGCTAATACTTTGGCGGCAGAATCAGGTGCGGGGGTTTTGAGAATACCGGAAATTGGTGAAAAAACCAATAAAATCATGGCTATCAAAACGACGCTGAGGACCACGGGCGTAAGCCCGTGGGTGAAAGCGTCCCAGCCGAAGGCTGGTAAAAGGGTTCTGATATGATATGCTTAGAGCATGGAAATAAGGCTGAGTGCTCATGGAGCGTATCATCACGAATTTCATGTTGCCTGGATCCCAAAATATCGCAAAAAGATATTGAAAGGGGACCTGCAACGATTTGTTGAGAAGCATTTAGGAGACATTCAAAAGCATCATCCAGATATTGAGATTGAAAAATACAGCGTTCAAAAAGAC
>Ga0209164_1004646_pt1 | contig 12155 bp, 8 predicted proteins | sample MTBNYHSulfiMetaG_FD_187458 | JGI IMG/M metagenome (GOLD analysis project Ga0209164, IMG submission 187458) | Enrichment culture microbial communities from rom New York Harbor, USA that are MTBE-degrading - MTBE-NYH (New York Harbor Sulfidogenic)... | ecosystem: Environmental > Aquatic > Marine >...
TTCTTTATCCGTCTCAACCTTCATGACTTTTACATTCACCTGCTGACCGGGTTTAAGAATCTCTGATGGATGGCTTATCCTCCCATGGGAGACCTCAGAAATATGAACCATTCCCTCGATTCCACCGATATCGACAAAGGCGCCAAAGTCGGCCAGTTTTGTCACCTTTCCTTCGCACTCAAGGTCAGGTTCGAGTCGGGCCAAGGTCTCTTTTGACTTCTTCTCCTGCTCTTCCTCTAAGAGCACTCGTCTGGAGACGATAATATTTTTCCCTTTTTCTTTGATCTCCATGATGCGAAACGGATACTTCGTTCCAACATGCTCATCAGGTTTTTCGCAGTACTGAATGTCAAACTGACCTAAAGGGCAAAAGGCACGAATGCCAGAAAGATCGATCTCAAAACCCCCTTTAACGACTCCTTTAACTCTGCCTTCCACGGGGATGAGGTTTTCTTTCGCCTCCCGGAGGATGTCGAGAGAATCAGGACCCTGAACTTTCATTCCCTTTGTGAGATGAATTCCATCACGGACCGATGCCACCCTCATCTCGACCCAATCTCCTTCTTTGATGGTGAGGGTGCCCTTCTTGTCCAGGAACTCCTGGATGTCCGCAATTCCCTCACTCTTACCCCCTAAATCAACAAAGATCGTATCCTTGCTGACTTTCAAGACTTTCCCTGAAACCTTATCTCCAGGGAAAAGCTTGCGACCCGGGGTTTCAGAACTGGCCTCCAAAAGCTCCTCAAAACTGACCTCTTCATTACTCTCTTTTTCTTCCATATTGTTTTCTGTCATTTTCCACACCTTAAAAATCTGAATGAATATTATTTCTGCGATGAAGTATAACTCTATCTATTAAAACAAGAAAGGGCCTCAATAGAAATTAATCAAAGAATGGACCCGATAAGTATCAAATATGGATTGATCTTCGAAAGATGTTAAATCCAGAGAGAAAAGGAAAGAAGAGCCCATCTTTGGGCTATAGAAAAATATGGTCGCCTAACTCCCCTTCTGATAAGATGAGATTGTAGGATGAAATAGTCTCTCCACCGAAGTGCTTAAACATCTAAGGGATAGCTCATATTTTGACAAATGAAGATGGTCCCTCCATTCCCCAATTTTGGTTACATTGCACCTTTTCTTTTACTTGCGTGAAATAATAACCCGCCATTTCTGAATGTTCTTCAGTAATATGAAGCCATCTTTGCTGTGTTAATCGGATAGGAACCCCATTCTTTGATCGAACGATCTCCATACAAAACCCAAGTCTCACTCATCTCAAAGAATAACAATGATCTTTTCAGATTAATTATACTAAAAAAGAGGATTTTTCACTATTAATTTTGATATGAGGCTTGTTATCGATCTACCTTCACTTCATCTCCGGATGTGGCATCTGAATTTTAGTCCCCAAGCTAAAATCGCTTAAACAAAAGGGATGATTTAATATTATGGTTTTTTTCTTACCGTTAGGTGAGTGCTGCCGATAAGGCATCATTCCTTAAAGAACCATGCAATAGCAAAATATTGACAAATGAAGATGTGACCCTTTGTCCCTTCCAAAAAACAAACTCATTTACCCCGTTAGCAAGTCCCCCACATTTATACTTGGGGATGTTAGAAATAGAAATCATCAGCTTCTTATTCCTGCCTACCGGCAGACAGGGAGGGCGGGGTCAAAGCTCTGCCTTTTCTAACGGGGTTTGAATTAGAAAAGGCCTGACCTGAATACAGCGCAAGGAAAAACCGTGAGCGTATAGCACCTACAAGTCTACAGTCCGAGATAATCCTTAACGCTGACGATTACGGATAGAAACCAAGCACAAGAACGGGCGGTCTTTCAATCCTGATTCCTTTTTCTATCTTCCTTTTTTCTTCCCTTGGTCTTCTTAAGAGACTGTTGTATCCCTTTTGCGGGTGGCTGCATTCAAGTTAAGGTATGAGTCAAGCTTTTTTTGAATGCGAATTTGCTCAAAATAAGAAATTTACCTATTTGCAGAATTTCTGGGCGTGTTCGATGGGGGCTCCGAGTGGCGGAGCCACCCGGACAAAAGTAACTGCAGAAACTCTTGGCAAAAATGAAAGTGAAGATCGGCAAAAGATAGGTATGTAGTCCGCCTCGAGTGCTGGCGGGATTCGTTCCCTCCTGCTTGGCCATGATCCAGTTTCTTGGGCTGGACTAAGAAGCAGATCTACGGGACCTTGAAAGCAAAATTATGGCAACCCGCACAATAATTCTCAGTGGGCTTGTGGTTGTGATGGCACCGATCGCAGTCTATTTCTCCCTCATGAGAATCGTGGGGGTTGGGTTCAACTTTCTTAGTCTCTTGGGCGAGCTTCGAATAGGGTCCGTGACACCCGAGACAGACCGCAGTGGGAACATTCTCGCTCGGTGGATTTTCTTTGTGGCAACCTTCGCAGGTGATGCCAGCCTTATCATGTCTATCTTTCAAAAGAGCCTGCGCGGCCAAGTCGAAAAGAAATAAGAGTAGGATCAAAACAATGAAAAGGGTCAGCAGGATTCTTTTCTTCAGCAATTTTCCCCCAGAAAATGGAGCCTCTATCGTGACAATCTCAGAAAACTATAAAACTGGAATGGCCGATAAGAGTTCTGCCCTTATCAGGCATTTTTTTTCCTTCCCTTGAATGAAAAAGGTACAGAAACTCCTTCCTCCGTGCCCCTCAAGCTACACTACAAAATCACGAGGCTATGGGCTTCATAGCCGCGGCATTTTTACCGGCAATTCGTCCGAATACGATGCATTGGGTAAGATGTCCCCCGTTCTGGGAAACGAATTTTAAAGCATCGGAAATCTCGCCAGCAGTGAAAAGCCTGGGAATCGACTTGTTGCGCCAATCCAGGACCTCCCTTTTGGCGTTGGCTTGGATACCTCCTCCGGGAGTGGCCCCCCCAGGGTAAAGGGGAAAGGCATAGAAGGGTGGTTTGTCAATAGGGGCCAGGGTCGGCGGACGTCGATTAAAATCTTCATCCTTACCCATCTTGCAAAATTCGTTGAAGCGAGAAACCGTTTTAACGAGATTTGTCGCCTCCATCAACTTGCGGTTCTCCGGGCGTTCCTTGATCTTTGTTGCTAGCTCTTCTATGGTATCTCCTCTCAGAATCCACCCTCTCTTAATGGCATCCATGTTATCTTTCGTCCAAGGAACGAAGCCAAAGCCAACCGTCGCGATACCCAAAGGGGTAATGGTTGTCCTAGCCCGCATGGTCTCATCAAAAACCATCCAACTCGGAACTCGGGGATAGAGGAGTTTTTGAATGTCAAATTTTGTCGCTTCTTTGGAAAATAAGTAGCGGCTAGGATCATCGGTCATCAAGGTTTCGGCCGTATAACGATTCCCGAAATTGTCGACCACGATGGAGTTGGGACTTCCCAAGGGAGCAACTTGGATCCCCATATTTAACCCATGGTGCTGAATGGGAACGGACATGGTGAGCCTTCCGGCCTTGCCCATTCTGGCCAGGGCTGCTCCAACTCTCATTGCCATTTCAATTCCATCCCCGGTGTTGTGGGGAGACCCATAAAAAGCATAGCCATCCACTCCTGGCCCCCCAAGAAAAGCCCGGCGCATTTCCTTGTGATATGCATATCCCCCGCTGGTGAGGACAACCCCTCTCTTGGCTTTACAGGCCATCTCCTGCCCGCCCCTTTTGGCCACAACTCCAATGACCTCCCCCTCATTGCTTACCACCAGCCCGGTTGCCGGAGTTTCATACATGACTTCGATTTTTCTGGTTTCGACACCGTTGTTGAGACAGGCAAAGAAGGCCTCGCCGGTCATTTTTTCGGATTTGGGGAGATCTTTGGTCGGATTCGCAAAAATCATCCTTCCGGTGTAAGTGCTAAAGACGACCTTGTATTTGGCTTCTTTGGCCCCCGGGAAGTTAGGGAAGGCGGCTTCACCGCGCGCCATGATTTTGAACTCCGGGTCTAGCTTCTTCATGAAGTCCACATTTTGAGGGGCATATTCAGCAAACGCTTCGGCTAAACCGTTGGCAATATCGTCAGATTGTTCTCCTTCAAGCTTCCAGGGTAGGTTTTGACCGCTGAACATGGCCAGGGCGTAAGCTTTCAAAGCCGCCCTATCTCCACTTGGATCAGGGCTGTGGAAGAACCCTCCAGACATGCGGGTGTTATTATAGTGGGTCGCCATGGGCTGCTTTTCCAGGATGAGTACCTCGGCCCCTGCATCACGAGCTTCAATGGCCGCGCACGCCCCTGCCGCTCCATACCCGACTACAATTACATCGGCTTCCTTATCCCATTTTTGAGGAGGAGAAATGATTTTGGCACCGGCCTCTCCGACTCGCAGTCCCATCAGGGTCGCTCCCGTTCCTAAGGCCGTCCCTTTGATAAAATCTCGCCGGCTCAGAGCGCTTCCAGGAATTTCTTTTGGCATAGGACCCCCTCCTTTCAAAAAAATTTTTGTGTTGTCGATTAACGACAAAAGCAAAAAAACAGTCATAGAATACCAATAGATGGCTTGACTGTCAAGAAAGAGCTTCTCTCGGAAATTTAATCCCTGTTGCCGATTTGTAATTGAAATGTTGCATAGAGGGGGAGAAATTGAAAAACAACAAGGAAGAAGCTGAGACGAGGTTTGGAGGTTTTCGTCAGATCAGACCTTGCTTTTATATCTCATAATGTATAGGGGCAAACCGGAGCATAAGAACCATTTCTAAAAATATTTTGTTGGCGGTAATAAAAAGACCAAAACAAACTCAAAGTTGGAAGAGTCCACCTTCTCTGATTTCTGCTAAACATTGCTCAAGTGACAGGCCATTTTGAATCTCCCACCACCTGCCTGTATGACGCATATAGGATAAGTTGAACCGGCTATGACGACCTACACCGCCGGAGTATTCCAGACGAGCAAACCCTATCTCAAAAAAAAAGCGACAGTGCGCTTGGACCCGGACAGGCGTACTTGGCACAGAAATAGAAGTAATTACGATGCCATTTGGTGTAAAGATCAAAAATATAGTTCCACTTCGCATTCTTGAGCGGGGGCTTAACGTGTTCCGGCTTCAGGATTTCGTTTACCAATGTCATTGCCTTTGCCTCCACTTCCACCTTGAGGCTATATGGCACATTTGGCTTTGGTGGGCTGTAAACCCACGCCTTTTGTCTCATCGAATTTTAAAGGTTATCTGTTGTTTACAAACCAAATGGAATAGTCATCCAATAACTGATAATTCTTTGATTTTCTATTAGTTGATTTCAAGTCTACTAATGGAAGTACGAATTTCCGCTCATCGGATACACGCTGGACATGAACAAAAATACCGTCGTAATAGTCGTCAATCTCATCTACAAGTTCAATCAAATTAAATTTATCCTCATAAGATGGCTGGGTCTTTTTTAATTTCTCATATTCTTTTTTACTCCCGAAACCAAAAACATAGGGTTCTTCCCATTCGAAGTCTTCGATACCGGTAAGTTGGCATGGTAACTCAATATGTTTTTTCAGATATTTAAGATAGGTGTTCAACGTCTTTCTGGTCACATCGAGCTTCTTTGTTCCCAGGATCCCAATTATTCTTTCTTCTTGTTTCTCATACTTACCCATCAGTTCCTCTCAAATTACTTCTCCTGGGGTGCCTTTCTTGTTTGTTCGCTGATCCATTGCTGAAGATTGGCGAAGGACTTCACGGTGGAAGAACCCTCGATCGTTTTTACCGCAATCTCCTGTACCTGCTGGTATGCTTTCTCCAACTGCTGGGTAAGCTTCGTAATCTGATCACTCTGTTCTTTGACAATTTTCTCAAGAGATTCGATTCGGGTAGTAAGAACATTCCGCTCACCGATAAATTCTTTCTTCACCAACTCTTCTCTATTTTTGGCTTCAAGATTTAACCTATCTGTAGTTTCTTTGATGGCCTTGCTAAGGGCGGCCTCCATCTCTTTAGGAAAAGCAGCGACTTTCTTTCTCAACTCATTTAATTCCTCTTCATGTTCGGCAATCACTTTTTCTCTTGCCTTCAACTCTTTCTCCATCTGCTCTTTCTTGATCTGGATTTCCTTTTCTAATTTTGCCTTTTCATCTTCAAACTTGTCTTTGGTTATTTTTTGTTCCCTCTTGAAGGAATATTCGTACTCTTCCTTTTCTCTGTCACGCCTCTTTTTCTCAGCTATGTCTCGCTCTTTTATCTCCGCCTCATAATCAATTTTCTCTTTTTCCCGCTCGGCACGAAGGGTTTCAATCTCCTGACTCAATGCCTCCTTCTTCTCGGCCATTTCACATTCAAAGGCCTGACGTTTCTGGTTTTGAGATTCAATGAGAGCCGCCAGGGTCACTGCTGATTTTTCAATCTCATAAAGTTCCAGAAGTTCTTTCTCCTTTAATGCAATAGCACCCTGGACAGCTTTAAATTTATTAACCTCTTCTTCCAAACGGTCGGAAATTTGGGCAAGTACCTTCCCCGTTTCTATCTTCAGAGTGCCGATCTCCTTAGTCACCCCTTCTGTCGATAAAGATTCTGCGACCTGAACGACCTCCTTCGCCTTTCTCTCTTCGAGCCTCTTTTCCGGCTTCAGTTCGACCTCTCTCTGTGCTTCGAGTTGTTTCAAAACCGCATTATAGGCTTCTAACATTTCCTGCTTGGTGTTTGATGACGAGAGTTTTTTGGGTTGAAATTTTTTCTCTTCCATGGTCTTATCCTTTCTGCTTTAGATAATTAAAGTTACCGGTTTCATAAAAGGAAGTCAAAGTGAATTAAGTATGATGTTCGGGATGTAATCATTCTTGTCATTTATTCCGATAATATGCTAACCCCAGTTCGGTCAGAACGGCTGATGATCTGATTTAAGTGCTTCGCAAGTACAGAAACCATTTTCTCATCAGAATTTTCCCGAGAAAATAAAAAATTCAATTACTTCATAATTCCACAGGTTTCTGGGATTGCTTGGATTTAAGTTTATTGAATTTGGAGGAAGAAGTCAAACAGGAATAAAAATGAGAAAGGTGAAGTCTCCTACACGGAGATTGAACTAAACATAGGTGTAGGGTATATTTGAAAGTAAGCAAAGGAGATTTTAATGGTGAGAAAGATTAAACGGTCTGTCTGCCCTTACGATTGTCCGGATGCCTGCGGTCTTCTGGTTGAAGTCGTAGATGGGAAGGCAATCAAGGTTTCTGGAGATCCTGAACATCCTTTTACAAGGGGCACTCTTTGCCCAAAGATGAATCGTTATCAGGATACTGTTCATTCACCACTGCGTCTCACCCACCCCCTCCTGAGAACAGGAGCCAAAGGCTCCGGTGAATATCGTTCTATTTCCTGGGAAGAAGCCATCGATCGAATCATAGAAGGCTGGCAAAAGATGATCAACCAATATACGGCTGAAGCGATCCTACCTTACTCGTATGCTGGAACCATGGGACTCATCCAGCGGAATGCCGGACACCCCTTCTTTCATCGCCTTGGGGCTTCCCGCCTCGACCGAACCATTTGCTCTCCTGCTAAAGAGGTAGGTTGGAAAATGGTGATGGGAGAAACGCCAGTTCCTCACCCCGATGAGGTGGCAGAAAGCGATCTTGTCATTCTATGGGGCATCAATGCAGTGGCGACCAATATCCATTTTCTCCACGGGGTGAAAAAAGCAAAACAAAAAGGAGCTACAATCTGGCTTATCGATACCTACCAAACCCTCACTTCTTCCATGGTTGATCAAACCTATATTGTCCGCCCTGGAAGTGATGGCGCCCTGGCTCTGGGATTGATGCATCTTCTCGTCCGGGATAACCTAATAGACCATCATTTTCTGTCATCTCATGTTCAAGGTTTTGAGGAGCTAAAAGAAAAAATTCTTCCAGAATTTCCACCAGAAAAAATAAGCCGTCTCACAGGCCTTTTTCCAGAGACCGTTAAAGCTATGGCCCATGCTTACGGTAGAGCGAAGAACCCCTTTATCAGGCTTGGAGCTGGACTCTCCCGATATGGCAATGGAGCCATGACCATACGTACCATTGTTTGTTTGCCTGCTCTCGTAGGGGCATATGGGAAAAGGGGAGGCGGCTGTTTTACCGGGACCGGCACGGCTGGCGCTTTCGCTATGAATGAAGTCATTCGGGAAGATTTTACGGAGAAGAAAACCCGTATCGTTAATATGAATCGGCTGGGCTGGGCTTTAAATGAACTGCAGGGTCCCCCTATCCAGAGTCTTTATGTCTACCATTCGAATCCGGCGGCGGTCACTCCTGACCAGAATCAGGTTCTAAAAGGGCTCGCGCGGGAAGATCTTTTCACCATTGTTCATGAAAGATTCATGACGGACACAGCCCGATATGCAGATATCGTGCTGCCTTCTACCTCCTCTCTTGAACAAAGTGATCTCTACCGTTCCTATGGTACCTATTGCATCCAGCGGGCAAAAATAGTCATTCCTCCTGTCGGGGAAAGTAAATCGAACTGGGAAGTTTTTTGTCTATTAGCTCAAAAAATGGGATTTGATGAGCCTATTTTTAAACAAACCGCAGATGAGTTAATTGACCATCTTCTTTCCATCCCAAGCCCGATGAGGGAAGGAATTGACCTGGAGGCCTTTTCAGTCGGGAAGGCCGTCGAAATTCCACTTCCATCAGATGCCCGCACTCGTTTTAAAACTCCTTCGGGAAAAATTGAGATACTGAATCTAAAAGAATCTTATCCCCTGCCCTGTTATCTTCCTCCCTATGAAGGGGATTATCCCTTTCGCTTGATGACGGGTCCCAGCCTTTATGCTTTAAACTCCTCTTTCAGGGAACGAGACGACCTTCGTAAAAAGGAGAAGGCCATGTTCCTTCAGATGAATCCGGCTGATGCAGAGGCGAAAGGGATGAGAGAGGGCGAACCGGTCATTGCCTTTAATCAACTTGGTGAGGTCTTTTTCACTCTCCACATTACTGCAAAAGTTCCTCCCGGTGTCGTGGTGGCCGAAGGGGTCTGGTGGCTGAGCCACTGCCCGGGTCCCCGCTCTGTCAATGCCCTCACTTCCCAGCGTTTGACGGACCAAGGAGGAGGAAGTTCGTTCTATGATAATACAGTTGATGTAAGAATAGGTAAGAGATAAAGAAAATACATCGGCAGGTCCTGCCTGACGGCAGCCAGGAATACCGCCGCTTCACTTTTTTCAAAAATTTTTGGGAATTTAGAAACTACATCAACCCGGCGATCGACCGTTGCGCTAAGGAGAGCACATTGGCGGGGAAGATTCCCATGTAAAGAGTCCCGATCACGGCCAAGATTAGTGCGATCACCGAAGCGGGTGAAAATTGGAGGCCCGTGATCTCCCGCTCGGACTCCCTGAAATACATGAGCACGGTGACCCGGAGGTAATAGTATACCGAAACCGCACTGTTCAGGACGCCGAGAATGGCCAGCCAGTAAAATTTTTCTTTCACCGCTGCGCTGAAGATATAGAATTTGGCCATGAATCCTCCCAGGGGAGGAATCCCCGCCATGGAGAGGAGAAAGATGGTCATGGAAACCGCAAGCAATGGGTATTTAAAACCAATCCCTGCATAATCCGTGATCAATGTATTCTCTTCACCTTTCTTTCCAAGGAGGATGACCACGGAAAAGGCACCGATGTTCATAAAGGCATAAGCCATGAGATAGAAGAGAATTCCTGAAGTTCCTAAATCGTTTCCTGCAACAAAGGCGACCAGAATATAACCGGCATGGGCAATGCTCGAGTAAGCGAGCATTCGTTTGATATTGGTTTGGGAGATGGCCGCGATATTTCCGAGCGTCATCGTTGCCACGCAAATCACCCACATAATCGAAGTCCAATCCGGGCGGAAGGCAGGCAAGGCAGAGAAGAATACCCTGATCAAGGCTGAAAAACCTGCTGCCTTCACCCCTGTGGCCATGAAAGCTGTGATAGAAGTAGGAGCCCCCTCATAGACGTCAGGCGTCCACATATGAAAAGGAACGGAGGCGATCTTGAAGCCAAAACCAATGGTGAGAAAAACAAGGCTCATCAAGAGCATCGGGTTTCTCAAGAGACTTTTGGAGGTGATATAAGAGGCGATGTCCTTAAGCTGAAGGGATCCGGTTGCCCCATAGATGAGGGCAATGCCATAGAGGAGGAATCCTGTGGCGAAAGCGCCCAAAAGAAAATATTTCAAAGCCGATTCCACTGACCTCTTATCCTCGCGCATCATCCCGGCCAGGATATAAATGGAAATGGACATTGTTTCCAACCCGAGGAAAATGATGATCAAATGAGTCCCGGCTGCCATCAGCATCATCCCGAGGGTCGCAAAAAGGACAAGGGCATAATATTCTCCGAACGCAATCCCTTCCCTCTGGGTGTATCCTATTGAGATCAGGACGGTCAAAAAGGCAATCATCAGAAAAGTAATTTTGAAGAAAAGAGCGTATCCATCGGAGATAAACATTCCTTCAAAACCGGATTTGACGGACCCCATCTGAGGAAGAGTGTAAAAGAAAGCGAGACCGATTCCAACAAGACTGATCACCCCGAGGTAACCCTTTTTCTCTCCTTTGGGTGAAAAAACATCCACCAGAAGCACCAAAAACCCAAAAGCGGTGATGATGATCTCCGGTGCAATTAGATAGAGGTCAATCTCTGGTATTTTCATCTAAAGAATCCTCCGATTAGTTAGTTCGGAGTATTTTGTCTTGGAGCTCCGAACTCTGAACTCCGAACTCATCACTTTTATTTCTTAACTTCTGCTATTTTCGGCGAGGGAAGGTCTGCCTTCATCTCAACTCTTCCCTTAAAATCTTTGATAAACTTTTCCACACTGGCATCCATCTTACTGAAGAAAAGCTTGGGATAGATCCCCATGAGAAAGATCATCATGACCATTGGGACGAGAATGGTAATCTCTCTCGCATTGAGGTCTCTCAATTTTTCATTTTCCGGTTTCGTGATCTTCCCAAACATCACCCTTTGGAACATCCACAACATGTAGGCAGCTCCCAGAACGACCCCCGTGGCGGCCAACACCCCATACACGACATTCGATCGGAACGCACCAAGCAGGATCAAAAATTCTCCCACAAACCCGTTCGTACCGGGGAGACCGATCGATGAAAGGGTCACGATCATGAAGAAGACAGCATAGATCGGCATCACCTTCGAGAGTCCCCCGAAATCTGCAATCATCCGAGTGTGGCGGCGTTCATAAACCATTCCGACAATCAAGAAGAGGGACCCGGTGCTGATGCCGTGGTTGAGCATCTGATAGATCGAACCCTGAATCCCCTGCATATTGAAAGCAAACATCCCGAGCATGACATATCCCAGGTGGCTCACGCTTGAAAAAGCAACCAATCGCTTCAAATCGGGCTGCATCATCGAAACCAATGCCCCATAAATAATTCCGATAAGCGCTAAAACAGAGACAAGGGGCATCAGATCAAAGGCAGCGTTTGGAAACAGGGGGATGGCAAATCGGATGAACCCATAGGTTCCCATCTTCAGCAAAACACCTGCCAGGATAACACTTCCGGCTGTCGGCGCCTCAGTATGGGCATCGGGCAACCAGGTATGAAATGGGAACATCGGAACCTTGATGGCGAAGGCCAGCGCAAAGGCTCCAAAAAGCCAGTACTGGGTTCCAACAGGAATCCCTGACTTATAAAGTTCAAGCACATCGAAGGTTGGGACATTGGTGGCCTTTAAATTGATGAAATAGAGGGCCAGGATAGCGACGAGCATCAGTACACTTCCGGCCATGGTAAAGAGAAAGAACTTGATCGCGGCATAAATTCTTCTTTTTGGATCCCCCCAGACACCGATGAGCAAATACATCGGAATCAGCATCACTTCCCAGAAGACATAGAAAAGGACGAGGTCGAGAGAAACCAGGGCACCGATCATTCCCGTCTCAAGGAAAAGGAACGATATCATGAATTCCTTTACCCGGAAGGTGATCGCTGTCCAGGAGCACAGGATGCAGAGAATGGTCAAAAAGGTGGTCAGTAGAACCAAGAGCAGGCTGATTCCATCGATGCCCAATTTGTAGCTGATCCCATAGCTCTGAACCCACCACCAATCCTCTACAAATTGCATCGCTGCTGTCTTGGAATCGAAGCGAAAGAAAAGGGGTAGCGAGAAGACAAATTCGATGAGAGAAAAGATTAAGGTGACCCATCGAAGAACTCTTCCATTCTCTTTGTT
>Ga0209164_1004651_pt1 | contig 12141 bp, 11 predicted proteins | sample MTBNYHSulfiMetaG_FD_187458 | JGI IMG/M metagenome (GOLD analysis project Ga0209164, IMG submission 187458) | Enrichment culture microbial communities from rom New York Harbor, USA that are MTBE-degrading - MTBE-NYH (New York Harbor Sulfidogenic)... | ecosystem: Environmental > Aquatic > Marine >...
TTGTCAGACAATATGATAAAGCACGCGCCGCCGGGCTGCATGCCACTGTACACGCCGGGGAGGCGGCCGGCCCCATCAATATTGTGAACGCCATCAATTTATTGGGCGCGGAAAGGATCGGGCATGGAACGCACATCTTTTGGGGAGAAGAAGCGGATAAGTTAGCGCTTGACCATAACACAATGATCGAATGTTGCCTTTCCAGTAATGTGCAGACCGGGGCTATCAGTGATATCCACGAACATCCCATTATTAAGATGCGGGAAATGGGTATCCCGGTGAGCATTAACACCGATGACCCGGGTGTGTCTGATATCATCCTGACCAATGAGTACCATGTGGCAGCCGATGTGCTGGGGATCAGCCCGGAGACACTGCAGAAGATCCTCCTGGAGACGACTGATCATATCTTCCGTACAGATCTGAAAGCGGAACTAAGGGCCGAGATTGAATCATATTTCCAACAAAATTAAAGTCGATTCTTTTGGAAAAAAGGAATAAAGATGAAGATCACAGAGGTTAAATCATTCCCGTTGATGTATATGAAAGAATCGCCGGTGCTGCCGCGCCCGTTCTTTCTGGTAAAGGTTGAAACGGATGCCGGATTGTTTGGCTATGGAGAGGCCAGTTCCGCCTATGGGCACAGCTTTCCGCTGGTGGTAAAAGAAATTGTGGATGGCACGTTCAGGCGCATCCTGGTTGGCGAAGATCCAACCGATATTGAGCGTTTGGTAACAAAAATGCGCACCTATATCTGGGGCTACCTTGGATCAACAGGGGTGGCCTGCCAGGCCATTTCCGCGATTGAAATTGCCCTGTGGGATATTCTGGGGAAAGCGGCCAACATGCCGATCTACAAACTGTTGGGCGCAGATAAAGACGCGGTGGAAGTGTATGCCACCGGCGCGGCAAATTTCGGTGTGGATTTTGATTGGCACAAACGCTTTTTCGAGCGCAACATGAAAGAAGGTTTCACCGGAGTGAAAGTCCGGGTGGGCAAAAGCAAGGATTGGGACGAAGAGTTTGTCAGGATGACGCGTGAGCTGGTGGGAAATGATATCAATGTCATGATCGATGCTTATATGACCTACAAACCAGAAACCGCCATGGAAATGGCGCAGCGGTTTGCGCCCTATAAACCCTTCTTCTTTGAAGAACCACTTTCGCAGCACGATTTGAGCTCGCTGGAAAGAATTTCCCGTCTGTCGCCGATTCCTATCGCGTTGGGAGAACGCGTAAGCTCGCTTTACACTTTTAAAGAGCTGGTGGAACGCAAAATTGGAAACATCTTCCAGCCCGACGCGACCATTGTCGGTGGCATTAAAGAGTGTCTGGCGGTTTGTACCATGAGCGAAGCGTTCAGCATTCCCTGTATACCTCATATTGGCGGGCTTTCCGCGGTTGGATATGCTGCCAATCTGCATGTGGCGCTGGCCAGCAGGAATGTCTCTATGTTGGAATTGGATGGCGCCGGCTGGCAGCCGATGCGCGATGAAATTTTGGCAGACCCCATTTTTGATACCTCCACCTGTCTGGTGAATGGCAAGCTGACCGCTCCGCAGAAACCCGGGCTTGGGATTGAGCTTAACGAAGACGCCTTTGAAAAATTCCCTTATGAGAGAGGTCCGGTATACACCGATGTGTTTCCGCAGTACGGGGCGGGCCGGCTGTAACAAAAATAGTGAGGAGGTATTCAGTGACGGATACAGTTGTGATACGTGAAAAACGAGGGAAAATCGGCATTCTCACCATGAATCGCCCGGAAAAGTTGAATACACTGAATGACGATATGTTGGTTGGCTTGTATGAGGGAATCCAACATTTTAATCAGGATGAAGATGTGCGGGTAATCGTGTTGAAGGCAGCCGGCAGAGCTTTTTGTGCCGGGTTTGATATTTCGCCACGCGATAAACCGTTCACCACTGTGCTCGATTGGCGAGAACACGCCCAGCTTGGCAACCGGACCTTTTTTGCCATCTGGGATAGTAAAAAGCCGGTCATCGCCAGTGTGCAGGGCTACAGCATGGGGGGCGGGTGTGACCTGGCTTTGGTATGTGATTTCACCATCGCAAGCGAACAGGCTATTTTTGGCGAACCGGAGATCCAATTTGGTTCTGCCTCGACGTTTGTGCTGATGCCATGGGCAATCGGCATGAAAAAAGCCCGGCAGGTGTTGCTGACCGGTGACAGGGTGAACGCGGTAGAGGCCGAAAGGATTGGGTTGGTCACGACCGTGGTTCCCCATGATAAGTTGGATGAGGAAGTGATGGCGCTGGCGAAAAAACTAGTGAAGATCCCCGTGCCGGCCATGCGGCTGAACAAAGAAGCCATTAACCGCAGCTATGAAATTGCCGGGCTACGTGAGGCATTGTTGGCCGGGCAGGATATCTTCAGTGTTGTCCACATGTCCCAAACCTCGGAAACCGAGGAGTTCTTTGCGGTTGCCGCAAAGGATGGGCTGTCGGCAGCGTTTAAATGGCGCGACGCAAAGTTTGCTGGTGAGAATTGATCCAGTCCGGTTTTAAAGGCAATCAGGGAAATAGAATGGCAAAAACGATCCAAGAGATGGAAACAATAATTTACGAGAAGAGAGGCAGGATCGCGATCCTGACCCTGAACCGGCCTTCGAAGCTTAACACCATTGATGACCGGATGTTGGATGAAATGTATGCCTGTATCACAGAACTGGAAAATGATGATGCAGTGAGGGTGATTATCATCAAAGGCGCGGGCAGAGCTTTTTGTGCCGGGCATGATCTTTCACCCCGAGAAGAACCATTCACAACGGTGCTGGATTGGCGGAAACACGCCCGGCATGACAGCAGGATGTTGTTTGCGATCTGGAACTGTAAAAAACCTGTCATCAGCCAGATCCATGGTTATTGCATGGGCGGGGGCTGCGACCTGGCATCGGTGTGCGATTTTACGATTTCCGCTGAGAGCGCTGTATTTGGCAAACCAGAAATCCAGTTTAACTCGGCAGCTCCATTTGGGATCACCCGCTATGTGATGGGAATGAAGCGGGTAAAGTCTTTCTTATTGATGGGAGAGCGCCTGACAGCGGCTGAGGCAGAGCATTACGGCCTGGTCACCACGGTTGTTCCGGACGACAAACTGGAGGAAGAAGTGATGGCGCTGGCGAAAAAGCTGGTGAAAATACCCGTGCCGGCCATGCGATTGAACAAAGAAGCCATTAACCGAAGCTACGAGATGGCTGGACTGGTCAGTTCCATTCATTATGGCGAGAACATTTTCGCCACCGTATTGATGTCGGAAACACCCGAATCGGCGCGTTTCTTTGAGATTGCCAATGCCGAAGGCCTTTCGGCAGCCTTCAAGTGGCGCGACGCGCAGTTCGTGGATGATTTTGAATAAATAATATCAAGATAAAGGGATCAGCAATGGCAAATATCGTTAAAGAAATGAAAACTGTAATTTTGGAGAAAAAGGGGAAGATCGGGATCCTGACTCTCAACCGCCCCGCAAAACTGAATACACTCAACGATGATATTTTGAATGATATGTACGCGGGGGTGACTGAATTGGACCAGGACGATGAGATCAGGGTTGTCATCATCAAAGGCGCGGGCAGGGCATTCTGCGCCGGTTATGATCTCTCGCCGCGAGAGGAACCTTTCACCACGGTGTTGGATTGGCGAGGGCACGCCCAACATGGCAGCAGGTTGATGTTCTCGATCTGGAATTGCAAAAAACCTGTCATTGCCCAGATCCATGGGTACTGTCTGGGCGGCGGGTGTGACCTGGCCATGGTAGCTGATTTCACTATAGCTGCTGAAAGCACGCAGATTGGCGAGCCGGAAATTCAATTCAATTCAGCGCCACCATTTGGGATCATGCCGTATATCCTCGGAATGAAAAAGACCAAAGCCCTGTTGCTGACCGGTGACCGGATCCCGGCCCCCGAAGCGGAACGGATCGGGTTGATCACCTCGGTGGTCGCGGATGACAAACTGGAGGAAGAAGTGATGGCACTGGCGAAGAAGTTGGTCAAGATCCCTGTGCCGGCCATGCGGCTGAACAAAGAAGCCATTAACCGCAGTTACGAGATGGCCGGGTTTACCAACTCGATTCATTATGGTGAGGGTGTCTTTGCCACAGTGCTGATGTCGGAAACACCCGAGGCAGCCCGCTTCTTTGAGATTGCCAATTCAGAAGGGCTTACCGCGGCGTTTAAGTGGCGGGATGCCTTTTTTGCAGACCAGGAAGCGGAATAATCAGGAAAAGCAGGAGCCGACTTTGCCATCCTTCAAGATGCCATGACCGGTTCCTGGTATTTGAGAGGTTGGATTATACCGGGCATGTGCGCATTTGCTCAGCGTTTTAAGTCTAACTTTGTGTAAGTGGTTTGTATTCCTGTAGGATTGGCTGCGAAATCTTGGCTGTGTATGTTGAGAAAAGAAAATTGTTGTTTCCGTATTTTTGATGGACAGTTCACTGCTTGAGGAGGAAATATGGAATTTGAAAAGCTGCAATATACTGTTGAGGATCATGTCGCCAGCATCCGGCTTAACACACCAGATAAGCTCAATGTGCTGGGGGTCCGCAGCTGGCAGGAGCTGGCAGCTGCTTTCAGGCAAGCCCAGGCTGATGATGAGGTTTACTCGATTCTGCTTTCGGGAGAAGGCAGAGCGTTTTGCGCCGGCTTTGACATGGAAGATTCTACGGACATCAAAGAGAACGGCCAGTGGGAGCATTGGAAGATGATTCAGACAGAACGGGATAGCGCCCGTGCTGTCTGGGAGGTTACCAAACCGGTCCTGGCTGCGGTGCAGGGTTATTGTCTGGGGAGTGGGTTTGAGCTTTCGCTGCTGGCTGACCTGGTCATTGCGGCGGATGACGCGAAATTTGGCGAGACCGAGCTGCGTTTTTCAACCATCCCGCAGCCCACTCTGCTGTGGTTGATCGGCGTCCGCAAAGCCAAAGAGTTCTTGATGCTGGCTGACAGAATGGATGCACAGGAAGCATACCGGGTAGGGCTGGTGAACCGCGTGGTACCGCGAGATGAACTGGAGACTGAGGCGAAAAGGATCGCGCTGCGACTTTCGAAGCTTCCCACAGAGACGATGCAAATCACAAAACGGATGATGAACCGGGCAATTGATGGGCAAGGGTTCCAGCAATACAATGACTGGTGTTTTGATCTGTTGCATGTGACTAAAAGCATTCCCACCCAGGTTGGACAGCAGTTTGAGGAGATCAGCAAGGAAAAAGGAATGCGCGAAGCGTTGCGCTGGATGAACGAAAGATATGCTTGAACAGATTACATGAAGTAATGGCCGCATGAAATTTGCGGCCATTACCAATTGTAACGTTCTAAAATGTCTCAGGCAAGCCGGGTAAGATATTCAGCAAGTTTTTGCCGCTCTTCTTCAGAAAAGTTCTTTAACACTTGATCATTAGTTTCTTGAATAATACGCAATACCTCATCCCGCATGGCTTTGCCTTTTTTAGTCAGGCGAATGAGCAGCGCGCGCCGGTCGTTGGGATCAGGCAGTCGCTCCAGGAGGTCTTTATAGGTCAGACGGTCCAGGATGCCCACAATGGTAGAAGTGTCCAGCATGGCCATTTGCGCTATTTGGGTTGGTGAAAGTGGTTCGGGGCTTTCCCAAAGGCAGGAGAGCACCATGTATTGTCCGGGTGTGATGTTGAAGTCGTTCAGGTTTTGTCTGAAAGCCTGCTGCACAGATGTTTGGGCTCGTGAAAGCATGAAGTTAATGCATTTATAGAGTGAATCAACCATAAATTTTTCCTGTCGCCAAAGTATTTTGTATGCAAACAATTATAGCATAGATGGAAAATCGACAGGGAAGAAAATGGGAGCAATTCACAAGATTCTGGAAGTTGTGAGAATCTTTGTTGCACAGATGATTTGTATCAAAATTATTAGTTGACAAGTAATTGGTATGCAAGCTATAATCAAATAAACCATCATAAATTTTCTAAATCAGTAAAGGCTGGAGGATCGAAAATGGATTCTAAGCTGAGCAAAAAGCATCAGTTACAGCAAGAGCTCTACCGGCGGTTTGCGCAGAACGAAGTCAAGCCAATCGCGCGTGACATGGATGAAAAAGAGGAATATTCATTGGAGCTTCTTGAAAAGATGCAAAAATGTGGATTCCTGGGAATTCCTTATTCAAAAGACTACGGTGGAGCCGGGTCTGATACGCTTTCTTATGTACTTTGTATGGAAGAACTTGCCAAAGTGGATGCCAGTACGGCGCTAACCATCTCAGTTCATACCTCACTGTGCTGTTGGTGTATCGATAGTTTTGGCACAGAAGAGCAAAAGGAAAAATATCTCCGTCCGCTGGTAAGTGGGAAAAAGGTGGGGTGTTACAGCCTTACCGAGCCCAACGCGGGCAGTGATGCTTCTGCTCAACAAATGAAAGCCGTTCTTGATGGTGACAGCTACGTTTTGAATGGCGCAAAGGTTTTTACCACGAACTCAGGTTTTGCGGACATTTTTGTTATTTTTGCGATGACTGATAAAAGCAAGGGGACGCGCGGGATCACTGCTTTTATTATGGAGCGCGGCAGTGAAGGGCTTTTGGTTTCGGATAATATTCCCAGAATGGGGATGCGCGCCGCCAGCAACTGTGTGGTAACCCTTGACAATGTGCGCTTGCCAGAGGCAAACAGGCTGGGGCGTGAAGGTGATGGGTTTAAGATTGCGATGAAGGGTCTGGAAGGTGGGCGCATCGGGATTGGCGCGCAGGCCGTTGGAATCGCTCAGGGGGCATTGGATGAAACGATCAGTTATGTGAAGAAGAGAAAGCAGTTTGGGCGGCCGATCTCCGCTTTTCAGAATACACAGTTTAAGATTGCCGAGATGCAGACCAAGATTGATGCGGCCAGATTGATGGTTTGGCGCGCCGCGGAAGCCAAGGATAACCATGAGCCCTACGGCACTGAGGCCGCGATGTGCAAACTATACGCCAGCGAAGTGGCCAATGACGTTACTCGGGAATGCGTGCAGCTTTTGGGGGGGTACGGGTACACCCGCGAGTTCCCCGTCGAGCGGATGATGCGCGATGCCAAAATTACCGAGATCTATGAAGGCACATCCGAGATCATGAAAATGATCATTTCGGGCGCAATGAAGATCAAATAGCAAAGTTGGCGCAGGAGAATCAAAATGAAGATAGCCGTATGTATAAAGCAGGTTCCCGATACCACAGAAGTCAGGGTCGATCCAGAAACAAACCGATTGATCCGTGAGGGCGTTCCCAGCATTATCAACCCGGATGATAAATCAGGTCTGGAGACAGCGCTGAGGGTGAAAGATACGATGGGCGCGGTGGTAACCGCAGTTTGTATGGGCCCCCTTCAGGCAGAAGTGGCGCTGCGCGAAGCGCTGGCGATGGGATGTGACGAGGCTGTGTTGATCTCTGGGCGTGAGTTTGGCGGCTCTGATACTTACGCCACCGCGACCATTCTGGCGGCAGCATTGCAGCAGCTTGGTTTTGATTTGATCATCACCGGACGAGAAGCCATCGATGGTAACACCGCTCAGGTTGGTCCTCAGATTGCGGAACGGTTAAATATCCCCCAGGTTAGCTATGTTGAAGACATTCAAGTTGAGAGTGAGCATCTCATTGTAAAGCGCATGTTTGAAGACTGCTACCAGCGCATCAAGGTCAGGATGCCTTGCCTGATCACCGCGCTGGCTGAACTGGCCCAGCCTCGTTACATGACTGTTCGGGGAATTGAGGATGCTTACAACGCTGAGATTAAAATGCTGGCTTTTGATGATCTGAAAGATGACCTGAATCCTGATTCGATTGGTTTGAAAGGGTCTCCCACAAGGGTTATTCGCTCCTTTACCAAACAAGCCAAAGGACAGGGTAAAAAGCTGACCGGAATGGATGTGGATGAGGCAGTCGCTTCGATCATCTTGACACTTGAAGAACATAATATCATCTGACGGGAGAAGCGGTATGAGTGAAAATATCTTTGTTGTTGTGGAACAACGCCAGGGGTATATCCAGAAGGTGGGGATGGAGTTGTTGGGCGAAGCCAAAAAGCTGGCGGCGGATCTCGGACAGAAAGTTGTGGCTGTGCTGATGGGAAGCGGGGTGGAAGATAAGGCTTTCATGCTTTTCCATTACGGAGCCGATCAGGTTGTTCTGGTTGATAATCTTATGCTGAAGCTATACGTCACTGAGCCGTATGCTAAAGCATTGACAGCGGTTATCAGAGAATATGATCCGCAGATCGTGTTGTTCGGCGCAACCTCAATTGGCCGCGACCTGGCACCGCGGGTGGCAGCCCGCATCCATACCGGGTTAACCGCAGATTGCACCGGCCTGGCGATTGACCCCGAGACAAAATTACTGCAAATGACCCGCCCGGCTTTTGGCGGCAACCTGATGGCAACCATTGTTTGCAGTGAACACCGCCCTCAGATGGCTACTGTGCGACCGGGTGTGATGAAGATGGCAGCGTATGACAGCAGCAAAACCGGTGAGATCATTACATTGGATGTTCAGTTTGCCCCTGAAGATATGAATGTTGAAATTTTGGAAATTGCCCAGGATGACAAAAAAGGCGTGGATATCAGCGAAGCCAAAGTCCTTGTTTCCGGTGGCCGTGGGGTAGGCGGCCCGGAGGGTTATGATCCACTCCGTGAGCTGGCCGAAGTGCTGGGTGGAGAAGTGGCATCTTCACGGGTCGGTGTGAACAACGGTTGGATTGAAAGCAATAGGCTGGTTGGATTGACCGGCAAAACGGTACACCCCCAACTCTATATCGCCTGCGGTATTTCCGGCGCTATTCAACACCTGGCGGGGATGGAGGAATCGGATTTTATCCTGGCGATTAATCGGGATGCGGAAGCTCCCATTATGGATTTGGCTGATCTTGGGGTTGTCGGAGATGTAAAGGTGTTGGTCCCCAAGCTTGCCGAAGCGATCAAGCAGTATAAATCTAAAAAGTTGGTAGAGTGATCGAGCGGATGAAGGTTACCGGCTGATCGGGTAAACGGCAACCAGCGATCAAAAGGTGTATTATGTCAGATATAAAACTGCTTTCATCATAATCATCACTGACAAAGTCCGGAAAGATCACTACAGCTCTTCCTGATTGTTTTTAGTGGTAGATATTGGTTTAGTGAATAGGCGAGTTTACTTAAACGTAAACTCGCCTATTCATTTAACCAGGCGCTGAAAAACTGCGTTTTCTAAAGGGCCAGGGTGGTAAACTCCGCCGGGTGGTTTGGTTTTACCCTGTTTCCCTGATTCAGGCTTGACAGGCGCGGCGAGCTGGCTAAGATGTTAAGTAGGCGGTAGTCGATATTTCTCTGGATTCTGGAGGATTCAAATGAAGAAGAAGATTTTGGGTGTGATGATCGTGATTGTGCTGGTTTCACTAGTACTGGCGGCCTGCGGCGGCGGTGGGGACAACGCGGCTAACGGCGGCACGGGCGACGCGCCTGCCGCGGATACTGTCGAAGGGGAAGCGCTGGTCCTCGAAAAATTGGAGGCACACCACGACGCTGACCGGATTTTCAACGCCACCAAGACGCGCGAGGAATGGGACATCACCCTGGACCGGATGATCAATACATATGGCGCGAAGATCAACGAGGAGGAGAAGCAGGCTATTATCGATTATCTAGTCAGCCGGTAGCCGCCGCAAGCCTAAGCTATCATTCAGGACAGCTTTGGTTACGCTAACTTAACTTTCAGCTGGCGGTTCCTTACTTGTCACGGGGATGCCGGTAAGTAAAACCTTATGGGGCGTAGTCCAACATATCCTGGCTTTTTTGAAGATGCGTATATCCCCACTTCCACATCTATTTGCTATTTTTTAGTAATAGGTGCAATCAAATTACAATTGTACCCACTGGATTGCTGGATTAACATCTGTTTCGTGTTTTGACGGCGCAGTAATCCCGCGTTTTTGCGAGGTGGTTGAAGAGGGGGTGTAGAGATTCTTCCACGCTGCGCGTGTCAGAATGACATGGATGGGGCGCTGTGGATTTGTGAATTGGGGTTGCCGCGTTCGGGCTAGCGCCCTCCTCGCAACGACATGAGGTGGGCAGGGGGAAGTGGAGCCTGGAAACCATCTAAATCGACAAAAATCGCATCCAAAATAATTGACATTTCCAGAAATATCCGCTATGATATTGCCTTGTATTGTTAAACCGGCGGTCGGTTTAAAAGGGAGAAGCAGTATGGCGCGAGTGATCAACGAAGGCGAATATGCCAGCAGGCGCAATGAGATTCTGGACGCGGCGCAGCGGCTGGTGTACACCAAAGGCTTCCGGCAGATGACGATCCAGGATATTCTGGATGATCTCCAGATTTCCAAGGGGGCGTTCTACCATTATTTCGACTCGAAGCAGGATCTGCTGGAAGGGTTGGTGGCGCGCATGCTGGTGGCGATTGAGGGGCAGGTGGTGCCGGTTGTGCGTGACCCGGCGCTGAGTCCGCTGGAAAAGCTGGAGCGGTTCTTCAGTGTTATTGCCGGCTGGAAGATTGACCGCAAGACGTTTATCCTGGCGCTGCTCCAGAGCTGGTACAGCGATGACAACGCCCTTGTGCGCCAGAAGGTGCAGGCCGCTTCGGTCGAGGTGATTGGGCCGCTGCTGGATGAGATCATCCGCGAGGGGATCCAGGCCGGCGAACTGCGGACGGCGTACCCGGACCAGGCTGCCAGATTGTTTTTCACCCTGGCGATGGGCCTGGGAAACGCGCTGGGGATGGAACTGCTTTCGGCGGAGCCGCAAGGGTACGATCTGGGGAGCATTGAATCCACAGTCGCAGCTTACACCAACGCCATCGAGCACGTGCTGGGCGCGCCGGCTGGATCGCTGCATCTGTTTTATATGGACGCGTTAAAGGAATGGATGAACCCGGTTAGCGAGAAGGCCTGAGCCGGACGCCCTGGGAGCGGGGATCATCTGCGGTATGGTTAATAATATGGAAACATGGATTGCGTTCTTGATGAAGTTTCAATATGGAAAGGAACATCGAATATGAAAATCTATCTCCGTCTGGCATGGCGCAACATCTGGCGCCACCGCAGCCGGACCCTGATTGTGGTACTGGCGATCAGTCTGACCATGGGGATGATGCTGTGGTATGACGGCCTGATCAATGGATTCCAGCAGGATATCAATGCCAACGCGGTCAAGGTGATGGGCGGAAACATCCAGATTCATCACGTCGATTATCCCGATAACCACAACGCGCTTCTCCCGGTGGAGAATGACAGCGCGGTAGTGGCGGCGGCGGAGAGCCAGCCGCAGGTGCTGGCGGCATCCCGCCGCATCCAGACCGGCGGCATGGCCAGCAACCGGGAGGGCACCTTCCCGGTGACCATCATCGGCGTGGAACCGGAAAAAGAAGCGCCGTACAGCCTGGTTCCAGAGAACACTGTCGCCGGCCGCTACCTCACCGCGGATGACCAGGACGCGGTGTTCATCGGCAAGGGCCTGGCCGACGCTATGGGTATCACGATTGGCGACCGCTTCCCGCTGGTGGGGCGCGCCACACACCAGCAAATGCGCACCCGCACCATGGAAGTTGTTGGGATTTACGATCTGGGTATGGCCAGCCTGGAAAAAACCATGCTTTTCGTCTCGCTGGGTGAGGCGCAAGACCTGTACGGCCTGAGCGGCCAATCGACTGAGGTGATTGTGACCCTCCAGCGCATTGACCAGGAGAAAACGGTTATTTCCGCGCTTGAATCCCAGCTTCCCGGCTACGATATCGGATCCTGGGCGGATAATTATCCCGACCTGGCCAACGCGGTGACCACCAAAAGCGCGGTGATGGATATTTTCAGCGTGATTATTCTTGGCATCTCGGGCATTGGCGTTTTGAACATCCTGATGATGGCGGTGATGGAACGAACCCGTGAAATCGGGGTGATGGCCGCCATGGGGCTGCGCCCGCGCCAGATCTCGGTGATGTTTTTGCTTGAAGGCCTCATGATGGCTGTGGTAGGTCTGGCGGCAGGCGTCGCTTTTGGCCTGCTGATCAACCTGATCATGAAATTTGTTGGCCTGGATTACAGCATGCTGTCTGACGCCGCGGATTACCTGGCTTTGATGAGCGGAAAAATCTACCCCACCTGGGGCGTTGAGAAACTGCCGCTTCGGGTGATAACTGTCCT
>Ga0209164_1004652_pt1 | contig 12137 bp, 10 predicted proteins | sample MTBNYHSulfiMetaG_FD_187458 | JGI IMG/M metagenome (GOLD analysis project Ga0209164, IMG submission 187458) | Enrichment culture microbial communities from rom New York Harbor, USA that are MTBE-degrading - MTBE-NYH (New York Harbor Sulfidogenic)... | ecosystem: Environmental > Aquatic > Marine >...
CCGTATGTGCTCGCTCAAGATGCAGACCAGAAGGAAGGAGGTGGCGGCCACCGGCTGACCCTCATGAGCACCTTTCTTCTGAGGCAACGAATCGACGTAGGAGTACCTTTTCTATTGAGGCAATAGGCCGCCCGGGCGGGCGCAGCGGGACCCGCCCGGCAGAGACGTGCCTGCGGCCGCGACCACGCCCGGCCAAGACACGATACACTAGCTCCATGCCCGATATCGCGCTCATCATCATCGGGGTCGTCGCGGCAGCCGTGATCTTCACGGCGATCGGCGGACTTGCGTTCGTCGGTGTGCGGCTCTACAAGCGAGGACGACGACTGGCGGCACGCGTCCAGGCCAAGTGGCAGGTCTACGAGCCCAAGATCGCGGAGCTGCAGCGCAAGCAGGCGCTCTTCGAGGCGAACCGTCAGCAGCTGGAGCAGAGCATGGCCAGCCTCGATGCCTCGATAGCCCGCCTGCGGGAGGTCGTCGAGCTCATCGAGGAGGCCGTGGCACCCGTCCGCCGCTTCACGTCGTTCTTCCGACGCTGACTCGTCCGGTCACGCCGCCGGGGGCTCGCCCCACCCGCGGACGTCGTAGTAGTGCCGCAGCAGTTCCTCGAACTCCTCGCGGCCGGCACGCAGACCGCTGTCGTCCTGCAGCGGCCGATCGGTGATCCAGGCCGGCAGACGCTCGTGAGTGACACCGCGCCGCACGTTGAAGTCGTGCGTCATGGTGATGATCCGCGCGCCGATGGCCTGGACGTCTTCGATCGAGTAGTCGGTGCCGACGGCCGCGTTGACGACGTCTGTGAGATACGGCCACTGGACCATGTCGCGGTAGAAGCGGCAGTAGATCAGCGTGTCCATGATGGCCAGACGGTTCTCCCAGTCGACGAGCAGCTCCGCCTTGGCCCGGTCGTGCGCGTCCGGCTCGACCATGCCGGCCAGCTCGGGCTTGTAGAAAGTGCTCCGCAGATGGTCGGCGCCGCGTGCGGCGGTCATGAACGTGAGGCCCATGCCCTTGAGTTTGCGCGGCTCGTAGCCGGCCGGCTCCATCCCCTTCACATGGACGGCCACGCCCTCCAGACCGAGCTCCTTCTCGACGCGCTTGATGCCGTCGGCGAACAGATCGCCGACGCCCTCGCGGGCGGACATCATCTCGAGGAACCGGGCCACGCCGTCGGCGTCGCCGTAGTCGAGCTCGACGTCGATGAGGCCGCGCCGTGAGGCCTCGATCGCCAACCCGCACAGGTTGCCGGCGGTCATCGTGTCCATCCCGAGCCGGTCGCAGATGTCGTTGAGATACATGATCTCGCCGAAGTCGACGATCTCGCAGAGACCCCCGAACACGTAGATGGTCTCGTACTCCGGTCCGTCGATGACCAGGCCCGCGTGCGGTTGGCCGGCCGGGATGGTGTTCCTCTTCACGCAGCGCATGATGCACGGCGGGCAGACCTCGTCGGTGGTCGCGAACCCTTCGCGCATGGCCTCCACGGTCAGCGGCTCGAAATCGTCGAGCCGCCCCTTCGTCCAGTAACGCGTGGGGAACCCGTTGACGCCGTTCATGATGCGCACCATGTTCACGGTGCCACCCTTGCGATAGAAGGCGACGCCGGGGTCGTCCTTGCCCCGTTCCGCCATGTCCTTGACCAGCGCCCTGTAGGCGTCGGGACGGGCGACCTCGACCTTCTGATCACCGTGGAAGACGAGGCCCTTGACGTTCTTGGAGCCGAGCACGGCGCCGGGGCCGCCACGCGCCGCGCTGTGCCACTTGTTGTTCTCGATGCAGGCGAACGCCACCAGCTTCTCGCCTGCGGGGCCGATGACACACGCCTGTGCCTTCGGCGAACCGCTGCGCTCGACCAGGCGCTCTTCGGCCTCGTAGGCGTCGAGACCCCAAAGGTCGTCCGCCGGCTTGACCGTGGCGCCGGCCTCCGAGACGTCGACGTACACCGGCCGCTCCGCCCTTCCCTCCAGGATCACGAGCTTGTAGCCGGTCTTCGCGAACTGCGGCGTGAGATTGCCGCCCGAATAGCACTCGCAGTAGCCACCGGTGAGCGGCGACACGAAGTAGGTGGCGTAGCGGTTGCTGCCGAACATGGCCGTGCCGCCCATGGGGCCGACGGCGAAGATCATCTTGTTCTGCGGACTCAGCGGATCCACGTCGGGCCCCACCTCGGCCGCGAGATACGCGGAGCCGACGCCCTTGCCGCCGATCAGTCCTTCGGTCATCCCGGTCGGCAACGACTCCTCAGCGACCGCCCCGGAGCTCACATCGACCCTGAGCACGTCTCCCATGGCACTCTCCGCCCTTCTCCCCCTGATGGTGCATCGCAGCGCCGGGCAGGCATCCCGACAGGTCAATTCAAGCATCCCCGGGAGCGCAGGGGGCGTCGCGCCGTATGGACGGAACGGCGAGCGTGCCCTGTCCGGGCACGTCATGTGGGACAGTGCTGCGCCGGCGGGGCCGGCGTTTCGCGCTCAGGCCAGCGCGTCCTCGAGCGGCGTGTACGGCAGACCGTGGGCCGCCGCGACCGACGGGATGGTCAGCTTGCCGCGATAGAGGTTGACGCCCAGCGCCAGGGCGGGGTCGTCCCTCACGGCCTGCTCGAACCCCTTCTCCGCGATGGCCAGGCCGTACGGCAGCGTGGCTCCCGTGAGGGCGAGCGTGGACGTCCTCGCCACCGATCCCGGCATGTTGGCCACACAGTAGTGGACCACGTCCTCGACCGCGTAGGTCGGTTCGCTGTGCGTGGTGGGCCGCGACGTCTCGAAGCAGCCGCCCTGGTCGATGGCGACGTCGACGAGGACCGAGCCCGGCTTCATCGAGGTCAGCATGCTGCGCGTGACGAGGTGCGGCGCCTGCGCGCCGCCCGGCAGGAGGACGGCGCCGACCACGAGGTCGGCGTCGGTGATCGCCTCTTCGATGGCGGATTCCGTCGACAGCAGGGTCTCGATCCGGCCACCGAAGACGTCGTCGAGGTAGACGAGCCGGTCGGCGTTCTTGTCGACCACCACGACGCGAGCGCGCAGGCCGACCGCCATCTTGGCGGCGTTGATGCCGACCGTGCCGCCGCCGATGATGACGACCTTCGCCGGCGGGACGCCCGTCACGCCACCCAGCAGCACGCCGGAGCCGCCGTGGTTCTTCTGCAGCTGCGTCGCGCCCGCCTGGATGGCCAGCCGGCCGGCCACCTCGCTCATGGGGAAGAGCAGCGGATGCCCGCCGGCCGTCTCGACCGTCTCGTAGGCGATGGCGCGGATGCCGGAGTCCATCAGCGCGACCGTCAGATCGCGGGCGTAGCCGGCGCCGAGGTGGAGGTACGTGTAGAGGATCTGGCCGGGCCGGAACAGCGGCCATTCGCGCTCGAGCGGCTCCTTGACCTTGACGATCATGTCGGCCCGCTCGAACACCTCTTCGACCGACGCCAGCTCCGCTCCGGCCGTCGCGTAGGCCGCGTCCTCGAACCCGGAGCCCTCACCCGCACCGCCTTCGATGACGACGGTGTGGCCGCCGCGCACGAACTCCTTCACACCGACCGGCGTGACAGCGACCCGGTACTCCTCGTTCTTGATCTCCCTGGGAACGCCGACGATCATGAGGTCCTCCCGTGCTTCCGCGCCGACCGTGACGGAGCTTCGCCCCAAGAAGGGCGACTCGCGAGGTTGCAGTCTAGCATATGGACCCGACTCCTGAATGCTGTTCTGGAAAAAACCATGCACAGGAAACGACCGACTCGTCAACTACGGAGGGGCTTGAGCGGAAGCCGCCGCGCGTCGGTCGGATCGACCTCCCGGCCGCCTCGTGGCCGCGCTACCCTGCGGGGGTCCCCCTCCAGCGTGCGAGCATGGCCGGCGCCAGCAGTGACCATTTCCGGCGAGCCTTCATGACCACGAACATCTCGCTCGACTGGATGCCGCCGACCGTCTGGAGCGACTGCGTGAGGAACCGGTAGAGACCCGCCATGCCCTCCTGGGTGGCGACCTCCACGATGATGTCGTAGCGGCCGGTGACGACCGCGGCCCAGTTGACCTCGTCGAGCGCCGAGATCTGCTCTATCTTCTCCTCCAGCAGGTACTTGTCGAGCGTGAGGCCGACGAGGGCCACCGTCATGTCGGCGACCGAGAAGGGGTCGACGAGCGCCGCGACCCGGATGACTCCGTCGGCGAGGAGCGACCGCAGCCGGGCGGCCGCCGTCGGCCGCGAGACGTCGGCCCGCCGGGCGACGTCGGCGACGGTCAGCCTGCCGTCCTCGCTCAGTAGCGCTACGAGCTTCTTGTCGAGGTCGTCCACCGATCGAGCCATCATCACCTTCCGGCATCCGCCGCCGTCGGCCGAGCGGCCGCTGCTACGATATGTCTATCACAGGGTGGACGGACCCCGTCGTCCGGCGAGGCGATCGTCCCGTCGAGGAGCACACATGTACCGTCTGCACGAAGAACTGGAGCGACTCGGCGCCTCCCTGGGAGGCGAGATGGGCGTCGCGGCGCGCGACCTCGGGACCGGCGCGGAGGTGGCCCTGAGCGCGGATCGGCCGTTCCCTCTCGCCAGCGTCTTCAAGGTCCCGCTCATGGTCGCCGTGCTGCAGCACGTCGATCGCGGCGACCTCACCCTCGACGAACGGGTCCGCTTGCGGGAGGACGCAAAGAGTCCCGGCGGCATCCTCACGTTCTGTGCCGCCGGCCTTCTGCCCACCGTCGCCGACCTGCTCCACTTCATGATCGCCCAGAGTGACAACACGGCGACAGACATGCTCTGGTCGCTCATCGGGAGAGAGGCCGTCAACGAGGCGATGCGACGCCTCGGTCTGAGCGACATCGATTGCGCCCTCCCGAATCGCGAGTTCTTCCTCCTCGAGGCCGGCGCGTGTCCTTCGTACCAGGACCTCTCGCCGTCCGCGATCGTCGAGCTCGTCCGCGACGCCCGTGAGCGAGGCCGCCTGGACGGCCTGCTCGCCGCCGTGCGCCGCGAGGGTGCAGAGCTGGACGGCCCAGGATTCCAGCGTCTCATCGACGAACGCTTCGGCTACTCGGAGGAGCTCGACTACGAACGAGGCTTCATCATCGACCAGCAGCTCGACAATCTCGGCACGCCGCAGGACGTGCTCGAGCTCCTGGCCATGATCGTGCACGGGCGCTGTGCCTCGCAGGCCTCCTGCCGGCTCATGGTCGACATCCTCTGCCGGCAGGAGTGGCGCGACCGGATCCCCGCCGGCCTGCCCGAGGGGACGAGGGTCGGGAACAAGACCGGGTCCGTCGGCGGTACCGTGAACGACGCGGCATTGGCGTGGCGTCCCGACGGGAGTGCGATCGCCATCGTCGTCTTCTGCAAGGGCCTGAGCCACGAGGCGAGCACTCTGGCCCCCGATGTCGTCGCCCAGGTCGCGGGCGCAGTCTGGAGACATTTCACCAAGGAGGATCGATGACCGGCTGTCTCGTGATCGGCGGCGCCCGGCGGCTGGGCGCCGCACTGGCCGTCGAACTGGCCGCCCGCGGCTGCGATGTCGCTGTGTCCAGCCGCTCCCCGGCGACCGCCGACCGGGTGGTCGCCGCCATCCGCGGCCACGGGCGCACCGGCGCCGCCGTGGGCGGCGACGTTGGCGCCAGGGTCGACGCCCGGCACCTCGTGGCCGCGGCCGCTTCGGCGCTCGGGCGACTCGACCTCGTCGTGTTCGCCGCCAGCGGTCCCTTCTCGCCGACACCTCCGGAGGAGCTCGACGAAGACGACTGGGACCGCTCCGTCGACGTCATCGCCCGCGGCTTCCTGTTCGCCGCTCAGGCGGCCCGCGACGTCTTCCTGCGGCATGCGGGAGACGACCGCGTCTCGCCCCCACGGCACACGGGGACGGTCGTCGCCCTCACCGACATCATCGAAGGCGACCCCTGGCCCCGGCTCACCCCTCACTTCGCGGCCAAGGCGGCCGAGATCATGCTCGTCCGGCTCCTCGCCTCCGCCTGGGCCGCTGACGGGGTCCGTGTCTGTGGCGTCGCCCCCGGCCCCGTCGACATACCCGACGACGGGCACCGCGAGGCGACCGAGCGCGCGGCGGACCGACTCGGCTACCCGCGGCTCCTCCGACCGGGAGAGATCGCCGAGGCCGTGCTCCGCTGCACGGCCGACCCCGGACTCAACGGCACGAACCGGACGGTGACCGTCGGCTGAGAAACGGGCCGGAGAAGAGTCCCGTCGGGATGTCCCCCGCCGACGACGGCGTCCGTTGCCGGAGGCGGTCGGCGTCGGCGGGCGAGCGACGGGCCATGTGCCGAACGCTGGCCGCGACGCGGTGGGTGTCAGCGCCCGCGAGCGAGCGCCGGCAGTTCGATCGGGGCCGCCACGAGCGCGCGGGCGATGAGGGCGGCGGCGATGACCTTGACGACCTCGCCGGGCAGGAACTGCACGACGCCGCCCCAGAGGATGACCGCCGGCTCCAGTGTGCCGAGCGAGACCGCGAGCCAGACCGCACCGAGACAGTACAGCGGGACCAGACCGAGCGCCGCTGCGGCGGCGAACCCCAGGGCCGTCGACGGACGCCGCCTGCGGACCACGGCTCCCGCGACGGCCGCGCCCACCACGAAGCCGACCAGGTAGCCGCCGTGCGGCCCGGCCAGCACCCCGATGCCAATAGCCCCGCCGGCGTAGACCGGCGCGACGAGCCCGAGGAGCAGGTAGACGGTCATGCTGAGCGCGCCGAGCGCCGGACCGAGGACCAGCCCGGCCAGCACGACGATCATGGTCTGAAGAGAGAAGGGCACGGGACCGAAGAGCGGGAAGCTGGCGTAGGCCGCCACCGCCGTGAGCGCCGCGAACAGGCCGGCCAGAGCAAGCCCCCGTACAGTCATCATCCCGCCGGGGCGCGGACCGCTCACCGGATCGTTTGTCAACCTCTGCGATGCCATGGGGGTGACAATAGGTCGAGACGCCGGACGCGGTCAACCCTCCGCCGTCCCCGGCGGCGCCCTAGTGCGTCGTCCTCGGTTTGCGGGCGCTCTGCCGGATGAGCTCGCCGGCCTTCAGGGCCAGCCAGAACTCCATCCGGTCCTGCGACGAGTCGAGCCGGCGACCGGTGATCTCCTCGACACGCTTCATGCGGTAGCGCAGCGTGTGGCGGTGGACGTACAGGCGCTCGGCAGCCTCGCCCCAATGGCCGTTCGCCTCGAGGAAGTACTGGAGACTCTTGACGAGGTCGCTCGAGTTCTCCTCGTCGTACCTGCGCAGCTCCCCGAGGACGCTTTCGAAGAAGACCTCGAGCGAGAGCGTGTCCTGGAGGCCCAGGAGCAGGCCGTACGAGCCGAGATCGTCGAAGCTCGCCACGACCGAGCGCTCTCCCTTGAGCTTCCTGATCCGGACCGCATAGTGAGCCTCGTAGTAGCTCTGCCTGAGATCGACGAGGGTGTCGTGAGGACGCCCGACGCCGACCGACACCGCCATGTCCGGCGCCGTCTCGACGAGAGCGGCGTGCAGCTCCGCGGCGAGCTGCAGGACCCGGCGCTCCTGACCCGCCTCCACCTGCAACAGCACGATGACCCCGTCGCTGCGCGATGCGGAGATGAACGGCAGCGACCGGCGGGCGAGGAACTCGTCGACCGCCCAGTGCAGACGTTCCCTCACGTCCTGCGAGACGCTGTCGTCCCGTGGGCCTTCGGCTCGCCCGCCCGCATCCTCGACGTCGATCGAGACGATGAGGTGGTCCGCCTCCGGATCGAGCCCGAAGAACGTGAGCCGGCGGGCGATCTCCTCCTCATACAGGTCCCACGCGATCAGCTCATCGAAGAAGTCGCCGGCCAGCCGCTTCTCCGTCTCCGCGACGGCCTTCTTCTTGACGAGTTCAAGCGCCGTGACCGTGACGACGTGGTGGAGGATGATGCGGTCATAGTCGGAGAACTCACCGCTGTCCTTGACGACCGCGAGGAAGGCGCCGATGCGGTGCGAAGCCACCACCGGGTAGACCTGCACGCCCCCGCCGAGCCCCTCCAGGCCGACCGCGAAGTCCTGCCGTCCCGCCCGCTTGTCGGAGATCTGCCGCCACAGGTCGGCCACGACACCACTCGGGACGCGCCGCCGATACGACGTCTCGCAGAGCACAAGCCCGTGGAAATCGAACAGGATGGCCGAGCAGCCGACCAGCGCCGAGAGCGTCGAGAGGATCGCCTCCAGACCGCGCTCCTCGAGGACGATCTTGGTGAGCTTCTCGTGGACGGCCAGACTCCGCTGCAGCAGCGCGTACTGCTCGTTGACGATCTTCGAGGACACGGCCTCCGTGATGGCGATGAACGGCACATTGTAGGGGATCGTGAAGACGGGGAAGTTGTTCTCCTCGGCCGCGCGCACCATCGCGGCGGGCAGCTCGTCGATGCTGAACCCGATCCCTACCCCGAGGCCGGAGAGGTTGTGGTCGACCAGTCGCTCGACGTACTCCACGGTCCTCTTCTCGGGGCCGACGAGCGGGTAGCCCGTCGTCAGCAGGAGTTCGCCCCCCTTGAGCCAGTCCGTCGGGTCCGGCAGTTCCGCGATGTGCACCCAGCGCACGGGGTTGCTGGTAGCCTTCGCCCCGGCCGCCAGGCGCAGATTCAGGTCCGGTATGTCCAGGATGTCCTGTACGGTGATCATGCGGGCACCCTTCGTCCTCTCCGCCCTGCGTCTGAGCCCCGGGGAGCATTCTCGAGGGCCGTCAGTACCGAACGCGGCCGGTCTCGCCTTCGTATCGACAGGATGGCATTCTACACCGTGTCCAAGTTGGATGGTCGCTGACCGGCCAGGCCGATGAGGACGGAGTGTCGACCAAGCACCGAGGACGACTACCGGCGCGCGCCTCCTCTGCGCAACACGAGGCCGGGCAGTTCGCCCGTGAGCGCGCCCTCCTCGAGGACGAGGCGGCCGTTGACCAGCACGGTGTCGATACCTTCCGGGAAGCGCGGCGGGATGTGGTCGAACGGGGCCCGGTGCGGCGGAGGGTCGGTGGCGAGATCCCGCACGCGGTCGAGATCGACGACCGTGATGTCCGCCCGCATGCCCGGGCGCAGCACGCCCCGATCGAGCAGGCCGAATCGCTGGGCCGGGAACGACGTCATGCGGCGGATCGCGTCCTCGAAGGTGAGCAGGCTCTCGCCGAGGACGAAACGCTCGAGGATGCCCGGATACTCCCCATAGCTGCACGGCCAGTAGGTGCCCGGCACGTAGCCCTCCTCCGGTGGGGCCACGACCAGTCCGTCCGAGCAGCACATCGCGGCCGGATGGCGCAGGATCGCACGGATGTCGTCGAGGTCGATGTACTCGAAGATGCCCACCACGGCGTCGTCGGTCTCGACGATCAGGTCGAAGTACTGGGTGAAGCCGTCTACCCCGCGCTCGGCGGCCAGTTCCGCGACGCTGCGCCCCGAGAGCTCCGGGCGGTCCGGCGCCCACAGTACGACGACCCGGTCGAACGCCCCGTGCCTGAGGAGGCCGGTGTAGCCGGCGCCGGGCAACCGGTCTTCCTCGACCATGCGCCGGACTCGCCGCCGCTCCTCGGGATCACAAAGCCGGCGGGCCAGTCCGCCGGCCGCCGCGTCAAGCAGCGGCTGCGGCAGGGCCCGCGACAGCCGCAGCGCCAGACCTGTGTGGACGTCGTTGTCGAGGGTCGCGTCCAGACCGCCGGCCCGGGCCTGCTCCACGAGGCCCAGAGTGGCGCTCGCTTCGGCGGGAGCGCCCCACTTCGGGGCGTTGTGCGACACCTCGACGGGGAGCCCGGCTCGGCGCCCGATCTCGAGTGCCTCGGTCACAGCGGCCACGATCGTCTCGCGCTCGCCGCGCACGTGGGTGGCGTAGATCCCGCCGTAGTGCGCCACGACGGAGCACAGCGCGATGAGCTCCGCCGTCTCCGCGTAGCAGCCCGGCGAGTAGACGAGGCCGCTCGAAAGACCGAGCGCCCCGTTCCTCATGGCCTCCTCCGCCAGCAGGCACATGTCCCGGAGCTCAGCCGCCGACGGAGCCCTCGGCTCGACGCCGATGGCGGCGACCCTGAGAGCACTGTGACCGACGAGCGGCGCCACATTGATCCCGAGACCTCCAGCCTCCAGTTCACCGAGATAGTCACCGAAGGACTCCCAGTCCCAGCGGAAGCGTGGATCGTCCCACCCGTAGTGCTCCCAGAGCCGGCGCGCGTCGGCACGATGCTCATCGCGCAGCGGCGCCGGCGACATGCCGCAGTTGCCGGTGACGTGCGTGGTGACGCCCTGGCGGACGGCCGACTCGGCGTCCCGGTGGAGCAGTAGCGACAGGTCGGAGTGGGTGTGGGGGTCGACGAACCCCGGCGTGACGTAGCGGTCGCCGAGCTCAAGGCTCCGTCGTCCGTCGAGAGTACCGGGCGGCGCGACGGCCGCGACGCGACCGTCGCTCACCGCCACGTCCGCCCGGTACCACGGGTTGCCGCACCCGTCGACGACGCGACCGCCGCGCAGGACGACCTCGTGGCGTCCGTCACCGGCGCCCGTTGCCGCCCTCATCGTCCCTCCTCGTCACGGACCGGGGAGCACGTCAGTCGACCGCTCCCAGAACGCCCCAGGGGTCGGGCCACTCGCGCAGTCCCAGCCGCCGGGCGGTGGTGTCGATGACCTCGCCCAGACTCGCTGCGACGTCGTCCGGTAGACCGAGCGGTCCTTCGGCGAGCAGCAGGCCGACCCGTTCTTCGGCCGCATCGACGACGCTCGACCGGCCGTTGCCGAGCCACTCATCCAGACCCCCTCGGTAGCCGACCACAGGCGTCGGGAACTCACTCCGCAGATATCGCCGTGTGTGCTTCGTCCCCAGGAAGCCGCGCGGAGAAAGCGCTCCCTCCATGATCGCCTCGACGTCGAGCGCGTCCGCGTCCCACGGCCGGGGATCAACGGCGTGGAGCACGTTGATGAGGATGTCGTCGTCGATCACCAGAGCCTCCAGCGCCGTGGCGGCACCGCCCTGCAACTCGCCGACCCCGGAGAGGAACCGCGGCTGCGCGACGAGGCCGAGCAGCGCATTGACAGCTCGCTCGTACCCGAACTGCGCGTCGATCACCTTGCTGTCCGACGTCAGTCCGTAGCAGTCGCAGGCGAGACCGCAGCGGCGCGCCAGAAGGACCGCGGCCACGACGCTCACCTCCGGCGTCCCCGACGCAGTGGTGCCGGAGCGCGGATCGACGGCCGCCAGCCGGGGTCCGTAGTAGACCGGCGTGCCCGGACCGGCCACCTGGGCGAGGACCACTCCGGCCAGCACCTCTGCGTGTTGCTGAGCGACGGCCGCCGCGACGGAGGCCGGAGCCGTCGTGGCCGAGGAAGGGCAGGGCAGGATCTCGCAGACGGCGCCTCCATGGCGGACGACGGCGATCAGCGCCTCCGAGACCTCGGCCCCGAGGATGAGCGGACTCACCGGGGAGAAGGCGAGGTCGAGCGGGTACCGCCCGCCGGCGCCGTCGGCGCCGGTCAGGTGTCCGGCCATCTCGATCAGGGCCTCCGCCTGGACGGCGAACGAGATCCCCGGGCCGCCGAGGTACTTGTCCGATTCCCTCGCCAGCACCAGGTAGGAGTAGAGAGGCTCGAGCTCCGACGGCACGTCCTGGGGCTGCACAAGCGGGGTCAGGACCTCCTGGTTCCGCAGCCGGTGCATCACCCGGGAGAGGCGGGCCTGATCGGCCAGCGTCGCCCGACGATGTGCACCGGTACGAGGGTCCGCAATGTCCGCCGCACCGCCCATGTTGTGGACGTGCGTCGGGCCGGGGCCGGCATCGACCTCGACGGAGCGCTCCTTGCCCCGTGCCGCCAGCGAGAACGCCGGCGGGCACGAGGCCAGCGCCTCGGCCACAAGGCCACGCGGGAGGGTCACACGACCATCCGGTCGTTCGCCGCACCCCGCCCCGGTCAGCAGTCCCCGCGCCAGCTCGGAGTCGACGCGAAGGCCCGCCCGCTCGAGGATCTCGAGCGCCGTCTGGTGGATCGCCTCGAGTGCCTCCTCAGGCCAGGGGTCGAAGGCGGCCGCCAGGACGGCGGCCGCCTTCTCACTCGTCTGCTTCTCCCTCACTGCTCCTCGACCTTGGCACCGCCACGGCTGCGACGCACCAGGAAGAAGGCGATGCCGCCGACCACGATGACCGCCGCCACCACGATGCCGGCGATGGCGCCCCCGGAGAGCCCGCCGCC
>Ga0209164_1004653_pt1 | contig 12137 bp, 10 predicted proteins | sample MTBNYHSulfiMetaG_FD_187458 | JGI IMG/M metagenome (GOLD analysis project Ga0209164, IMG submission 187458) | Enrichment culture microbial communities from rom New York Harbor, USA that are MTBE-degrading - MTBE-NYH (New York Harbor Sulfidogenic)... | ecosystem: Environmental > Aquatic > Marine >...
CTTCGTATAGCTTCTTCAGGTTCCCGCCGCCAAGCATGTAGGGCCTCAGGTTGACTCTGACAACGGCTCCGTCGGGGGAGACCCTCTCCACGAGGGGCTCACCCTGGGGTCCTGTGCCCCTGACTCTCTCGGCCTCCTCTAAAAGCCTGTCAAGGGCAGAGCCTCCCATGATGTGGCCCACGCCGAAGACTCCCTGGTACAGCAGCTTGTACCAGTCCGCGGCTCGCATGAGGGGCCTCCTCTGGTGATGCTCGGAGACGAGGCCGGTAAGCTCTTCATCCATGGCTACGCAACACCCGACCTCTCTACCAGCCTTATAGCGGAGGTTGGACACGTTGAGACGCAGAGTCCGCACCCGAAGCACTTGGACTTGTCGAACTCGAGTCCCCCATCCACCATCTCTCGGGCGAGGAAGCTGCACCTGTCCACGCAGACGCCGCAGCCTGTGCAGAGGGACGAGTCATCCTCTGCTATGTAGCGCGAAGTGAGCACCTGTGCATGTATGCCTCGCCTAACGAGGCCGCCCAGGGTGTGGCAGCAGCACGGGCAGCAGCTGCATATGGGAGAGGGATAGTCCTTGCCCTTCAACGTGTACGCCATGTGGACGAGGCCGGCCTCGTGGCTCCGCTTAAGCGCCGCCAGCGCCTCCCCGAGGCTCACCTCGCGGGGATGGTATCGGCTCATCTTCAGCGACTCGTCGGCTTCCTCGTTTATGCTCAGGCACGTATCCAGGGGGCTGTCGCAGCTGCCGTGGTCCGTCCTGCACCCGCAGTCCTGGAGCACTATCTTCTTAGCTTTGCTGAGGATCTCCTTCATCTCACTCATGTCGTAGACCCTGTGCTCGGCCTCCACCTGCACGTTGACGGGCACGGTCGCAACGACCTCTATACTTCCAGCTATGTCCCTGAGTTCAGCCTCGGTGTACTCATTAGGGTACCTGTCGCCCGCTTTGAAGCGCATACAAGAGTCTGCAGGTTGGCTGGATTTAAGGCTTCAACGCACTGTCTTGAGGTAAAAGAAATGGCAAGTAGAAGGCCTGCGGATAATCCAGCACAAAAGATAATAGAGTAACGTGTCATGAAATGCTGTAATCCTCAGGTGTGAGTACAGAGGAACTGGAACCTAATGTCTCAGTTGACATTTCTCTGTACTCAGGCTTGCAGTGGAACAAGAAGAGATGCACAAGATGACTGAAGTAACGGTTCCCCGGGTGTCCACAGGAGTGTCGGGTCTAGACGAGATGCTTGGGGGAGGAATCCCAAAAGGCAGCGTCGTACTTGTGAGCGGCGGTCCGGGAGTGGGTAAAACCATCCTGACTCTACAGTACATGATGGCGGCGGTGAAGCGGGGCGAGCCCTGCGTCTATGTGTCCTTGGAGGAACCCATGGAGAAGAAGATACAGAATGCGGCCGCCTTCGGATGGGATGTCCAGAAGGCGATAAACGAGGGGAAAGTTGAGGTTCTAGACATCTTCATGGTTCCCCACAGCCAGGGCATCGTGGAGCCCATAGAGAGAACCCGCGGAAAACTTCAGCTCAGTATTGAGACGGAGATTGAGAGAGCTATAAAGAAGGTGGGGGCGAAGCACCTGTTAGTTGACCCCCTCACAAGCATTCTGGTTCACGAGCAGAGGTCAGGCAGGAAAAGGTACATCATAGGACAGCTCTTTGACACGGTGCAGAACCTTGACTGCTCGGCCATCATCACGGCTGAGGGTGTGCCGAAGGACACTGACTTCTACATGGAGCAGTTCCTCTCCGACGGGCTCATCATCCTAGTGAAGGACCTGCAAGAGTACAAGTTGGTCAAGACAATAAGGATCGACAAGATGAGGGGGATAGACTTCGACGAGCAGCCGAGGCGCTACGTGATCACCTCTAGGGGGCTCCAAGTATTCAACGCTGAATCGGTCACGGTGTGAGTGTAGAAACGTGGCTCAATTAGTGATAAGTGCTGCGAAACCTCTGATAAAGAGGTATGCACTCGACTTTCTTAAAGAGAGAGACATCAGCGCCAAGGAAGACGCTCTGATCAGGAAAAAGATCGAGAAAGTAGCTAGGTCAGGCTTAGGAAAGAAACTTGGAGTGGAGCAAAACATCAGGATAGAAAAAATCCCTTTCACAGGCTACAACTATTACCTACCCTTCTTCAAGAACCCTCATGAGAACGACTTCATTTACCCGTTGAACGACTACGTTCGGTCTCAAACAAGTGGAACAATGAGCAAACCCAAGATATTCCTACTTCCGAAGACGGGGTTCATGGAGAACCTGAAGAGATCAGTAATCAGCCTCTTCTTCATCTGCACACATGACGGCACAAGTTCTCTTCTAGAGATGGGGGACACTGTGTACGCGAACCTCCCCGGCGGAGCTTTCATAGGGGGTCACATAACCACAAGACTCAGGAGCGTCCAATCCGCCTTCATTAAAATGGTGCCTGAGGACTCCAACAACATGTCATTCAAGGAGAAGGTTGACTACTTCATAAAGAATCATGAAAAAATAGACATAGCGTACATGACAGCCACAACGTTCCTAGACGAGATATGTCCTCAGGTCGACGACCAGATATATCTCAAAGGCTTCTTAACACAGGATATTTCAGCAGGACCTTTAAAAGAGGAGATTAAGGCAAAGAGCGGGCATTACCCTAAGACTGTGTTCGGGTCAACAGAGACATTTCTCTCAGGGTTGCCTTCAGTGGAATACCCCGGTTCATTCTTCTTCGACTGGAGGGTGGCATACCACGAGTTTCTTTCTGAGGATCAGACCATCGATCCAAACGTCGTTACGGTGACCGAGCCCCCCGAGACTATCGGCATGATTGACGTCGAGCCGGGTAAAAGGTATCAACTGATAGTGACCCCCCTTTACAACGATCTTACCAGGTACATAATGCCAGACCTCTTTGAGTGCGTCTCAAAGGGGGACAACCTGTTAAACTCCAACATTCCAGTCTTCAAGTACTATTCAAGAGCAGATAGGCTCCTGGTTCTACATAACTTCACACGCATCAACGAGGAAGAGATGGTTTCTGTACTCCACGACGCGAATTTACCGTTCATTGACTTCACGGCTAGAAGAGAGCTTCATGAGTCTCGGGAGTTTCTATCACTCTACATAGAGTTATCGGAAACCATGAGTGAGGACGAAGTCCTGGATAGGGTGAATAATAGGCTTATAGAGTTTGATAAAGACTGGAGAGACCTCACCAACTTCATGAATTACACACCCTTGAAAGTCGCCCTTCTACCTAAAGATACTTTCAAGAAGTACCTTCACAGGAAGGAGGGAATGGCTCGCATCCAGAGGATCGGTATGCGTGAGGAAAGTTTCAATGAGTTATTGAGGCTCACATAAACTGTTTAGACGGAGACCACGCTGTCAGCGAGGTTCTCAAACTTTATGACCTCAGACCTGTCCTCATGGCTCCTAGAATCATAGAAACAGGTAAACTGTACTTGGCTGGATTTTATTGTAGGGTTCTTTGACGTGATGATAGAGTAAACCCTTCTCCACCCATGCATGTGAATGAGGTGCGACAACGTATAGAGTACGATCTCACATGGAACAGTCCTCTCGTTACTGTAACTGATTACATCGGAAAACAGTAAGTCTATCTGATTCAGGTCGTCGTTAATCGACATTATACTATCTTCAAATGTCCTGAGGATTGATCGATCCCCAGGTAAAACCCTAACGAAGTATAGTTCATTCACAGTGTCCTTGGTGTATACATCTTTAGGGGTAATGAGATCGTACATAGTAATGAGTAAAGTACGTATACCTTTCTTCGAATTATTGAGGAGCCTTTCTTTGATCCATTGGACATCCTTTTCCTTTCCTGTGCTTGACTGGCTAAGCATAGTAAACCTGCCCTTAATGCGGTTGGCGTATTCCACGGGGGCCCCGCCTATCAGAAACATCCGAAGGTCATCCGCTAGAAAGGAGAATTTTGGTTGAGTCATTCCAAAAAATATGATTATTTTAGCCATAATTGACGTCAAGTCTGTGAAACCTGGGTCTCCGAGTCCTGTGATGAACCCAAGATTTACGAAGAACAGGTTCAACCACCCTGCGATTTGGAGTTTTACATCTATGCCGAACTTCCAATCAATGACTATAAGACATAACACCATGAAGAGGTAGGGGGCCAATGAAACGATCATCATCAGAGGCACCCATTCTCTGCCTAACATAAACTGGATCAATGGAATCAATAGTATAGTTAGAGATGAAGCGAGGAATGTTCTGGTTCTATCAACGAGCTCACCTATACCTGCCACCATCATCGCGAAGCCCGACATGAGTAACAGGAAGGCGATCATCCCAAGGAAACTGACGCCTAACTCTGTCGGTGTAAGCATTCTTATGATGATGTTAACTCCATACAATACGTATCCGATACCCCAGTAGAGGTAGAAGCGTTTATTCGTCCTCCTGAAAATGGAGAGGAGTAAAGACGCGATCGCTATAGTTACGGTTCCATTAAACAGTCGAAACATCAAGTTTAACGGGGGTATCATCCGCTTGCTTCCTAGAGATTATTAGTTGAGTGTATTGAGGATAAATTTTCTTCTATTAAATTTAGATATTATAATTTACGCGCACCAGCGTGTAGCTAAATTCTCTGAATTAACATATACATGCAACAGATGTTTACGTTTAACTGAAGATGGAGAAACATAGGGGTGTAGTATCCATCCTCTCAATGCTTGACCTAGATACATAGAAGAAAGCACATCAAGGCCATGCCATGAAACAGGACCAGAAAGACCACCAAGAAACCCACTAGGCATCTTCAAAGCATTAATGATCAAGTAGCTGAGACGTATCCTAAGCGACAGAGAGATCTACCGCAGACTCTGGGAACGATGAAGCCCTCAGAGAGATCTGCAACATCAAGGAAAACGAGAAATCCTACCACTCATCCCAGCTAACCCGGTTCAGAAATGCCACCCTTCATCAAGACTTGGAGCAGGCGGAATTCAGGTGATGATGGCCATGGTTTTTTGATTCTGAGAGCCGTGTGTGAAGAGAGGGCAGGACCTACGACCTCGGCTACAAGGTCCGCTAGGCGGGGGATGTTGACAGCGATATGACTGTGCTGCTGTCTTGGCTTCGGCTAACGATAACGAGAAGAGACACAGTTAGGAGCTCATGGAGAAGACTTCGTTGGTGGTGGTGGAAGGGCTCAGGGTTGTGGTGGCTGATAGCCTGTACAGCAGTAGGTGAGAAGGCTGACTAACACATTCAGTATAGTAACACGCCGGCGCGAGCACCAAAAATTATATGCCGGTAACAAGTTGTTTTTCTGATGTAAATCCGTTTCAAAATAGGTTATGAATTAGTTAATTGTTGAACTATGTGTATGCATGGATCAATGCTACATTTTATTATACAATTTTCTTGGTGATGAACACCGCGCCGTCTTTGGTGGCCACCCACTTCAGCGTGTCTCCCTCACGAATGTCCAGAAACTTGAACACGCAGGAGGGCACTGTGGTTCTACGCCTGTACCCCCTAACCGTCACGTGGGTCTCCTCGATGCAGACAACATCCTCGAGATTAACCATGGGCATAGATACGCAAGATGCTCAACAGGATATAGAGTTTACCCACTGTGAGGACACAGTGACAAAACATCATCACGCCCAGAGGACCAAGAAACAGCCTCTACATTTTTAAAACACTGCGGTAAAGACAGGGGGGTAGAGGAATACACATGACTGGGAAGGAGTCCTCTAAGAAGGAGCTGACGCCGAAGGAGAACTTCAGTGACTGGTACGACAACGTTCTCCTTGAGGCGAAGGTGGCTGACGACCGCTACCCGGTGAAGGGCTTCACCGTCTACACAGGGTGGGGCTTCAGCGTGGCTAAACGCATCATAGGGATGCTCGAGGAGGAGCTTGAGAAGAACGGCAACGAGCCCATGCAGTTCCCAGTCGTGATACCTGAGGACAGCTTCCAGAGGGAGGAGGACCATATAGAGGGCTTCAGTGCCGAGGTCTTCTGGATCACCCACGCCGGGGATAACCTGCTTGAGAGGAGGCTGCTGCTGAGGCCGACCAGCGAGACCGCCATATACCCCATGTTCAAGCTGTGGACCAGGAGCCACCAGGACCTGCCCATAAAGATGCACCAGACCTGCAATGTCTACAGGTACGAGACCAAGGCCACCAGGCCACTTTACCGTGGACGGGAGTTCCTGTGGAACGAGGGCCACACGGCCCACGCCAGCTATGAGGAGGCAGAGGAGGAGGTTAGGAAGGCCGCCAAGATCTATCGGAGCGTCTACGACAGGCTGGGCCTAAGCTATATTATGCTCAGGAGGCCTGACTTTGACAAGTTCGCCGGCGCAGACTATAGCATCGCGTTCGACACGTGGAACCCTGACGGCAAGGTGAACCAGATAGGCACCGTTCACCAGCTGGGGTACAACTTCGCCAAGGCCTTCGACCTCAGCTATGAAGACCTTAACGGTTCGAGGGCGTTCGCCACAACGACGTGCTACGGGATGGGTTTCGGGAGGACGCTGGCAGCCACAATCTCGCACCACGGCGACGACCACGGCCTTGTGCTGCCGCCGGCTGTGGCGCCCAAGCAGGTGGTGGTCATTCCAATACTGTTCAAGGGCAAGTCGGAGGGCGTTAACGAGTACGCCAAGGAGGTTAAGGAGGCGTTGGAGGCCGCGGGCGTCAGGGCAGCCCTGGACGACGATGACAGGTTCAGCGCCGGGGACAAGTATTATAAGTGGGAGATGTTCGGCGTGCCGGTTCGCGCCGAAGTGGGCCCCCGGGAGGCCAAGAACAGGAGAGTCACCCTGGTGCGTCGTGACACCTTCGAGAAGGTGACTGTGGACGAGGCGGAGATGCTGGAGAAGGTCAACGAGCTCTTCGGCCTCATCTTCGAGAACCTACGCGACAGGAGCAGGAAGACCTTAGAGAGCCTCATCGTGGACGCCCACGACATGGATCAGCTTCGCGTCTACATGGAGTCGCGGATGATCGTCCGGGTCAACTGGTGCGGGGCCCCTGACTGCGCCTACAACATGAAGGACCTCGTGGCTGGGGAGATCAGGGGCACCCGATGGGACGCCGATGAGAAGCCCACGGGCGCCTGCATCCTCTGCGGGGACGAGGCAAAGTACGTGGCGTATGTCAGCAGGACCTACTAGAGCCTCACCCTCAGGCCGTCGTGGGCCAGCTCCTGACCCGCGTCGTACACCATCTTCCTGTATGGCTTGGATGGGTCGAGAACGGGGTTGGTGTGGTTGAAATGGGTGTACACTACTTTCCCCACATCTACGCCTGAGAGCAGCTTGACAGACTCCTCCATGGGCACATGGCCCAGCCGGTAGCTGGTGACGGGTATACCGCTTATCCTCGTTAGCTCGTCGTCCCACCAGAAGCATGCGTCCACTATGAATAGGTCAGCGCCGTCCAGCCTTTCCCTGAGCCCATCCGTTATGCTTCCAATGTCCGGGGCGTAGATAAACCGCTTCTTGCCTTGGCTGAACTCGTAGGCGTAGGTGGTGCTGGGGTACCGCCTGCCGTCGTCCAGAATCTGGGTGTGGGGGACCTCGAAACCCCTCACCTTCAGCCCGCCCAGGACGGTCACCCACCTGTCCTCTGGGAGGGGTTTAGGTACCACGTAGTTCCTGGCTAGCCGCCCCAGTTCACCGAAGTAGGCGTGCCTATCCTCGGAGCCGAACAGGAACTCCACTAGGTCAGGGGGAGCGTACACTGGCAGCTCGAAGCTCTTCCCGGTGCAGAACTCCGCCACGCCCACCGTGTGGTCCGCGTGGCCGTGGGTGAGGAACACTGAGTCTAGGCGGCTCATGCGCCTGGTCTCGCCGGCCTCCTCGGGGGTGGGCGCCAATCCACGGGCCTCCAGTTGCTGCTTGAGGTCGTGGCCGGCGTCCACAAGCACATGGTTGGTTCCGTCCAAGGTGACGGTGATGGATGAGCGTGTCCGTCTGAGGGCTGGGTCCGCCCTGGCGTTCATGCAGTTGGCGCAGGCGCAGTCCCACTCGGGTACGCCCCCGATGCTGGCCGTGCCCAGGAACATAATCTCCATGGGTGAACCACTACATCGAGGCAGTAAAAATGTTGATCATCCGGGGAGAGTTTGATACGTGGCACCTTAAAAACGGGGGCGCAGAGGCATACTCATGGAGCCCGTGTACCAGCCATCCGAGGACTCGTACCTGCTGCTGAGGCACGTGGAGAGGCTGGTCTCCGGCGACGTCCTGGACATGGGCACAGGATCAGGGATACAGGCTGTAGCAGCTGCCCTTAAGAAGGAAGTCTTCTCGGTGACTGCAGTGGACGTCAACCCCGCCGCCCTCATAGAGGCTGAGAGGAGGGGAAAGATGATGAGGGTCTTGGCTAAGATGAGGTTCGCCCTCAGCGACCTCTTCGACTGCGTGGAGGGCGTCTTCGACTGGATAACGTTCAACCCGCCCTACCTGCCTTCGGAGGGGGACACTGACGAGGCTTCGTGGGCTGGAGGAGTGGTTGGCAAAGAGACTATCCTCAGGTTCCTGGCTGAGGCTCGGAGCCACTTGAGGCCTGGTGGTGGAGTCCTCATGGTGTACAGTAGCCTGACAGGTATATGTGAAAAAGATTTCGAGGGTTATATGGTAGAGGTGCTTGAGGAGCAGCCCCTCTTCTATGAGACCCTGACCTGTGTAAGACTTACCCCATCTTGAGGCCCATGGCCAGGCCCACGGCGAAGCTTGCAGCGAAAGGCAGGTTTGCTATCATGGCAGCTAGCACTCCCTCTAGGGCGCCGGCTCCTGAGACGACGCCTTTCGCCCAGTTCTCTAGGCCCACATAGTCGATGTTGATTATTCCCTGGTACGCCAGGTACTGGAGGCCCAGGAAGAACAGTCCTATCATGACCGCCACGATCTTTGCTACCTTCTTCACGGCGTAGCCCACGCATAGGCCGCCGAGGCCGCCTACTCCCAGCTGGGCTACGAGGGGTGTGAGTAAGCTAGGTGATTCGCTCATGAGAGGAAAATGCGCTCAGGGGTTATTTAAGAAAATGGTTAGCCGGGCACAATGTGGGTGCCGGTTTTACCCTCCAGAGCGTCGACGGCCCTGCCCAAGCTGGTTATTATTGCGCGGTCGCCGCCCCTCTCTACGAAGCCCATGGCGGCCTCCACCTTGGGGCCCATGCTTCCGGCCTTGAAGTGGCCTTCGGTCAGGTACTGTTTGGCCTGGGTGATCGTCATCTTCTTGACGGGCTTCTCGTTGTCTTTGCCGAAGTTGAGGAGAGCGTACTCCACGTCCGTGAGTATGAGGAATATGTCTGCGCCCACCTCCTCAGCCAGGACTGCCCCCGCCCTATCCTTGTCGATGACAGCGTCGATGCCCTCCAGCTTGCCTGAGCCGTTCCTGATGACGGGGATGCCTCCGCCGCCGCTGGCGATGACGATGACGCCCGACTCAACGAGCTTACGGATGACCTTGGCCTCGGCTATACCTATTGGGATGGGGCTGGGCACCACACGCCTCCACGTCTTGTCGCCAGTGGGCCGTACCTGCTTCACGATCCAGTTGTTCTCCTTTGCTAGCCTCTTGGCGGTGGCCTCATCGTAGAAGGGTCCCACAGGCTTGGTGGGGTCCTGGAAGTCAGGGTCATCTGCACTGACAACGACCTGTGTGACAACGGTGGCTACTTCCTTACCATCGCCGGCGAGGAGGTTGTGAAGGGTCTGCTGCATCATATACCCTATCTGGCCTTGGGTCATAGCCCCCAGCACCACCAGGGGCTGGGCTGGCACCATCTCGGCGCCCTGCTCCTGCTGTATGGCCAGGTTACCTACCTGGGGCCCGTTGCCGTGGGTTATCGCTATCTGGTAGCCCCTGCGGGCTATCTCAGCGATCTGGGTGGACGCGATGCTGACGTTGCTCATCTGCTCCTCGAAGGAGCCCTTCTCGTGGGGCTGCTTTATGGCGTTGCCGCCGAGAGCTATCATAACCCGCTTAGTCATCCGATTCACCGTGAGAGGGAAATAAGGAATGCGGGGGGTCTTAAAATACTTATCATGAAACGGGACAAACGGGATGGTTTCTGCTCCAGCCGTGACTGGCCATCCGGTTTCTAGGTCGCTGCGCTGACACCTGTTATATTCTCAGTCGCGCATATCACCTTGATTCACATGGCTGAAAGGGTCCTCCCTGACGGATTCCTCTGGGGCACAGCCATCTCAAGCTTCCAGGCCGAGATGGGCCTAGGCGAACCCAGCGATGACACCGACTGGTGGGCGTGGGTCCACGACCCCACCAACGTAGAAGTGAAGCGGGTGAGCGGGGACACGCCGCTCAAAGGCCCAGGGTTCTGGGAGCTGTACGAAGATGACCTGCGCCGCGCCAGGGAGGAGCTGGGATGCAACTCTGTGCGGCTGTCCGTTGACTGGGGCCGGGTGTTCCCAGAGCCCACCACGGGAGTGGACGTGAAGGTCGTCAGAGACGCCCGGGGTAACGTGGTGGACGTTGATCTGAGCAGGGAGACCATGGCTGAGCTGAGGAGACTGACAGACATGGAGTCCATAGGACGCTACAGGGAGATACTTGCCTCAGCGAAAAACAACGACCTGACCCCAATGGTGACCCTCTACCACTGGCCCTTACCTCTTTGGCTCCACGACCCCATAGCCTGTAGAGATGACCTGGCTAATGCCCAGGCCAGAGGCTGGCTGGACCAGGGAACCATCGTGGAGTTCGCCAAGTACAGCGCGCTCATCGCGGACCAGATGGGGGACATCATCGACCTCTACGCGACGGTTAATGAGGCCAGGATCGTGGCCGAGCACGGGTACCTCACCGAGAGAGGGGAGTTCCCTCCCGGCCTCAACGACCCTCGTCTCTTCATCCAGTGCTTGAAGCACCTCTCCATGGCCCACGGCGTCGCATACCAGCAGGTGAAGAGGTGGGACAAGGAGAAGGCATCGCCTCTGGGCCCGGCGACTGCCGGTGTTGTGGTAGTCCTCCAGGCCTTCGAACCCGACGACCCCAAGAAGCCCGAGGACGTCGCGGCGTCCAGGCTCGTTGAGTACATGTTCAACGAGTGGAACCTGAACGCCGTGTTCCACGGAGACTACGACATGAACGCCGATATGGTGATACAGCCGGCTGAGCAGCACCCTTGGCTGGTGAAGGGCTGCGACTACATTGGCGTCAACTACTACACCAAGTGGAGGGTGAAAAGCAGAGGCGGAGACCCGCTCCTGGACTTCATGTTCGCCCCTGGCAGGGGCCAGCTCAGCGACTATGGGTGGGAGAACTACCCTTGGGGACTCAGGAAGGTGGTAGACTGGGCCTACAAACGGTATCGGAGGCCCATATACGTCACAGAGAACGGCGTCGCCGACGCCGAGGACAAGCTGAGGACCAGGTACCTCACCGGCCACCTGGAGGAGCTGCAAAAAGCCATCGAACTGGACGGCGTACCCGTGAAGGGCTACTACCACTGGACACTCACGGACAGCTTCGAGTGGAGCGACGGCTACAAGATACACTTCGGACTATACAAGGTGGACCCAGAAACGAAAGAGAGGACACCCACAAAGGCGGTCCAAGTCTTCAAAGCTGCAGCGTCAACCAACTCGCTGCCACCCCCAACAAAAAACCCGTGACCCAATAATCACATTATTCTGTAGATACATATTGAAGCTGGCTAAACCAACAGCAGTGTTTCCTAGTCTACATCACAGCGAAAAGCATGAAGCATAAGATGGAAATTTTTTTTCTCACTATAACAGGCACGCCGTTATAAGATACCGAAAATAAAACCACACGCAGCAGAACGCCGTGCAGTCAACACAGAAACAGTGAGCGAACACGAAAACGAGGGGAGAGAACCTACCGGATCTCCATCTCTATGTAGACCTCGTTGGGGACCCTGATCCTCATGATGCTGCGCATCACACGGTCCCTGGCGTCTATCTCGATGAGGCGTTTGTGCACACGCATCTCGAACCTGTCCCACGTGTCGCTACCGTCCCCGCAGGGCGTCCTCCTGGTGGGCACAACCAGCTTCTTCGTGGGCAACGGGATGGGGCCGACCAGCTTCACGCCGATCCGCTTGGCGATGTCCTTGATCTCGTCGCAGACCCCCTCCAGC
>Ga0209164_1004654_pt1 | contig 12134 bp, 10 predicted proteins | sample MTBNYHSulfiMetaG_FD_187458 | JGI IMG/M metagenome (GOLD analysis project Ga0209164, IMG submission 187458) | Enrichment culture microbial communities from rom New York Harbor, USA that are MTBE-degrading - MTBE-NYH (New York Harbor Sulfidogenic)... | ecosystem: Environmental > Aquatic > Marine >...
CAGGTCGGCGGGCAAGCATTGGCTGACCGCTATACCTATATGTCCTACACGGGTCTTTTCATCATGGCGGCATGGGGCATTCCGGAGCTTCTCTCAAGGTGGCCCCAGAGAAAAGCCATTCTGGGCGCGTCTGCAGCCATAGTATTGACAGCTTTCGGGATACGCACTTATCAGCAGGTGGGGTACTGGAGTGACGGCGTGACTCTGTTCTCACATGCCATCGAAGCAACCGAAAACAGCTATATAGCATACTGCAATCGTGCTACGGCCTACAGCAAACGCCAGCAGTGGCAGGAAGCTATGCAGGATTACAGGCGAGCCCTGGAAATCTATCCTGAATACCCCGAGGCACACAGTTATCTCGGTTTTGTCTATGGTCAACTTGGCCGCTGGCAGGAAGCGATAGCAGAATGCAGGGAAGCAATAAGGATCAAGCCGGACTATGCCAACGCATACACCAATCTTGGCGCCGCCTACGGCAAAGCCGGCCACAGGCAAGAGGCAATAGCGTCGTTCAAGAAGGCTATAGAGATCGACCCGGATCATGTCGAGGCCCGTCACAACCTTGCCAATGAGCTGGTAGCACAAGGCAGATATGATGAAGCCGTTGACCAATTCCAGAAAGTCCTGAAGCTGATGCCGGACAGGCTTGCTTCAATGAACAACCTCGCATGGCTTGTTGCCACGTGCCCCGGACTCAAGAACCGCGATCCTAATGAGGCAATCCGGCTTGCGGAGCGTATGTGCGAACTCACAGGTCATAAGGATCCAGCTTTTCTGGACACTCTTGCGGGCGCATACGCGTCTGCAGGCAGATTCACTGAGGCGGTCGATACCGCCAACAAGGCTCTGGGTCTTGCCATTGAAGCCGAAAAGACACGGCTCAGGGACACGATCGAAGAACATCTTTCATTTTACACACAAGGTAAACCCTATATAGAACCTGCTATACAGGCGCCGTCTGAGCCCAACAAGCTCTGAGCCGCAACCGTCTGCCTTCGGCGGGTATGGTTCACCTTGACATCGCCTGTCACGCAGAATAGGCTACTGAGAATGTCCGAATCCGGAACGAAAGTTGCAGTTGTTCTTGTGTGTATTGCCCTGGTCTTGAGCACACTAGCTGTCTTCTGGCAGGTGCACAGTTTTGGCTTTGTCAACTACGATGACGATGACTACGTCTACGAGAACCCCGGCGTTACACAGGGGCTGACCTGGGACAGTTTCGTTGCGGCTTTCACAACGCCGCACGTCGGGAACTGGCTGCCGATGGTATGGCTGTCATTCGCGCTTGACTATCAGCTGTTCGGCCCTGACCCCGGCTGGATGCATCTGGTGAACGTTGCACTGCATATCGCCAATGCTGTGCTGCTCTTTCTGATTCTGAGGAAGGCGACGGGCGGGCTATGGCCCAGCGCATTTGTCGCGGCTGCGTTTGCCCTGCATCCGATGCATGTGGAATCCGTTGCGTGGATCACCGAACGCAAGGATGTGCTCAGTGGTTTCTTCCTGCTTCTGACGGTGGCGGCATATGCCAGATACGTAAGACGTCACAGCGTCATCAGTTATGTGTTGGCTGTCCTTCTATATGCCCTAGGGCTTCTTGCAAAGCCAATGATTGTCACCGTGCCTCTCCTTTTGCTGCTGCTTGATTACTGGCCCCTAAATCGTTTCGAGCTGCAGCCACGCGAATCTGCAGGAGTCCACAGCAGACTACTGATTCTTCGCAGGATGATAGCCGAGAAGATTCCATTCTTTGTGCTCTCCGCAATCTGGAGTGTAGTGACTTTTCTTGTGCAGCGAGGTAGCGGTTCTGTAGCCGATCTTGAGAACCTTCCTGCTTACGCCAGATGTGCCAATGCCTTCCAGTCTTACGCTCAGTACGTTGCGAAGATGTTCTGGCCTCGCAATATGGCGGTCTTCTACCCCTATGACGAAGGGACCGTCAGGCCGCTGCAGGCCATACTCAGCGCTTTGCTGATAATCACCGTGTCTATCCTGGCAATTCGATCGCGGCGGAAACACAAGTATCTATACGTCGGCTGGTTATGGTTCCTCGCAGCCCTTGTACCTGTGATAGGTCTGATCCAGAGCGGCGCGCAGTCCATGGCCGACCGCTATACCTATATTCCCTATATAGGCCTGTTCATAATGATTGCATGGGGCGTGCCGGAGCTGATGTCAGGATTGCCACACACAAAACATCTGCTGGGCGGCGCTGCGGCAATCGTGTTTGCGGCACTGGGAGTGTGCGCTTATCGGCAGACAAGCTACTGGACTGACAGTATAACTCTCTTCTCACATGCCATCGAGGTGACGCAGAGGAACGATACGGCATACAACAATCGTGGATCTGCCTATACGGAACTTGGCCTCTGGGAAAAAGGGATCGAGGATTTTCATCGGGCCATAGGGATCAGACCGGACAACGCTCATGCCTACAACAACCTAGGTGTTGCATATGTCAAGCTTGGGCGCTGGCAAGAGGCTGAGAAGGCGTTCAAGCTGGCTACGGAGGCCGAGGCGGATTATGCCGAGGCCTGTAATAATCTCGGCATTGCGTATGGCGAGCGCGGCCGTTGGCAGGAGGCCGAGGAGGCTTTCATGCATGCTTTGGACGCAAGGGCCAACTACGCAGAAGCGTACAATAATCTCGGCATTGCTCGAAGCAAGCTTGAGCGCTGGCAGGAGGCAGAAGAGGCCTACAAGCGAGCGATAGAGATTGACCGCAATTATGTGGCGGCGCTCAACAACCTTGGGGAAGCATATGAGAAGCTTGGGAAATGGCAGGCGGCGATAGAGTCATACAAGGAGGCCATAGCTATCAAGCCCGACCATGCCGAATCGCACAAGGACCTCGGCTCTGCGCTCGGCAGACTCGGCCGCTGGGAAGAGGCGACGATTGCGTACGAACGAGCTGTGGAATCTGAGCCGAACTATGTTGAGGCGTACAAAGGCCTTGGCATCGCCTATGGCAAGGTTGGCCGCTGGCAGGATGCGACTCAATCACTCGAACAAGCCATCGCCCTTGACCCGAATGATGCTGCAACACATCACAACATCGGTATCGCATATGTCGAGCTTGGCCGCCGGTCGGCAGGTATAGAAGCATTCAGGCGAGCCATTGCGCATGACCCGAATAGCGTCGATAGCCATCATAACCTTGCCAACGAACTGGTCCTTGAGGGCAGGTATGATGAGGCTCTGAATGAGTATCGCGCGGCTCTGCGGCTTAAGCCCGAATGGCCTGTATGCATGAATAACCTCGCATTCCTGATCGCGGCTTACCCCGAGCTCAGTCCTCGCGACGCGAATGAGGCGATCCATCTTGCCGAGCGTGCATGCGAGCTTACGGGCTATAAGGATCCGTCGTATCTGGACACGCTGGCTGTTGCGTATGCTTCTGCTGGGCGGTTCGGCGAAGCGGTCGATACGGCCCGCAGGGCTCTGGGCCTTGCCGATGCTGCCGGCCAGACGCAGCTCGGGGATGTCATTCGCAGCCATCTTTCTCTATATACCCAGGGAAAGCCCTGGGTCGAACCTCTGCATGCCCTTTCCGACCCGAATGGAACGTGAATGGGTGAAGGCAATCTTGACGGTGAGGGCGCGGGCAGGGCGTGTCCTTGAGCGACATTGAACAGATGCCCAAAAAAGAAGGCCCGCACCTGATGGGTGCGGGCCTTTGAAAACATGGTTCAGTACAGAACCAATAGCCTTACGCAAGTCTCCTGCGAAGCAAGAGACCGCCCAGACCTAGTATCGCAAGCGTTGCCGGCTCAGGAACGGCGTCAAACACCAATGCGGGAGCAGGCATGCTGCTTGTATTCTCCTTTGTGTAGAAGAATACATCGGCGCTTGAGTGTGGCACAGGCATCAGTATCACCAGAGTCAGGATCTTGTTGCCGGTCGAGAGCTCCCTGCTGATTATGTCATCAAGCGGGCAGTCTGTAGGATTCGTGTCCCATGGCCCGTTCGTGCTCTTAGGATTCGAGATGACAAACAGGCCCGGATCGGCAAATTTCGTACTATCTATAGCGTACTCGCCGATGTCTGCCGCGAGCATGCCAGGCGTGTTGTTATAGCACAACGTGCTAGTGTCCCAGCCGTCCAGAGTGTCGTCTATAAGAGCATAGACACTGAGGTTACACGTGGTGCTGCCTCCGGCGCTCGTCCTGGTGTACATACGCAGAACGGCATTCTGCGCGGCAGACTCCAGCACGCCGGTCAGGTCGAACTTCATGACCACCATCTTCAGACGGCGTGCAGTATTCGTGCCAGCATCATAGTTCCGGACTTCCATCTGGCTGCTGGTGCTGCTGACAGAGGTAGGTCCGGTCGACGAGCTCTGGTTGTCGTTCTGGATCATGTTGTCCGCCCCGACACCTGTAGCCGTGGTGATCGTCACCTGTGCTGCCGAGGCTACACCCCCGGCAAGGATGCATGCGATACAGGCACCCAATATCAATTTCTTCATCATAACCTTTCCTCCAAAGAAACCGCTATTACGGACGCAAGTCTGTACTTGCCTCTCTTCATCACCTGTAGAGGGTCACTGCCCACATACATCCCAACACGGAGCCACAACGCCTCGTGGTGAATCCGGTCCAGCCTGTGCGAGCGTAGCCCAAACACACCATCGGGATGTACCGATGAACGCTTCCCTGTTTCAAGTGAGTAGGCGGATATGAAGACACCCCCGTGCACCTTGTCACGGTTGCAGGCTGCCCATCACGCTCCACCAACATTCATCACCACAAGCATTTTATTCGAATACGATACCCAAAATCAAGGATTCGCTATATCTACAATGTGTCTGGACCCCGAAAAGTGTGCTTGCGCTCAATAGAGGGTGCCAAAGGTCTCATTCTCAGACCTGGGGGTATGCCCCTTTGCCAAAGCTGCGTGGAGACGCTTTGCGCAATTGTTACAAAAAGCACGCAAGCGCAGTTGCGGCTGGTACAAATCGCTGCCGGACATCTATCTTGACGACCGCCCGTTTTTTCATCCGTCGAAAGGAGGTGTGGGGCGCTGTTGTGGGTTACTGCCGGTGCCGCCTTAGTTCTCGGGTTCCGGTTTGAATGATTGCAGAAGCTTGAGTCGCTGCTGCTCGCGGCGTTGCTGCGCGCTGCCAGCCAGGGCAGACGAGATGGCAGCCTGACACTTCTCGATAAGCTGCTCGAGTCTTTCCACCGGCATGTCACGAACAGCGAAGCCTTCGCTGGCTGTGACCGCAAGATTGTTCGAATTGAACATGGCAAAGCCGCCATCAATGAGAAGAAACAGTTCGGTTGCCGGCCTGTTCTCAGCTGCCGGGGGGCACTTGACTGTCATCCGCCCAAGGCCAAGCTGGAAGAAAATGGGAGCATGTCCCGGAAGTATTCCGCGCTGACCATCATATGCGGGGATTATGACGGACGACGCGCGGCAGTCGAGTACCCGGCCCTGGGGAGCGACGATGGTGCACTGGAATGTCTTAGCGGCCTGCGCCATTGACTACTTCTTCCTGCCCTTGAGCGTTATGGCCTTCATGTTTGCTTCTTCTATGGATCCGACATACATGAAGGCCTCCTCGGGCAGATTATCCCATTTCCCTTCGCATATCTGCTTGCAGCTCTCTACGGTCTTTGACCTCTCTACATACTTGCCTTCAAGGCCTGTGAATTGTCTGGTGACCAGGAACGGCTGTGAGAAGAATCTTTCCAGTTTGCGTGCTCGCGACACGACAAGCTGATCCTGCCTCGAAAGCTCCTCGACACCGAGAATGGCGATGATATCCTGCAGGTCCCTATGCCGCTGCAGGTATTCGAGGACCTGCTTCGCGACTGTGAAGTGCTCACGACCTACGACGTTCGGGTCAAGAATACGAGAGCTGCTCTCAAGCGGGTCAACGGCCGGGTAGATACCCTTCTGTGTGATAGCCCGGTTGAGTACTACGGACGAGTCGAGGTGTGCAAACGTGGTCGCCGGGGCGGGGTCGGTCAGATCGTCTGCGGGCACATAGATAGCCTGCACGCTGGTGATTGAGCCGCTTCTGGTGGAAGCGATGCGCTCCTGCAACTGCCCCATTTCGGTGGCGAGCGTCGGCTGGTATCCAACAGCCGAAGGTATCCGCCCAAGCATGGCGGAGACTTCTGCCCCGGCTTGGCTGAAGCGGAATATGTTGTCGATAAAGAGCAACGTATCACCTATGCCGCTATCACTGAAGTACTCTGCCTGTGTCATAGCTGTAAGCGCTACGCGAAGCCGTGCTCCCGGTGGTTCGTTCATCTGGCCAAACACAAGACACGTATGTTTGAGCACTGTATCATCAGAGTCGCCAATTTTCGTCCGCTGCATTTCCAGCCAGAGGTCATTGCCTTCACGCGTACGCTCACCAACGCCGGCAAAAACGGAATACCCGCCATGCTTCGAGGCGATCCTGGCTATCAGCTCCTGGATGATAACCGTTTTGCCCACGCCGGCTCCGCCGAAAAGACCCGTCTTGCCCCCGCGTACAAACGGGCACAGCAGGTCTATCACCTTGATACCCGTCTCGAACATCTCACTCTTTGCTGAAAGTTCCGTCAACTTCGGCGGCTCGCGATGCATGGGCATTCTCAACTTGGCCTCGATAGGTCCGCGCTCATCGATGGGCTCACCGAGGAGGTTGATGACCCTACCGAGCATCTCGGGGCCGACGGGGACCATCACAGGAGCGCCTGTATCATAGACCTCCATACCGCGTGCCATGCCCATCGTGCTGCCAAGCGCAATAACACGGGCGCGACCCCCGCCGAGGTGCTGCTGTACCTCACCGTAGAGCTTCGTTCTGCCGGCACCGAGATCGCCTCGTATCTCGAGAGCATTGAAGACGGCCGGAACCTGGCCCTCTTCGAATCTGGCGTCGAACACGCTGCCGATTATCTGAATGACTTTTCCTTTGTTCATTGTAACGCTCCGGTGCCGCCGATTATGTCGAGCAGCTCTCTTGTTATCTGACCCTGTCTCTCACGGTTGTACTGGGCGGTCAGGTCCTTTATCATCTCCTCGGCATTCTCTGTTGCACTTCTCATTGCAACCATCCGTCCAAGGTGTTCGCTCAATGCTGCATCCATGAAACACATCTCCATGGAAGACCGGATGATCATTCTGGCCAGCGCTTCGATGAACTTGCCAGCCGACGGGCTCAGATAGAAATCCTCGAAGCCCAGATCCCATGGCCATATGACTGTTGACCTCGTCGTCAGATCATCTATCAGTTCGGTCAGAGGCATGATCGTCAGGGTCTGAGGCTGCTGACTGCTTGCTGAGAAGAACCTCATATAGACAATGCCAAAGTAATCAAGCTTGCCGGCCATGTAGAGCTCGACGAACTCATCGGCCATATCGTCCAGCTGAGTCGCAGTCGGCACCTCGGCTATGTCCTTGTACACTCGCACAGGCTCGACGCCATGGTAGTGCAGGAGAGGCACTATTCTGCGATCGGGAGCGTAAACATCGAGCTTAGTACCCTGACTCTTCGCACGGGCTACGTGCGCATCCACGATCCGATATATCGCGTTGTTGTAACCGCCGCACAGACCCCTGGATGAGCCAATGGGCATGATTGCTCCACAGCCCGATGAATTCTCACTCAGCAGCGGATGTCCCACTGGTGTCTCCGAGCTTACCAGCAGATAGCCTGCCCTGGCCAGGGCATCGTGATAGTCCACTATCGATACCCATCGATTGTGGTATGCCCTGTACCTTGCGGTGGAGAGCATTTCCATCGTCCGGGAAATGCGGCAGATGCTGTCGGCAGCCTTGCGGCGAAGTAATATGGCTCTCGTTCCTGCCATCCGAGTCCTAGAGATTGAACCTGCTGAGAGTCTTGAAACTGTTTATAGCGTCCGTGAGCCTTGCGGCAAGCTCATCACTGAGCTGTCCCTTCTCGTCGATCTCCGTGATATCTTCTACGTGCTCCTTTTTCATCCAGTCAAGCAATTCGTAAACGAAGGAGCTCACCTTCTCGAGAGGGACGTCATCGACCAGTCCGCTTGAACCTGCGAATATGGTCAACACCTGCTCACCTACGCTTAATGGCGAGAATTGCGGCTGTTTCAGCAGCTCTATCATTCTGTTTCCACGGTCGATCTGTTTCTGTGACGCCTGGTCAAGCTCCGTACCCAGCCGTGAGAAACTCTGAAGCTCTCTATAGGCTGCAAGGTCCAGCCGCAGTTTTGGGGCTACCTTCTTTATGGCCTGTACCTGGGCGTCGCCGCCGACGCGGCTCACGCTTGTTCCAACATCTATGGCTGGTATGATCCCCGCGTGGAAGAGCTCCTTCAGGAGATATATCTGGCCGTCGGTGATCGATATCACGTTGGTAGGTATATAGGCCGAAACCTGCCCCTCGAGAGTCTCGACTATCGGCAGGGCGGTCAGTGAGCCGCCGCCGAGATTGTCTGAAAGCTTCGCGCTGCGTTCAAGAAGCCGTGAGTGCAGATAGAATATGTCTCCCGGATAAGCCTCGCGCCCCGGCGGACGCCGCAACAGAAGACTCAACTGCCTGTACGCCACAGCGTGTTTGCTCAGGTCATCATAGACACAGAGAGTGTCGCGATGCTTCTCATACATGAAATACTCGGCGATGGCGCAGCCGGCATAGGGTGCGATGTACTGCATAGGTGCACTATCTGCCGCCGAAGCCGCAACCACGACCGTATATGACATCGCCCCGTAGCTCCGCAAAGTCTCTACTACCTCCGCTATTGTGGAGTCTTTCTGACCTATCGCCACGTAGATGCAGATGACGTTCTGATTCTTCTGATTGATTATGGTATCGAGCGCGATCGCTGTCTTGCCTGTCTTGCGGTCACCGATTATGAGCTCCCGCTGACCTCGCCCGATAGGGATCATCGAGTCGATGCTCTTGAGGCCGGTCTGCAGGGGCTGCTTCACAGGCTGGCGCTGAGCGATACCTGGAGCGTCTGATTCGATGAACCTTCTCTCCGCGCCGCCTATGGCCGGCCCGCCATCGACAGGCTCACACAGAGAATTGAGTACACGACCCAGTATGTCCTGGCCCACAGGTATCGATAGAAGCCTGCCTGTGGGACGCACCGCCATACCTTCTTTTACACCTGTGGGGTCGCCGTAGATGACGGCGCCGATAGCGTCTTCCTCGAGATTGAACACCTCGCCTGCAACGCCGTTCTCGAAATCGAGCATCTCTCCTTCGCGGGCATTCTCAAGCCCATATATCCGGGCGATGCCATCACCGACCTCAACTACCTGCCCGACCGTTGCGACGTCCAGCTTGTTCTTGTATCGGCTTATCTCTTGTTTGAGTATGCCGCTTATCTCGCTTATGTCGAATTTCATCCGTTACCCCTGAGAGTACTGCCGTTTCATGATGGTCATAATGGCGCGGTTAAGCCTCGTTCGCGTGCTGTTATCTATGATCTTCTCGCCATATCGCAGAACGAGCCCGCCGAGTATCGACGGATCGACCATGAAATCGAATTCCACTTCACTTTTCAGTATCTGCGACACTTTCGGCCGCAGTTGTCGCACGATGTCGATGCTGGCAGCATTGGACACGGTGGCCCTCACGGTCCGAATGCCTCGTTGAGCATTGTACATCTCCATGTAGCTCGATATCATCTGCGGCAGGAACATAAGCCTGTTGTGATCTGCCGCGACCATAAGAAAGTCAAATGTGAGCTCGTTCACGTTGCCCGAGAAGAGCTTTCCCAGAAGCTGTGCCTTGTACTGTTGAGTGAACCACGGCGACCCCACTATGGTGACCAATTCCGGATTCTCACCCAGAAAATGTCTTATCGAGATAAGGTCTTCCCTGACAGGCTCGGCGACAGAGGCATCGGTTGCCAGCTCCAGGATTGCCCTGGCGTAGACGTTGCCCAAGTACGTTGCAGCTTCTGCAGCATTCATTTCTTTCCACCGGGCTCTTCCTGTCTGAGCTTCTCCACAGCTTCCTCTATCAGCCTCTGATTGTCCTCGTGGGTCATGGCCCGCCCGAGCACCTCTGTGCCCACGGCAAGCAGCATATCGCCAGCCTGCTCCCAAAGCTGCTGCGCGGCGGCGGCACGCGTATCCTCGATATTGATGCGAGCCTTCTCCTTCAGGGTAGCAGCTTCTGTTCTGGCTTTCTCCAGCACCTCGCGTTGCAGCTTGTGAGCCTCCTGTGTCACTTTCTCCAGTATCTGCTGGCCTTGCTGCTTGTGCTCGTCGAGAAGCCTTTCAGCTTCGCGGCGCCTTGCCTCGGCATCGGTGATCTGTTTGTGGATGTGCTCTTCCCGGTCCTGCAATACTTTCAGCAGAGGTTTCCACGCGAACTTGCCGAGCGCGACTGCAAGCACGCAGAAGGCAAGCACTGTCCACAGCGAGTCTGCCAGCGTGCCATCGAACACGCTGGGCTCTCTTGCCGGCAGCTCGGCCGATGCCTCCTGACTTGAGAATGCGAAGGTGCACGCCAGAAGGACTATCGCTATTGCACCTAGTGTTACTCTGCGCATCACGCGTCTCGTTTCTTAATGGAACCAGTAGACGACCAGGAAGCATATAAGCAGTGCGAACAGCGCTATGCCTTCCACAAGCGCGCAAGCGATGACCATCGTCGGGAAGATACGGCCGCCGGACTCCGGCTGCCGGGCGATAGACTCGAGCGCCTTGCTCCCTATGAAGGATATGGCAAGGCCTGCACCGATCACGACCATGCCGACTCCTATGACCGCGCCAAGGACCGCGCCAAGGACTGCGTCGCCGGCCTCGCCTGATGCCTCAGCTGCCAGCACCAGACTGGTTAGATCCATCTGTATCATTTTGACCTCCACACTCTGAAATAGTGTCAATGTTCCGGTTCTACTGCAAAACTTATATAGACAGTTGTCAGAAACATAAAGATAAAAGCTTGAAGAAATGCCACCAGGAGTTCCAGTGTTGACAGGGCGGCTGCCGCTAGAACCGAGGCGGTAGCAGCCACATAACTCCGGAAGACGAGTATCAGCCCTATAATCGTAGCCAGGACGACATGCCCCGCGACCATATTCACGAAGAGCCTTATAGCCAGCGTGAAGGGCCTCATGAATACTGTGACCACTTCGAGCAGGTATAGCAGAGGCATCAGTGGCCACATGACTTTGGGTGCGAGGGTTGCGAAGTAACGCACCACCCCTTGTCGCCTCATGCCGGAGACGTGAACAAGCACCGAGGAGACGAATGCCATTGCGCCGGTTATCCATATGTTGGCAGTGACCGGCCCGCCGAAACGGCTCTCCGTACCGGTGGCCAGAGTAACCATCGAATCGGTGGGCACGAGTGACACCAGATTCATCGTAAGAATGAAAAAGAAGATGGTCCAGATGTAGCCGATGTAAGCGTCTGTCTTCTCATGCAGCAGGGGCCGCGCTATATCTTCGCGGATGTACTGGCAGATAGCCTCTACAGCGTTGTGCGTGCCGCGCGGTGTGATAGTGCATTTGCGCATGGCGATTGGAAGCACTATCAGCAACACCAGCGCCGCGATCGTGACGGTCAACATGTGGTTGGATACAACGACGGTATGGCCGGCGACGGTGAATGTGAACAGAGGCACCGCGACGACTGCTTTGATCGGATTGAACTCGGCCAGAATCATTCCACTTGAACCGCCATTGTGTGCATCCCTGCACATCAGTAACAGGGGCACGTGTAAAACCCCACAGTTTAGCGAGCCCCAGAGTATGTATCAAGACTTTTATCGGATTTCGGGGCCGTGGGTCACCAATAAACGGCAAGCTCGGGCGCCAATATCGGATGTCGCCAGAGCGCAGGAAAAGTGGCCAAAGTGGCCGGGTTCTGAAGTGGCAATGATGCGTAAGTCGTTGTACAGCAACGAGTTAAAATGAAGGGCTTGTTTCTGCCAGGACACGAAATGAATGTAAGTCCCTGCCAGTCAAGCACTTGGCTAATGGTAGATATGCGAGACAGGGAATGTTGTGAGTTATCCGGTTCGTTCGCAGATGGTGGTCGTTTTTCTGCAGTTTTCTCCTGCGGGTGCCGGACCTGTCAGGTACTATCATTTATTATCATTTAATATCAGGTAAAAACCATAGAGCATCGGTTAAGGGCGCGGTGATGGGTGAGCAGAAGAAATGGATGACGATGGAAGAGCTGGT
>Ga0209164_1004656_pt1 | contig 12133 bp, 3 predicted proteins | sample MTBNYHSulfiMetaG_FD_187458 | JGI IMG/M metagenome (GOLD analysis project Ga0209164, IMG submission 187458) | Enrichment culture microbial communities from rom New York Harbor, USA that are MTBE-degrading - MTBE-NYH (New York Harbor Sulfidogenic)... | ecosystem: Environmental > Aquatic > Marine >...
CTGGGAGGCGGAGCGCAAGGCCGCGGCCAAGGAACGGATGATCCTCCTGGGACATGAGGCGCCTGAGTGAGGTCCCCCCGTGGCGATTCAGCTCTTTTTCAGCAACCGGCTTGAGGCACTGGCAGACAAGTATGCTGCCATGGTTGATGTGGAAAACCAGGTAAAGGCGAACATCCTCGAAGGTCCCCTCACCATCGTTCCCAACCAGAACCTGACCAAGTGGCTGCAACTGACCCTTGCGGAAAAACGTTCGGTCTTGATGAATGTGGATTTTCAGCATCTGGAATCGGGGCTGTGGAATCTGCTGGGCCGACTCGACCCCAGGGAAGACCGTCCGGAGATGATGGACAGCGGCCACGTGCGAATGTTCCTTCTGAAGGAACTGATGGGCCTGAGGGGAGATGATCCATCCCTTGTGCTCCTGGACAAATACCTCCTGGACCCGAACCGCGCGAAAGGACCCGACCATGCGGTGAAGCTGTGGCAGCTTACCGAGCGGATGGTGAAGCTTTTTGAGGCCTATCAGTTTCATCGGTCCGACATGATACGCAAGTGGCTTGACCGGGGGCATCGACCCGAAGGGATGGAGCAATGCCAGCAGATGCTTTACCTGAGGATGCGAGATTCGAGGGATCGGTATGTTCAGATATCTCAAAAACGTCTCCTTTCTTTGGGAGAATACGCCGACGAGGTGCTGGGTGGGGCATGGGGCGATTCGGAGGCGCCTCCCCCCACGAAGTACGTACATCTGTTCGGCCTCTCCCAGGTCTCTCCCTTTCATCTGGGACTGATCAATCGATTGAAAGACTCCTACTCGATCTTTATTTACAGCTTGAACCCCTGCCGGGAATTCTGGGAAGACATCCGGACGCCTCAGGAACGGAAGTGGATACAGAGGCGCGCGGTCAAAAGACTTGAGATTACCCGGGAGGAGCGCAGTCTTGGGGAAATCCTCGAAACGGAGGACAACGAACTCCTGGCCATGTGGGGCAAGCCCGGCCGGGAGCATATCCGTCTCTTATGCCAACTCACCGATTATGATTTCAATGCCTGCTTTGAAAAGGCGACCGGTCCACGGAGCGTGCTTGAATCGATTCAACGCCACATCCTCACCCTGTCCGCTGAAAAGGATGCCCTACACAGACGCCCCCAGGACCGGTCCCTCCAGATAATGGCCTGCCCGGGCATCTACCGGGAGGTGGAAACCGTCTACAACAGCATTCTTCACAATCTCGAGGCGGACCCCAAGCTTCAACTGACCGATATCGCCATATTCGTTCCCGATATGTCGGCCTACAAGCCGGCCATTGATTCGGTCTTCAACCGGAGACCCAGGCGGGTGGTGTACAACCTGGTGGACTCGCGGGCGGATATCGAAAGCGTGTATGGTCAGGCCGTGGCAGGGATCCTTGACCTGGCCTCGGGACGTTTCTCCCGAAAAGAGGTCTTTGACCTCCTATTGAATCCCTGCTTCATGAACCGGTGGGAGATCCGCTTCGAAGACGTCCGCATCTGGGCCGACTGGGCCGAAGGTCTCAATATTTTTCATAGCTTCGATTCATCGCATAAAGAGAAAAGAGGGTATCCGGCCAATGACTGCCATACCTGGAAACAGGGGCTTCAGAGGCTGCGGCTGTCGAGGATCCTCTCTGATCCTGAAGAGGGGGCGCCCCATGAGGGGCTGCCTCCCGGCTTCAGGTCATTCTGCGGGCGTGTGCCGTTTCAGGATGTTCATACCGGAGATACGGACCTGGTGGGGAAATTCTCTCTGGTGATTGAGCGTCTCTACTGTTGTGTGACAGAGTTGGCGGGGTTGCGCGGGTCCGGAGAGGAATGGACCGAGCGCTTTCTGAAGGTCTGCGATGAACTCCTGATGGTCTCGCCGGACCTCAGGGGGGAATCCGCGGTTAAGAAGTCCCTGGCCGAGGCATTCGAGGCCCTGAAGATATTTGACCGTCTCGTGAAAGAGGATTCAGAAAAGGAGCGGGATGGACTCAAATTGGACATCCATATGATTCGGGAATTCGTGACATCGCGCCTCGGATCCATCTCGGGCGGCTATGGAGATTACCTGATCGACGGCGTCACCATCTCGGCCCTCCAGCCCATGCGGCCGATCCCCTTCAAAGTGGTCTATGTCCTGGGCATGGAAGAGGGGGCGTTTCCCGGACGGGCGGACGCGTCGTCCCTGGACCTGCGTCTACGGAAGCGGCGGATCGGAGATGTCACCCTGCCCGAGCGCAACCGCTATCTTTTTCTGGAGATGCTTCTCTCTGCACGCAATAAGCTCTACATCGGCTATGTGGCCAGAGACCTTCAAAAGGATCGCGTGATACAGCCCTGTTCCGTGGTGAATCAGTTGCGCAGGGTGATGGAGCAGGAGATCCTTCCCCCGGGTGAGCGATTTCGCGTGGCCCAGGTCCCGCTTAAGGGGACCAGCGAGAGCTATCTTTCGACGGACGCCGTGAACGGTGTTTCCGATGTCATGGTCAACTATTCCCTTGCCGACAGAATCGCCTGCTACCAGGAGAACGGTCTGTGGCAGACCGCCGAAGGGGTCGTGCCCGAGGCACTGAGGGAGCGTCTTCAAGCATGCTTCCCTGATTTCAGTCTTGATGGGGAGCGCGCCCGAAAGGACGATCGATTGATCGAAAAGGTGAGCGTCAGGCAACTGAGAATGTTCCTGGAGGACCCGGTGTCTCAGGGTCTGAAACGGCACCTGGGCATATACGAGGAAGAGGCCTCCGTTCGAGAGACGGCCCTGAGGGAGGATGAACCCTTCTACTCCGAGTTCCCGGTGGATTATCATCTGAAGATGACCCCTCTCACCCTCTGGCTCGACAGGTTTGCGGCCTCCGGGGGCTCGGCATTGGACCCCAACCTCCTGGCGGAACTCTGCGACGGCGTGTATGAAGAGCTGTGCAGAAAGAGCGCAACCCCGGAGGGGGCCTTTGCTCAACTGGACAAGAAGTCCCTCAGGGAGGATGTCCTCGAGAGGGCCGCGAGCCTGAGCCGACTTATCGGAGAAATGGCTTCAGGGGAAAAAGCATACCGGGCCTTCTTTGTGGGCGAACAGACCGACGAAAGCATATCCCCCGACAACCGGCTCCCTGTGGAGCGTTTTGAGCCGGTGCGTCTCACGGTCAGTGCCCTGGATGATTCGGGCGAAACCCTGGAGACACGCGTGGAGGTCCACGGGCAGCTTCCCTGGGTCTGGAAAGAGAGTGAAACAGGCTGGCATGCCCTGGTGCTGACCGGTTCCGGAAGGAAACCGGGGACAGAGCCGGACAGGTACATCCTGGAACCGCTCCTTTCCTGGCTCTGTTGTCTGTCCACACAGGGAGGACGGCAATTAGTGGGTGGTGGCGCGGATATCACGTTTCACGTGGCCTACAAGGAGACGGTGAAGGCCTGGACCTATTGCATGAAACCGGATGTTGCCGAGGCCTATGTCGTCCGGCTGGCATCGGATTATCTCGGTCGGAAGAGACCGGAATGGCTCCCTTTCGGGGCGGCGACGTCCCAGTCCGTCAGACCGCACCTGATGCCTGACGACGAGATATGGGAGGGGAGCCGGGAAGGCTTTTACATCGAGCTGCGGGAGGCCTATTCGGAGGAAACATCCTTCCTGGTGCGACTTGCCGATCCCCACATCCCGGAAGACGCCTTTGACAGGGCCAGGGAGCGGTTCAGGATCTTTTTCCAGCACAAGGTCCGGAAACAGCCATGACCTACCAATCCGTTCATGACATACACCAGATCCATCTCGGGCGGCACGGGCTTATCGAGGCCTCCGCAGGGACCGGAAAGACCTACACAGTCGAGAACCTGGTGGTGCGCCTCCTCAGGGAAGAGGAGGATGTGGACCTGGAAAACATCCTCATCGTCACTTTTACGGAAAAGGCGGCATCCGAACTCAAGGTCCGCATACGGGAAAGGCTTGAAGGAACCCTCAACGATCCCGGCCTTGACCCGGCCACGCTCAAGAGACTCCGGCTTTGCGTAGACGAATTCGACAGGGCCGCCATCCATACCATTCACGGATTCTGCCAGAGCGTTCTCAGGGACTTCGCCTTTGAGAACGGCGCCCCTTTGGAGAGCGAGGTCATCCAGGACGGCCCCCTCTATGAGACCCTCCTGAAGGAGCAGATGCGAAGGACTTGGCCTGAAATCCATGGGGAGGACCTTCAGGAACTACTTGAACTGTCTCAGTTCAACCAAAAAAAGGATGAATTCCTGAAGGCCGTCATCAGCATGGCAACGTCTCTGAACGAACGGGCCGGAGACAGGCTCCTCCCCGATCCGGGAGAAAGGGATTTCAAGGGGGTTAAGGCGGAGGTCGCCTTGACCTGCATGAACGTGGCATCTTTGATGCGGCCGGGGTTTTCCGAAAGGTATGATCAACTCAATTTCAATGCGACTGCAAAGCAAAGCATCCTTCAAAAGATGGTCGTCCCTCTTGAGGAGTACTTTTCGAAACTAAAAACAGAGATTTTTGATCTCAGCGCCTTTTCCGCATTCATGACACGCATCCACGACGTGAGTTCCAGCGGCAGGAAAGGCCCGGACTGTCTCATCCCCGAAAAATGGAACAAGGGAGGAGACAACCTCCACGTGTGCCCTGAACTCCTGCCCCTCAGACAGGGACTGGAAGCGCTGAATCGGCGGTTAAAGGACCTTCGCTATTGGCTGACAGTGGATGCCGTTCATCGGCTTCAGGCCGACGTGACCCTGACAAAGCAGGCCCACGGGTGGATCAGTTATTCCGATATGCTAAGCCTTGTGGAAAAGGCCCTGTATGCCGAAGACGCGGCTGATCTGCTGAATAAGATCCGGAACCGGTTCAAGGTGGCCTTTATCGATGAATTTCAGGACACGGATCCGATCCAGTGGCGCATATTCAAAAGGATATTCATAGACGGCCCGGATGAATGCCGAAGCCGGCTTTTTGTGATCGGCGATCCCAAACAGGCCATTTACTCCTTTCGCGGCGCTGACGTCTACGCCTATCTGTCGGCAAAGATGGAGATGGAAAAGCTTGCAAGTGGGAAGGACGGGCCTTATTCCCTCGCGGTCAACTGGCGCTCCCAGCCCCCATTGGTCACGGCATTCAACCGGCTCTTCTGCCGCGAAGAATGGTTCAAGCCCCAGTCCGCGGCAGGACCCTTCGAGATCGGATATCAGGAGACAAGTTCCCCGGATCCGGCCGATGCACTTGCTAAAATGATCGCGGATCCGTCGGGTCGGCCTGTTTTGACCATCGTCGATCTCAGCCTCTCGCCGTCTCCAAAACCGGCCAGACCGAGACTTGCACGGTTCGTGGCACAAGAAATCCGACATCTCGCAGGGTCGGATATCCGGATCGTGGAAAAGGGGAAGGGGGAACGATCCATCGGGTTTGGGGACATGGCCATCCTGGTGCGGAGCAAATCGGACGTGCCTTTCCTGGAAGATGAGCTTAAAAATTGGAATATCCCCTATGCCTTCTATAAGAAACCCGGCCTCTTTGCCTCGGATGAAGCCGTGTATACGCGTCTGATCTTTCATGCCATTCTGGACCCCGGAGATGGGTCGGCCGTCAAACAGGCATTGCTGACCCCCTTTTTTGAACGACAGGTCCAGGATCTGTACGCCTATGACGAGATGCCGCTGACTCACCCGGTTAAGGAGATCCTCTTCAAATGGAACGGATACGCCATGACGCGCAGATGGGGCTATCTGTTCCAGTCGCTCATGGAAGACTCGGGCCTTGTCGGCCGTGGGGCCGGAGGGATCGGGTGGGACCGGAAATATGCCAATTACCGTCAGATATTCGAGTACCTGAAAGAGGTCGCCTACAGAAAGAACCTGGATTTCAGGGGCTTGTCCGCCCTGCTGGACCTCCATGGAAATGCTGCGTGGGAGGCGGAAGAGGGGGTGGACATCCACCAGATCGAGACCGAGTCGGGGAAGGTCCAGATCATGACCATGCATGTGAGCAAGGGGCTTCAGTTCCCCGTGGTCTTTGTCGCCGGCGGATTCACCCAGCCCATGCCCCACCAGGAGGCGTATCATACCTATCACCATCTGGAGGAGGGGAGGCCCTTCCCGAAGATCAGGCGGATCATGGACCTGGGGAAGTCGGGAGGGGACGGAAGGCACGAGACGGAAAAGGCGGATGAGGACAAACGGCTCTACTACGTGGCTGCCACCCGTGCCCAGTTCAAGCTCTACCTGCCGTTCTACATCCACAGGAATAAGGCGACATGGCTCGGGCCGGTCTGCACGCTCCTTTCTCCGGCCCTGGCGGAGGCGTTCCCCAGAGACGCAGAGGACGAGGATGTGCTCTGGTTGAGGGCAGATCCTTCCGCCGTCGGTGTGCCGGGCCCATCGCGGTCCGAGAGAGGGGTACAAAAGGAAAAGCCCGCTGTCCCCGTGGGGTTCGAAGACCTCCTTATCCAGGACAGTTATGAAGAGAGACGCATCCGGGTGGATTCCTTTTCAAGCCTGCATCAGGGAAAGAGAGTGGCCGACGAAGTCCCGGCTGAAGAAATGCCGTTTCAGACGGGACGACCGGAAAAGGAGGAGGACGAACCCTTCGGCGCCCGGGACATGGGGGCCCTGTTTGAGGAGGAAGGGGCCGATGAGATCCCGGGGGGGACCGATGTAGGCCTCATGTTTCACGGCATACTGGAACGGATCGAGTATGGCGTGGCCTTGAAATCAGGGGTCGAGGCCACGGATTCCGCCAGGTGTCTGTTGGAGGACCCGGGCACACGGGAGCTCATCTTGGGGGAGATGGCGGCCTACCGGGTGGATGCGCGATGGCGGGACGCGGTCTGCACTATCCTCTGGAATACGCTGACGACGCCCATTCCTTCCTTTCGCGACGGGTTTACCCTTGCCTGCCTGAAGCGTGAAGACCGCCTGCATGAGGCGGCGTTTTACTACACCTTTCCCCCCTTGTCCGAAAGACCCGAGTCGGTTACGGAGGGGGAAGGGCAACATCGATTGATAAGGGGCTTTGTGGATCTGATCTTCAGAAAAGGTGGGAAGTACTATGTGGCCGACTGGAAGTCCAACTATCTTGAGACCGGTTACGACCTGGAGTCCATGGCAAGGAGCATGGCCGAGTCGGACTATCATCTCCAGTACAAGCTGTATGCCATTGCCGCACTCCGTTGGCTGAGACAATCCCTGGGGGGGCGATTTGTCCCGGAAGCGCACTGGGGGGGCGTGTTCTATTTCTACCTGCGGGGCATGGGGGGGGCCGGGGGAGACGGTATCTATCATGTCCCGGCCGATCAACTGGGGTCCCTGGAACAGCTTGAGGAGGAGATGGGGATGATACTGGGTGCTGGATGATTAGGATGATTGGGATGAGTGGGATGGAGGCTATTCCTTGCACCTAACGCCTTGCACCTCGCGCCTAACGCCTTGAGCCTTAATTGATGGCATGCAATGACAAAAGCAGGAAGAGAATCAGAGGAGTTGCTGGAACGGCTGTCGGAACTCGGCATACCGGCGGCGAACGCCGGTGCGGATATCGATGGCATCTATGGTGCGTCCTTTAGGCTGGAACTCCCCCTGATCGACTATTTGACCATCCGCGATCTGCTGGAGCTGGGCGGGCGTCAGGACGACGCTCCCCTTGCGGCCGTGCTCATGACCCTTTTTGGTGCACTCGAAGAGGGGAGCCTCTGCGTGGATCTCAACGAAGTGGCCCTGCGCACCCGACTGATGAGATTTCTTGGGGCCGAGCAGGCGAATGAGATGGCCACGTCCTTTCTTTCCGGCCTGTCAGGGGATAGATACCGAGCCCTCATCACCGGAAACGGCGAGGAATATCTGCCGCTGATTCTCTCTACGGCCCGCGGCAAAAGTCTCCTCTATTTTCAGAAGTTCTATGTCCACGAGAGCCTCCTGAGAGGGAGGATGGAGGCCCTCTTGCAAGCGGAACCGTCGGTCAGGGTGTCGGAGGCCGACATCGCATCGATGCTTGAAGAGATATATGCCCCGCACCGCTCCATCCGTATCCGAAAAGAGGGAACGCCGATTGCGCGGGACGCGGACCAGGTGAAGGCCCTGCGTCTGTCGCTCCGATCGCAGTTCGCCATTATTTCAGGCGGCCCTGGGACCGGCAAGACCTCTTTGATGGTCAACATCCTTCGTTGTCTGGTGCGGACGGGCATCAGGGCCGAAGAGATCCTCCTGGGTGCCCCCACCGGCCGCGCGGCCCAGCGTATGACCGAGGCACTCCAGCGCAGCATCGACACCATCGCATCGCCTCAAGCGTGCGACAGGGAACTTTTGAGCCTAAAGGGAAGCACCCTCCACAAGCTCCTGCGATACCGCGGCTCCCACCATGATTTCTACTACCGCGAGACCAATCCCGTTCCTGCGTCCGCCATTGTCCTCGATGAGGTGTCCATGGTGGACGTGATTATGATGGAACGGTTTCTGCGGGCCGTGGACCCGTCCAGGACCAAGCTCATCTTCCTGGGGGACAAGGACCAGCTTCCGTCCGTGGAGGCGGGGGCCGTCTTTGCCGAGATGATCCCCGACGGCACACGGGCCGAACGGTTCAAGGGTCGGCTGGCGGTCCTCGATACCGTTTACCGTTCCGGAAAGAATTTGAAGCGGCTGGCCGGGGAGATCAATCGGGGGAGCCTCCCTGAATATGCGCCGATCTCCTTCGAATCGGGTCTTCAACTGTCGTCGGATGCGTGGGGGGTTGTGCAGAATGACGGCGTTCCAGGGTGGAGGCATCACATACGACTCTGGATCGAGCACCATTATCTGAGCCCGGCGGCGGACCATGAAAAAGATTTCAGAGGCCTGGTGTCAGATGCCGGTCGCATGGACATGGGGAGTCTCCTTCACACCGGGTCCGGGGAGGAGATCCTGCGGCGGATTTTCCAGAAGGTGGAGCAGGCAAGGATCCTGTCTCTGGTGCGGAACGGCATCTACGGGTGCAACGGCATCAATAGGGAGATCGCCGGGCGCCTCGGGCCTGGGGCCGGAGATCCGGCCTGGGTGGAGAAGGGCTGTTTTGCCGGGGCGGTGATCATGATCACGCAAAACAACTATGCAAAGGAGCTGTTTAACGGAGACGTGGGCGTGGTGATCCGGGACCGGGGCGGGGCGTTCCGGGCGTTTTTTCCCCGTTTCGGGTCCTGCATCGCCTTTCCCATGGATATGCTGCCCCCCTGGGACCTGGCCTTTTCCATGACCGTTCATAAGAGTCAGGGATCGGAGTTTGATGATGTTCTTCTGGTGCTTCCCCCGGACGAGGATCACCGACTCCTCACCCGTGAGATCGTCTATACCGGGGTCACCCGGGCCAGGAAACGGATCATCATCTACGGGACTGCATCGGCCCTCAAAAACGCCCTGGCGCGTCAGATCGAGCGAGCGTCCGGGCTTGGATGGTAGTGCGTGGCGGAAAGGGTTCCAGATGCGCGGCCCCTCACGATCCGCCCTCCTCTTCGATCCGCCCTGCGCTCTTTTCCTGAAAGATGCCCGACGTTCGCCTGACCTTCTTCTGGAATCGATCCAGATAGATGTACACCACCGGGGTGAGATAGAGGGTCATCAATTGAGAAAAGAGGAGGCCCCCGACGGTGGCCAGGCCCAGGGGTTGTCGGGATTCCCCTCCGGCCCCGAACCCGATGGCTATGGGGAGGGTGCCCAGAAGGGCGGCCATGGTGGTCATCATAATCGGCCTGAAACGGGTGATGCATCCCTGATAGATGGCCTCCACGGGGCTTTTCCCCTCCTTTCTTTCCGCGGCCAGGGCGAAGTCGATCATCATAATGGCGTTTTTCTTCACCAGGCCCACCAGCATGATGACCCCCACAAAGGCATAGATATTGAGGTCCACATCGAAGACGACAAGGGTCACGAGGGCGCCGAATCCTGCGGACGGGAGGCCTGAGAGGATGGTCAGGGGGTGGATGAAGCTCTCGTACAGGACCCCCAGCATGATGTAGATGACCAGGATCGCCATAAGGAGAAGGAGCCCCAGGCCTCGCATGGAGTCCTGAAAGGCCTGGGCCGTCCCCTGAAAGCCGGTGCTGATCCCTTGGGGCAGGGTCTCGCGGGCGACCTTCTCGACCATGGCCACGCCGTCTCCCAAGGATACGCCGGGCCGGACATTGAAGGAGATGGTGACCGCGGGAAGCTGACCCAGGTGATTCACGGTCAACGGTCCGAGGCCCCTGGTAATGGCGGCGACGGCATTTAAGGGAACGAGCTGGCCTGAGGCGGACCGGATGTAGAGGAGTTGGATCGCCTCCGTGTCGCGCTGGTACTCGGGCTGAAGTTCCAGGATGACCTGGTAGTCGTTGTTGGCCGCGAAGATGGTGGAGATCTGTCTTGAAGCGTAGGCGCTGAAGAGGGCGTCCTCGATCTGGTGGGCCGTTACGCCCAGGGCCGCCGCCTTGTCCCGCTGGATCTCGATGTCGATCTGGGGGTTGTCGACGGCCAGGTCGCTGGTCACGTCCTGGAGTTCTTTGAGCCCCCTGAGTCGCGCCTCCAGCAGGGGGGCGTAGCGGTAGAGTTCATCCGTGTCGGGACCCTGTAGGGTAAACTGATACTGGCTCTTGGTGAGGGTCCCGCCGATCCGTATGGGGGGAGGGTTTTGCAGAAATGCCTGAATGCCGGGGACGCCAGCGACTTTTGAACGAAGCCGCTGAATCACCTCATCCACATGCAGGCCGCGTTCCCCACGGGATTTGAGGCGAATAAAGAGGCGGCCGGTATTGTTCGCCCTGCCGCGGCCGCCGCCGCCGATCCCCGACATGAATGAATCCACGTTGGGGTCCTCGATGACCATGGCGTTCAAGGCCTGCTGGTGACGGACCATGGACTCAAAGGAGATCCCCTGGGCCGCTTCGGTGATGGCGAAGATCCGACCGGTGTCCTCGCTGGGGAGGAAACCCTTTGGGATTTGAATGAACAGGGTGATGGTGGCTATAAGAACCAGGGCCGATACGAGGATGGTGGCCGGACGATGGTTGAGTATCCGCCGGAGACTCCACTGGTAAACGTTGAGCATCCCCTGGAAGACCTTTTCTGAGGCATTATAGATGCGACCGTGACGCTGAGCGGCAGGAGGGCGCAGAAACCGGCTGCACAGCATGGGGGTCAGGGTGAGCGACACGAATCCGGATATGAGGACCGCGCAGGCGATCGTCACCGCGAATTCATGGAGGAGTCTTCCCATGACGCCGCCCATGAAGAGCACCGGCACAAAGACCACCACCAGAGAAAGGGTCATGGAGACGATGGTAAAGCCGATTTCCCTGGCCCCGTTGAGGGATGCCTCCATAACCCCTTCCCCCTGTTCCATGTGGCGGACGATGTTCTCCAGCATCACGATGGCATCGTCCACCACAAAACCCACCGAAAGGATGAGGGCCATCATGGAGAGATTGTTGATGCTGAAATCCATGAAGTACATGGCCGCAAAGGTCCCCACAATGGATATGGGGAGGGCCAGACTCGGGATAAGGGTCGCGGAGAGGTTGCGCAAGAATAGGAAGATCACCATCACCACCAGGCCCACGGCCAGGAGGAGGGTGAACTTGACATCGGCGACCGATTCACGGATGGACTCGGACCGGTCATAGAGGTCCTCGATACTGACCGAGGCCGGAATGCTTGCGCGAAGGGTGTTGAGGATCTCCTTGATGGCATTCACCACCTCCACCGTATTGGTGCCGGGCTGCCGTTGAATGGCGAGCACAATGGCCGGGACATCGTTGAACCAGGTAATCGCCTTATCGTCTTCGGCGCTGTCCATGACGCGGCCGATGTCCTGAAGCCGCACCGGCGCTCCCCCCCGATAGGTCACCACCACCGGACGATAGGCTCTCGCATCGGTTAACTGGCCGCTCGCCCTCACCGTGACGGCCTGCTCGCTCCCCCAAAGGGTCCCTGTGGGGAGATTTACATTGGCCTTCTGGATGGCGTCAACCGCCTCGTCAATCCCGATGCCTCTCGATGCGAGGGCCTTGGGATCCAACTGGACCCGGACCGCATATTTCTGGGCGCCGTAGACCATGACCTGGGCCACGCCCGTGACCATGGAGATCCGTTGGGCAAGAAGCGTCTCCGCATAGTCGTTGACCGTGGAAAGGGGAAGGGTAGG
>Ga0209164_1004659_pt1 | contig 12130 bp, 11 predicted proteins | sample MTBNYHSulfiMetaG_FD_187458 | JGI IMG/M metagenome (GOLD analysis project Ga0209164, IMG submission 187458) | Enrichment culture microbial communities from rom New York Harbor, USA that are MTBE-degrading - MTBE-NYH (New York Harbor Sulfidogenic)... | ecosystem: Environmental > Aquatic > Marine >...
CGATGTCGTCGAGGGCGCCGGTGGGGCAGTAGGCCACACAAGCACCACAAGACTCGCAGCGCGCCTCCAGCATGGTGGTATCAGCGCCAGCAATGATGCGGGCATCGTGGCCGCGCTCCCCCACCCCCCACACGAAGCGCCCCTGGACCTCGGCACAGGCGCGCACGCAGCGCGTGCACATGATGCACTTGTTGAAATCCACCCACACGAAGGGGTTAGGGTCGGCGTTGACCTCATAGCGCGCCGGAGGCGTGAAGCCCTCCGGCAATTGAGCCTCGTAAAGCTGCACCCAGTGCATGAATTCGGTCTCGTCGCGGTCTTCAGCCGTGTAGCCGGCATCAACATAGTTCTGCAGCAGCAACTCCAGCACCAGCTTGCGGGCTGCTTTCAAGGCCGGGCTTTGGGTCTTGATGACCATGCCGTCGGCCACGGGGGTCACGCAGGACATCACCGGGGTGTTGTAGCCCTCGATCTCCACACTGCACAGGCGGCAGGAGCCCACCGGCGAAAGGTCCTTGTGATAGCACAAGGTGGGGATCTCGAAGCCATGCTCCCGAGCCGCCTCCAGGATGGATTGCGACTCCTGGGCTTCAATTTGCTTGCCGTCGATCTTGACCTTAACCGTCATCGCACACCGCCTCGCTCAAGCCGTCTTGGGGCCTGTCAAATAGTCTTCAAAATGGGCGAACATCGATTCAATCGGCCAGGCCGCCGAAACCCCCAGCCCGCAGAAGGAAGCCGATTTCATCAGCGCGGCCAACTCCCGCAATTCCTGCACCTGCGAAGGCCGGAATTCGCCCGCCAGCATCTCATCCAGTATCTCACGAACGCGCCGTGTTCCCTGGCGGCAGGGGGTGCACTTGCCGCAAGACTCGGATTCAAAGAAGTGCATCACCTCACGCAGAAAGGCCAGTGGCGAGATGGTTTGGTCGCACACCAGGTAAGCGCCCACGCCCAAGGCCAGGCCATCCTTCCAGGAATCGTAGTAGATCGGCACATCCAGCAGATCGGGTGGCACCAGGTATCCGGCCGCGCCGCCAGCGAGCACGAACTTCAACTCCGAGCCAGGGCGCATACCTCCGCCGAAGTCTTCGATGATCTGGCGCAGGGTGAGGCCAAAGGAGGCCTCGAACAAGCCGGGCCGGTTGACGTGCCCGAGGACGGCGTAAAGCTTGGTGCCGGGCACCTTCGCCTCGCTCAAGGAGCGGTACCAATCAGCGCCCTGGCGAACGATGGCCGGCACGTTGGAAAGGGTCTCGACGTTGTTCACCACGGTGGGTTTGCCATGGTAGCCGTGGCTGACCGGGTAAGGCGGGCGCAGGCGCGGCTCGCCGCGTTTGCCCTCCAAGGATTCGAGCAGGGCAGTCTCCTCGCCGCAAATGTAAGCACCAGCCCCACAGTGCACGTGCAGGTGGAAGGAGAAGCCTGAGCCCTGGATATCCTCGCCCAGCCAGTTGTAGGCCTCGGCCTGTTTGATGGCCTCGGCGAGCAATTCAGCTTGAGCCGGGTACTCGCCGCGTATGTAAATAAAGCCCTCGTGCGCGCCGACGGCATAGGCCGCCAGGGCGATGCCCTCCAAGAGCTGATGGGGCTTGGATTCGATCAGCACGCGATCCTTGAAGGCCAGCGGCTCGGATTCGTCGGCGTTGCATACGATGTATTTCTCATCCCCACCCGCCTGGGCGACGAAGCCCCACTTGCGCCCGGTGGGGAAGCCAGCCCCGCCACGCCCCAGCAGCCCGGAGGCCTCCACCTCAGCAACGATGTCCTCCGGCTTGCGCCCGAAAGCCGCCGCCAGCCCTTGATAGGCGCCGTGCGCCAGGGCGGAATCGAGCGAATGGGGGTCGACTTCACCTAAGTCGGCCAGCAGCACGCGGGTTTCTCCAGCACGAGGCTCGGCGTAAGAAAGACCCTCGCCCAGCCAACCCTGTGCAAGCCGGGGTACTGCTTCCTCATCTAGCGGGCCACACTGCTGGTCGCTCACCAGGGCGGCGGGGGCCCGGTCGCAGAGACCCAGGCAACTGTTGCGCTCCACGACCCAATCCTCGCCCAACTGCTCTTTAGCAGCCGCCAGCACCTTCGCGCCACCTTTCAGCCAGCAAACCGGGCTGTCGCACACCCGGATGGTGCGGGCAGGCTGGGGCGTCTGAAGCATGGAATAGAAACTAGCGACGCCAGCGACTTTCTCAGCCGGCAGATTCAGAGCGCGGGCCAAGTCTTGGATATCTTCCTCTACCAAACCGGCGCGCGCACCCTGAAGCTCGCGCAGGATGTCGACAACCGCCTCCGGATCGCGGTCATGCTGGTCGACCACTTCGGCGATCTGGGGATCGATAGGTCTGTAAGTCAGCACCTTTCTATGCATGATTCGTCCCTTGGGCTTGTGTCTCCGGCAGAGAAGCGACAACGCGCTCGGGGTGGGTGTAAACGCTGAAACGGCGGCCGCGGGCATAGCCAACCAAGGTGATTCCAGCTTTATCGGCCAGCTCGACCGAAAGCGAGGTCGGGGAGGTGCGCGAGATCAGGATATCGGCGCCCATCCGGATGGCCTTCTGCAGCATCTCAAAGCTGATCCGCCCGGTGGTGAGCAGGACTCTGCGCTCGGAATCCACCTTTTCCAGCAGGCTGCGCCCGGCCAGCTTATCCAGCGTGTTGTGGCGACCGATGTCCTCGCACACCAGCAGCAGATCGTGACCATCGGAGAGCGCCGCAGAGTGCACCCCGCCCACTTGCTGGTAGATCTCTTGCGCCTGGGAGAATTTGCTCATCAATTCGTGGATATCACCAGCGGCAAGGGGATGCCCGTTAGAGGAGACATCCGCCACGGGCATTTCATCCAGGGATGTCATCCCGCCAGTGCAGCCGGAAGTGCGCCGCCAGTCCACCGGCTGGGGCGTTTCCCCCTTCAGCCACACATCCACGTTGGTCTTGCTCTGGCAGACCTCGACAAGTTTGACATCCGCCAGAGAATCGATGACACCTTCATTGAACAGAAAGCCAACCGCCAAAGCATCGAGATCAAGCGGCGTGCACATGAAAGTGAGCCAGACCTCCCCATTGACGGTCAGCGAAACCGGTGCCTCGGTGATCACGCCGCCCTCGTGGGGTTCAAAGCGCTCCCCATCGAAAGCACGATATTCAAGTTTCGAAAAGGTTGGTCTCACCATAAGCACCTCCGGGGTTTGCCGCGAGGTCAGATAATCGGGTCTTTGGCACGCTTCCTTAAGTATACCGCCCAATAGACCACTCCGACCATGACAGCGCCACCGATAATGTTCCCGATGGTCACCGGGAGCAGGTTCTTGAGCAGGAAGTTGCCCCAGGTGAGGGCGGGGTAATCGGAGGGCGACAGGCCGGTGCTCGACCAGAAAGAGGCTGGCGCGCCAGCCTTGATGAGCAAGCCGATGGGGATGAAGTACATGTTGGCCACACAGTGCTCGAAACCGGCGGCAACGAAGGCCGCGATGGGGGGGATGATGGCCAAGACCTTATCACTGACCGTGCGGGCGCTCATGGTGAGCCACACTGCCAGGCAGACCAGGGTATTGCACAAGATGCCGAGGACGAGAGCCTCGACGAAGCTCAGGCTGACCTTGGCGTTGGCGGTTCCCAGCGCCACCGCACCGACCGCGCCAGCACCAAACTTGTACTGCCCGCTCAGGAACAGGAGCAGAGCAGTGCCGACTGCCCCGACTAGGTTGCCCAAATACACAATCAGCCAGTTGCGCAACAGCATGAAGGTGCTGATGCGCCGGCTGGCCCAGGCCATCACGATCAGGTTGTTGCCGGTGAACAGTTCAGCGCCGCCAATCACCACCAGAATCAGCCCGAGGGAGAAGACCAGCCCGGCCAGCAGCCGGACGATCCCGTAAGCGACCGCTCCGCTGGTCCCGGCCACGGTGGTGGTGGCGAATATCGCACCAAGCCCGATGAACGAGCCCGCCAGTATGCCGAGCACGAAGAGCTTGCGCCAGCCCATGCTGGCCTTGGTTACACCGATCCCCTCGGCCTTAAGCGCCATTTCGTCGGGCAACAGAGCATCGAAGCGCAAGCCATTGCCCGGAGTGTTCGCAGTTGTCATAATCACTATCCTTTTTTACAGTATTTTCACTCTATTTAGCTTATTTTTGCTGCTACCCCGATTATCTTACCAAAACTCCGATCTTTCAGGGGTCAAACGCCCTGCGCAAGAGAGGACAAATGTCACAAATTGTGAAATTTTTCACTTAGTGCCCCTCCCTCTTCCCTGAAAAAGAAACAGGCCCGTCAATACGGGCCTTCCGCGATCTGCGATACAGGGGTCAATGCGTGGAAAGGTGCCTTAGTGTGATGCTTCCCGCTGCTTCTCCAACAAGTCGCCCCAGGAATCGTAGGCCTCGGGCCAATTCTCTTGAGTCACGGTGAGTACCTTGTCCTCCCCATCACGGTCCTTGATATAGAAGACAATTTCCGGGTCGTCATTGCGGACGACCTCGACGATGCAGCCCTCTAGATCGAAGCGGTTCTCCAATATCCGGTTACCAAAGCAAGAATCACAGCCCGCCTGCCAGCGCTCGCACAGATTACGATCCAAGAACACCTTCATGATACGCTCCTTCTAACCGCGCAACACTATTACCAAGACAAAATTTGTGAGATTTGTAATCTTCACCCATAAAGTAGCCGACAACGAAACCCCAGTCTAGGGACATTTGTCCCATTTTCACCAGGACATTGCCATGAGAATCAGGGCGACAGCCGCAGCCGCCAGTCCACAGCCCAGGCGCCATCTCCCTCCGACAGCACCCGCAGAGGGTTGAGCTCAAGCTCGGTAAATTTGGGAAAATCGGCGGCGAGCTGGGCAATGCGCAGCAGGACTTGACAAACGGCATCACGGTCGGCGGGCGGCAGATTCCGGAAGCCGGCCAGACGTCGCCCAGCCCAGGTGCTCTCGAGCAGGTAATCCACATCAGATTCAGTCAGCGGCGCCAGCGCGAAGGCCACGTCACCAAAGCCCTCCACCTCCACCCCGCCCGACCCGAACATCACCAGCGGGCCAAATTGGGCATCTTGCGACACCCCAACGATGACCTCTTGCCCCCCAGCAATCATCGGCTGCAGGTAGACCCCCAGCACTTCAGCGTCTGGAGCGAAGCGATGGGCATTGGCCATCAACTGCTCGTAGCCCTTTTCAAGGGCGGGGGCATCGGGCAGGTCCAGCAACACCCCGCCAACATCAGACTTGTGAGATAGCTCCGGCGAAGCGAGCTTGAGCGCCAGCGGATAGCCCAATTCGGCGGCGTGGGAGCGCGCTTCCGGCAAGTCACGCGCCAGCCGGGTGGCCGCCACGGGAATGCCGTAAGCTCGCAAAATCTGCTCGGCTGCGTCCTGGGAAAGGAAACCTGTAGCGCCCGGCGCGTTGGCGGCTAGCACCCGCTCGACGGCCTCAGCATCGACATCTGTGGCGCGCAGAGGCTCCTCCCCTGAACGGGCCAAGTATTCGGTACGGCGAGCGAGCACCGCCAAGGCCGAGGCCGCTGCCTCGGGGAAGCGATAGTCGGGCACACCAGCCTGACGAAGTTTATGCCGCGCTTCACTGACCAGATCGCCACCCATCAAAGCCACCACGACAGGTTTATCGCTGGCCTCGATCCCCGGCAACATGGCCTCAACGACCTGCAAAGCGGCGTAGGCTGGTGGCGGGGGCAGGATCACGATCACGCCGTGCACGCCGTCGTCGGCCAGCAGGGCGGCCAGGCCATCACGATACTGCTCGGGTGAAGCCGTGGCCAGCATGTCGACCGGGTTCTCCACGCTGGCGACAGGCGGAAGCAAGGCCCTCAACTTCGATTGGGTTGATTCGTGCAGGGCAGCCAATTGCAGACCGTGATACTCCACGGCATCGGCGGCTGTGACCCCCGGCCCTCCGGCGTTGGTCAGAACCGCCACCTCAGATCCCCGGGGGATCGGGCATTGGGCCAGGGCGCGCGCCCAATCGAACATCTCCTCGATCGTGGAGGCCTGCTCCACCCCGGCGCGGCGGAAAGCGGCCTGGTAGGCAACCTGCTCCCCCGCCAGGGCGCCGGTATGGGAGGCTGCCGCCCGCCGCCCGCTCTCAAAGCGCCCCACCTTCAGGGCAATCAGCGGTTTGCGCTGCGAGACCTTGCTAGCCGTCTCCACAAAACAGCGCCCATCGCTGACGGTCTCGAGGTACATCGAGATCACCTTGGTAGCCGGGTCTTCGGCAACCAATGGCAGGATGTCAGTCTCGTTGACGTCTAGCTGATTACCCAGGCTGACGAGGCGCGAGAAGCCAAAGCCTTCCTGGCGCGCCCAGTCGACCAGAGCGGCGCAGATAGCGCCAGAATGGGATAGAAAGGCCAAATCGCCGGCCAGCGGGCCTGGAAGGGGCAAGAAAGTGGTATCCAGCGGCAAGTGTGTATCGAGCACCCCGATGCAATTGGGCCCCAGCAAGCGCATATTATGCTTCTTGGCTATGCGCAAAAGCCCTTTTTCTCTTTCGACGCCCTCCTCCCCGACCTCCCGAAAGCCGCCGGAGCAAACGATGGCCGCCCGGACGCCGCTCTCGCCGCACTCTTCCAGAACCTGGGGCACGTGTTGAGCAGGAACCAGAACCACGGCAAGCTCTATGCCAGCGGGCAAAGAGGCCACATCGGGATAAACGTTTCGCCCGAACAGCTCGCCCCCCTTGGGATTCACGAAATAGACCTCGCCAGGATAGCCGCGCTGCGCCAAATTGTGCGCCAACCGATAGCCCAGCTTCTCCGGCTGGAGGGAAGCGCCGACCAAGGCCACACTCTTTGGCGCGAAGAAAAGCGGCAAGCTCTCGTCGGCGGTCATAGCCTTAATTCATTCAAGTCAATCACCACTGCTGCGGGCATTCAGCCTGGCAATCGAGGTGATGGTGGCCTTATTGGCAAGATAGGCGATCACGCCGGCGCTCAAAAGCAGCCATATCGGGAAGAGAAACACCGTGGTCACGATGGCGATGACGATGATCAACACCATGATTCCCAGGCCATATAGTGGGTGACTCCCCAAGAGCACCAGGCTGTTGCGCAGCGCCAGCCCGAGATGGGGCCGCTCCTGCTCAAAAAGCAGCGGAAGCGCGTACATCTGGAGCAGCAGCCACAGGAAGGCAAGCCCGAGGAATAAACCTTGCACCCAGGCCGTCCAATCCCCCTCCAAATGGCTGTAAAACCAGATGTTGGAGTACACCACCAGCACGACGAAGACGTTCAATAATCCCCACAGGTAGCTGCGTCCCAAATGCTGCTTGAACCCGTGCCACATCACCCCCCAGCCGGCCTCCTCGCCGTGAGCCAACTGGTTGGTGGCATAGGACAACGCCACCGCCGCCGGGAAAGCGGTGACCACCGGGATGGTCAGCAGCGTCCACAAGATGTTCAGCGAAAAAAGCGCCGGGGTCAAAGCGTAGACCTGCTCCAGGAATTGCTTCCCGGCGCTCACCTTTGTATCGTCTCCCATACAGCTCCTAACTCTACGGATTTACGGCAGCCCAAAAGGGCCAAAGCCCAACTATAAGATTATAGCCAAGCCACGCGAGCTTGCCAACAAGTAAACCGCTCAATCTCAGAGAATCGCGCCACCCTGACCACACGCCCTTAAAAGCCAAAACCTGTCGGTAAGACAGGTTTTGGCTTTGCATCGCCCCCCTCTCCCCGTGCCATCGAGAGACAGGAATACAATAATCAAACAGCCCTGACTCTCAGATCAATTCAAAGAAAGCTTCCACAATCTCTGGGTCGAATTGCCTGCCAGTGCTCTCGGCGATGTAGTCATGCACATGGCGCTCGTCCCAGGCTTTGCGATACGGCCGGTCATTGCGCAAGGCATCCCACACATCCACCACAGCGAAGATACGGGCGGCCAAGGGAATCTGCTCCCCTTTCAACCCCCGAGGATAGCCACTGCCGTCCCAGCGCTCATGGTGGCAATAAGGAATATCCAGCGCCGGACGCAGGTAGCGGATCGGTGAAAGCAAGGTGTAGGCATAGTTAGGATGCTGACGCATAACAGCCCACTCGGCCCTGGTCAACGGGCCAGGCTTGCGAAGGATGCTCATGGGCACGGCCAACTTGCCAATATCGTGCAGCATCGCCCCCCTTCGAATGTGTACGAGCTGGTCATCGGGCACATTGAGCTTGCGCGCCAGGCGAACCGTCATTTCGGTCACGCGGCGCGTATGGCCCTCAGTTTCCCCATCACGGATATCCAGCGCCCGCATCCAGCCTTCCAGGGTGGCGTCGTAGGCCTCTTCAAGCTCGCTTTCGGTTTTGCGCAGGCGCAAGACCAGTTGGTGGTTCTGGATGGCGATGGCCAGCTCTTTGCTCAAGATATCCAGCAAGTTCTGCCATTGCAGGCCAGAGGGGATCTCCGTCCGGCCATACAGCTCGAGCGCTCCCAGAGAGGTGCCATTGACGCTCAGCGGGGCAGCCACACAACTGGTGAAGCGCTCCTTTCGAATCAAATCACCAAGCCGCCCTGTGCGAAGCCTCGATAACTCCAAGCCATCGATTCGCACCATGCGCCGTTCTTGTAGGGCCTTCCACGTCCAGGCTTCGCAGGAAGACAAAGACAATTCCTTCGCCGCCTGCTCTGTAATCCCAGCAAAGGCCCGGTACTCCAACCCCCTCCCATCCCCTGACATGGCCAAGATCGCCGCGGCGTCGACTTCAAGCAAAGCCGGAATGTGTTCAGCGAGAAGCTGCAAATCAACCCCGCCCTCGCCAGCACCGCTGATCACGTCGAGCAAGGCGCCAAGAGCCTTTAAATGGCTAGAGCGACCCTGTTCGTCCACACCAACAGACGGTCGATGGTCATAAACCCGCAAGAGATCCTCCCGCAGGCTACTATATGCACCCGTCCCACTCTCGTGATCGTGGGCGGAGTGCACGGGCTGGTGCCTAGAATCTTTCATATAGTCGATCTTTGTCATCCTCCAACAGTAAAAGCCATCCGCGCCGCGGCTACTCACCGCTTACTGTGCGGCGGAAAACATCGCAATAAAAGCCGTTAATAATGTCGCTAGATCGCCGCTCGCGAAGTCTGCATGTAGCGGCCCAAACGGCGGACAAACTGACCAACATCCGCAGCCTCGATGGACATCACCGCATTGAAATCTTCGACGCTGAGATTGAAGTCACTGATGCGCTCCTTGCGATGACCGTTAAGAATCGCGGCACGGAATTCATTATCCAACAAGGCACGAGTGGCAATAGCGTTGAGAGCCAGCTTAGACATGGTCTCCTCCAGTACAATTGTTAGAAAAGCTACCCATTTTACGAATAATCAACGTGATCCGGCCCAGCCCAACTGCAATCCCTCAGCAGTAAGTTAACACGAACCCACCCCTCGGGATCGAATATCAGTTGGCCCCACCTAACTCGGCAGATCTATCCGCCGCCGATGCCGCCGCCCAGCGGGGGCACGTCCGCCATAAAATGCCCACCAAACATCCCGGCACCAAACACCAGGCTGCCAATGAACAAGACGGAAATCAGAATCCCACCAACGACCAGCATCGTGTTCGGTCGTGCCGCGGCCATCATAAGGCGGGTCAAAGCATGTTTAATCATCGAAAGCCTCCATTGAGTATGTTTCGTTGCGCCAAATCATAAACCAACCCCTATGAACACAGCTCTGAACGAATATCAACAAATAGTTAACCATAAAAGGGTTCCTCCAACAGAGAAACCCTTTCATGAATCCTCACGATTGTGAGGTTGTGAGCGCGATCAGTTGTCGTTTGAAAGCTGCTGGTAAAACTCGAGAATCTCGGGTTGGGGCTCGGTTTTCAGTTCATCTTTTAGCATGTCCCTGTAAGATCGAAAGTACGCTCTTGCAGCGTTGGGCGACCCCGCCCCGACCAGACAGCGCATGATTTCCAGATGCACTTGATCTTGATAAGGGTCGATGCTCAAAGATTTCTCGTACAAAGACCTAGCTTCCAGAAAACGTCCGCCCGCCAGATGCCAATCCGCCAAACGAATCAAGGTGCGCAGGTAGGTTTCGCGCAACTCCTCCCGGCGCTGTGCCGCCCAATCCATATTGATGTCGTCTAGATACTGACCTTGGTAAAGCTCGATAGCTCGACGCCACAGTTCAGCGCGCTGCTCATCTGATAATGTATTGGATTGAGCCTGGCGCGTGAAAGACTCGAACTCGGCAACGTCATACCACAAGGTCACAGCGGGGTTTATACGGTAGCGACCGTCCTTGAAAAGGATGAACTCGGGACCGCCAAGAGCCTGGCGCACACGCCACAGCGTGGCATGAAAATTACTGCTGATCTTTGCCGGACTGAAATCGGGCCAGAACTCCAGGCCGACACTCTCCTTGCGGATCTCCCCACGATCAACGATCAGGAAGAACAGGGCACGCGCGCCGGTGGAGCGCCAATCGGAGTTGGCGATATAAACGCCATCGCAGCGAACCTGACCGTCGCCAAAGCCCAATACTTCGAGATGCACTTCCGGCGTCTGTTCTTGCTCGACGTCAGCATCGAACGTCGGCAGTCCGGTCCGAAAGTCTTGTACCCGCCTCAAAAGCGAATCGAGCTGTGGCTGAGTGGATTGCTGGGCAGCAAACGAAAGCAACTCAGGTGCCCGCCGGCCAGCCACCACCAGAAATTGATCGTAGCCCAACTTGGCGCAGAATTTCAAAGCCTCCTCCATAAAACGGAGCGCCTGCTCTTGCTGTCCAGATTCATACAAGGCACGAGCGAGGTAAAAGGCTGCCAGCGCCTGTTCTCGCCGAGGTTGTCCGAGACTCCCCCAACTTTCCAATGCAGCCGTAAGCGCTTCAATTGCCAACTCTAGTTGGCCCATCTCGAGATATATTTCGCCCAGACGAACCTTGTACTCGGGAGTCTCAAGCGCCTGGCCTTTTTCAATAGCCGCTTTCCGCAACCAGTTCAGCGCCTCACTGAAGTTCTTGGATTCGCATTCCAATCTTGAAAGCCCGAGGTAAACATTACTTAGCGACACCCCCTCCTCTGCATGTTTCCCTATGTTCAAGGCTTGGTTAAAGATCTTCTGTGCTTTATCAAGTTCCTTGAGATCACAAAGAAGATCTCCTTGCCCACACAAAATGCCGACAACCGCCCACCGCCACTGAGACATCTGCGCAACTTCAAGAGCCTGAAGATAAGTTTGCCAAGCCTCACTATAATGCCCAACCTGGTGCTGAAGATAAGCCATATTGTTAAGCGCTACTGCAAATTCACCTCGATTGCTTCGACTCCTCTGCCTGATCTCCAGGGCCTCCTGAAAGCATATCTGAGCTTCGTAAAGGTTCCCGGTCTCAACAAAAACGGTACCGAGATCATTCAAAGTCGCAGCAAGGTCATGAGTACTGTGAATAGTGCTCTTTGAAGCTTTGACCAATTTCCGAAAACCTGATGCCGCCTGCTGAAGCAAGGCAACCGCGCGCTCAACTTCCCCCAAATAATAAAGCGCAATCCCCTTAAGTCGCTCCGCCTGGTGCCGGCGGTATTCTTTCTCACTTTTCCCACGTTCTTGAGCCAAAAGCCCAAGCGCCTCCTCAGCCAGCGAAAGCGCATCGGCATATTGCTCCTGAAAGCGGCGGAACATCCCACGCGTGATGAGGGCATTCACCAACTGATCCGTATCGCCCTCCTGGCGCAATGCAGGCTCGGCGATATCGAGCAACTGCTCGCCTAGCTGGAACTCGCCTTGATTGCCCAGTGTCTTGGCCCAATTAAGCACCAGGCGGGGAGCGTGAACACGCATGTCAGGTTTCTCTGCGAGCACCTGGTACCACTGGGAGAGCAGGTTTTGCCGCCCGGTGACGAAGATCTGCTTGGCCTGCCCATCCATCCAGCGGGCGGCCACTTCCTTCTCCCCGGCAGCCAACATGTGAGGCACCGCCAATTCCCAGGCAGCAAGGTCCTTGTACCACTCCGCGGCGCGACGATGCAGGGCACGCATCCGTTCCGGATCGGTGGTTCGCAACCTTTCGCGCAGGTAGTCGGAGAACAGCTGGTGATAGCGGTAATTGACCTCGGTGGCGGTCTCGATACGGGTGACGAACAAATTGCGGGCTTCGAGCTCGTGCAGAGCCTCGCCAATGCTCTCTACCTCCAGCA
>Ga0209164_1004662_pt1 | contig 12126 bp, 10 predicted proteins | sample MTBNYHSulfiMetaG_FD_187458 | JGI IMG/M metagenome (GOLD analysis project Ga0209164, IMG submission 187458) | Enrichment culture microbial communities from rom New York Harbor, USA that are MTBE-degrading - MTBE-NYH (New York Harbor Sulfidogenic)... | ecosystem: Environmental > Aquatic > Marine >...
CCCGGCTCCTCCGGATGCACGGCGAGTCCATCGGTCTTCCCCCCGGCTTCACGATCCTGGACCGTCCGGACGCCGAGGACCTCATGCATGCGGTGCGGACCGCGCTCGAGATAGACACGTCGAGCCATCGCTTCCCGCAAAAGGGCACCTGCCTCGAGGTCTACTCGCGGTGCGTGAACGCTGCCGAGCCGCTGTCTATGGTTCTCAAGACCCGCTACCCCTGGTGCCTCGAGCGCGAGGAAGACCTCAAGCGACTGTTCACCGCGTACGTGGACCGCAAGGAGCAGCATCACGTTCTGGACTACGACGATCTGCTGCTCTTCTGGCGTGGCATGCTCGCCGATCCCGCCCTTGGCGAGGTTGTTCGCGGGCACTTTGACGCGGTGCTCGTTGACGAGTATCAGGATACGAACGCCCTGCAGGCAGACATCGTGGCACTCCTTGCGCCTGACGGACACGGTCTCACGGCAGTGGGCGACGACGCGCAGGCGATCTACGGGTTTCGGGCGGCCACCGTGCGCAACATCCTGGACTTTCCCGCCCGTTTCCCAGACACGACCGTGCTCACACTCGACCAGAACTACCGCAGCACACGCCCGATCCTGGACGCCACAAACGCGATCATCGCCGAGGCCGCCGAGCGCTATGACAAGCACCTCTGGACGGCACGCGAAGGCGGAGCGCCACCCTCGCTCGTTACCTGCAGGGACGACAACGAACAGGCCGCGTTTGTGGTCGATCAGGTGTTGGCTCATCGCGAAGAGGGCACGGCGCTAAAAGAACAGGCGGTGCTCTTCCGCGCCACACACCACTCGGCTTCCCTGGAACTGGAGCTCGAGCATCGTGGTGTTCCGTTCGTGAAGTACGGCGGGCTCAAGTTCCTGGAGGCCGCACACGTCAAGGACCTCCTGGCCTACCTGCGCCTTGCGGAGAATCCGCTCGACAGCATGGCCGGCCTGCGGGTACTCGAACTACTGCCGGGAGTTGGGCCACGCACGGCCGCAACGCTCGTTGAAGCGCTGGCAGCGACCTATGGCGACTTCTCGGCGTGGCAGACTGCTGACGTGCCTCCCGCCGCCCGACCGCTCTGGGAGCGCTTCTGCGAACTCATGCACACGCTTGCCAGGATGCCGCAAAACGAGGTGGCTCCCCAGCTCGCAGCCGCCCGGGCGTTCTACGCGCCGCTGTGCGAAGATCGCTACGACAACGCCTCGGCGCGGCTGGCGGATCTCGAACAGATCGAGATGCTGGGTTCACGCTTCCCTGACCGCACATCGCTGCTCACGGATCTCGTGCTCGACGCGCCCTCATGGTCTGGGGATTTTGCGGCGCCGCCCCTGCTCGATGAGGACTTCCTCGTACTCTCGACCATGCACTCGGCCAAGGGGCTCGAGTTCGACGTGGTCTACGTGATCCACGCTGCGGACGGTAACATCCCCTCGGACATGGCCACCGGCAGCACAGAGGAGATCGAGGAGGAGCGGCGCCTGTTCTACGTTGCGTGTACGCGTGCCAGGGACGTGCTCTACGTCACCCACCCGCTGCGCTACTACGCCGCAGGACGCGGCAGAACGGACGCCTACGGCTACGCCCTCCGGACGCGATTTGTCCCGGACGCGCTACGGCCACTCTTCGCGGAAAGCCAGGCCCGTATGGAGACCGCCGACGCTCCCGCATGCACGCCCGTCACGACGACAGCCGACATCCGCGCAGGCGTCCGCGCGATGTGGGAGTAGGCGCGGGGCTCAACGGCACGGGAACAGCCGCCTGAGCGCAGCCGCAGAGCTACCTGCCGAGCAGGTCCAGCACCGTGGCGCTCGCTTCGAGGACGCTCACGTACATGAACGCCTCGTCGAGCGTGGCTCCGATCGCAAATGGCCCGTGGGCGCGCAGAACTGCAATGGGTGCGCTCTTGAGCGCCGCAGAGACCACCACGGCGGCCTCGGGCGAAGCGATCGTCGTCTCGGCAGTCACCACGGGCACCTCGCCCACCACGAAGAGGCCCTCGGAATCCACGGGGACGATGGTATCTGCGGTGAAACTCCGCGCAACCGTATGCAACGGGTGCGCGTGCACGATCGCACGCGCGGCGGTAGCGCGATAGATGGCGCGATGCACGACGATCTCCCGGCTGCACCGCTCATCCCCGGCACCGGGCTCAATCCCAGTCTCGATCAGGTCGTCATCGCCCAGACGGCCGAGCATCGACCCCCGACGGGTGATCACGATCTTCTCACCATCAAAGACGCTCATGTTGCCGCCGTGGCTGGTCGTGAGCCCTGCCACAAAGACGTCGCGTCCGGTCTCCCTAAACGCGCGGATCAACTCGCGATCGATCATCGGACTACTCCTCGCCGCACTGTTCGGACAGAATCCCCTGGTACTCCAACGCCCGCGCCAGCCGGTAGAAGTCGCTCTCAGGATCGATCAATCGGACGCGCGTCTTCATCGTCTCCGGATCGATCAGTTCACCGAACGGCACGTACTTGAGCGACAGCTGGTCTTCGACGCTCACCATGACGCCGGTGAGCCCTTCCTCAACGAGCGCGCGATAGGCGCCAACGCCGAGCTGTGTGCCCAGCAGGACATCAAACGCACCCGGCTCCGCGTTGCGCACCTCGTAGCCGATCTGCTTGCTGCGCACCTTGATCTTCTCCCCGGTGCGCGCGGAATAGGCGCGCTCCATCTCGGTGGCCAGCACGCGGCCCACCTGCGCGTCACCCAATGCGATGTTGCCGTGGGCATCCGTGGTCTTGGGCCTCATGTCTTCCGGCAGGTGGTCGGCCAGCCCCTCGGCGATACAGACGATGCCGTGGCGGCGGCCCTCGGCTTCCCTCTGCAGCATGAGATCGACAAGACGTGTGGCCTCCGCCCGGGCGTCAAACGTGCCCGGGCAGTCCTCCACCGAAATCATGCGCGTGGCCTCACCGGCGATACCAGACGCGTAGGTGAGCCAGCCAGCCTTCCGGCCCATGATCTCAAGCACGTACCACGCCTGCGTAGAGCGGGCATCCGCGCCGAGATTGCGGATCTCTGATGCCGCATAGTGCGCTGCCGAGAAGAACCCGAACGTCCAATCGATGCCGTAGTAATCGTTGTCAATCGTCTTTGGCAGGTGCACGATTCGGACCGGGCGAAGGCCCGGAACCACGTCTTGCATCTGCTTGAGGTAGTTCGCGGTCTTCAGCGTGTCGTCGCCGCCGATGGAGATGAGCGCATCGATCTCGTACGCCTCAAATGCCGCGTAGACGGCGCGCAGTCTGGCGTTGCGCGTCGTATCCGCAAGATCGGCCGACGATTCGATCGCCTTGCCAGGATTGGCGCGAGAGGTGCGCAGGATGATGTCCTTGCGGTTGCGGATACCCGCAACGTCATCACGGCCCAGCCGGACAAAGTCCCGGTCCGCTACGAGCGGCCGTGCGTCCGAGTACTGCTCAAGTTCCTCGTAGCCGTCGAAGAACCCGATGACCTCGATGCCGTTGTTCAGAAAGGAGAGCGCGGCGGCCGAGATGACGGCGTTGGCCGCCGGAGCGGGCCCGCCGCTGAACAGCATACCGACCCGCTTGATTTCAGACCCGCTACCCATGCGATCACATCCCGCCGGTTCGATCTCGTACGCGGCCCGGGCCTGTCCTCGATCACTCCCCGGCAAAGACGCCAATCGCGCGCAGCCGTTCGTATCGCGCGGCAACGAGCGCCTTGGAATCCACACCCGCAAGCGCGTCGAGCGCAGCCTCGATCCGCTCGCCCACCTGCAGGATGACACTCGCCGGATCGCGATGCGCCCCGCCAAGCGGCTCGGGAATCAGTTCATCGACGATGCCAAGTCTCACGAGCTCGGCGGCCGTCAGCGATAGCGCCGACGACGTCTCGGCGGCACGGGTGCCGTCCTTGAAGAGGATCACCGCGCACATCTCGGGACTGATCACCGAGTAGTAGGCGTTCTCGAGCATGATCAGCCGGTCACCAAAGCCGATTGCGAGCGCGCCGCCGCTGCCGCCCTCGCCGATGCCCACAACCACGACGGGGACCGGGAGGTCAGAAAGCGTCGCCAGGCAGCTTGCGATCGCCCAGGCCTGCCCCCGATCTTCATCTTCGACGCCCGGGGCGGCTCCCGCCGTATCCAGGAACGTGACGACCGGCAGACCGAACTTGCCCGCCAGACGCATGGCGCGTTCGGCCTTGCGGAAGCCTTCCGGGTGAGGGCTTCCGAAATTGCGAGCGACGTTCTCCTTGGTGTTGCGGCCCTTCCGGTGGCCGATGACCATCACGCGGCGGCCCTCGAGAGTCGCAAGTGCCGTCACGATCGCCTGGTCATCCCCGAACGCCCGGTCACCGCGAAGCTCCACCACATCGTCGAAGAGCGCATCGAGGTAGTCAACCGTCTTGGGCCGCTCCGGATGACGGCTTATCTGGACGCGCTCCCACGGAGAGAGCGCCGCATAGAGCGACTGGCTGAGCTGCTCCACCTGGCGCTCGAGTTCTTTGATCTCGCTCGCAAGCCCGGGGAGCGCTGCGATATCGAGCCGGCTCAGCTCGGTAAGCTTGGCCTCGAGTTCGGCAAGGGGGCGCTCGAATTCCATGATGAATCGGGCCATCTAGCGCTCGCCTCCCCTTTCGTCAGCGCCGGGCATGAGGTACGACAGCACACTCACCACTCGCTCTCGCAGCTCCTCTCGAGGCACGACGTCATCGATCATGCCGTGCTCCACGAGTGACGCCGCACTCTGGAAGTCTTTCGGCAACGAGTGCCGGACGGTCTGCTCCACCAGGCGCGGACCAGCGAAGCCGATGAAGGCCCCCGGCTCGGCAAAGATCACATCGGCGCGCACGGCGAAGCTTGCGGTGACGCCGCCATACGTGGGATTCACGAGCACCGAGACGTACGGAAGACCGGCGAGCGCTAGGCGCTCGGCTGCGGCGGCCGTCTTGGCCATCTGCATGAGCGAGAGCATGCCCTCTTGCATCCGGGCGCCACCGGAAGCGACGATCATGACCGCCGCCCGGCGCTCGGCGAGCGCACATTCGAACATACGGGTGATCTTCTCGCCCACAACCGACCCCATGGACGCACCAACGAAGCGGAAGTCCATTGCGGCAATCGCCACCGGAGCCTCGCCGATCGAGGCACGCCCGCTCACGACCGCCTCGGCAAGGCCAGTCGAGGTCCGCGCAACGCCAAGACTCATCTCGTAGGACTTGGCCGCCGAGAAGCGCAGCGGGTCAAGGGAGGTCAGTGCTGCGTCCATCTCGGTGAAACTGCCCTCGTCCACGAGGAAACCGATTCGTTCCATCGCGGTCAGGTCGAAGTGATGCCCGCACTGCGGGCAGACCGAGAGCGTCTTGGCGAGATCGCCTTCATAGAGCGTCCGCTTGCAGTCAGGGCACTTGCGCCAGACGCCATCGGGAACGTTGTCGCTCCGCGTCGTCGTCGACACGGTATAGCGCCGATTCTCGCGCTGTCTGAACCAGTCATTGATTGGCATGCTGCTCCGATGAATACGGGGACAGTCTCGTACGGGACGGTCTCGATACGGGGACAGTCACAAAACGTAGAATAGCGCGGCGCCGCCCTTTCGGGCGATTCCGCGCTATGAATCGTTACAGATGGCTCGATATCAGAGGGAGAAGTCCTTCTCGCCGTTGAACACTGCCAGCGCATCTTCCACCGCGTAGTCGGCAAGTGTGATCGACGAAATCGCTTTCGTCAAACGGACGGCCTCGTCGAGCGAGCGCTGGTGAATGTTGCGGCCCGTCGCGTTCCCGCGCGCCCCGCCGACGTGAATCTGCTCCCAGAGCTGCGTCAGGAACGTCTTGGCATCGACGGTCGAGCCGCCCGCGCACACGAGACCGGTGCGGCCGGAGGCGAGCGACGCCTCCTTCAGGAACTCGGCGGAGGTCTTCTCCTCGGTGCCCTTTGGCGGGTTGACCTTCACGAAGTCCGCACCAAGGCAGACGGCGGAACCGGCCGCGCCTGCGATCAGGTGGGCGTTCTTCTCGTCGGCAACGGCGCGACCGCGCGGGTAGATCCAGAGCACGACCAGCAGCCCGACGGAGTGCGCGTCAGCGATGAGCTGTCCCGCCTCCATCATCATCTGGGACTCGTACTCGCTGCCGAGGTAGATGGTGTAGCCAATGGCAACGACGTTAACGCCGTTGCACTGCAGGTCGAGTACGGTCTGGAGATCGTAGAGCTGCGGCGAGTAGGGATCATCCTGGTGCTTTGCAGGGTCTTTCGCCGATGTCTTCACCAGATGTGTCTTGGAGTTCATCTTCACGAGGTAGTTGATGTCCGGATAGTCTGCCGCATACTGCGCGATCAGACCGCGCTGTCCGGCCAGCACACCGCACACGCCCTGGCTTCCGATGCGGAACAGGTGCTCCGGCTCGGCGTCAGCGATATCGATGCTATCGCCGAAGAAGTCGTCGTTCAGGTGCTCCACCTTCTGGTCGCACGCGAACAGCATCAGGCGGCCGGTGCTGTGCGTGGCAGCCATGTAGTTGTCGATGTACATCTCGCGCGCGGCCGCAGGCACGTCCATGGGCACGCGAACCTCGTCGCGGGTGATGGTCGGCATGGCGATCCTCCTTGCAGGGTTGAGAGTGACAATGGCGATCCGGCGCGGCCCCCGGGCCAGCGCCGGTACTACCTTAGGCGATTACCCAGCACGGCGCCAGATGTGACACCGTTTGGATCGCTGTTCCCTACAGTATGCGGCCTCTCGTGCCGATAGTGCGTGAGACACGCGTGCGACCACAGCGGCCGTTCGCGCGTCGTCCGTCCATGCCCCGCCGTAAGGAATACTCGTGCGCCGATATCGATCGACGCTTATCGTCATTGGGTGCACAACGGCCCTGGTCGGCTTTGCCACGGCTGCCGGGCTTGCCAGCATGTCACCCGTCTTCGCCCGGCTCGAGCAATCCGAGGCCATTCGCAATGCAGACCGCGCAGCAGCCGCGCTTGACATGCACATCGCCGCGCTCGGCGAGAACACGCAGGGCTGGACCGATCACAACCACGTTCTCGGCTACGGCCGACCGGGGCCTTCACAAGAACCGACCGCAGACGCCACGCCAGACATCTCCGGAGGTTCTGACGCTGACGTAGTCATCCTCGCCGAGCTCGACGGCACGATCCTTGACTCGTACGCCAACAGACATGCCGGGGTCGGCGAGAACGTCTCGCTGCCGGCAGAGTTCGTTGCACTCGCCAGCAGGCCCGATGCAGCATGGGCGTCATCCGGAGCTGCCGTCGCATTCGACGGCCTCCTGGGCACCGAGTATGGGCTCTACATGGTTTCGGTGAGGCCGGTATCACTCGGCGCGGAGGGCACCGGCGCAGACGCAGTCATGATCGCCGGGCGGCAGCTCGACGACGGCGAACTGGCCCGCGTTTCCGAGCAAGTCGACGTGCAGGTCACCATTCGAAGCGGAGTGGCGTCCACCACCAGCGCGAACGCGCTCCTTGGCAGCATCATCAACACCACCACCGTTGTCTCGATCATCGACGAGAACTCGCTGCAGACCACCGACACACTCACTGACATCTACGGCACGCCGATCGCCACACTCGTCACCACTCAGGACCGCACTATCCACGCCGAGAGCCTGAACGCGCTACGCATCTTCCCCATCGCCGTGGTTTGCCTCGGTATCATCGCAGCGCTCATCTGCGCCGCGATCGCCAGGCGGCTTGAACGCACCGCCGCCGAGCGATCGCGCAGTGACGCCGCGCTCAGGCGCTCCGAGCGCCGCTATCGCTCGCTCATCGACCATCTGGCCGACCCGGTGCTCGGCTTCGACTCATCCGACACGGTTGTTTACGCCAATACGCAGGCGAGCGTCCTCACCGGATACGATCACTCGCAGCTCATCGGCCTCCACCTTTCCGACCTCGTGGCACCGGTGTCGCTGGCGGCCGCCACCCGCATGCATGCATTCGGCGACGAGACGCACACCAACGAGATCACGATCGCCCGCGCAGACGGCGAGACGCTTCTTGTGGAGGTGGCTGCGGCCCCGCTAGCGGCAGGCGTGGCCGGTGACGACGGAACGCAGTGGATCGCACGCGACATCACCGAGCGCAAACGCTTTGAAGAGGAGTTGGTCCACCTGGCAACACGCGACCCGCTCACTGGACTCTTCAATCGCCGACGCTTCGAGGATGAACTCTCCGAGCGGCTCGCGCAGGCACAACGCACCGATGAGCCCGGAACCATCCTTTGGCTCGACCTCGACTCCTTCAAAGAAGTGAACGACACCCTCGGCCACAGGGCCGGGGACGAGCTGCTCGTCCAGATTACCCGCCTGATCGCGGACGAAGTTCGCACCGGGAGCATCATGGCACGGCTCGGCGGCGACGAATTCGCCATCCTGTTCCCGCGCGCGCGCACGCACGAGGCCGCCGTGGCGGCCACTCGGATCATGAACCGGCTGCGCACGAGCCGCTTTGCGATTGCAGACCGGATGCTCACCGCCACTGCAAGCATTGGCATCGTGCAGTATCCTGACCACGGCACGACCCCTGAGGAACTGCTCTCGCGCGCCGATCTTGCGATGTATCGCGCCAAGGACGCTGGCCGGAACCGGTACTGCGTATTCGAGCCTACCGAGGAGTGGAGCGATGAGCTCGCCGCACACTTCGACTGGGGTCTTGAGATCGCAAACGCTCTGTGCGACGAGCGCTTCACCGCACACGCGCAACCGATCATCGACGTGGCCACCAACAAGATCGATCGCTACGAGCTTCTGATTCGCATGATCGACAGCAAGGGCGACCTGGTCATGCCCGGCGTCTTCCTCCCCGTCGCCGAACGTTCCGGCACGATCGTCGATATCGACCGCTGGATGGTCCGCCATGCGATCTCCCTCCTCGCGCTCGCCGAAGATGACATCCGTGTGGATGTGAACCTCTCGGGACACTCTTTCGGCAATCTTGAGATCCTCGACATCGTGCGTGACGAACTCGACATGGCCGGCATTGCTCCATCGCGCCTCGGCTTTGAGATCACGGAAACCTCGGCGGTCATCGACATCGCGAAGGCACGCGCCTTCGTCGAGGGCGTGAAGCGGCTCGGCTGCCGCGTGGCACTCGACGACTTCGGCTCGGGCTTCTCGTCGTTCTACTACCTGCGCAACATTCCGATCGATTGTCTCAAGATCGATGGCACGTTCATTCGGAACTTGGCCGACAACCCCGCGGACCAGCATGTGGTGCGCGCCATCGTGGAACTCGCCGCCGGCTTTGGTATCGAGACGACCGCCGAGTTTGTGGAGAACGCCAAGGTGCTTGATCTGCTCCGGGTGTTTGGCGTGCAGTACGCACAGGGCTACTACATCGGGCGCCCGTCTGCAGGAACGTGCGGACAGGCGATGGTCACGGCAGCGCTCGACGCCTAGCCGATGTGGCGCTCCATACGGACGTGCGGGAGCGAAGTCCTGCCCGAAGCGAACTGCCCGCTCACGGTGGCATACCCGAGACGGCGATAGAAACCTTCAGCGCTCAGCCGGGCATTCAGCCACAGGCGATCGAGACCGCGGGCCCTGGCCTCCTCCTCCACCGCCATCATCAGCGTCCGGCCGATGCCGCTCTCGCGCGTTGTGTGCGCCACTGCGACAAGGCGGACGTGTCCGGCCGTGCTGCCATCCACGATGAGGCTCGCAGTGCCCACAACAGCGCCATGGAGCATAGCCACGACCACGGAGCTGTCCGGCAGGGCGGCCTCGTCAAAGTCCAACCGCTCCACGCCAAAGGGCGCCATAAGCGTTTCATGACGTAGATCGTGAACGGCCGCCATGCGGGGGTCGCCCGGCTCGATCCACGCGACAACGAGCGCGTGCACCTTACCCACGATACCGGTTCGTAATCGGCATCCGGCGGTCGCGCCCGAACGCCTTGTGCGTCACGCGCGTACCCGGGGCGGCCTGGCGCCGCTTGTACTCCGCATGGTCCACCATCGCGATCACGCGCACAACGGTGGCCGCATCATGACCGGCAGCCACGAGTTCGCTAGCCGAGAGATCCTGCTCGATGTAGCCGCGGAGAATGGCATCCAGGAGATCATAGGGCGGCAGTGAGTCCTGATCCACCTGGCCGGGCCGCAACTCTGCCGAGGGAGCCTTGGTGATCGTCGCCGCGGGAATCGCCTGACCGCGCGCGTTGCGCCAGATCGCGAGATCGTAAACCCGGGTCTTGAGAACGTCTTTGATCGGCGAGAAACCACCCGCCATGTCGCCGTAGAGTGTCGAGTAGCCAACGGCAAGCTCGCTCTTGTTGCCGGTTGCGAGTACGAGCCAGCCGTTGGCATTTGAAAGCGCCATGAGGAGCGTCCCCCGGATCCTTGCCTGGAGGTTCTCCTCGGTGAGCGTAGCCGAGACATCTCCGGCAACGGGCGCAAGCGCGTCCAGGTATGCCGCAAGCGGAGCATCGATGGGCAGCTGAAGCGTCGCGATGCCAAGTGCGGCCGCAAGCTCACGCGCATCGGTAACGCTGCCCTCGCTCGAGTACTTACTCGGCATCATCACGCCGTGCACGCGATCCGGACCGAGCGCGTCAGCGGCAAGCGTGGCCACCAGCGCCGAGTCGATCCCGCCGGAGAGGCCAACCACCACGTCGGTGAAGCCGTTCTTGCGCACGTAGTCGCCCAGGCCCAGCAGGAGGGCGTGATACACCTCCTCGGTGTCCGCAGGCGATGTGAGGACGTCTGCCCCGACCGGCTCCGTTCCCGGTCCGCACGCGCACACCGCTATCAGCTTTACCTGAGCTTCTTGGAAAAAGCTATGGGGCGATCGCCCAATACCTGGCTGAGCTTGGCGAGTACCCAGCTGGGGCTCCCTTTGTCGCATATTACAATATGGATATGGAGGATCTGGACATAGAGATAGGTTTTCCGGTAGGTAAAGAGCTGCCGGGACAGGGTGATATCCAAAGCTCGGCGATCCCAGAAGGGAAATACGCCATCTGCTTTTACACCGGACCCTACAGCGAGCTGAAAACGCCTTACGCTGCACTCACTGAATGGGTCACACAAAAGGGGCATACACCGAAGGGTATCAGCTATGAATTCTACCTGAACGACCCAGGGGAAACTCCGCCAGAAGATTTACAGACGAAGATCGTTTTTCCGCTACTGTGAATAGCTTCGGTTGCTAAAGCCGCGATCCACAGCCAGCCTGGGCAGAAAGATCCTGGTTGCATCACTGTTGCGGGAATTTACCTTCCAGGTCACTGAGCCGGTAGCTGAGCGCGTCCACCGAGATCTGGATCTCGCGGAAGGAGATACCCAGAGAGACCATCAGCATCACCAGGCTGACCCCAAAAAGGATCTTGCCCACCAGCTCCTGCCCGGTGTACAGGAAGAACATGGACAGGGAGCTGAGGAAAAAGCTGGCAATCCCCCACACCTGCATATCGCGGATCAGATGCACCCGGTAACGCAGGTTGGAGATTTGCGCCAGGATGATCTCATCGGGGTTGTTTTTGTAACTCTTGTGCAGCTCGCGGATCAGGTTCGCCAGAGTCAGAAAGCGGTTGGTATAAGCCAATAACAACAATGAGATAGCGGGAAAAAGCAGGGCGGGGGTCGTTAAGCCAAGTTCCATGAGCACCTCCAGGTTGGTATGATTCTATCAAAGCCTGGATAGGTGAGACTGGCAATTTTGCCTGGCAGCTTAGATCCATGGTGAAACCAGGGAACTTTTGTCGTTTTTGTGCGTCTTAACCTCAGCTCGGCGGTCCTTCGCCGAACCTACTTAATGTTAATAGGAGCCATACCATGCAGCGCTACAGTCTATTCCTCATACTCGCCTTGCTGCTCACAGCATGCAACATACCCAGCGAGGCGATCACCGAGCAACCGACCATCCCCGAGACCAGCCCGGTCGCACCCACCAGCGAGCCTTTACCCGCGGCCACTGAAACCCCCACTTCTGAACCGCTCCAGCCCACTCAGACCACCGGCGCGCCAACCAGCACTCCGCCGGTACAGGAAGCGAGCCACCCGCTGAACGGGCTGGTGGTCAGCCGAGGCGCTGGTTTAGAGCTGGCGAAATTCGACCCGCAGGGTCACCTGCAAACCCTCAGCACCCGCCCCTATGCCAACCTTTCTCCGGACGGCAACCAGATTG
>Ga0209164_1004663_pt1 | contig 12124 bp, 7 predicted proteins | sample MTBNYHSulfiMetaG_FD_187458 | JGI IMG/M metagenome (GOLD analysis project Ga0209164, IMG submission 187458) | Enrichment culture microbial communities from rom New York Harbor, USA that are MTBE-degrading - MTBE-NYH (New York Harbor Sulfidogenic)... | ecosystem: Environmental > Aquatic > Marine >...
CGTTCAGGTCCCGGGTCGCCGTCTTGTCGGACAAACCGGCGTACAACTCCGCGACGCGCGGACTGACATGGGTGATCTCACGGCGCGTCGTCGGCTTGCTCAGGTCAAGAATGAGTCGGCGCCGGCGCTCCGCAGTCTTGCCGCGCAGGTTGTGGAAGTGACCGTTTACGACATCGCGCCACGTGACCGCGAGCTGTTGTGCTTGGACCTCATTCAACTGCGAGCGAAGGCCGTCGACGAAGCCGCGCACAGCGTACTCGACGAAGGACGCAACGCCATCAGGCGTCTTGCTCGAGCCGTCGAGTTCCCTGTAGTAGCGGCTGCGCGTGAGATTGAAGTGGTTGCTGAGCAGGTGGGCGGCCGGCGAAGAGACGAACCCCGAGTGCAGCAGGATTTGTAGCTCCACTAGCCGCGCGGTGCGGCCGTTGCCGTCGCCGAAGGGATGGATCCAGGCGATGTACAGATGGGCGAGGATGGCCCGAAACAGCTGCATGGCGAAGGCCATGTCGCCGTCAGTTGCGGCGAACTCCGCACCGTTGAGCCACTCGCAGAGTCGTTCCAGCAGGTACTCGCAGTCCTCTGCCGGCGCTCCCCGGTAGATGCCACCGACGAGGACCGAGTGCGTGCGGAACGCGCCGGGGACCACTCCGTCCTCAGGGTCGAGATTGGCGAGGACTTGGCGATTGAAGGCAAGGATGCGCTGAGGCTCGAGTCGCAGCTCGCGGCCGGCCTGAACGTCAGCCCCGATTTGATTGCAGGCATCGCGGATGTTGTCGACCTCGACTCCGAGATACTCGCGTGACGGCGGGAGCTCGAGCTTGCCCTCCAGCCGCTGTCGCACCTCAGTCTCGGTGAGCGTGTTGCCTTCGATTGCCGTAGTGGCGGCAGCACCCTTGCTGAGGTACAGGGAGTGGAGCTCGCGAGCCACCCGGGGGTGCAGTGGGGCATTGTTCAGGTGCTCGCACTTGGACCGGGCTTCGCCGACCAGCATCCACGCGAGATGCGACAACTGGTCGGCGCGAAACGTGAAGCTGATCCACGGATGTGTCTGTAGATAGGGCCGCACTATTGTCCACTTTCACATATCGGAAAAAGCGTGCAAAAAGTGAAGGTGTCTGGTAGAAGTGTCACTTTCTGTCCGCAATTCTGTCCAGTATCTTGTCCATGATAGCGCGTCGGTCAATGGCTGTCACGGGTGACGTTGGCGGACGGGTTCTGCGCGGCCGTCAGTGACGGTGTCTGATACGGCGCGTCGCTGGTGACCGGCGCAAGATAGACGAACGGCCCGGGGAGCGGAGGCTCCCCGGGCCCTTCGGCACTCGCGTGTCGTCGCGGCGCCTCGCGGCGCGCGTCAGTCGTACGCGGCCTCGTGCTAGGCCATCACCGCGCGGGCGTCGACGAGGTGCTTGCTCAGGCCGATGGTCTTCTCGTCGAGGCCGACGGCGCGGCCGACGAGCTGGCTGAGGAAGAGGACCGGCACCGAGACCCAGCTCGGGTCCTTGCGCGCGATCTCGCTCTGGCGGCCGTCGAGGTTGACCTGGCACAGCGGGCAGGCCACGGCGATCGCCTCCGCGCCGCAGTCGCGGGCGTCGCCCACGATGCGCCCCACGAGGTTGTCGACGATGCCCTGCTCGGTGAGCGCCAGTGACGCGCCGCAGCAGTCGGTCTTGTAGTTCCAGTCGACCGCCGTGCAGCCGAGGGCCTCGACCACGGCGTCCATGTGCGTCGGGTACTCCGGGTCCTCGGCGAGCGTGACCTCGGGCGGGCGCGTGAGCAGGCAGCCGTAGTAGCAGGCCACCTTGAGGCCCTTGAACGGGCGCTTCACCCTGGCGGCGAGCGCCTCGAGGCCGACCGCGTCGTGGTAGACGTCGACCAGGTTCTGCACGGTGACGCCGCCCTCGTAGCCGCGCCCGACGACCGAGCGCACGTCGTCGGCGACCGCCGGGTCGCGGGCGACCTCGTGGGCGCCGGTCTTGAAGCGGCTGAAGCAGGCGGCGCAGGGCACCGCCACGGCGTCGAGCCTGAGGTCTTTCTCGACCTTGACCAACTCGTTGACGGGCAGCGCCGTGGCGAGCAGACGGTCGATGGAGTGCGCCGCGGTGTTGCCGCAGCACTCCCAGCCCGGGATCTCGACGAGCTCGAGGTCGAGCGCCCGGGCCGTGGCCCTGAAGCTCGCGTCGAACTCGGAGGAGGTGCCGTGCAGCGAGCAGCCGGGGTAGTAGGCGATGCTCGTCACGACGCACCTCCGCCCTCGTCGCCGGGCGGGGAGGCCGGGCTCTTGCCGGACGGCGCGGCGACCTTCTTGCCCGACTTCGCGCCCGACTTCGCGCCCGGCTTCGCGACCGGCTTCTCGGCCGCCTTCTCGGCCGCCGCGCGCTGCGACTCGCGTGCCCGGTTGAGGCTCTCGGCGGTCTTGACCATGCGCTTCATGGCCTCCGTGTCGCCCCTCTTGAGCGTCGGGTTGATCTTGCCCTTGAGGAGCATCTTGGGGCCGAGCGAGAGCCACTCGAGCGCCCCCTTGGGCCGGCGCAGGGCGTCGCGCGCGATGAGCTCGACCTCCCACATGCGGCCCCAGCGGACGAACGAGTCGTAGTTGAGCTTGAGCATCGCCGCCGAGGGCGCCTCGGGGTGCACCTTGCCCTCGCGCCAGGCGATGATCTTGAGCTCGTCCATGATGGCCGCGATGTCGATGCCCTGCGGGCACCGGGTGGTGCAGGTCTGGCACCCGGTGCACAGCCAGATGAACTTGTCCTCGAAGATCATGTCGTACTGGCCGAGCTGCACGGCGCGCATGATCTGCGCCGGGTGCATGCCGGCGTGCTCGGCCACCGGGCACCCGGCGGTGCAGCGCTTGCACTGGTAACAGAGGTACGGGTTCTCGGCGCAGCCGTCGCCCACCCTGGTGGCGAGGACGCCGCTCGGTGTGCAGGTCGTCATCGTCACCTCCTAGGCGACGGCCGGACGGGGCAGGAGGCCGGCCATCTCGACGATCTCGGGGACGGCCTCCTCCCACTCGACGGCCATGATGTGCACGCCGGCGACGCCCTCGACCTCGGCGAGCTCCTTGATCATCTCGACGGCGAGCTTCTTGCCCTCGGCGTGCGAGGGCGGGCCCTTCTCCACCGCCGCCATGCGGTCGACGATCTCCTGGGGCACGTCCATGCCGGGGACGAAGTTCTTCATGTAGCGCGCGCCGCCGACGCCCTTGAGCGGGGTGATGCCGGCGAGGATCTTGATCTCCTGGTGCAGGCCCATGGCGCGGACTTCCTTCATCCACTCCTTGAACTTGGGGACGTTGAAGATGCACTGGGTCTGCATGAAGTCGGCGCCGGCCTCGATCTTCTTCTTGAGCCGCAGGGTGCGGAACTCGAACGGGTCGGCGAAGGGGTTCTCGGCGCAGCCGATGTAGAGCGGGGGCGCGACCGTCATCTCCTCGCCGCACTGGAACTTCTTCTCGTCGCGCATGTCCTTGTACATGCGGATGAGGTTGAGCGAGTCGAGGTCGTGGACGCCCTTGGCCTCGGGATGGTTGCCGAAGCTCAGATGGTCGCCGGTGAGGCAGAGGATGTTCTTGACGCCGAGCGTGGCCGCGCCGAGGATGTCGGCCTGCATGGCGAGACGGTTCCGGTCGCGGCAGGTCATCTGCATGATGGCCTCGAGGCCGTTCTGCTGGGCCGTGACCGCCGAGGCCAGCGAGCACACGCGCACCACGGCGGTCTGGTTGTCGGTGATGTTGACCGCGTCGACGTAGCCCTTGAGGAGCTTCGCCTTGTGCTCGATCACGCCGCCGTCGGCGCTCTTCGGCGGGCCGCACTCGCCGGTGACGGCGAACGTGCCCGCCGAGAGGACCTTCTCGAGGTTCGAGCCGGCCTTGTGTCCGTTCTCAGTCATACCGGCTTCGCCTCCTCACGGACCATCTTGCGCGGGCCGCCGGAGCTGCTCCTGCTCCAGTTCTTCGGCGGCCGGTTGACGTACATCAGCTCTTCGCGGCCCTGCGCCTTGAGGCGCTCCCAGATGAGGTGCCAGGCGCAGTCGATCTCTTCCTTCTCCGGGCCGGTGACCTCGCACTTGCCGTCGTGCGAGCCGCCGCAGGGCCCGTTCATCAGGCTCTTGCTGCAGCGCACGACCGGGCAGATGCCGGCCGTCTCGCCGATGACGCAGTCGCCGCAGGCGCCGCAGCGCTCGAGCCAGACGGCGTGCTCCTGCGGCATGCCGAGCATGTTGGTGTTGACGGCCGGCACGACCAGCTTGGGCTCGAACTTCTCGGCCATGCTCTGGATGCCGATGCCGCAGGCCATGCTGAGGACCACGTCGGCCCACTCGACCTTCTCGGCGATCATGTCGAGGTACTCCCACTCGCACTGCCGGATGGCGGCGGTGTGCTCGACCTCGACCTCGCGGCCGTCGGCCTCGGCCTTCATCCTCAGCTCGCTGGCGAGGATCTCGGCCTCCTTCTCGCCGCCGGTCAGGCAGATGGCGACACAGGTGTCGCACCCGGCGACGAGGACCTTCTTGTGTCCTTCGACGAGCTCGAGGATCTCGTCGAACGGCTTGCGTTCAGCGGTGATCATTCGGCGGGTCCCTTCTCGGTGGTGGCTGAGGCGGCGTCGGGCGCCGGCGCGGCGGCGCCGGCCGGCGCCTCCTCGGGCATGGCCACGTCGCCGGCGGCCTCACGGGCCGCGGCGTGCGGCGAGACGCCGTCGCGCCGCAGCGGGTTCGGCCCGAGCTGCTTGATGCGGTCGGTGAACTCGGTCGCGACGCGGGCGAACTCCGGGCCCTGCGCCGACGACATGTTGTACATCTCGACGCGCTCCGGCTCGATGCCGACCTCGGCGAGCAGGCGCTTGACCTGCCCGACGCGCTGGCGCGCCCAGAGGTTGCCCTTGAGGTAGTGGCACTCGCCCTCGAGGCAGCCGGCGGCGTAGACGCCGTCGGCGCCGGCCTCGATGGCGCGCATCAGGTGGATGACCTCGAGCTTGCCCGTGCAGGGCAGCTTGATCATGCGGATGTTCGACGGGTACTGGAGGCGCATGCTGCCCGCCAGGTCGGCGGCGGCGTAGGCGCAGTAGTGACACGCGAACACGATGATCTCGGGCTCGAAGTCCGGGTCGACCGGCTTCTTCGGCGTCTGGCTCTCGGCCGCCTCGGCGCCCTCGGGGGCGTCGGCGACGGCGGCCGGGGCGGCGCCCTGAGCCGTCGTGGCCCCGGTCACCTTCGGCTCCTCGGCCATCTCAGCTCACCTCCATGAAGAGCGCCTCTTCCTTGGCGAAGACCTGCGCGTCGGTGTAGTGGTGCAGGGTGATCGCCTTGACCGGGCACTCGCTCACGCAGATGCCGCAGCCCTGACAGGCGGCCGCCTCGATCTTGGCCTTCTTCGTGTCGGCCTCGATGATCGGCACCTCGTAGGGGCAGACGCGCACGCAGGTGAGGCAGGCGGCGCACTTGTCCTGGTCGACCTCGGCGACCACGCCGCCCGCCTTGAGGGCCGGCTTGGCCAGGATGGCCGCGGCCCTGCCGGCGGCGGCGTACGCCTGGCTGATCGTCTCGTCGATGCTCTTCGGGTAGTGCGCCGCGCCGGCGAGGAAGAGGCCCTCGCTCGCGAAGTCGACCGGGCGCAGCTTGACGTGCGCCTCGAGGTAGAAGCCGTCGGCGGTCAGCGGCACCTTGAGCAGCTTGGAGAGCTCCTCGCCGCCCTCGGTGGGGACCGACGGCGTGGCCAGCACGAGCAGGTCGACCGGCAGCTGCACGTCGCGCTGCAGGGAGAGGTCGCGGTAGGCGACCTCCACCTTGCCGTTGAGGTTGACGGCCGGCTTCGAGGCGTCGTCGTAGCGCGTGAACACGACGCCCAGCTCGCGCGCCCTCGTGTAGTACTCCTCGAGGAGGCCGAAGGTGCGGACCTCCTTGAACCACACGTAGACGGGACGCCGCGGGTCCTTCTCCTTGAGGGCGATGGCGTTCTTCACGCTCTGCTGGCAGCAGGTGCGCGAGCAGTAGCCCTTGTGCTCGTCGAGCGAGCCGGCGCAGAGGATGAAGCCGACGGCACCGGCGGAGTCGAGCGCCGGGTCGTCCTCCTTGAGCATGCGCTCGAGCTCCATCCCCGTGACGACCTTCGGGCTCTGGCCGAGGCCGTAGAGCTCGGGGCGGTCTTCGCGGGAGCCCGTGGCGACGATGACGACGCCGTGGTCGATCGGCGTGCGGGCGCCGTCCTTGGCCTTGACGACGCTCGAGAAGTTGCCGATGAAGCCGTGGAAATCGACGAGCTCGCTCTCGAGGTGGATCCTGACGTTCGGGTCGTCGACGAGCCGCTGCTCGAGCTTCGCGACGAGCGCGGCGGGGTCGCCGCCGCGGATCGTGCGCCCGAGCTCGAGGACGTGGCCGCCGAGACGCGGCGAGCGCTCCACGAGGTGTACCTCGTGGCCCATCTCGCCGAGCGCGGCGGCGGCCGTCATGCCGGCGACCCCGCCGCCGATGACGAGGGCGGTGTGGGTGAGCGGCACGTCGATCTTGTACAGCGGCTCGAGCATGCGTGCCCGGGCGACCGACATCCTGACGAGGTCCTTGGCCTTGTCGGTCGCCTTCTCCGGCTCGCCGGCGTGCACCCACGACGCCTGGTCGCGGATGTTCGCCATCTCGAAGAGGAACGGGTTGAGCCCGGCCTCGCGGAGGGTGTCCTGGAAGATGGGCTCGTGCGTGCGCGGCGTGCAGCTCGCCACCACCACGCGGTTGAGCTGGTGCTCCTCGATCTTCTCCTTGATGAGCGAGAGCGAGTCGGAGGAGCACGTGTACATCGTGTCGGTCGCGAACTCGACGCCCGGGAGCTTCTCGGCGTACTCCGCGACGCTCTCGACGCCGATCACCCCGGCGATGTTGGAGCCGCAGTGGCAGACGAAGACGCCGATGCGCGGCTCCTCGCCGGAGACGGCGCGCTCGGCGGGGTACTCCTTCTCGACGGTCAGCGTGCCGCGCGAGTCGGCGAGGCCGGTCATCACCTGGGCCGCCGCGGCCGAGGCCTGGGCGACCGAGTCGGGGATGTCCTTGGGCTCGCCGAAGGGCCCGGCGACGAAGACGCCCTTGCGGCTCGTGGCCAGCGGCTCGAACTCCTGCAGCTCGCAGAAGCCGTGGCGGTTGAGGGCGATGCCGAGGTGGCCGGCCGCCTCCTGCGCCTTGCGCGCCGGCTCGAGGCCGGCCGAGAGCACGACCATGTCGAAGCGGCTCGTGTGCAGGGCGCCGCCCTCGTCCTCCCAGGCGATCAGGAGGTCACCCGTCTTCGGGTCCTCCTTGATGGTCGACGGCCGCGAGCGGACGAACCTGACCCCGCGGTCGAGGGCGCGGTGGTAGAAGGCGTCGAAGTCCTTGCCCTGGGCGCGCATGTCCATGAGGAAGACGGTGGGCTCGCAGTCGGCGACGTGGTCGATGGTCAGCATCGCCTGCTTGTTCGCGAACATGCAGCAGACGCTGGAGCAGTACTCGTGCTGCTGGTCGCGCGACCCGACGCACTGGATGAAGGCGATCTTCTTCGGGTGGGCGCCGTCGCTCGGCCGCGTGACGTCGCCGACGGTCGGGCCCGAGGCGCTCAGCATGCGCTCGTACTCGAGCGCCGAGAGCACGTTCGGGTAGCGGCGGTAGCCGTACTCGCTCTTCGACCCCGGGTCGTAGAGGTCGAACCCGGTGGCGAGGACGACGGCGCCGACGTCGAAGGTGTACTCCTCGTCGCGCTCGCCGTGCAGCAGGGCGCCGGGGCCGCAGGCGCGCACGCACTCGAAGCACTCCGAGCACACCGCGCAGTCGAGGCAGCGGCTCGCCTCAGCGACCGCCTGCTCCTCGCTGAAGCCGGTGTTGACCTCGTCCCAGACGACCTTGCGCGCCGCGCCGGCCAGCTGCGGCATCGGCAGGCGCGCCATGACCTCGGTCTTGGCGAGGACCTCGTCGTCGGGCTTGGCCTCCTCCATGCGGTCGTCCCAGACCGGCACGAGCTCTTCGCCGCGCAGGTGGTTGTGGATCGAGCGCGCGGCGCGGCGGCCGGCGGCGACCGCCTCGATGGCCGTCCACGGGGCGCTCGCCGCGGCGTCGCCGCCGGCGAACACGCCGGCGCGGCCGGTGGCGTGCGTCTGCTTGTCGGCCACGATCTGGCCGCGCTCGACCTCGACGCCGGTCGCGCCCTGGACGAAGTCGTCGACCATGCTCTGGCCGATGGCGAAGATCACGGTGTCCCCGTCGAGGTCGTGCTCGGTGCCGTCGAGCCGCACCGGCGGCCGCCAGCCGCGCGCGTCGGGCTCGCCCAGCGCGCACGAGCTGAAGGTCACGCCGCAGGCGCGGCCGTTCGCGTCGAGCTTGACCGCGTCGGGCATGCAGGAGCAGTTGTAGAGGATGCTCTCGGCGATGCCCTCCTCGATCTCCTCGTCGGAGGCCGGGATCGTCGCGTCGTCCTCGATGCAGTTGATGACGACCTGCTCGGCGCCGAGGCGCAGCGCGGTGCGGCCGGCGTCGAAGGCGACGTCGCCGCCGCCGATGACGATGACCTTCTTGCCGATCTCGACCGGCTCGCCCACGGTGGCCTTGTACAGGAGACCGACGGCGTCGAGTACGTTGGGCGCGTCGGCGCCCGGGATCGGCAGGGTGCGGCCACCCTGCAGGCCGACGGCCAGGTAGACGGCCTTGTAGCCGTCGTCGAGCAGGCCGTCGACGGTGAAGTCGGTGCCGCAGGCCTTGCCGCACTGCAGGTCGACGCCGAGGGCGAGGATGCGGTCGACGTCCTGCTGCAGCGCCGCCTTCGGCAGGCGGTACTCGGGGATGCCGAAACGCAGCATGCCGCCCGGTTCGGCCTTGCTCTCGAACACGGTCGTCTCGTACCCGAGCAGGGCGAGCTCGCGTGCCGCGGTGAGGCCGCTCGGGCCGGCGCCGACGACGGCGACCTTCTCGTCGTAGGTGACGGCGGACTTCTCCGGCAGCGGCACGTTCTCGTTGGCGTAGTCGGTGACGAAGCGCTTGAGGCTGCGGATCGCGATGGGGTCGTCGACCTCGCCACGCGTGCAGTCGTCCTCGCACTTCGCCGTGCAGACGCGCCCGCAGACGGCGGGGAAGGGGTTGGGCTCGCTGGCGACTGTGTAGGCCTCGGCGAACTTGCCGTTGCGGATGAGGGCCACGTAGCCCTGCGCCGACGTGGCCACCGCGCAGGCGCGCTTGCAGGGCGAGTGTCCCTTCTTGGTGACCGCGTAGGTGTTGGGGATGGCCTGCGGGTAGAGCTTGTAGATCGCCGTGCGCTCGCCGAGCTCCTCGTTGTACTGGTCCTTGACCTTGACCGGGCACACGGGGACGCACTCGCCACAGCTCGTGCACTTGTCGGGGTCGACGAAGCGCGCGTGGTGGTAGACGGTGGCCTTGAAGTCGCCGGGCTCGCCCTCGAGCCCGGTCAGCTCCGAGTTGGTGACGATGTCGATGTTGAGGTGGCGCCCGGCCTCGACGAGCTTGGGCGCCAAGGTGCACATCGAGCAGTCGTTGGTGGGGAACGTCTTGTCGAGCTGGGCCATGTGCCCGCCGAGGGCGGGGGCCTTCTCGACGAGGTGCACCTTGTACCCGCCTTCGGCGAGGTCGAGGGCGCACTGGATGCCCGCGACACCGCCGCCGCAGACGAGGGCAGCACCGGTGGACTTGGGGGGTGGACCCGGCATAGGCGAACTCTCCTTCGACGAGCGAGCGGCTGGCCCAAAAGCGTGGGTGACCACAGACTCCACGACCCACTGGGATGTGAGACCAAGTATAGCCGAGCGTTCGCGCAGGCGTCCACAAGCGCACGAGTCCGGAGGACAGTCCTGTCAAGGGGTTTAGTGGGTTACCGCACTCGTTCGTCGACGGGCGCGAAGGGACCTTCAGCGCCTATGATTGGGCTGGGCCGGGAGCCGGATATGCCGCGCGCGAGCGGCTCCGGGCCCCGGCGAGCGTGGTCGCGCGAAAGGCAGGTCTTCGATGGCGAACGACGGCGGTCCCGACCGGCCGCTCGGCAGGGCGGACCCGCGCGGCGAGGCGGACGCGTCCGGTGGGGCGGACCCGCTCGGCGAGGCCGACCCGCTCGGCGAGGCGGACCCGCCCGGTGAGGCCGACCCGCCCGGTGGGGCGGACCCGCTCGGTCTCGACGCGGCCGAGATGCGCGCCCTCGGTCACTGGGTGGTCGACCGCGTGATCGAGCACCTGGAAGGTCTCGGGCGGCAGCCGGCGGTCAGGACGGGGACGCCCGAGGAGCTGCGGGCGGCCCTCGGAGGCCCGCCGCCCGAGGACGGCGGCGACGCGCGCGAGGCGCTGGGTCTCCTCGCCGAGGTGGCTCTCTCCCACATGCAGCACGGCGACCACCCGCGGTACTTCGCCCGCGTGCCGAGCCCGGCCTCCTTCGCGGCGGTACTCGCGGATTGGCTGGGCACGGGCTTCAACGCGATCGCCGCCTCGTGGAGCGGCGGCTCCGGGACGGCGACCGTCGAGCTCGTGGCGCTGGAGTGGCTGCGCCAACTGGTCGGCATGCCGCCGGGCACGGAGGGCGTCATGACGAGCGGCGGGTCGCTGGCCAACCTGACGGCGCTCGCCGCGGCGCGCGCCGGCGCCGGCCCCGGGGTCTGCTACCTCTCCGACCAGACCCACGCCTCGGTGGCGCGAGGCCTGCGCGCCCTCGGCTTCGCGCCCTCCGACGTCCGCGTCCTCCCCTCGGACGGAGACTGTCGCCTGCCGGTGGAGGAGCTGGCCGCGGCCGCGGGCGCGGACCGGGCGGCCGGCCGGCGCCCCGGCTTCGTGGTCGCGACGGCCGGCACCACCAACACCGGCGCCGTCGACCCTCTGCCGGCGCTCGCCGAGGTCTGCCGCGCAGAGGGACTCTGGCTGCACGTGGACGGCGCGTACGGCGCGGCGGCCGCCCTCTGCGAGCGCGGCCGCCGCGCCCTCGCCGGCCTCGAGCTCGCCGACTCCCTCGTGCTCGACCCCCACAAGTGGCTCTTCCAGCCGTACGACCTGGGCTGTGTGTTCGTCGCCCGCCCCGGGGTCCTCGAGCGCGCCTTCACCATGACGCCGGAGTACCTCGCGGACGTCACCGGGGCGGGCGGCGAGGTCGACCTGCGCGACCGCGGTCTCGAGCTCTCGCGCCGCGCCCGCGGGCTGAAGCTCTGGCTCACCTTCCGCGTGTACGGCGCGGCCCGGCTGCGCGCCGCCGTCGAGCACGGCATCGACCTTGCCGAGCACGCGGGACGGCTACTGGCGGCCGACCCGCGCTGGGAGGTCGTGACGCCGCCGTCGCTGGGCATCGTCACGTTCGCCCTGCGAGGCGCGGCGGCGCGGCGGCATCAGGCCCTCGCCGCCGAGCTCGCGCGCGGCGGCTACGCGGCCGTGACGAGCACCAGGGTGAAGGACCGCGCCGCGCTGCGCCTCTGCACGATCAACCCGCGCACCACCCGGGACGACATCGCGGGCACGCTCACGCGGCTGGGCGTGCGCGTCGGGGGCGACTGACGACGATCCGCCTCTCCGGCCCGCGTCGGGACTTCGGCGGCGAGCCGGGCTCGCCCGGCTCAGCGCGCGTGCGGCGCCCGGCCCAGCGTCGTCAGGTACAGCACGGGCTCCTCGGGCGCCCCGGCGCCGACCAGCGCGTCGGCCTCGTCGTCGTAGATCGCCGCGATGTGGCAGCTCTCGAGGCCGAGGGCGGCCGCCGCGAGGGCGAGGTTCTCGGCCGCGTGGCCGACGTCCATGTAGACGTAGCGGTGGCCGCGCTGCCCGTACTTCCACATCGTGCGCGCCATCACCGCGGTCCAGACGACGAGGCAGTCGCAGAGCCCCGCGATCGGCTGGTCGAGCGCGGCCGCCGCGGAGCCCCGACGCAACTCCCCCTCAGGGGCGGTGCGCAGCCGCTCCAGGGCGTGCTCGGGGACGCTGTAGTGGTAGACGCCGGGGTCGAGGCCGTCGACACGGTGCACGACGATGTAGGTCTCGACGGGGTAGAGGCCGCCCGCCGACGGCGCCGTGCGCAGGGGGTAGCCCTCCACGGACCCGCGAAGGCCGGCCGCCGCCCAGACGGCGGCGCCGAGCTCCGCCGTCGTGAGGGGCGCGCCGCCGTAGGTGCGGCCGCTGTGGCGCGCGCGCAGCGCGCGCCACA
>Ga0209164_1004665_pt1 | contig 12120 bp, 9 predicted proteins | sample MTBNYHSulfiMetaG_FD_187458 | JGI IMG/M metagenome (GOLD analysis project Ga0209164, IMG submission 187458) | Enrichment culture microbial communities from rom New York Harbor, USA that are MTBE-degrading - MTBE-NYH (New York Harbor Sulfidogenic)... | ecosystem: Environmental > Aquatic > Marine >...
ATCTCTTTCTCTACCTGCCCCTGGTGGTGATGGTGGTCTATTCTTTCAATGCCTCGCGCTTTTCCATGCGCTGGAAAGGCTTCACCCTGCACTGGTACGACCAGCTGCTGCACAACGCCACCCTGCTGCAGGCCGCGGCCCACTCCCTCTACATCGCCTCCCTGGCCGCCACCGCGGCCAGCCTGATCGGCACGGTCACGGCCCTGGCCATCTACCGCTGGCGCTTTACCGGACGCAAGACCATCCACGCCGCGCTCTTCGTCATGATGATGTCGCCGGACATCGTCATCGGCATCTCCCTGCTGGTGCTCTTCATGGCCCTGGCCCTGCCCCTGGGTTTCTGGACCCTGCTCATGGCCCACGTGACCCTCTGCGTGCCCTTCGTGGCCATCACCGTGCACGGCCGGCTGCACGGCTTCGACCCGCACCTGATCGAAGCGGCCCGCGACCTGGGCGCCGGCGAGGCCGAGGTGTGGCGCCACATCGTCATCCCCATGACCATGCCCGCCGTGCTGGCCGGCTGGTTCATGAGCTTCACCCTCTCCCTGGACGACGTGATCATCGCCTTTTTCACGACCGGACCAACCTTCGAAGTCCTGCCCCTGCGCATCTACTCCATGGTGCGCCTGGGGCTCAAACCCGAAGTCAACGCGCTATGCGCCGTCATGATTCTCATCACCGCCGTCGCCGTGGTGGCGACCCAAGGCTTGTTAAAGGAGCGAAAATGAAACGATGGATCCTGCTGTTGTCGGCTATTTTGATGGTGGGAACGGCCTGCGTTGCCGGGGCCGCCGAAAAAGATCTCTACATCTACTGCTGGTCCGAGTACATTCCCGAAGCGGTCATCGAGCGTTTCACCGAAAAGACGGGTATCCAGGTGCATCTCTCCACCTATGACAGCAACGAGGCCATGTACGCCAAGGTGAAGATGACCGGCAAGGGCTACGACCTGATCGTGCCCTCCACCGACTTCGTGGCCCGCATGCGCCGCGAGGGGTTGCTGCTGCCCCTGGACAAGAGCCGCCTGGCCGGCCTGGGCAATCTCGCGCCCCGACTGCTCGACCGGCCTTTCGACCCGGGCAACACCTACAGCGTGCCCTACATGTGGGGCTCCACGGGCATCGCCGTCAACACGGCCGATCCGGCCGCGGCCGGCGTGACCGCCTTCGCCGACCTGTGGAAACCCGAACTCAAGGGCAAACTGCTGCTGCCCAACGACATGCGCGGCGTGCTGGGCATGGGGCTCAAGCGCCTGGGCTACTCGCTCAACGACACCGACCCGGCCCACATCCGGCAGGCCTGCGATCTGCTCAAGCCGCTCATGGCCGGCGTGCGCGTCTTCGACTCCGACTCGCCCAAGCAGGCCCTGCTCAACAACGAAGTGCAGGCCGCCGTGCTGTGGAACGGCGAAGCCTACATCGCCGCCGGTGAAAACCCGGCCCTGCGCTACATTTATCCGGCCGAAGGCTTCGCCCTGTGGCTCGACAGCTTCTGTATTCCCAAGGGCGCGGCCAACATCGAAGCGGCCCACCGCTTCATCGACTTCCTGCTCCGGCCGGACGTGGCCGCCGAGATCAGCATCGAGATGGGCTACTCCTCGCCCAACCTCAAGGCCATGGCTCTGCTGCCGGCCGACGTACGCGCCAACCCCATCGTCTACCCCGGCGAGGCCGACCTGGCCCGCGGCGAGTTCGAGGTGGACCTGGGCGAAGCGGCCCGCGCCTACGACCAGTGCTGGACCGGCCTCAAGGCCGGCAATTGAGGCCGGCCGTGAGCCCCACGACTTCAAAACCCAAGGGAAGCGTTTGACCATGGCCTCTGACAGCAGCATTTCTTCCGCAGACGCCTGGCTGCAGGCGGCGCCCGACCGCCCCGCCGCCTCGCTGCTCGACCGTCTGCGCCGCTGGCCCGATCTCGAGCCCGGCCCGGCGGCACGCCAAAACGAACGCGATGCCTGGACCCGGGCCGTGGCCGACCGCCGCGCCGCCGGCCGGCCCCGACGTATTCTCTTCGTCCACGGCCAGCTGCCCGGCGAAACCGGTTCGGGTGTCTACCTGCAGCAAATCGCCGCCGAGGCGATCCGCCGCGGCCTGGACCTCTACGTCCTGTCGGCCGGCTACCACACCCTCACCTCGGCCGACATCGCCGGCGTGCCCGACGATCGCATCTTCACCTGCCGCTTCACCCCGCCGGGCCAGACGCCCGAGCCCGGCGCCGTGCGCACCCCCATCTCGGGCATGTCGGTGGTCATGCCCTACCCGGTCAAGGCCTACCGCGACCGCACCGAAGCCGAACTCGTCGACCTGCTCGCCGTCTTCGGCGGCCGCATGGCCGAACTCATCTCCCGCCTGCGGCCCGACATCCTGCACGTGGACCATCTCTGGTTCCTCAACGGCCTGGCGCGCCTCATCGCCCCCTGGATCCCCCTGGTGGCCTCGTGCCACGGCACGGCCTACAAACTGGTCGTCGATGCGCCCCACTTCCGCGAAGTGGTCGTGCCCTGCGTGGCCAGCGCCGACCACGTCTGCGCCATCTCCCCCCAGACCGTCAGCGAGTGCGTGGAGACCTTCCAGGTCCCCGAAGCGCGCATCACCATCGAAGGCTACGGCTTCGAACCGGATCTCTTCTACTTCCAGCCCGTGGACCGCGACGACGTCCTCCGGCGCCACTTCGATTACCAACCGCCGCCCGGCAGTCGCCTCGCCGTTTCCGTGGGCAAATTCGTGGACTGGAAAGGCTTCAAGGAGTTGACCCTGGCCGTGGGCCGCCTGCGCCGCCTGGGCCACGACCTCGCCTGCCTGATCGTGGGCGAAGGCGACCCCCGGAGCCGGATCGACCTGCAAGCCTTCATCGACGGCCAGGGCCTGAGCGACCACGTGCGCCTGCCCGGCAAAGTGGCGCGCACCGACCTGCCCGACATCTACCGCAGCGCAGACCTCTACATCCTGCCCTCCCATGTGGAACCCTACGGCCTGGTGCTCATGGAAGCCCTGGCCTGCGGCACCCCCAGCGTCTTCGCCCGCACCGGCGGCCCGCCGGATTTCGTGCCGCCGACGCTCACCGGCGAAGGCCTGGCCGTGATGGTCGATCCCATTCGACTCGGCGACGACGGTCAGGCCGATCCCGGGGATCGCGACGCCTACGCCCGGCGCCTGGCCGAGGGCATGGCGGCGATTTTGAGCAAGCCGATTGAGAATTCAGATCGCCTGCGCATTGCCGCGGCCATGCAGCATTTGAGCTGGGGACGGCTGGTGGAGAATCTGATCGGGATTTACGATCGGTTAATGGATGAATCTGCTTTGGGAACGGCACCCGTTGCAGACAAGAGATGACTATTCCCGGCCAGACCGCGCTATTCATCGATAAATGTGGCATCGAGGTCCAATAAGGGTTATTTTCAACACGTTTTTAACAGGCTGTTTCAAAAAATGTTATTCAATCAAGCGGACGCAGCGGGCGGGCATAAAGCCCGCCCCTACGAGGTCTGGGTGTAATTACAAGCAGATGCTTTAAACGGACCGTGTAGGGGCGGGGTTTATCCCCGCCCAAATGGAAGTCCGAACACATTAAGCCGTCGAGATTGATTAAAATCGCTGATAGGAGCGAATCATGGCCGTGGGTTGGTCCCGGGACGGGGCCGTGCAGGATCAGATAGACGCCGGCGTCCAGGATGCGGTCAAGTTGGCCCGGAGCCGGCTGCCTGACGGTGAAAGCCTGACGCACTGCGAGCTATGCGGGGAAGCCATCCCCGAAGCCCGCCGCAAGGCGATTCCGGGCGTGCGCCTGTGCGTCGCCTGCCAGTCGGAGCTTGAAAAGCGTCAAACGCCGCTGCCGGGCATCAACCGGCGGGGCAGCAAGGACAGTCAGTTGAAGTGAACCCTGCGAAGTAAGGGGAAACAACCGTTTAATATTGATATCCAAATGATATCAATCGGCTTCCACCGGCAGCCGCCCATAGCCCTCGAGAGCCTCGGCCATGACTTTGGCGATGCTTTCCATGTGGCGGCGCACTTCGGCGCTGTCGCGCCCGGGATAATTGCGGAAGGTGATGAGGACGCCGTTCAGCGCGGCGAAATAGGCGTGGGCCAGGGCCCGTTTGTGGCGGCCGGCGCCGCAATGGTCCAGGACGCGCTCGAACAGGTCCAGGACGGAGCGGGCGGCTTCGTTGAGTTTTTCAAGCGGTTGGGCGGTCAGGCGGCCGTCGAGCATGAAGTGGGTCATCATGCGGAAGTAGTGGTCGTTTTCGGTGAGAAAAGAGATGAATTCGAGACCGAAGGCCGTAAGGCTGGTGATCTCGCCTTTGGAGATGCGCGCGTCCACCCGCGCGATGATCTGCCGGGTGCCGGCCACGAACGCCTCCACGAAAAGGCTCTGCTGGTCCGGAAAGTACCGGTATAACGACGAGACGGCGATGCCGGCTTCGTTGGCGATGTCGCGCATGCTCACCGTCTCGAACGGTTTGCGGCTGTAGACCCGTTCGGCGGCGCCCAGGATGACGATCTGGCGCTCCCGGCGCTCTTTTTTGCGCTGGTGGGCAAATGTGGTCGCTGCGGTGGCCATCGATGGTACGCGATCTGCTCTCGGTTTGGGGGCGGGTCGGCAAAGCCGTTGCCTGTTTCCTGCGGACCCTGACGGCCCACCCCTTTTGCTGTTCGGTCTATCCCTGGTCTTCCACCATGGCGGCCGCCACGTCTTGATAAGCGTGGTAGAGCCGGTGGCAGAATCGATCCCAGCGCGCACAGGCGTCCAATGCGTCCGGGCTCATTTCAAACAGACCGGGACCGGAAAGAATCCCGGTGATCTCCTGTTGCAGTTCCTTTACCAGATTCCCGGGCGCTCCGGCAAGGATGTTGGCGACGAAACGGTCCGGGGCATACCAGGCCGAAGCGTTCAGCAGGTCCCGATGGATCTGGGCCAGCAGCACGTTGCGCGGCCCTTCCCAGAGCTCGTTGACCGCGGCGTCCCTATAGAGGCGGGGCAAGGCGGAAAAATCCTCCATCACCCCATGGCCGCCGAAAAGGCTCATGGCCAGGCGCAGGACGTCGGGAGCATCGAAGCTGGTGGCCATCTTCTGCAGCATGATCAGCTCGCGGATGTTGAAACGCCGCTGCTTCACATCGTCGGATACCTGCGCATCGGAGGTGCCGGCGAGACCGCCGGGCAGCGCCAGGATGTCGCCGTAGAGCCGGAAAGCGCCGGCCAGGGTGCGTTTGGCCGTCTTTTCGATGGTGGCCAGCTGGACGGCCACCATGGGCATTTTGCCGATGGGAAAGCCGAACGCCTCCCGGAAGTCGCAGTACCGGGCCGCCTCGCGCCAGGCGCGCATCATGCTGGCGGCGCCGGAAAGGCCGACGGTGAGGCGCGAGTAGGTGAGCACGATGCCGATCATGTTGGCCAGGCCGCGTTCCAACGGTCCCACCGGGTAGGCCAGGGCGCCGTCGAGGGTCAGTTCCGCGGTGGTCAGCTCGCTGGTGCCCATCTTCCACTTGATGCGGTCGATGGTGAAACCGTTGCGCCGCTCGCGCCGCTTGTCGCCCGGCAGCCAGGAGGGCATCACGAAAAGGCCCACCTTTTCCGAGCCCGTGGGCTTGGCCGTCACCATGGCATAGTCGGCGTGGGTGGCCGAGCAGAAGAACTTGGTGCCGTAGAGCCGCCACTGTCCGTTCTCCTGCCGCGCTTCTATCAGGTTGGCCCCGACGTCCGAGCCGCCCTGGATTTCCGACAGGTATTGGGCGCCGATGCCGAAGCGGCCGCCCCGGCCCTCCTTGCAGTCGGTCAGGATGGCCTGGATCTCGGGTGTATCGGCGAAGCGCTCGAGCACCGCCACCAGGCCTTCGGTACAGGTCAGGGGGCAGGAGATGCAGGCCTCGCCGTTCTCATAAATCAGGTACATCTTGATAAAGCGCACCCAGGGATGGGTCTTGTCCGAAAAGAGGGCCTCGCCGAACACCTCCTGCTCCATCACTTCGGTTTCAAGGGGCCGCACGATGCGGTCGATGCGACGGCCGTGGCCGTCGTAGTGCATCATCCAGGGCCGCTTCTCGGGCCAGGCGATGGATTCGGCCATGTTGCGCCAGCGGAAAGAAACCTTGCCGGAAATTTCGCGGGCGGCGGCATCGACCTCGGCGGCATGCTCGCCGGTGAACACGCGCACCGCCTTTTGCGCGAAGGGATCTTCGGCGTAGTAATCGCAATTTTCCCGCCATGCGAGAAAATCGTCGAAGCCGTATGGGTTTTCAGCATTGGGGTAGCTCATGTCGTCTCCTTTATTTGCGGATTACCGTCCGGGTCCGGGCGCCTATTCGGCCAGCTGGTCCCGAAGCCGGTTTTTCAGAATTTTGCCGGTGGCGTTTTTGGGCAGCGCCTCGACCAGAAGCACCTCCTTGACGCATTTGAAACCCGCCAACTGCTTCCGGCACAGGTTGATCACATCCTGCGCGTCGATTTCAGCATTGGCTTTTGGAACGATAAACGCAACGGGAATTTCGCCCCATTTCTGGTCGGGCCTTCCGGCCACCGCCACCTCAGCCACACCGGGATGGGTTTTGAGGACGCTTTCGATCTCGGCCGGATAGATGTTCTCCCCGCCGCTGATAATCATGTCCTTAAGGCGATCCACCACGGTGACACAGCCGTCGGCATCCATGGTGCCCAGGTCGCCGGAGCGGTAACACCCATCGGCCAGCACTTTTTCCGTGGCCTGGGGATTGTTCCAATAGCCGGTGAAGACTTGCGGCCCGAAAAGGCACAATTCGCCCACCTCGCCCGGCGGCAGCTCCTGGTCGGTGCCGGGTGCAAACACCTTGACCGCGCCGTGAAACACCGGCCGCCCGGCGGTGGACACCTTGTCCATCCCGATGTCGTGCGTCCAGAACGTGATGGCGCCGGAGTACTCGGTGGCGCCGTACACCTGGCAGATTTTCATTCCCCACTGGTCGTAGAGCCGGATGAGGCTCGCCGGCACCGGCGATGCGCCGCAGACGAAATGGCGGAAATGGGGCAAGGGGGGACGCTTGTCTTCGGGCACCATGGCCATGGCTTGCAGCATCAGGGGCACGGTCATGAGAAAGTTGATGCGCTCTTCGGCCATCAGCTGATAGACCCGGACCGGATCGAAATCGGGCAGGAAATAGGTCGTGACCCCTGCGTGCACGTTGGCGAAAAAGGGCGCCAATCCGCCGATATGAAACAGCGGCGCGGTCAGGAGGTAGCGGTCCTTGTGCGCCCAGCGCAAAGTATGGGTGAGGCCGAGGGAGGCCCAGTGGGTGTTGTTGTGGCTCAGCACGGCTCCCTTGGGCTTGCCGGTGGTCCCCGAGGTGTACATGATGACGCAGGGGTCGTCCCCGCCGCCCTGGATGGCAGGCTCGTCCGCCGACCCTTGGGCCAGCACCGCCTCGAATTCCGGGTCCGCCCCCTTTCCGCCCTTGCGCAGGAAAGTGTGCGTGGGAATCTGGCCGCGAATCTGTTCGACCACGGGTTCGAAGGCGGCATCATAAAGCAGCAGCGCGGCCGTACAGTCGTTTAGAATGTAGATCAGCTCGGGACCGCTCAGCCGCCAGTTCAGGAACACGGTCACCACGCCGATTTTGGCCGCGCCGTAGAGTGCACAAACCGCATGTTCGTCGTTCTTGGCCAGGACGGCGATGCGATCGCCGCGCCGGATGCCCTGTGCCGCCAGAAAGGCGGCGAAGCGATTGACCCGTGCGTTGGCTTCCTTAAAGGTGAAGCGGTAGTGCGCCCCCAGGCAGCCTTCCAAGTCCGGAGTGAGAAACGCTCGGTTTGCCAGAATTTGACCGGTGTTGATGCTCATGCGAACCCCCCTCTTTTCAGATGATTGTGAGTCACTATAAAGAACAGCGTTCTCATATGAGCACCATCGTTCTGCGCTGTCAATAGTTGATTTCCAATTCGACCGGTTCGACTCGCCCAAGCGTCCTTGGGGGGCCATCCTGATAAAAAAATGCTGCCCGTGGTGGGCAGCATTTCCAATATCTTCTCGCAGAGCGATTTTTTTCCGGGATTATCCCTTGGGAAGCAGCGTCTTGCTTTCGCTGCCGTTTTTGAAAGCGAGTTTAAAACCGTTCCCATTGTCGTCCCAGATTTGCCTCAGCGTCCACAGCTCGGGCTGACCGCTGCCGTTATTGACCTTCAGGTTCACCTGGTATCTGTCCATGACGATCTTGTCGACGCTGACGGTATAGGCACGATCGCCCAGCTTGATGGATTTGGCGTCGCCCGCCAGATCGATTTCAATGGTCGCGTTGTCTTGGGCGTTCTCCCATTGGCCGCTGACTTCCTTTAAGATGTCGCTTGAGCCGGAACATCCGCTCAAGAACAGGCCAACGGCAAAAACAGCGATCAAAAACAGGCAAGATAGGTAGTTTCTTCTCATGGCTGGTTTACTCCTTTTGTTTTTATCGATTTTTGTGGACTGCGCTGACGCCGGAATTGCGAGCGGTCAACGGGCACACTTTTTAACGGGATAGCGGCTCCCGTGGGGTACGGGAAAAACGATGGTGCGCGTCTTCGCGGATTTTCGGCGGCACCGGGAACGAACGTAGTGCGCCTCGTTTCAGAAGATTTTCAACACAGAAGGGATTGCAGGCAAAGGTAGAGTTTGGGTGCCCGGTATGAGAGCTCAGGTGGTTGTTGTCCATGCCGCTCGAATTGAAAGCGCACCAGGCCGGACGACCGGCGGGATCGTGCCAGGGCATGAAAAAAATCATTGTCCTCCGTGAATTCGAAAAATTCGGGTCCCATGTACAGTTTGTCGGCCAGTGTGCAGTGGCGTATGGGCTGTGGCCTTCGGAGCTCTTGGGGGATGTGATCCGTGTGGCTGCCGTAGAGGCGGGCAGAGGCAGACGGTTGGCCTGAAATCAGATGACGGGGATGGATATGGCCCGCCCACATGGCGGTGGACCAGATGATAGAGAGGGCCAAAAAGCATTTGAGTCCATGGCCCAGCCATTTGAATGGGTTTGTTATTCTCATTTTTATATTTTATTGTAATATATTTATTGAATTGAATTCAAAGTATATCAACAGTTCAATTCAGTCAATAAAAAAATCACCGTGCGTGCCTGCCGGCACGAATGATTCACGGTTCAAGAATTGACGGCTCACCGGATTGCGGCTAAATTGAAACCTGCATGTTTGCATGGAGGCAGCGGGGCGGTCGGACTTCGTCAAGGCCCTGACCGGCTTTTTTTGTCCGGGTATGCGGGTGCCTGCCCGGATAACGTCGATCAATAAATGGAAGGAGCGATCTGCAAATGAATCTGGTGGATTTGTACCGTGACGCCATGGCCATCAACGGCATCTCGGATCAGTCGCAACGGCAGTCCAGGGCAGAGGCATTTTTCGAAACGATCCGGAAAGTGAAAATCCCGGAAAAATTCAATTGGGCGGCAGAGATCTTCGAAGCGGTGCACGTGCGCGAACGCGGCGATCAGGCGGCGTTAATCTGGACCGATCTGGAAACGGGCGCCGAAGCACGCTTCACCTATGCCCAATTGGCCGCCAGAGGCAATCAACTGCTCAATTATCTGCGCAGGCACGGCGTGGATCATCACGGCAACATCTTCATGATGGCCTCCATCGTGCCGGAGACCTGGTTCGCCAGTTTTGCGGCCGTCAAGGGCGGATTGGTCACCGTGCCCACGGCCACCAATATGACCGTGCGGGAGCTCGAATACCGATTCAAGACCTATACGCCCGATGTGATCCTGGCGGATGTGGCCGTGACGGCCGTGTTGGACGAGGCCCTGGCTGCAGCCGGGGCGACCCCCAAGGCCAAGCTGGTTCTCGGCGACAAGCCGGGATGGACCACGTTTGCGGCCATCACGGCGGAGGACGAGCAAGCCACCGCCGCGGATACGCACAGCGACGACATGCTCTTCTGCTTTTTCACTTCCGGCACCACGGGCCAGCCCAAACGGGTGGCCCACACGGCCGTCTCCTATCCCCTGGGGCATCTGTCCACCGCACTGCTGATCGGCTTTCAACCCGGCGACGTCCATCACAACCTCAGTGCACCCGGCTGGGCCAAGTGGGCCTGGAGCAGTTTCTTCGGTCCACTGAACGTGGGTGCCACGGCCACCGGCTTCGCCTTCAAGCAACTGGACGGCAAGGCTTACATCGATGCGGTCACCCGCCTGGGGGTGAACACCTTTTGCGCGCCGCCCACGGCCTGGCGCATGTTCGTGCGTCTCGATCTGAGCGGCTTCGATTTCAGCCGTCTGAAATCATCGGTGAGCGCCGGTGAACCCCTCAATGCCGAAATCATCGAGATGTGGAAACGTCACACCGGCACGGAGATCCGCGACTTTTACGGCCAGACCGAATCGACGGCCATGATCGGCAATCCGCCCTGGATGGAGGGCCGCATGCGCTATGGTTCGTTCGGCCGGCCGTCGGGGATGTACGATGTGGTCCTGCTCGACGACGAAGGCCGGGAGATCGAACGTCCGGAACAGACCGGGCACATCGCCGTGCGGCTGGACCGCTGGCGTGCGGTGGGGTTGTTCGGTGAATACATGGGCGACCCGAACAAGATGGCGGCCGTGTTCAGGGATAATTACTACTACACCGGCGACAGGGCCTATTTCGACGGCGACGGCTACTGGTGGTTCGTGGGCCGCGCGGACGACGTGATCAAATCGTCGGATTACCGGGTCGGTCCCTTCGAGGTGGAAAGCGCCCTGGTGGAACACCCGGCGGTGCTGGAAGCGGCCGTGGTGGGCAGTCCGGATCCCAACCGCTACCAGTTGGTCAAGGCCTTTGTCATTCTGAACCAAGGCTATGAACCCTCGCGGGAATTGGCCCTGGATCTGTTCCGCCACAGCATGAACATCCTGGCCAAGTTCAAGATGCCCCGCATCATCGAATTCGTGGAGGCGCTGCCCAAGACGATTTCAGGCAAAATCCGGCGCATCGAGCTGCGCGAAGATGAGATCATCCGCAAAAACAAAAGGGCCACGCCCAAGCAGACCGAATTCTTCTATAAGGATTTTCCGGAATTGAGCACCAAGCGCGGCTGATGACGCAAGGCGGTCGGGCCGGAGAAAAATCTCCGGCCTATTTCACTTTCATTTCAACAGGGGGCGCTTCCTGGGCTTTGACCAGGTGGGCGAGTTGTTCTTCGGTCAACGGCGATCCGAAACCCACATACTGCCGCACCGGTTTTTCGGGACGCTGGATGGGGACCCAATTGCCCTCCACCAGGTCCTGGTAGACGAAGTCGTAGTCCACGCTGTCCACCACCGGGACGACCCCCTTGAGATTCATCAGCTTCTTGTCTTCAAACCAGGTCATGCGGAGGCTGCCCTTGGCCGCCTGTTTCATGATGTCGGTGGCATGACACGCCTCGCACTTCTTTCCTTCCGTGGTGACGGCGTGGCTCATATGGGGGGCGAACATCAGGAAGGTCTTGTCCCCCTTGGCCACGAAGGTCTGCATGCTGGCCGAAGTCACCTTGCCCTTGTAGTTCATGAGAAAGAGCCAGCCCGAGGCCGGGATGGCCTTGCGTTTTCCGGTCTTCACCATGTAGTCGAAGTGGCAGTTGGTGCAGCTGACCACGTGGCGGATGTGACACGCCTTGCAGTCGAGTTTATCATGGTGAACGGTGTGGGCTTCGGTGGGGGTCACGTCCTCGTGGCAATTCTCGCACTGCGTGTCCATGGCGCCGTCCTGCTTCAGAGAGACGAATTCGGTCCCATCGCCGTGCATCTCCATGGCGGAGTGACAATCCGAGCAGACCATGCCGGCAGCCACGTGGACATCGGGCTGCTTCTCCTTGTGATTGATCCCGATCATGGCCTTTTCACGGCCGTGGCACTCGAGGCAGAGATTCTGGCTCCGGGCTGCGGCAGTGGAGTATTCGTACAACTTGCATTCCTTGTGAGTTTTTTCGGCCTTATGGCAACGATCGCAGCCGCCGGCATGGCAGTTCTTGCAGGTCAGGTCGTTGTAAGGCACGCCGGTGACCAGTTCCAATCCGCCCCGCTCCTTGCTGTACCAGTATTCCATTCCCTTGGCTGTGTAGTGGAGGCTGGAGAGGTAGAAACAATCCTTCTCCTTGACATCCTTCGCGGCTTCCTGCGCGGCGCCGGAAATGAGAAA
>Ga0209164_1004668_pt1 | contig 12110 bp, 12 predicted proteins | sample MTBNYHSulfiMetaG_FD_187458 | JGI IMG/M metagenome (GOLD analysis project Ga0209164, IMG submission 187458) | Enrichment culture microbial communities from rom New York Harbor, USA that are MTBE-degrading - MTBE-NYH (New York Harbor Sulfidogenic)... | ecosystem: Environmental > Aquatic > Marine >...
GAACTTTTCATCACCTTGCACCCTCTTTTCTCCGGCACCCTGGACCGAGAGCGCATGTACGGCTCGGCTCATGCAGAGAGGGACTTCACTCCAATCGGGATATAGCATACCCGAAGAGAGGGGGTGGAGTCAAGGGGAAAAGGGGAGGAAGAAGTAGATAGTAGCAAGTAGATAGTAGGCACAATCAATGGACAATTGACAATGGACAATGAAGAGGGGAGACAGGGGATAGGGGACCAGGGACCAGGGGACAGGGGATAGGGGAGAGGAGGAAGAGAGGGGTCAGGGACTTGGGACGAGGGGCTAGGGACCAGGGGATAGGGGAGAGGAGAGAGGAGACAGAAGCCAGAAGACAGAAGCCGGAAGCCAGAAGAAAGAAGCTGGAAGCCAGAAGAAAGGACCCCGGGGCTGATAGTCAGCTCCGGGGTCCCTGGTTGTTTGACCACCCTTCGTAGCGACAGGGCTGATACTTTTCCCCTTATGCTCTGCGTCTGCGGAGCATGAGCAAGCCGCCCAAGGTCAGGAAGCCCAGTGTGGCTGGCTCGGGAATCGGCGCGAAGTAGTTGATCCAGACAGTCTTGGTCAGCTGCTGCGAGTTCTCAAAATACAGCACAGCGCCATAGTGAATCTCCTGGTAAGCCGGCGCGTCGGTCAGGTTGAACATGAAGAGGGACTCCTGACCATTTCCCACAGGATTCGACGTGAAATCGAATGTCACGATATCCCCATCGAGCGAACGTGAAGCAGGCGAGGGTCCTATCGTTCCCTCACCATCGGTACGATAATCCACGTCGCATGCCCATCCTGCGTAACCCTTGAGCTCAAGACGTACCAGGGCCCAGCCGCTACCATCGTCAGAGAGAGAGGTCAAGCGAGGCGCGAAGACAATCGTGTTGAGGGTATCCGAGACGTAGACCCTGCCCTGGAATGCGACTGTAAACGCCGGGTCGCCACCAGGATACTGAATGAACAAGGTGGTCAGGGGGTCCTCCTGTACGACGCCGGCCAGTTCGGGCCTGAGGGCACTGGTGGTGCCTGAGAGGGCAACGGTGTCGTCAGGGACAAGCACAACTGCGTGCGCGACACCTGCGAAGAGAGTGAGAACAAAGAGAGACAGGAAAACTCTGGACATGATACTCATGACCCGCTCCTTTCCAAAAAAAACCGGACAACAGATTTCCACACTTCATCACCCTCGGTCCAGTTTTGCAAAATAAGTATAGTGGGTTGGAGCATTCAAGTCAAGGAAAAAGCGTCTAGGAGAAGGAGTGACGATGTCCCGATTGTGCGTGGCTGAAAAAAGGTGGTGCAGCTGCTTTGGGTAGCAGATAGCAAGTAGCTAGCAGCTAGATGAGAAGGAAGCGGGAAGTGGAAGAAAGGGCCCCGGAGCTTACGATTAGCTCCGGGGTCCCTGGTTGTTTGACCACCCTTCGTAGCGACAGGGCTACATTCCCCCTTATGCTCTGCGTCTTCGGAGTAACGCCAGACCACCCAAGGTCAGGAAGCCCACTGTGGCTGGTTCGGGCAGCGGCACGTAATAGTCGAGCACAACAGTGTGAGTAAGCTTCTGAGCGTTCTCGAAATACAGTTCGATAGCACCCTTCTGTGCGGCGAAGCCCGGCGCATCGGTCAGATTGAAGACGAACTTCGATTCCTGGCCGACCATAACCGGAGTCGAGAAATCGAATTTCACAAGATCTCCCGGCATCGCGGAGCGTGAGGCGCCCGAAGAGCCTACATCGCCGTCACCATCTATGCGATAGTCGACGTCACACGACCAGCCACCGTAGCCTGCAATCGTCATGCTGACGAGACCCCAGCCGGTTGTATCGCCGGTGAATTCCCTCAGGCGAGGCGCGAAGACGACTGTGTTGAGAGTGTCCGATATGTAGACCCTGCCCTGGAGATTGCCCTCGAACGCCAGGCCACCCCCCACATAGCTGTAGCTGAAGTGGGTGATCGGATCTACCTGCACAACGCCGGCCAGCTCAGGTCTGAGGGCTGAAGTAGTGCCAGGGGTAGCGACAGCGCCCCCCGGGGCGAGTGCAACTGCGTGCGCAGCACCTGCGCAGAGCATGAGAGCCACGAGACAGACAGAAACATGCTGAAGATGCGGTGTGTGTTTCATAACCCACCCTTTCCCAAAAAACCGGACAACTAGTTTCCACCGTTCATCACCCCCGTCCAGTTTTGCGGGATTAGTATAGTGGCTGGCGAGGCCCGAGTCAAGGAAAAAGCCTATGCGCGGGATAGAAGATGAAAGTCTCCTGATTACATGTGCGAAAAACAGCTGTCAGGGCGGTTTTTGGGGAGCTGGGCAGATACGGGACACGCTATGGCGTGTCCCGTACGGTGGGGTTGCGCCGCTAGTTTTTGAGATACCGCTTCAGGCTGAAAGCCTCCGTGCGGAGGAGGGCTTGGGCGAGGCAGGAGGCGGTGAAGTCGGCGCCTTGGGGGGTGGTGAGGCCGTGCTCTTTGCCGGTAAAGAAAGTGGCAGAGACCTTTTCTTTTCCCATGTCGGACCAGTGGCGGGCGATGATGGCGTTGAGGTCGAGGACGGGGACATTCAGCTGGCTGCCAATCTCGATAGTCCATTCGGCATACTGATGAGCGGCGTTGACGAGGGAGCCATCGTCGTTCCATTCGTCGCGCGGCAGGGGTGTGATGAGGATGACATTCAGACCTTTAGCTCTTGCATCGGTGACATACCGGCTGAGATACCAGCCGAAGGTGTGGACCGTCACGGTTTCTTTGGTTCGCTCGTCGACATACTGCGTTGTTTCGTCGCCTGTGCCGGGGAGGACGCCTCTATCGGGATTGCGCAGGCCGCCGATGGGGCCTCCATCATGGTAACCGAACTGTATCGAGACATAGTCGCCGGGCTTTGTCAGGTCGAGGACTTCCTTCCACTTGCCGGCGGCGATGTAGCTGCGTGAGGTGAGTCCATGGACGGCGCGGTTGCGGACGTTGATCCTCGAGTCGTCGAAGTGTTCGGAGATGACCTCGCCCCAGCCCTGCCACTGGTCGGTGTCGGTTCGGACGGTTGCGTCGCCGACGATCCAGCAGCTGGGGAGCTTGGCGCGAGCGGCCTCCCATTTTGCGATAGCTCTGGCGTCATCGGCTGGTCGTGACATGCCGGGCCATGCGCGCGGGGCGGTGAAGCGTTTGCGGAGGTCGTCGTAGAGCTTGATGGCTGGGAGGGCGGCGCCGGAGTCGTCGAAGAGCGGGCTGGCGCGGCGGCGGGCGACGGTGGGTTCCCAGACGATGGTGCCGAGGCCCATGCCGCTGGGGAGGCTGTAGATGGCTTCGTTGAGCTGGCGCTTTGGGTCGGAGTATTCGGAGAGGATGACGGGCTTGCCGTGGGTCTTTGTGAAGTAGAAGAGGTTTGCCGTGAGGGCCTCGGGGTCGGGGGCGTAGCATGATATGGCAAGGACGTCGTAGGGGACATCATATTTGGCGAGCTGCTCAGCGAACCACTTGGTAAGTGACAGTCGCTGGCCGCGCTCTATCTGGATGGCGACGAGGATGTCGGGGTTGATGTCTTTGACGGCCTTGTAAGCCTCCTTCAGAAGTCGGGCGAAATAGGGCCAGTCTTTTTCGGCGCGGCCATCCTCCCAGAGCATGCCGTGAGTGACTTCGTTGCCGATGGCTACGATGGAGGGGAGTGTGCCTTGTGCGGCGAGGTCGCGAAGAGTGGAGCGGGTGTAGTCGCCGAGGGTGGTGACAAGCTCGTCGCCGTGGAGGTCTTTCCATGCGGCTGGTTTAGACTGCTTGCCGGGGTCGGCCCAGGTATCGCTGTAGTGGAAGGCGAGCATGAGGCCGAGGCCGGCTTCTTTGATGCGGAGAGCGAGGGCCTTTGTATGCTCGATGTCACAGTAACCTTGCGCGCTATAGCCGCTCTCGGCGCGGGGGTCGTTGAAGAGGCGGAGGCGGATATAGTCGAAGCCGTGGTCGCGGAGTATCTCAAATACGTCTTTTGTGACGCCGCCATCGCTCCAAACGCGGCCGCCGATAGGGCTGTTGGGGTCTTCATTCTCGGGGACCCAGGATACATCTGCGCCGAGAATGTATGAGCCAGAGCCGCGCAGGAGTAGAGGGTCGTGGATTGTGGACGTGCTACAGGATGCAACTGCGAGAAGCAACGCAATCAACAGAACCGCGCCAGAGGCACGGCTAACGGGCGATGTATTCCTGTTCGGCGAAGATAACATGGGCGGCATTTTACATACTGGACCGGCCAAAGACAATGAGGAGAAGCAGGCACTAAGACCATGTGGCTGGTGTCAGGGCCTGATATTTGGAGGAGCGAGCGTGGAATTGCCGATAGAAGATGCGAGGAAGCTGGAATGGTAAAGAAATGGAGACGATTATACTGGGTGTATATCCTTGGCAGCAGGAGAGGTACTCTATATACCGGCATGACGGGAAATCTGAAGAACAGGATTCACCAGCACAAGCAAGAGACGAATCGAAGCTTCACATAAGAGCACAAGGTGAACAGGCTGCTCTATATGGAGGAATTTGGTGAAGTACAGGCGTGTATTGCCCGGGAGAAGCAGATCAAGCGATGGCGCAGGGAAAAGAAGATCTGGTTGATAGATTCAGTTAACCCGATGTGGGAAGACTTGAGTGCCGGATGGTATCCGGACTTTGAGGCAGAATAAGGTGTCCCGATAAGAATCGGGACGGCTGGACTATCAGGTCCCTCGACTTCGCTCGGGATGACAGGGCGCAAAAAGGCTTGAGTGTGTGCGAGAGATAGCCTACAATGACAGGTGTAGTGCGTGTTGAGATAGAATCGGAGTTAGATAATGGCTAAAGGTAATAGTAGCGGCAAGGCGAGTGTGTGCAGTTTCTGCGGGCGCGGGAAGAGCCAGGTGGATGCGTTCGTGGAGGGGCCGGCGGGTGTGGCGATATGCCCGGACTGCATAGACCTTTGCCATAATATAGTGTTGCAGGAGAAGCGGCGTAAGAGCTCGACACGGGGGATGTTCGAGAAGGTGCCGACGCCGAAAGACATAAAGACGTTCCTTGACGAGTACGTCATCGGGCAGGAGTCGGCGAAGAAGCGGCTGGCGGTGGCGGTGCACAATCACTACAAGCGGCTTATACACAGTGACAGCGAAGATACGGATGTCGAGATAGACAAGTCGAACGTGCTGCTGATAGGGCCGACGGGGTCGGGCAAGACGCTGCTGGCGCGGACGCTGGCGAGGGAGCTGAATGTGCCGTTCGCGATATGCGACGCGACGACGGTGACGGAAGCTGGGTATGTTGGCGAGGATGTTGAGAACTTTCTGCTGAGGCTGCTGCAGGCGGCAGATTACGATATCGACGCAGCACAGCGCGGGATAGTATATATCGACGAGATAGACAAGATCGGCAAGACGACGCAGAATGTTTCCATAACGCGTGACGTCTCGGGCGAGGGCGTGCAGCAGGCGCTGCTGAAGATGCTGGAGGGAACTATAGCGAACATTCCGCCGCAGGGCGGCAGGAAACATCCGGAGCAGTCGTATATACAGATGGACACGTCGCATATTCTGTTCATATGCGGCGGGACATTCGTGGGGCTGGACAATATCATCAAGAAGCGGCTGGGTCGGAAGATGATAGGTTTCCACAGCGAGGCGCCGAAGGTGGACGAGAAGGCCGGCTACAGCGAGGTGATGCGGCAGGTGATACCGGAGGATGTGATACAGTACGGGATGATACCGGAGATGACGGGCAGGCTGCCGGTTATAACGACGCTGGATGCGCTGGACGAGCAGGCGCTTGTGGATATCCTGACGAAGCCGCGGAATGCGCTGGTGAGGCAGTATCAGAAGTTCTTCGATATGGAGGGGGCGACACTTGAGTTCACGGAAGGGGCTCTGAAGAAGCTGGCAGATATGGCAATGAAACGGGATACGGGAGCCAGGGCGCTTCGGGCGATAACGGAGCAGGTGATGCTTGACCTGATGTATCAGCTGCCGGATGAGCCGAAGGGCGGCAAATACATGATCACGAAAGAGATAATAGAGGGCACGAAGAGCATCTTCGAGGCGCGGACGGAGCTGAAGAAGGAGTCGGCGTAAGGGCTAGGGGAGTTTCTCCCGCAGGGCGGCCAGGCGGATGGCGGTAGCGCGGCTCTGCGCTACAGCAGCGAGGACATACTGCACATCTCTGTAATGGACGCGTTTGTCGATGCGGAGGGCGACGATGCGTTTTTCCGGGGGGAAGAATTCCAATCTGCGGTCAAGGGCAGCGGATAGTCTTTCCACGAGTGCCGTTTTATCAGGGGCGGAGACTATCTCTGAGCCGATGGCGCAATCCGTCGTGCCGGCGGGTGAGAGCATGAGGGTAATAGTGGTGATGCTCTCAGGGGACGTGACATTGCGTGCCTGGTCGATAGCGTCGGGGATACGGACGCTGAAAGTCTCTGGGGCGACGAAACGGCTGGCGAGGATGAAGAAGATAATCAGCGTGAAGAGGATATCAACGAAGGGTGTCACATTAAGGATGACATCTGTCGGGGCGGTATGTTTTGCAGGGCGAAGAAGCATAGCAAAGCCGAATCCTTTACGGGCTTGTCTCGGCAAGGGCGTCTCTAGCCTGGCTGGGTGAGGCGCCAGCAGAGGGGGCGGCCGGGCGGTCTGGCGCAACAGCTGGTCGAGGCGCCAGAGGGAGCGAGAGATGCGGGACAAGGGTCTCAGCTTCGGCGGCGGCCTCGCCGAGAATGATTTCGATACGATTGCGGAAGATGCCATGTGCAGCCAGAGCGGGGATTGCAATCAGGAGCCCCCAGTAGGTTGTGACTAGCGCGACGGAGATACCTCCTGCGAGCTTGGGGGCACTGGCCAGACCGCCGGACTGAGAGAGGGCGTCAAGAGCGGTTATGGTACCGACCACAGTGCCAAAAAGCCCGACCATTGGGCTGACATTGCCCAGGAGATTGAGCCACTCGATCTTTCGATTCAGGTGAAGGGCGCGTTCCTGAAGGGCCTCGACGAGCATTTCCCGCGGCTGGACGGTGTTTCGAGCGCCGGCGGCATGGGTTATGACGCTGGTGACGGCGACGCTCAGAAGATCGGGGCGCCGCGAAAGGGCGTGAGGCAGTTCGGAAAGACTTCGGGTGCTCAGGAGCATGGCTATTCTGCGTGCCGAGCCTTCGGGCATGAGGACCTTGCGGCGTATTACAAAGGAGTGCTCGATGATGAGAGCGACGGCGGCAATCGACATTGGAATCAGGATGAACCAGACAATGGGCCCGCCCGCGACGACGAATCTCGTGAATAGTGATCGCGAGGGCTGGGTCTCGGGGGACTGGGCGGCGATGGCACTTGAGCACATTGCCAGTATCAGCAGGCCGGCAAACAAGATTCGTCTGAGGTTGTTGAGCATTCGTGCCATCTTTCAGTTCGCAACGCTGGTGAACCTGCCGGCGCTGCGGGTGGCGATCTTCTGCAGCACGGTGCAATCGTGCGGCTGGGTCCAGAAGCCTATGGTATTGATTCTCGCCGATGGTGCAAGCTGTTTCCGGAGGTTGTCGATATCGGCGGGCAGGCTGTCGGCATCGCCCGGGGCAAGGTCGAAGCCATCGGTAAGGAAGCATATCAGAGCCGGGGCATCGCCGGAGGAGTCACGGGCCTGCATGGCTTTCCTGAGGGCGACGACAGGATTTGTGGGACCGGCGGGCTCGATCGAGTTTATGAAAGAGATGGCAGAAGACTTCGCGCTGGCGGTGGCGCGGACGAGCGTGCCGGGGGAGCTTTCGTACAGCCGGTCATTAAAGAAGATGATGCTGAAATACTGGTCGGGCTGAAGGTCGCGTATGGATTGAGCCAGATGGGCGCGGACGGCGGAGAACAGGCCGAGCATGGAGCCGGATGCGTCGACGACGAAGCAGACTTTGCGGCTGTCGAGGGGGGTTCCGAAGAATTCGAGCTTGGGCGCAATATACCTGGAATGGCCGAGCGAATCGGATCCGGCAGCCGGGGAATCGCTTCGGGCGATGGGCTTGAGCATCTCGTTCACGGCAGTGACGTGGGCAGGGTCCGGCGAAACAGCAGGGAGGTCAGCTGCAGCGGCTATGGATGCGGGGCCCGCTACTTTAGGCTTTGGCAGGAGCGTAGAGGAGGTTATCGAGCCGCGCGGGGGTTCAATCCTTGCGGTTGGGGTGATCGATGCAGAGGCGGCGCGCAACTGCGGAGGGGCAGCGGCAACGAAAGCCAGCGGCAGCAGAATCAGGGCGTGCAGGCAGAAAGATACCACCCATGTCCATCGTACGGAAGGACGGCGAGCAACCAGAGTATTCTCGGCTGCGCGGCGCACAAGTGATGATAACCGGATGTCAATGTCACGGGCAGTCAATGCGGTAGCCCTCTTGTGCGGGGCCGATGGCCGGCTGTGGCGTCTCAGTTAACGACACTGACCTGGGAGCTATACGGGGCCAGCATGCCATAGAGCAACTCAATGTCAGGGTTTGAGAGGCGTATGCAGCCTCTTGAGAGGCTCTGGCCGAGCTCTTCGGGCTTATTGGTGCCGTGCAGAGCGAAGCCGGTCCTTCCCTGAGCGTCTCCTTCAATTCCCTTTAGGCCGATCCAGCGAGTACCGAGAGGGTAATCGGGGTCGGAGCCGTGATAGACCCTGCCGGTATCAGGGTCGGTCCAGGTCGGCTTTACCTGCTTGTCGTTAGTGACTTCCCACAGGCCGGTGGGCGTTTCGTGGCCGGGCCTGCCGAGGCCGACCTTGAAGCTGCGGACATAGGTGTTCTGGAGATAGAGGTCGAGGGTATATGTCGAGCGATTCACCACAGCGCGGAAGGGGCCATTGACGACCTTTATATTGCGACCCGCCTGGAGCATGGTGGCCTTGGCTATATTGTTTATCTTCATCAGGATCTCATAGTCGGTCTTGCAGTTCTTTGCGATGTTGATGAATTTGTCGCCTGATTTTACGTTGTATGTCGTGCAGAGGGTATCGCCCGGCAGGACGGTAGCGCTGAAGAGCCAGAGGTCGGCGAGCCGGGCCATGGAGGTCTTGACGGCGGCGCGGTCAGTATCACTCAGAGGAAGGTCGAGGGCGAGCTTCAGTGTGTCCCTGGCCTTGATGATCTCGTTGCGGGTGATGCTTGCATTGGCCTCAGCTATGAGGGCGGCAGCCTCATCGGATGTCACTGTGCTCTGAGCAGGTGCTACTGGAGGAACGGGCGTAGCAGCATCAGGTGCGGCAAGCGGCGCAGGCGCAGCAGCCGGGGCAGAGGTATCGGTTGAAGGAGACGCTGTCGCGGGCTGCTCGGGGGGAGCCTCCTGCGCGGGGGAGGATGTACCCTTTTTCCCGCACGAGTAGGCAGATACTCCGACCACAATCAGCAATATCGCAACAACGGCATATATGATGACATTTCGATTTCTGCTCTGTCCTGAACCGCCGAGTCTGTTTGAGAACTGGACCATATCATTTTACCCCATCTTGAAGTTCGAAATTCATGACTTCCGTGTCTGTGACAAGCATATGCAGGCGGCGGTCGCTCTGGCTCATAGGTACAGAGTCAATGATCTGCTCTGCAAAGGCCAGACCGCATCGCACCGTATTCAGGCCGGGGCTGTCGAAGAATCTGTCGTAGTAGGCGCCGCCGCGTCCGAGGCGATTGCCTCGGCGGTCGAAGCCCAGCCCTGGCGCCACGACCAGACCGATCTCCTCAAGAGGTATGGGTGCGCCAGTGACAGGATTCTTCAGGCCGTGCACTTCTGTTGAGAAACCTGTCTCAAGCGAGTTGATCTGGACAGGCATCATGTGTCGCTGAGTCCATGATATCTTGGGGACAACGACAGTCTTGCCGAGTTGCCAGGCGTGCATGATCGCAGCGGCGGTATCCACCTCATGAGGAAGCGCCAGATACATCATGATGACGGCTGAGTCCTGGAAGGCGGGAGTGCTTATGAGATTTGCGCAGGCCTTCTTGCTCTTGTCGTTGCGCAGTTCGGCAGAGAGTTCCCTCAGGCTGGCCTGAAGCTGAAGCCGCAGCCGCTTCTTTTCCGTGCCAATATCAGTCTTATGCATTCCGTGCACCACTGTCAGGTTGAGTTGTCAACCCGCCAGGCGGTCATCTGGTGCCTTTTCCATCAGGAGCGGTTTGACGGTTATGTTTTATCAGCGTTTCGAGCTTTTGTAAATAGTCGGCAATCATTTTTTCGCGTCCACGATTCGTCGGTTTGTAGTACTTTTTGCCGAGCTTCTTTCCCAGGTAATCCTGCGCGACGAAGCCTTCGTCGTAGCTGTGAGGATACTTGTAGCCTTTGCCGAATCCGAGCTTCTCGGCGCCCGGATAGTGGGAGTCTTTCAGGTGCGGCGGCACGGGGATGGTAGCGCCACTCCTGACATCTTCCACAGCGGTCCATATGGCGGAGGAACAGGCGTTGGACTTGGGTGCGGTGGCGACGTAGAGAGCAGCCTGAGCGAGCGGCAGCTGGGCCTCCGGGAAGCCGACGAACTCGGAGATGTGGAAGGCCGCGGCTGCCAGGACGGTGGCCATAGGGTCGGCATTGCCGACATCCTCGGCGGCGCAGACGGCTATCCGGCGCGCGATGAAGCGAGGGTCTTCGCCGCCAGCGATGAGCCGGGCAAGCCAGTAGATGGTTGCGTCGGGGTCGGAGCCGCGCATGCTCTTCTGCAGTGCGCTGGCCAGGTCGTAGTGGGTGTCGCCGGTCGGGTCGAATGCGATGGTTTTCTGCTGGACGGATTCCTTCACCAGCGCCAAGTCGAGTTTTATGGGACCCGAGGTGTGTTTTGTCTGCGAGAGCACGGCTACTTCCAGAGCCGTCAGGGCGATGCGGGCATCACCGTCAGAGATGAGTGCGAGATAATCGATCGCATCAGAGGCGACGTCAATGGCATAACGACCAAGGCCGCGCTCCTTATCCTTTACAGCGGCATACAGCAGTGTGGCGATCTCTTCCTTTGTCAGCGGCTTGAACTCGAAGACGGTACTTCGTGAGAGAAGCGGTGAGTTCACCGCGAAGAAGGGATTCTCGGTGGTTGCGCCGATGAGAATGAGAATGCCGGATTCGACATCTTCGAGGAGCGTATCCTGCTGAGTGCGACTGAACCGGTGCAACTCATCAACGAAGAGAACCGTTCGGCGGTCAGTGGAGACAAGCTCATTTCGCGCGAGGGCACTTATCTGACGAATGTCTTTTACGGAAGCATCGGGCGCGCTTAGTCGGTGGAATTTTGCCTTGGTTGTGGAAGCGATTATTCGCGCGAGAGAGGTCTTGCCCGTTCCCGGAGGGCCAAAAAAAATGAGGCTTGTGAGGCGATCTGCCTCGAGCATTCTGCGAAGCAGTTTTCCGGGACCGATAAAATGCTGCTGACCCACGAACTCGTCAAGGCTGCGAGGGCGCATTCTGACAGCAAGTGGGGCACGCGCGCGGAGCTTATCATCAAGGACAGCATCAAAAAGGTCTGGGGCCTTATCACTGGGCATTGTCACTATTATACAGCGATGGTATGGCAATGCCAGAGCAATTGGTGTGTCTGGTGTGCTGATAAGGCCGATTATCGGGGTGTACAGATTGCGGAGGCATATATCTTGTTTGGCGAGGCTTGGCGCTATTGGGCAAAGGTGGAATTCTCGCATCCGCAAATCTTCTGGTCAGCTACTTGAGGATGAAAGTGTTTGTATGGTTTGAAGAGCAAAGGAGTAGTGATATAAGGAATTCAGAATCCCTATAGAAGCTGGAAGATTAGGGCTTTTTCCGGCGAAGAGGGCCTGCGCATCTTGACAGGCGGGGGTAGGGGCGGTTATACTTTATGCATGGAGATAATTGGTGCGGCCGGATAGAGCCACCGGCGGGCACAGGGTGATGATGTCAGGCTCGCGTCAAGCGCACACTTGCGCGTCACACCCTTATTTGCTCACGCCCAATGTACCTTTTGCCTCCGGGTGGTGTATGGGTTCTGCAGTTAGGACTCAAAGAAGGAAATTGTTACTTCTGATTGGAGGAAAATGTGATGAAAAGGATTATTGTGTTGATTTTGGTGCTATGCGTTGTAGCACCTGCGTCATTTGGTACTTATCTTGATGAGTATGCGTGGATAGGGACCACCGGTAACTGGACAGATGCATC
>Ga0209164_1004671_pt1 | contig 12105 bp, 7 predicted proteins | sample MTBNYHSulfiMetaG_FD_187458 | JGI IMG/M metagenome (GOLD analysis project Ga0209164, IMG submission 187458) | Enrichment culture microbial communities from rom New York Harbor, USA that are MTBE-degrading - MTBE-NYH (New York Harbor Sulfidogenic)... | ecosystem: Environmental > Aquatic > Marine >...
GGCTTGGGAAGCTTGGCAATGTCGTTGAGAGCCCGGTGAATCTCCTCCTCGGGCAAGGCATGATCCGACAGCTTGCCTCTCAAGTAAGCTTCATAGGCGGCCATGTCCACCAATCCATGTCCGCTCCAGTTCATGAGGATGACTTTTTCCTTGCCTTCCTCCCTGGCCTTAATGGCCTCGCGGATCAACATGGCGATCGCATGGTTCGTTTCAGGGGCGCTGATGAAACCCTCTGTGCGGGCAAAGGTGATGCCCGCCTGGAAGGTCTCGAGCTGAGGGACGGCTTCGGGTCTGATCACGCCGTCCAGGATAAGCTGCGAAATGGTGGGCGCCATTCCGTGATATCGCAGGCCTCCTGCGTGGATCGGCGCAGGCACAAAGCTGTGCCCCAGGGTGTGCATGGGCATGAGAGGGGTCATCTGGACCGTGTCTCCAAAGTCATAGGCAAAGGGGCCTCTGGTCATGGTCGGGCACGAAAGGGGCTCAACGGCAATGATGTCGATGTTCTTGCCGTTGATCTTGTCCCTTGCAAAGGGAAAGGCGCATCCCGCGAAATTGCTCCCCCCACCGCAGCATCCGATGATCACATCCGGGTAGTCTCCGGCGATGGCCAGCTGTTTCTGGCATTCCAGGCCGTTGACGGTTTGATGCAGCATGACATGGTTCAACACGCTTCCCAGGGAATATTTCGAGTCTTTGCCGGTTACGGCGGCCTCCACGGCCTCGCTGATGGCGATCCCCAGGCTTCCCGGAGAATCCGGATTCTCCGCCAGGATGGACTGCCCGGCCTTTGTCTCCGTGCTCGGGCTGGCCACACAGTTGGCCCCCCAGGTTTCCATCATGAGCCTGCGATAAGGCTTCTGGTTGAAACTGATCTTGACCATGTAAACCTTGCACTCCAGGCCGAGAAATGCGCAGGCCATGGACAAGGCGCTCCCCCACTGGCCCGCTCCCGTTTCGGTGGTGATCCTCTTGGTCCCTGCCACTTTATTGTAATAAGCCTGAGCCACGGCCGTGTTCGGCTTGTGACTTCCTGCCGGGCTTACGCCTTCGTTTTTGAAGTAAATCTTGGCCGGGGTTTTGAGGTATCTCTCCAGGTTGTAGGCCCGATACATCGGCGTGGGTCTCCAGATGGTGTAAATCTTCAGGATCTCTTCCGGGATGTCGATGAACCTCTCGGTGCTGACTTCCTGCTCGATCAGATTCATGGGGAATATGGGGGCCAGATCCTCCGGACCCACAGGCTGTCCGGTCCCCGGGTGAAGCGGCGGTTCCATGGGTGTGGGCATATCCGCCAAGATGTTGTACCACTGGCGAGGCAACTCCGACTCAGGCAGAAAAATCTTCTTGACCTCCATAATCCCTCCTTGGTTTTGCTGGTTTTCAGATCTGCAGCCTGCGGGACGATGAGCAGGCCGGCCTATACTCGAAAATCCACCCACTGCAACAAACCCAAACCGATGCAATGGTTTTTTCTCTCCCCTGTTTCCGTGCATCTTGTTTCGGAGAGGAAAAACGAACAACTCAGCATCTGGTTCGAATCAACGGAAGGTTACGGTGCAATCAAGAAATCCGGGACCACCGTAATAGGACGAGTGAAGAACACATTGCTATCTCTGATACCTGAATGAAGCGAAAGGTGTCAAGGTTTTTTTCCCCCCAACCCATTCAGGGACTTTTGCAAGGGACAGGGGGGTTGCCTTTTATGATGGAGCGTCGGCCCATCAGGGTTTAATTCAGGGGGATCTTTTGTCTTTTAAAAGAGAGGGAAAAAGGTTACCATCAATGGCCGACAAAGCTTATACAAGAAAAAGAGGAGCCGGGTCATGGCGGCGAGAATCGGTCAAGGCGAAAGCGAGCATCAGCAAGAACTATCCTATTACAAAGCTCTCCACGATATTGCCAATCAGATCCATGCTGCAAAAGACATCAACGAAATCCTGATCAATCTCAAAGGGCAAATCCTGAGCGTTTTCGATGCCGATCGCATCACCATTTACGTGGTCGACGGCACGAGAAAAGAGATTTACTCGCGCTTTTCCGTGGGCAGCGCCCACCAGGAAATCCGTGTGCCCATCAACAACCAAAGCATCGCCGGATACTCGGCCAATAACGCCGAAATCATCAGTATCGTGAACGCCTATGACGCCAAGGAACTCAAATCCATCAGCAGGGAGCTCACCTTTGACAGAAGCTGGGATGAGCGATCGGGATATGTGACGCGGCAAATCCTCACGGTGCCCATTTCTTACACCAAGTATGTGGTCGGCGTCCTCCAGCTCATCAACAAAAAGAGCGGGGACCGATTCAGCGAGGAGGACCAGAATTCCGCCGTGGAAATGGCCAAGGTCCTGGGGATCGCTTTTTTCAACCAGAAAAAGATGGCCCAAAAAAAGCCGAAGCGCACCAAGTTCGACTATCTGATCGACAACAACATCATCAGCGAAAAAGAGCTGGAGACGGCGATCTCCACGGCCCGCGACAAGAGGTTGCCCATTGAAAATGTTTTCATCCAGGATATGAAGGTTCGAAAGGACGACGTCGGAAGATCCATCGCCTCTTACTACCTATGCGAGTATGTGCCTTTCAACAACAATTACCCGATACCCGGCGAGTTGCTGGCCAAGCTGAAGCGCGCTTATTTGAGGAACAACCTCTGGGTGCCCTTGAGCAGAGAGGGCGGCAAAATCAAAATTCTCATCGACAACCCCCAGAGGTTGGACAAAATCGACAGCATCAAATCCCTGCTTCCTGCCGAGAAATATGAATTTGCCGTCGGGCTCAGAGAGGATATTCTTCAGTTTCTCGACTACTTCTATGAAACCCAGCGGACGGCAGGCAAAGGATCCATTGATGACCTCATTAACAAGATGGATTTGGATGATCTGGAGGAGACCGAGAGCGGGGCCGAAATGCTCACAGAGGATGACAGCATTATTGTGCAGCTTGTGAACAAGATCATCACGGACGCTCACCAAAAAAACAGCTCGGATATCCATATCGAGCCCTATCCCGGGAAGGAGGGGGCGGAAGTCCGCCTGAGAATCGACGGGATCTGCCGGAGATACCAGACCGTCCCCTATCATTATCGACGGGCGCTGGTTTCGCGGATCAAGATTATGGCGGACCTCGACATTTCAGAGCGAAGAAAACCGCAGGACGGCAAAATCAAATTCAATAAGTTCGGCGGCCCGAATATTGAGGTGCGGGTCGCCACGATTCCTACCGTAGGCGGGGAGGAAGACGTCATCCTCAGGGTTCTTGCCTCCGCCGAGCCTCTTCCCCTCGATGCGCTGGGCATGAACGAGAGAAACCATCACCTCCTGCTTGATATCATTTCGAAGCCTTACGGTATTTTCCTGGTGGTCGGGCCCACCGGAAGCGGCAAGACCACGACCCTGCATTCCATCCTATCCCATATCAACAAGCCGGAAAGAAAAATCTGGACTGCGGAAGACCCGGTGGAGATCACGCAGAGAGGACTGCGCCAGGTGCAGGTCATTCCCAAGATCGGACTTGATTTTGCTGCGGCCATGCGTTCTTTTCTCAGGGCCGATCCCGACGTGATCATGGTGGGTGAAATGCGAGATCATGAAACAGTGTCTACAGGGATTGAAGCGTCTCTCACAGGGCATCTCGTGTTCAGCACGTTGCATACCAACAGCGCTCCGGAAACCCTCGTGAGGTTGCTCGATATGGGAATGGATCCCTTCAACTTCGCAGATGCTTTTCTGGGCGTCCTGGCCCAAAGGCTGGTCAGGACCTTCTGTCCCTCGTGCAAAGAACCGTACCACCCAAGCCCTGCGGAGTATGACATATTGGCCAGATCCTATGCCGGGGATTTTGACGCCCTGGGCTTTTCTCACACCGGGGATTTGGTGCTTCACAGAGCCAAAGGCTGCGAGAATTGTAATCACAGCGGGTACAAAGGGAGAGCGGCGATTATCGAGTTACTGGAAGGCACGCACGAGATCCGAACGCTCATTCAGAACAAAGCGCCTGTGGAAAAAATCAGGGAGCAGGCCATCCGGGACGGGATGACCACGCTCATGCAAGACGGGATCCGAAAGGTGTTGCTTGGAATTACCGATATCCAGCAGGTTCGCATGGTCTGCATCCGATAGAAAGAGCGGTGTTCCGCGAGCGGGGCGGTTGAGACGCTACACCTTCAACCCGGCCAGCCAGCCTTCCCGGATCGCTTCCAGCGCATTGCGAGGGTTGCGGGCGTCGCCGACGATGTGGATCTGTGGAACCCATCCTTCCAGTTCACCGGCGAGGCTGTTCACCGACGTGGCGCCTGCGGCCATCACGACGGTGTCCGCGGCAAGGAGATCTCGGTTTCCATCCTTCTCAAAGAGCACGCCTTGCCCGTTGATTTCAACCGCTTTGGCGGCCGTCAGGATCTTCACCCCAAGGCGATGGAGTTCCGCCATGACGGTCCACCGGGTGGAACTCCCGATGTCCTGTCCGGCCTTGGCCGTCATCTCAAGGACCGTCACAATCTTGTTGCCCCGGTTGAGCAGCGTTTCGATGCTCTCTAGGGACTCGGCCTTGCTGGTGATCAGGAAGTGGAGCACCTCGGGGGAAATCGTGCCCTGGTTTGCAAGGCAGAGGGCCGTCTCAAGGCCCACCGCATTGCCTCCGATGATTACAACCCGTTTTCCCACCCCTTTTCTCTCTGAAAGCACATCCCATGCTGTCACCACCTTCTCATGGCGGATGCCTGGAATGTCCGGCAAGGAAGGGACGGCCCCTGTCGCCAGGATCACGGCATCCGGGCTGTTGCTCCTCACAAAGGCGACATCGGCTTCTGTGGAAAGGCGGAGTTCAACCGGGAGGGCCCGCAGATTGTTTTCCAGATCCCGTGCCGCCTGAACGATCTCCTTTCTTCCAGGAATGGACTCATTGAGGAGAAGCTGCCCGCCCAGAGAGGGAGTTCTTTCCACAAGAAGGACGCGATGGCCCCGCTCCGCGGCCGTGCAGGCCGCTTTCATCCCGCCGGGGCCCCCTCCTATGACGAGAACTTTCTTTGCCTGAGAGGCCGGTGTGACGCTTGTGTCCCATTCCATGCCGGCCCTTGGATTGACAAGACAGGTGACCGGCCTGAGCTGAAAGATGCGGTCAAAACAGCCCTGGTTGCAAGCCACACAATGATAGATGAGGTTCGCCTTGCCTTTACCGGCCTTGTTGGGGAGATCGGGGTCGGCCAGAAGCCCCCTGGCCATGGTGACCATGTCGGCCTCGCCTTGCCGGATGACCTCCTCCCCAAGGCAGGGATCATTGATGCGGTTGCTGGCAATGACCGGGGCACGGACGGCTGACTTTATGCCCTGAGCGAGGTACCTGAATGCGCCCTGGGGAACGTGCATGGTCAACTGAGGAATGCGCGTCTCGTGCCATCCTCCGGTCACATTAAAGAGGTCGATTCCGACCTTCTCCGCTTCCGAAGCGAAAATGGCGGATTCCCGGTTCGTGTGGCTTCCCTCCATGAAATCGTTGCCGGCCAGGCGGATGATCACGGGATAATCGGGTCCCACAGCCCGGCGCACCTTCTCGACCACTTCAAGGCCGAATCTCATGCGGTTTTCAAGCGATCCGCCGTACTTGTCGGTGCGCAAGTTGGTGATGGGGGAAAGAAACTGGCAGATCAGGTATCCGGCGCTCCCGAGGATCTCCACAGCGTCGAAGCCGGCCTTTTGAGCGCGCACGGCGGCCTCGGCAAACTTGTCCTGCACCCCGGGAATCTCTTCCAATTCCAAAGCCCGTGGGGTCTCTCCCGTGAGCTTGGAACGGACCGCGGATGAGGAGAAGGGCTTGCGCCCTCCGATCATGGCGGAATGGGTGTAGCGCCCGGCCTGATAAAGCTGAGCCGCGATTCGTGCACCGCCCTCCTTGACCACGCGGGTCAGTCTTTCAAGGCCCGGGACAAAACGGTCGTGGTTGAGTGAAATCATACCCAGCATGCCGCTGAATTCGTCGATAGGGCAGCCGCCCACGATGATAAGTCCCACCCCCCCCCGAGATCTCTCGGCGAAAAATTCCACGAGCTGATCCGTTACTTCCCCCTGGGGGGTATAGCCGAGGTGCATGGCCGTCATGACAATGCGATTCTTGAGATGCATGCGGTTGATCTGAATGGGTGAAAAAAGAAAAGGGTATTCAGTCATCATGTCGTTTCCTCTCTTCCTTGTTTATTTTTCAGGGAACGAATCAGCAATGACCCATGTCCATTGTCCAAGGCCTAATACCTAGTGCCAAGTGACCCATGCCAAGTGACCCATGTCCACGCAGAGGCATCATAAGCAAAAGGAAAGGATAGTTCAAGAAAATCGATCCCCGGACGACCATGCTGCCTGCGAAGCCGGGGGAGAAGAGCAAAAGGAAAAGCATCCCCATCCTTAATACCCTTGGCCGAGCATGAGGGGGACCTCAAGAAGAAAGGAGTCAGGTGTCAGTGAGCTGGCCTATTCAAGGTGCTTTCTCAAGGAATTCTACTCCCCGATAATCTTGATGAGCGCTCTTTTTTTTCGGCGACCGTCGAACTCTCCGTAAAAAACCTGCTCCCACGGTCCCAGATCAAGCGTCCCGCCCGTAATGGCGATCACCACCTCTCTTCCCATGATCTGACGTTTCATGTGGGCGTCGGCATTGTCTTCGCCCACGTTATGGCGATACTGGGAGACGGGCTCGTGGGGCGCCAGTTTTTCCAGCCAGGCGTCATAGTCCTGATGAAGCCCCTTTTCATCGTCATTGATGAAGACCGATGCGGTAATGTGCATGGCATTCACCAGCACCAGCCCTTCCATGACGCCGCTTTCCTTCACCGCTTCTTCCACCTTCGAGGTGATGTTGACAAAACCTCTCCTGGAAGGCACATGAAACCAAAGTTCTTTGCGAAGACTCCTCATTGCATGCTCCTTCATGAAATATGCTATGAAATCTGCAAACGCAGATTTCATAAAACGCCCCTTCGGGGCTTTTATACATCAAAATTGATGCATTCGTAAAAAGTCCGAAAAACGCCGATATGTCATTGCGAGCGAAGCGCGGCAATCTCAGAAGTGTCCGAATAGCCAAGAGATTGCCACGGCGCTCTGCGCCTCGCAATGACGGACTGGGACTTTTTACGAGACCGTCAAAATTGATGCATTTGTAAAAAGTCCTACACCGTCATTGCGAAGTCTCTATCTAACGCAGGGGGATTTGCCTAAAAGGCAATCCCAAGGCGCCGGCCAAATCGCCGAGAGCCTCAGCCATGAGCGTGACCTTGCCTTCTTCATCCCTGAGCCTTGCTTCCTGGTCCACCACGATGAAGGCCTGGAGCTTGGCCGGATCGAGAAAGGTTCTGGCGAGGCTTTCCAGTTCTTCTTTTTTTGCCAGGATGTAGGCATCCTGGATCCTTTCCAGTGTATCCAGCGGCTCCCCGCGCATGTGGTATCGAGCGTAGGCTTCTGCGAGTTTTGCGGGCGTGTCAAGGTTGAAAACAAAGCTGTTGAGCAGGTCCATGCGCTTTTGCTCCAGCGCCCGCTCCGGCAGGTTTTGACCAAGGGCTTTCATGATGGTGATCGTTTCCAGGATGGCCCTGGCTGTCATGTCGTCTTTGCAACCGATGTATCCCAGGAGCATCCCCGCCTTCCATTTATAGGTCTTTGTGAAGAAGGCGGCGTAAACAAGCCCCAAGTCTTCCCTCAGTCTTTTAAAAAGCATGGAATCGCTTCCTCCGAAAACGCTCATGAGCAGGCTGATCTTCCAGTAATCAGGATGGCTGCGGGGCACACCGGGCAGGACCAGGGCGACCTGGGACTGGACCTGGGCCGGTTTGGGAATCAGGGCAAGGACAGGGTCGGTCGCCTCAGGCATCGGCAAGTCTCTGGGGGGAGGCTCTTTCTGAGGGAAGAGGCGGAAAAACCTCTGTAGAGAATCCATGACCTCTTGCCGGTCAATGTCTCCGGATAGGGCGACAACCATATTGGCCGGGACGAAATGTTTCTGCAAAAAAGCATCGAGGTCTTCCCGGGTGACGGCAGGGATCGTTTCAAGAGCATCGAGGGGGTCCCGGCCGTAAGGGTGCCCTTTGAAATGCCAGATCATGGCCTCTCGCATCGCCACGGCCCGTGCGCTTTCGCCTTGCCTTCTGAGGGCTGTTGCCGCCTGCTCCTTTGCGACCCTGAGGGTCCGCTCATCGAATCGGGGTTTTAAAAGCATTTCCTCCAGGACCTTGAGCCCCTGCTCCCAGTCGTCCTTCATGACGGAAAGCTTGATGGTTGTATCCTCCTGGCCTACGTTTACAGAAAGCTTCATGGCCTTTTCATCCAGGAAGAACGCCAGTTCCTGAGGAGAGAATTTCTCGGTTCCTCCCTTCACCAATACGTTGTCGAAGATCTCGGCAAGGCCTTGCCGGTTCTCTGCAACATCCACCTCCCCGGCTTTGACCAGGATGCAAAAATCGATCAGGGGAAGTTCACGGTCCGGCAGGTAGAATACGGTGGCTCCTTCAAGGGTTACCCTCTCCGCCTGCGCGTAAGAGACTTTGCGCGGCGAGCGTTGGAACGACAAAGGGTGCTTCCAACCTTCGGGGGTGGGATAAACAGAGCGATTGGCGAAATCCACAGGGATGTGCTCTTCTCCTGATGCAACGCCGGTGAAGGAGCGAACTTCTTCGTAGGGGTCCGGGGGGCGATCGAGTTTTCCTCCGGGGACAACGAAAACCGTAGTTTTGTTGCCCTCTCGAAGATATCGGTTGGCCGCCTCCCGGATATCTTCAGCTCTCACCTTGGAGATCCGGTCAAGGTAGGTGAGAAGGTATGGCCATCCAATCTGAACCTCCGTCGTTGCGATCATGCGGGCCAATCCTTCATTGGACCGCATCTTGTCAAGAAAGTCCCGATAGGCGAGGTTCTTGATGCGCTCAAGTTCACGAGGGGACACGAGCTCTTTCTTTAAAAGGTCGACCTGAGAGAGAAGCGCGCTCTCAAGATTCTTGCAGGCTGATAAATGAACCCGGCTTTGCTCGGAATCACTTGCTGGGAGTTCTTCCGCTTCATTCGGGATGCCCCCAAGGACAACCATTCCTCCGAAGCGGTTGTCGGGGTTGTAGGCCCAGGCTACGGTTGCAAGCCCTTTGTTGACGATCTCCTGGTCGAACCGGGCGCTCATGCCGTGGCTCAATACCATGCTCAGCGCGTCCAGAGCATAGAAATCATCGCTCCCCATGGGCGCTGCGTGGAACCCGATCAGGACCCGAGGGGCCCGGGCCCCTTCCAGGAAGCGGATGCTCTGCCGCGGTCCTTGCTGGAGCGGCTCCCGGGTCACAATCTCCGGGGCCCGCCTGCCGGCCGGATATCTTTCAAAATAAATCCCGGCCAGTTCTTTCGCTCTTTCCAAGGTAATATCGCCGACCAGAACAACCACCGCATTTGTGGGATTGTAAAATTTCTTGTGAAAAGCTCCGGCATCGGTGGTGTTGAATCTCTCAATATCCGACCTCCACCCGATCGTGGGATTTCCGTAAGGGTGAGCGGTGTAAGCGGCCGCCTGAAGATCCAGGAATGCCGCCCCGTCCGGGTTGTTGATGTAGCGGAAGGCCCATTCCCGCAGAACTACCTCTTTTTCCACATAGAACTCTCTCCAGGCCGGTTCGAAAAGCTGCTCGCTCACCATGGAGAACCAAAGTTCGAGCATGTCCGACGGCACGGACATGAAATATTGGGTTTCATCTTTGGAGGTGAAGGCATTGATCCCGACGGCACCGTTCATGGACATTTGCATGGAGAATGCCTGGGGAACGTAGATTTCTTGGACTTCTTGCCGGAGTCGATCCATTTCGGCAAGCTTTTCTCTAATAAGAGATCGGTCCGGGTTCCGTTTGGTTTCTTCCTTTAAAACAGCCTGGTACGCCGCCTCGATCTGATTCTGGAGGCGCCGGTCTTTTTCCGGGTCCCTTGTCCCGAAGTTCTTGGTTCCCTTGAACATCATGTGCTCCAGCATGTGGGCGACGCCGGTTTTGCCGACATCCTCGAGAGCGGATCCCGCCCGGATGGATAGGCTGCAGGCGACCTGGGGCGTGGCATGGCGTTCGACAATCAGAAACTGCATGCCGTTTTCAAGATGAAACTCATTGGCGTCGAGATTGACCTCAAAGGTCGTTTCAGCGGCGAAAGAAGGTAAGCATAGGACCAGGGCAACGACACATTGAACAAGGACACGGGTAGTGCGCATAAACCACTCCTTTTGCTTTTTGGAAGGATTAAATATGGTTAAAACTTAACACAAGGTTTGGGGATTGCAAGTTTAAGCGGATCTCGCTTTGGTGGGCGAAGGAAAGAGAAGGTTTTGTTTAAAGCTCAACCTCCCCACAACATATCGCGGCCATACAAGCTGCATTATACTATATAATGTAATATTTAAGTTAGTTATGCTAATTTATAAAATATTATTGACAAATTCGTATGATTTTATATAATTCTTCAGTAAATGAAAGGGCTTTGGGGGAAAAGCATGAACGGAGTTCACGCGGTCGTTGCGTTGACGGAAAATTCCTCAAATTCGAGAGGAAGACCGGACCAATATTACAGCGCTGAATTCCTGGTGGAGGAACTCGGTGTGTTGTATCAGTTTAAAATCTGGGACATGGAGGCGCCCTCACTCAGCGTGCTGGTGAATGAGAGATCCGGAATCCTCCCACGTCTTAAGGTCGGCGATACCCTCAAAGTAAAGTATTACGCCAATGATTGCGGCTATCCATCAGAGTATCAGAGAACGGCCATACGACACATCACCAGGAATGACGAAGGCAGGCTGAAAGGGCATTTTCTGGTAGGCCTTGAAATCTTGTAAAGCTGGATTTTATTACAATTTTGTCTTTGCCCCAATGACCGCCTTGAGCCTAACGAGATCTTGACCACTCCGCCTTCCGCATTTATACTGCAACTTCATCGATCATCAAGAATATCTATTGAATAGATCAGCCTTTTTCGCGTAAGGAGAGAATCATCATGAAGATTGAGGTCAAGAAACCCGATAAGGAGTATCTTGAGCATCGACGCGTTTCATCCTGGCCCACGTGGGAAAAGGAGGTTTCGCGATTCGACTGGCATTATGATGACACTGAGGAGTGCTACCTTTTGGACGGAAGGGTTGTGGTGAAAACCAGCGATGGGAACCAGGTGGAATTTGGAAAAGGGGATTTTGTCATCTTTCCAAAAGGGCTTTCTTGCGAGTGGGATGTGCGGGAGCCTGTAAGAAAGCATTACAATTTCAAATAGGGGCCGGGTGAAAGCACAGGCGCCTTGCTTGGAAACTTCCTTTGGCCCCTCTTGGATTCCGTTCAAAACCTGTGGCGAAAGCGGCAGGGCCTTCGACCGACACAGTCCCGAAGACTATTGCGCCTTATCGTTTACCTTGGTCCTCAAGATCGGCGAACACTTAAACGTTACCACCTGCCGTGAGCCGAGCATGAGATCTTCTCCTGTTGCGGGGTTCCTGCCTTTCCGTGCATTCTTGCGCTTGACACAGAATTTTCCGAAGCCGCTGATCAGGACATCCTCTCCTCTTTCGAGAGTCTTTGACATAAGCTCCAGGAGAGTCTCGAGAAGTTCCGCAGCCCTTTTTTTCGGCAGGTCAAGCTGCTGGCACATGGAATTGATAATGTGGTCTTTGGTCACGGTCATAGCTGGATGCTCCTTCAAAGGAAATTTTCGTGTCCAGGCCTCCTATCTTAAAGGGAAAACTACTGTGATTTGCTCATTTTGTCAAGAAATTTATGAAGTTACAGGAATCACCCAATCCGGCCTGTCCCTTTGGAAACAGGCGTGAGCCGATGAGAGCCCTCAAACTCAAGGTCCTGTGGCATACGATCGGCTGGACCTATCTGGCTTTTGTCATCTATGCCTCCCTGACCCCTTCTCCTCCGGACCTGTCGGGTTTTCCAGGTGCAGACAAATGGCTGCACCTGATCGCCTACACGATGATGATGCTGTGGTTCGGGTTCCTGTATCGGTCCCGTCTAAGCCTCCTTGTCTTGGGAACTTCATTTATCGCCTTGGGAATCGTCCTGGATCTTTTGCAGGGAGCAACATCATATCGGTCGATGGAGTTTCTGGATAT
>Ga0209164_1004672_pt1 | contig 12102 bp, 16 predicted proteins | sample MTBNYHSulfiMetaG_FD_187458 | JGI IMG/M metagenome (GOLD analysis project Ga0209164, IMG submission 187458) | Enrichment culture microbial communities from rom New York Harbor, USA that are MTBE-degrading - MTBE-NYH (New York Harbor Sulfidogenic)... | ecosystem: Environmental > Aquatic > Marine >...
ATAGAAGAACCTATGGCCGCCGCCATAGGCGCCGGATTGGAAATTGAGAAGCCAAGCGGCCAAATGGTAATAGACATCGGCGGGGGGACGACAGAAGTAGCCGTAATATCTGTTTCCGCTATAGCCTGCAGCGAGTCCCACCGGGTAGCCGGAGATGAGATCAATGAGTCTATTGTCCGTTATATACAAAAAAAATATCAGATACTCATTGGTGAAAATACATCCGAACATATCAAAATAAACATAGGTTCTGCCTACCCCCTGGATGAACCTCAGAGCATGTTTGTATCCGGCAAGGAAATCCTTACCGGATTTCCCAAAGCCATACCCGTCACCGATGCCGAGATCCGCGAGGCCATAGCCGAGCCGGTAAACGGCATTATCGGGGCTATCAGGCGCACCCTGGACAATACACCGCCGGAACTGGTGGCCGACATCCACCAGACCGGGCTTCACATGGCCGGCGGGGGATCCCTCCTTAAGGGATTGGATCGCCGCATCACCGAGGAAACGCGCCTCAAGACCATAATGACCGAAGACCCCCTAACCACAGTAGTTATGGGCTCCGGCAGGGCCCTGGAAGAAATCAGGGATTATGCCAAGGTCTTTATTAACTGATACAGGCAGCTTTATAGAAACGGCCATAGCCGTAGCCCGGGAAAGTGGCCGGTTACTGAAGGAAATCTTCGGCCGGAAGCGAGAGGTCTATTTTAAAGGGGAGATCGATCTGGTCACTGACGCCGACCTCCGGGCTGAAGATCTCATTGTAAAGACTATTCACGCCAGATACCCGGAACACACTATTGTCAGTGAAGAAAAGCAGTCCCAGACAGGCCTGTCACCTTACAAATGGATCATTGATCCCTTGGATGGGACCACCAATTATGCCCATGGGTTCCCATGGTTCTGCGTCTCTATCGCCCTTGCTATCCATGACGAACCGGTTCTTGGGGTGGTCTATCACCCATTTCTGGACCAGCTTTTCCGGGCCGGGAAGGGCGCAGGGGCTTATTTGAATGAAGAGCCTATTTGCGTCTCCACCACCGGCAAGCTCAGGGACAGCCTCCTGGCTACCGGATTTCCTTATAACATACACACCGAACCGGAACCGGCGGTTTTCTATTTCAAGAGATTTCTTACACGCTCCAGGGGCATAAGACGAGCCGGAGCAGCCGCGCTGGATCTCTGTTATGTGGCCTGCGGCTGTTTTGATGGTTTCTGGGAGACCAATCTGAAACCATGGGATACAGCGGCCGGGGCACTGCTGGTCCAGGAAGCCGGCGGATTGGTAACGGACTTCCAAACCCGGCCCTTTGCCCCGGCCATGCCTGAGATATTGGCCAGCAACGGCCACATACACGGGCAAATGGCCGATGTCTTTCAGGAAGAAAGGGCAGGCTGAGCAGCTATCACCTTTCTGATTTCCTCAATAGAGACTCCTTCCATCTCTATGAGTTTCAAACGGGATTTATGTCCGCTCTTGATGGATAGGTTTGTTTGAGGCAGGCCAAACAGAGAGGCGAGAAATCGAATACAGGCGGCATTCGCCGCTCCTTCTACCGGAGGCGCTTTTAATCTGATTTTAAGGGCATCGCCGTGATAGCCGGCTATACCCTCGCGTGAGGCCTTCGGTTGTACGTAAACCCTTAAAAGTACCCCGCCAGTTGATGGTTGGAAAAATAGGGTCACTTTGCCGGGTCTTCAACCTCTAAATCCACTCCGGAGATAATTTCGTTAATAGCGCTCATAGCCTGATGTGCCTCGTTCGTACCGGCCTCCTTTTCTTCCGCTACTTCTTTCTCTGCTGACAGCCATTTCGAAAGGCTTTCGATAAAAGCCTTAACCCGATACTCCATCTGGGCCTTTTGACGTTTCAACTGGTTGATCTCTTCCTGTACCTGGGCCGCCTGAATATGAGCGCTTTCCACCATCTTTTTGGCTTCAAGTTCGGCTTGAGTTACTATAAGCTTGGCCTGACGCTCGGCATTGGATTTCATCTCATCCACTACACGCTGGGCAGAAACAAAGGCCGTTTGAAAAGTCTTTTCCTTCTCTTCAAAATTAGCCTGGGCTTCCCTGAGCCTTTTTACCTCGTCCTTAAGGGCGCTATTTTCGTGGAGCGCCTCTTTGAGTTCTTCCGCTACCAATTCCAGGAAGGAATCTACTTCCCGCGCATCAAAACCGCGGAAACGGACCCGGAACTCCTGTTGTTGAATGTCCATAGGTGTAATACGCATATACAATCACCCTCTTTGGATGGGTTAATCAACCAAGCTGTCCGGCTACATCGACCAGGGTCGGCACGAGGAAACTTTGCAGGAAAACAATGATCAATATGATAATTATTGGCGAAAAATCTATGCCGCCAAGGCTGATGGGAAGAAGACGACGCACCCGGTAAAGGACGGGTTCGGTTACCCCGTAAAGGAAGCGAACAAGGGGATTGTACGGATCAGGACTGACCCAGGAAATGACTGCCCGGGCAATAATAACCCACATATAAAGTGATAATACTATGTCGATTATCTTGGCCAGGGCATGCAAAAAATTTCCAAAAACGAACATAAGCACATCCTTATGCACAGGGACCGGCCCCGAATTAAAAATGCTACGGATTATATCGGCATTTCTGGAAAATAGTCAAGGAGTAAACAGAAATAATATCTCAGGCCGGATTACAGCAGGCCGCCGTTACTGCCTTGGCCACTCCGGACATAAAATTGAAGTCCAGGGTCTCCAGTCTGTCATACGGCGTGTGATAGTTAGGGTTGCGGAACATGGCGGTATCCGTGAGCATCAGGGCCGGATACCCCTGATCCCAGAAGGGCGCATGGTCGCTAAACCTGGTCTCCGGTATCAGGCGGCCTGAAAAAGGTACCTTATAGCCCACCACTTTAAGTTCTGGCGCCCATTTAGCAGCAGACCCGCAGAAGCTCTCTAAAAGACCTTTTGATCTCCGGTTGGCGATAATCGCCAGGAAATTTCCCGTATCCGGCACATCGATCCTGACCAGGGGCGGAAGAGATTGGCTTTGTAGCCTTTCGCTTGTGTAGCCGACGGACTCCAAGATGAGTACGCCCTTATATTTCACTCCTTTTTTTCCGGCCTCCTGGGCAAAATGACGGCTTCCGATGAGAAACGTGAGGGTCATTACCGGGAGCTGGGGCTCTTCCAGGGTAAAAGCTACGAACTGTATGGTATTATCAGGATTACATTGAGACAGAATACGCGCCGCCTCCAGGAGCACGGCCACCCCGCTGGCGTTATCATCAGCGCCCGGACTGCCCAAGGCGGCGTCATAGTGGGCGCCGACCAGGAGTAAATCCGTATCCTTCCTTCCCTGGAGCGTGCCGACAATGTTCCTGTAAGTCCTGCCGTGAAACGACACTGCCTGGCTTTCGACGGCAAGGCCGAAGGATGCAAATGCCTCCTCCACATAGCACGCCCGCTCCTCCAGCGCCTCCGGCTCCTTCCAGGCATGGCGCAGGCCGGTTACGGACGAGGTGTAGTACCTTAGATTCCCGATATCTACCTGGGCTATTAGATTCTCTACGTCATAAGACATCAAAACTATGTTAATCTAAAATGCCCTCTTTTTGTCAACAAGATTTTGCCGGCATACAGCTCTCAACCTTTCATGCCTGTTTTCGGAGGGACTTAATAGGACTTTCCTCACATTCTTATGGAAGCCGTTGTTCCTGAGCGAAACTTGCTGGAGCAGTCCGCCTGAGGCGGATCGAGGGCGAGCAGGAAGGGGAAAGTCCGCCTTAGGCGGAAAGGGGCAACCCTTCCCCGCCTGCGAGTCCCGAAAGGGTCACTGCGCAAGCCGTGAAGCGAAGGAATGATGGCTTCCATTTCTAGAATGCGAAAATCGGATAAAAATCAACACGTCACCATAATCTGCTGAGATTTTTTGGGAAAAGTCCTAAAGGACTTAACGGTTGAATTATCCACGCCTTTCTGATACTGTCCGCTCTGTATGTAATCTATCAAGGGTTAAATCTTATGTCAGACTGGTCAAAAGGAAGGGTAAGACGCAACGAGCGGTTGAGACTCAACCTTCACGAAAGCGTGCTTATCTGGTTCACCGGCCTCCCCGGCGCGGGCAAGACGACTCTGGCCTATGCACTGGATCGGTGCTTATATAATAAGGGCTTTCACACCTATGCCCTGGATGACGACAATGTCGGCTACGGCCTGTGCGGCGGGCTCGGATCAGGCCGGGAGGACCACAAAGAAAGCGCCCGGCGCGTGGCCGAAGCAGGCCGGCTCTTTGTGGATGCCGGAACCATAACCATCGCCGCCTTCACTGCTCCCTATCGCGAAGACCGGGAGTATGCCCGCAAACTATTCCGACCCGGTGAATTTGTCGAAATCTATGTAAAATGCCCCGTGACGGAATGCGAAAAAAGGGATGGTAAGGGATATTATGAAAAGGCCCGCTCCGGCCGCATCAAAGGTTTTACTGGTGTGGATTCTATTTACGAAGAACCGGAGAATCCTGAACTGATCCTGGAAACAGATAAGTACGATGTAGAAACCTGCCTGGAAAAGATATTAGCCTACCTGGAGGAAGAATTGATAATATGAAACCTAAAAGGGCGATTCACCACAGAGAACACAGAGAACTAATTGAAATTATTATATTTCAAACTATTAAAATCTTTCGCTGTGCACGCTGTGGTTTTTAAATCGCTCAATTGAAGCTCCCCGCAGCAAGCTGCGGGGAATCTCCGTATGTAAGGTAAAAAGCATAGTATTCGCTCGCTAACCCCGCCGCAAGCAGCGGGGAATGCGCTCGCTATGCATGTTCAGGTAAAATATTTCCAGGCGGGAGGAATATCGATTGCGGCAGCCGTTTTTGCACATTTTGGGGCCTATAAGATTAAGGTTTTTTTAGAATATCATGGCTGCCGACTTTTCTCATGATATAGGTGTCGCCTTCAACCTGAAAGGTAAAACGGTAAGATCCGCTCACCCTGCCTTCCCAGATGTTCCTCGGATCTTGCATCTTTTTAATGTTTAGGGAAGGGTGTTGTGGATCAGATAACAAAAACTCCAACTGTTTGTCGATTGCTTTCTGCACTGGCGGGGGCAGATTACGGTAATCCCGGATAAAGTTTTTGGTAAAAACCAGCCTCATATTTTAGTCTTCTTGAGGGCCCGGACGGCAGCTTTAATATTATCAAAAGGACCGACCACATCACCTTTGGCCATGTCTTTGTCTGCCTGGGCCTCCCCTTCCTGCCACTCTTTGGTGTAAAAATACTCCTGGTCGGGATGAACCAGCTTGACCGGCTTCATGATTATGTCGCCATCCTTATTCTCTAATTCCACATAATCCCCAACAGCAAGATTGAGCTTTCTGCGTAGGCCCTGTGGAATAGTAATCTGATAGTGTCTTTTGACCTTAACCAGCGGCATAAAAATACCTCTTCCGTTCTTTCCTATGACTTTATAAATTTATTAATTTTGTAATTTCATAATATCAGAGAGATACCTTTTGTCAAGCGCTGAAGTTTTCTTTCTTTACTTTTTTCCCTATTTTCATCAATAATGCGGAGAAATAAACGATATCAAAACGGGATTATTGAGGTATGGAGGCGCGCCATAGAATTTACTCCCTTCTGTCAAGCATTATGCAATGTAAGAAACGACGCCCCCATCGGTTATAACGGACATATTTCGGACATTTATTGGACGTACCTATTAGCATGTACTTGGCGATTTTGGCGATTATCTGGCAATTGGACAAAAGCCTTATGAAGTCGCCCTGAGGGTGTAAATGAGGGAAAATGAAATTAGAGCTAAGGGGTCAAACGGCTCATAAAGGGCTTCCTTTTCTAACAAAGGGCTCACTTTTGCTTAATCCTTGAGGATTGGGAAGTGGTTGTAGATATGCCAAATAATAGGCTGCATAGGAAACTTTGGAAAATGGCTTTTGGGGCATGGGGTTATCCAGAAGTTGAAGTAGATACACAAATGGATGAATATTCTCAAGAAATGCCAGGTATTAGACACCGATTAAAAGATCATGACCCCTTAAGATTTGGCGATTATGAAGATCCGCAGCCAGAATTAGATAAGTGGAGGATTGTTTATCGGATGTATCATATAAGTGTAGATTGTTGGTGGACTATGTTAAGGGAAGCACGGCAATCAAGGGAACTACGACGATCTTGGATAGAAAAAATTAATAAAGGGCATTATCCTTGGCAAATAGATGAATATTTTTGGAAAATAATAGAGCGAATAACGAAAGACCCTTTAAGTGTATATGAAATACTACCCTGGAAATGTGATTCCTTGCCTCTTGGATGGGTAGAAAGAGCGTCCGGCGGGACGTTGACGAAAATTGACACTTCTTAGACTTAATTCACTCTTTTCGTCAACGTCCCTACTCGTCTTCTTGAGATCACTATTAGAACTGACCCGTTCCACGAAGCGCTTAACAAGTCGTTCACCCAGACGCGCAAAAAAACTGCGCACCGGTTAGCTTCATGTTGGGCGTCAGATTATGCACTATAACTCGAAGTATTCGTTCAGCAGTTCCCCATCGTTAAAAGGTTCGTTTACTGCCGCAGCATGGAGGTGTGCTATAGAATTTATTTCCTTCTGTCAGGCATTGTGCAACGTAAGAAACAACATCCCTAGACGTCGCAAGAGTCTTCTCCCGAACAACCCACCCCAAAAGGAAAGAATCCTGCTGCTGTCGCTTTGGGCCGCCTTGGAGGATTAAGGGGAGGTAAGGCAAGGGCAGAAAAATTATCCAAGAAAAGAAGGAAAGAAATAGCTCAAAAAGCAGCTAAGGCAAGATGGAAGAAAATTATTCCATAATTTTTTTAACATCTTCTTTAATTTCCTTCCTTTTTTTGCTCATTAATCTTTTTATGGGTTCTTCTGCTGGTAAATTTTCTGGCATCGTACCACCAATCCTATCTATTACATTTCTTACTTCACGCCCCACCTCTCGGTGCGTGCTTATAGCTTTGATTTCTGAATCTATGTTATCTCTGATAATCTTTTCTTCTGTTTGCGTTATCCTAAATTCATTGGCTGCTAATTCTGTTCTGCCAGCCCTATCAAGTAAATTTTCCTTCTCGGAAAGACCCTTTTTTTGCTTGATGTCTGCTAAACCCATTTCGTATAGCCCTTGGTATCCAGCATCTTGAAATATGGCGTAACGTTGAACACCAGCCTTTTTCGCTGTGCTCATCAGGCTTTTATTAGCGTTTCTGACGCGATCTCTAAGTTGAAGTCTCTTTTCAGAATCTGTGAGTTGATCTTGCATTTCCTGTCGGCGTGCTTGTATTGCGAAATATGATTGAGCTATGCCTATTTCCGCTTTTGATGCCTCTCCGTTCATGGCAACGAGATAGCAGGCATACCTGGTAAGGAAACAATCGCTGGTTGGTACCATAGCACCACTACCAGCCTTGACCATTTTGTTGACATCAGCAAAATGGTTATTATCATCAACCCCGGTACTCGCACATGCCATACGTGCCTTATCAATTACATTCTTGAAGTTTACCCAGTTTGAATATCCAAGTATTTTCTGTATATCTCTTCCCATCCAATATTCGCCACCACGCTTCGATAACCGTTTCGCTGAATCTAATTCTTTAATAATACTATCAATTCTTATATTCATAGCATGTTCTCCTTATTATAAGGTGGTATTTATATATCATATAAAAATAATTCATTCAACATATTTTTTATCTTGTGCCATGCTTTTAATTATGATATATATATTAAAAATTAGGGGGTACTTATGGGATTAAGAGATAAGTTTGAAGAAAAAATAAAGAAGAAAGAATCTGAAATTCAAGAACTTGAAAACCAAATAAGAGAGGCTAAGGCGTATTTGCAGGCCTTACAGGATTCATTGAAATTATTACCAAAAGAAGAAAGAGTGGCTGGGACGGGACCAATTGAATCCACATTAAGACCTAATAGTAATATATATAAAACGTACAAGTTTTTGAAAGATTCTGGGAAAGCGTTACATATAGATGACATATTAAAAGGAATTGGTAAGGGTACAAGTAAAAAGGAAAAGGTTTCTTTGGCTGGGTCTTTGGGATGGTATGTAAGGAGAAAAGAAATTTTTACAAGACCCGCCCCAAACACGTTTGGATTAATTATCAATGAGCAATTAGGGGAACCACCAGATGATTTTGGTATAGATTCGAAACAATTTTAAATTTAATTAGCCATGTTTGGTGGGCTGATCCCACCAAAACCGGGACAATATGTTGTGGAAACGGGTCATATTAAATGCCGGATCATCGAAGGGCACGGATATTGGCGGAGAATGAAAGACGATACATGGTGGGCAAAGCCCGTCCTACCGGGCTGACACCTCAGCAGTTTAGGGAGAACGCGCGACAGAATCTCGCCGATGCCAGGGCGCTGCTAGAGCAGTCGCCCAGGAATGCTGCGTACCTCGCTGGCTACTCGGTAGAATTCCTGCTCAAAGCGCGCTACTGCGTGCTTCGCAAGTGGCCACGGTTTCCGAGAGACAACAATGAGCTTGTCGAATGGAACAAACGGGACGGCGTAGAGACGAAGGACAAGCTCTTCGTTCATGATCTGGACGCTCTGCTTCGCCTCTCCGATACAGTCTACATCAAGAGATCAAGCTTCAATAGGATCGACTGGGATCGGGCGACTGACTGGTCTGAGCAGATCAGATACCAGCCGAAGGAGTCCGTCTCGCGCGCTGAAGCTGAAGAGTTGATAAACGAGGTAGCCAAGGTCTGCGAGGAATTTCTTCTTCATGATGTGCTGCAAGCGATGCTGGAAGTCGAGATCGACATCTCAAAGCGCTTCGGTCCTTTCAACTGCTTTTCCCTGGTCAAGCACCCGAAGAATGGTACTTGGGTTCTACTTATTGCATGGTATGCCAGAACAGAAGAGAAGTGGAAGGCACGCGAGTGCGAGCTGAAGCGCCGAATCGACGAAACCATCGATCCAGATCTGCGCGCTCAGATCGCCAGCATCGAGGCGATAGATCCCCGCCATCCAGTGCTTCTCGGCCTCTACCAGCTTCTCGGCATGCTCGGAGGAGGGATATTGCACTCACCCCGCTCCATGTTTTCACGCAACATTGTAATAGGCTTTCCGACGTTTCCGGACGGCTTTGTCATCACGGCGGGAAACTGGGCAGACTCCTCCCTTCAAGCCGAATGGGATGCCGCTCCGGATGCTAAAGGCGGAGAGCCCGACACCGGAGATCGCGATTCGAAGGTCTAACGGCAGTAATGTAGGGTGGGCTGTTTTTTATTAAATCTGTCTAACTGTCATTAAGAAGCTGAGAATAATTCATGTGCGTAATCTTATCGAAAATATTTATAATATTTGGACTTGGCATGAGCTTTTCTGGCTTGATTTGTTTAATTGAGTCTAAGACTATAAGACAGAATGGAAGAAAATTTGATTCACACGTAGTCACTAAACCCAGCTTAAATAGTGTTGCATGGGTATTAACAATCATTGGATATCTATGTCAAATAGTTGGAGTAATTTTTGCCTAAGGAAGATCGATGGGGATGTTGTGGAAAATTATCACTTATTTTTGATGCCGTTGACTCATATATTATCATAAAGATTATGTCCATGTGACATTTGAATCGTGAAGAAGAAGATGGTTCGCATACCAAAACATGGTCCGCCGACGCATCCCGGCGAAATGCTGTTGGAGGAGTTCCTCAAACCCCTGAATATGACGCAGAGTAAGTTGGCGGAGAAGCTCGGTGTTTCATATCCTCGTGTTAATGAACTGATTCATGGGAAGCGGGGGATAACCCCTGACACAGCACTTCGTCTGGAGAAACTATTTGGCATGGAGGCACAGTTTTGGCTTAATTTGCAGTTGGCATGGGATTTATATCATGTAACTCACTCATCAATTGCGAAGGAGATAAAGAAGATAAAAAGATTACCTGCATTAGCTCACGTCTAAACCGTATAGGGTGGGCTGATTGCCCTTTTCTGCGTTTTAACGGCTGGATATCTACCCCGGAGAGATATCAGCTAATGGAAAAAAGCGGCTCCTGAATCTGTTGGCCACGGCAGATCGGACATTTGCCGGGTTTACTCAGCCGCTCCCTCTTTTTGAACTCAAAGCCGCACCTTTTACATGTGGCAGGGATTATGAGCAACTGCTCGCCGCTCTTCTGTGTTGCCATCCGAATATGCTCCAGATGGTAAACAACCTCTTTTTCAGAAATCCTTACCTCTGCCGATATCTCCCGCGCTGAAAGGGTTCGCCCCCTGAGAACAGAAATTATTTCCTGCCGGATGGTGTCATGCTTTTCCGGCGGGACAAAAGGTTCTTTTGGTCTTGTTTTCATTTGAGCCGCCGATAAATTTGGCGAGGAGATCCTGACCAGGATCAAATAAAAAGGCTACATCTCATGAACCGGCCTGATCCGTACCGCACAGATTTTATATTCCGGTATCTTGGAGACCGGGTCAACCCCGGGATTGGTAAGGAGGTTGGCGGCGGCCTCCCGGAAGTGGAAAGGCAGAAATACCGTACCCCGCTGGCACATCTCCGTAAGCGCCACCCGCACCGTTATGTCACCCCGCCTTGAGGTAATACGGACCGGAGAATGGTCATCAATGTTCAGGGCAAAGGCGTCAATGGGGTTCATTTCTACCATAACCTCCGGGTACATCTTGTTTAAACCTTCAGCGCGGCGGCTCATGGTGCCGCTATTGTAGTGATAGAGTACCCGTCCGGTAGAGAGTAAAAAAGAATAATCATCATCCGGCATCTCGCTCGCCGGAATCACTTCCAGCGCATGGAATAGACCTTTCCCGCGGGTAAAACCATTGCAATGCAAGACCGGCGTACCGGGATGGTCCAAGGTTGGACAAGGCCACTGAATCCCTGTCTCTTCCAGACGATCGTAATAAATGCCCCCATAGATAGGCGTCAGGCTGGCTATTTCCTCCATGATCTCTTCCGGCGACTGATAGGGCATCTCGTATCCCATCTTTGCCGACAGGTCGCAGATAATTTTCCAATCCGGCCTGCTTTGCCCCGGAGTTGAAAGGGCCTGTCTGACCCTCTGTACGCGCCTCTCCGTATTGGTAAAAGTGCCCTCTTTCTCTGCGTAACTTGCCGCCGGCAAGACCACATCGGCCAGCATGGCGGTCTGGGTAAGAAAGATATCCTGCACCACAAGTAATTCAAGTTTTTCCAGGGCCGATCGGACGTGATTAAGATCCGGGTCGCTTATCATGGGGTTCTCACCCATAATATAAAGGCCCTTTATCTTCCCCTCGCCGGCCTGTTTTATCATCTCCGTAGCCGTAAGGCCGGGTTCCCCGGGCAGCCGGGCATCCCAGGCCTCCTCAAATTTCCGCCTGACGGCTGCATCGGCAATGCTTTGATATCCGGGGAGCTTGTCCGGTAAGGCCCCCATGTCACAAGCGCCCTGGACGTTATTCTGTCCGCGCAGGGGATTCACCCCGCTGCCTTCAATCCCTACATTACCGCACAACATGGCCAGGTTGGCAATAGCCTTTACATTGTCCGTGCCGCTCCGGTGCTGTGTAATACCCATGCAATAGACGATGGCGGCCCGCCCCGCCTGCGCGTAGAGACGGGCGGCTTTTTTGAGGTCTCCCGCCGGTATCCCGGTGATCATCTGCACCAGTTCAGGGGTGTATTTTTCCACGGTTTGGGCAAAGGCCTCGAAGCCTTCGGTCCGCTCCTGAACGTAATCCTTATCCCATAGCCCCTCTTTAATAATGATATGGGCCAACCCATTTAACCAGGCTATATCCGTACCCGGCCGGGGCCGGAGATAAATATCCGCATACTGCGTCATCTTGATCACGCGGGGGTCAACCACGATAAGCTTTTTACGCAACCGGGTAACCGCGTTTATAATATGAAGGCTGATAATCGGGTGGTTCTCTGTGGTATTGCTGCCTGTAAGCAGGATAACGTCGGCCTTCTCCAGGTCCTGGATGGAATTGGTCATGGCCCCGCTGCCGAATGCGGCAGCCAGACCGGCTACCGTGGAGGAGTGTCAGAGCCGGGCGCAGTGGTCTATATTATTCGTGCCAAAGACGGCCCGG
>Ga0209164_1004674_pt1 | contig 12101 bp, 11 predicted proteins | sample MTBNYHSulfiMetaG_FD_187458 | JGI IMG/M metagenome (GOLD analysis project Ga0209164, IMG submission 187458) | Enrichment culture microbial communities from rom New York Harbor, USA that are MTBE-degrading - MTBE-NYH (New York Harbor Sulfidogenic)... | ecosystem: Environmental > Aquatic > Marine >...
AAAAGGGAAGGGCAGTTAACAATTGGATCTATAAGGATATTATTAGTATTTTCAAGCACTTGTCGGTTCTGCCTATTAGCTCTCTCAAGGCTAAAACACGGGTTCGAATCCCGTTGGGACCGCCAATTAAATCAAGAGGTTACAAGGATTGAACACTTGCAATCCTTCTTTGCTGTAGTAATTCTGTAGTAGTCTCAAGTCTTCCAACGGCGGTTCTCAGGCTCTCCACGTTCAGGTGTGCATACCTTTTCGTCATTCTCAAATCCTTATGTCCAAGGAGCGTGCCGATAGTGTGAAGATCTACTCCGGCCTGCCGCAAATAACTTGCGAAGGTATGCCGCAGATCATGAATATGAAAATTCGTTATGCCCGCCTTTTTCAGGACCCTTTTAAAGGCTCTCTGCACTTGCCTGTCATAAAGCGGTTTCCCGTTATCGTGGAAGACGTGACCGGTCATACAGGGAACTCTGAGAAGCTCCTTTAGGGTCTGATATGCTCTTTCCGTAAGCGGAATACCGAGATGCTCATCATTCTTCATGACTTCAGATGCCTTTCGTATGCTCTTATTGAAAAGGTCGACCTCTGTTCTCATCAGTTCGCAAAGATTATTCAGCCTCAGTCCTGTGTCAATTGCAAGAACGACAAAGGGCCTGATCCATGGTTCCTCTGCTGTCTCCATGGCAGAAAAGAGGTTTACGTTTTCCTCAGGTTCGAGATAGCGAACTCTTTCGTTTCTCACCTTCGGCAGTTCAATGTCAGAAACGGGATTGTTGATCTTCCATTTCCAGTTTTTCCGCGCGATATTGAACATTCTCCGCAATAGTCCCAAATCCTTAAGGATAGTTCCCGGCTTTGTGTTCTGTGCTTTTCGCCATTGCTCATAACTCCCTATCTCGTTTTCAACATCTTGCAAGGTGATATGCCCGGCAAGATCACTGAGTTCTTCAAGGGATAACTTTTCTTTCCCGGTTAGCTTATCCCGCAAGAAAAATTTATAGAGGAATTTAAAGGTAGTGCAGTCCCTTGCCTTGCAATAATAGGTCTTGTGGTTAGTGTATTCGGTCTGATATCTGTCGATCATTTCCCTGAGAGTCCGCTTTCCGATCTGATTGTTAAAATAGGCCCCGTCAACGATTTCCGAGACAATTTTTGCATACCGTTCCTCAGCAACCCGCTTAATATTCGTATCAAGCGACCTTTCAACTTTCTTGCCATTGTACTGCTTGATCATCCAGTAGACGTTGCCTTTTTTGTAGATGCCCATTTAGTCTACCGTCCTCCTTTCCGGGCACCGGCAACAGTTCCAGCACCTGAATTATACCTCTTTGCTGTTTCTTCTTTCCAGAACTGCAGCCAGGCATGAATTTCATCCGAATCGAAGCGAAGAAGGGCTTTCCGTCCCATGCCGATTTTTATGGACGGGATATGTCCGAGTTCAGCCCAGCTATAAACAGTCTTTGGTGAGCAACAGACTATTTCAGCTACCTGTTCAGCAGTAAGAAGTCTTCCCACGGCGCGCTCTTGGGGGAGAGTAGATTTATTCAACTCTCCCCCCTTGCCGGGGTCTTGCTCCCGATTTTTGGTATGTCCTTTATCGCGCCTATGCGCAGTTGGTTTACAAAATTTCGTACCTCCTCAAGGCTGGGACCATCTTCCTGAGAATCCTTTGCCTTGCGGTTTTTTTGTGATTTGCCATTTGCCTCGTTGTACTTCCCGGGGGTGATGCATTTTCCCACGTGGGAAAGTGCTACACCCCTATGGCAGGGGGTAACCATGCCTTCCAGAACAAGGAATTTGAAATGACCCGGAGGGTTTAAAACAGACTGGGAGCCCGGTTGATACTGTTTTGCTATCTTCCTGGCAGTCTCACATACATGAGGGAATCCTTTTTCAGAAATCAAGTCAGAGATCAACCTGTCGGTTATGCCTTCATAAGGGATTTTCACAGCAGATAGGATTTCTCGGACTTTTCTTATCTCTATTTCAGAAACAACAACAGGCTCTGTTGTTGTAATTAGAGGTTTGTTATAGTTATATGTTTGTAGCTGTCCGGTTTTTTCGGACAGGGCCTGTCCGGATAATTCGGATAGCCTATCGGGTTTTTTCGGCCAGGTCGGCTGTTTTTTACCGGTTAAGTAGCTATTATCGTCAGAAAAGAAAAGGTCATAACATTTCCTGGTTTGCCTCACATACAGGGTGTTATCTTTACCCCGAAAGGTCCGGATAAGGTCCTGTGCTTCAAGTTTCTTGATCCTGGCGGTTATGGTGCCTTTATCTCTGATGCCAAGGACCGGCATTTCTTCCATCAGATGCGTATAATTGATTCGCGTATACTCCTGATGGTCGATAATGATCCGGTTGGCCCTCGGTGCCACACACCAGCCGTGAATATAATCAAGAATGGCCATGTCGGTTATGTCGAGCTTTCCGCAAAGGCCCATTCTGTGACAGGCAAGCTGGTTAATATGTATGGTATATTTTATCCTGTGTCCCTCAAGAATTCCGTCCGAAACAAAAAAGCCGGGATAGAGTGAAACATGGCTTCAATTCTTTATCCTGGCTTCGCTACTTAACCCTGTGCTTTGTCTTATCAGTATTACCTGAGTAATTCATCCATATCCTCTCCCGTGTCTTGCTTTTGCTCTTTCTCGATGGCAATCTCCGGAATGTTTCTCGGTATCATCGAATTTCTGTCGGGATGGGTAAAGATATCCATGGAAATCTGCGTGACCGGATATGCCCCTATAGAAACATACCCCGTCCGATCCTCCAATCCCTTTATTTCTGACGGAAGTATGATCCTGCTTATCTTCTCTTGTTCGCTAAAGCTATATCCGTCCCTGATGCTTCTTGCGCCTGCTGATAGTGTCCTTATCTGTTGTACGTGCTCCTGGTCCCCGAATGCCCGGCTAAGGTATTCTGTTGTGTTCGGGTCTTTGGTCCTGAATATTACCTGGGTGTTCGTCTGATTGAAGATCGAATAGGCATCCGGACCATAAATCTTTTTGACCTGTTCAAAGTCCTGTGCCCCGATGACGGGACAGCTTCCCCTGTCCCGTCCTTCAGCCAAAAGCCGCTGAAGCGTCTCAAGTTTCATTAAAGAGGGAAATTCATCGATGATGAACCAGAACCTGAAGCTTCTGTCGATCTGCCTGTTCAGGAACTCTCTGAATGCAAGGTCAAAGAAAAGGGTATAGTATGCCTTAAAGGCTTCCGCGGTTGCGTTTCTGTTGACTATGAAAAGCCTGCCGGTGCCGTTTCTGATAAATTCTCTTACCGAAAAATCACCGTCATGGTAAAAATGTCTTTGCACAAGGGCGTTGGAAAACTGTGAGACGACTGACATTATAGAGTTGGCGGTATTATTGTCCTTCGATATATACCCTTCAACCCTTGGATCATGCTTAAGGATGTTGTAGAGCTTTTCCCTGTTGCACCCGTTCACATAAAGGAAGTCTATAAGCGCTTTATTCGAAGCATTTCCTTTTTCCCACAGCAGTGTGAAAATTGCATGGAATATATCACGTGCCGCCTGGTACCAGAACGCGGCCTTGGGATCTGCAGGGAGGGGAATCATTGAATTGACGATATTGTCTATATCTTCCTTTTCTTCGATCTCCTTGAAGATATTCAGCCTGATTGTCCTTTCGTCCTTGGGATCAAGCAAGAGGTCCTTTTTCGGTTCAAAAAAGAGCGGGTAAAATTCGGGCTTTCGGTCATAGATAAGAGCCGGATCGTTGGTGATCTGTGGTATAAGATACTTCAGGAATGTTGATTTCCCGGACCCAGGAGAGCCGAAAAGAAACATCCCCATATTCTCAAAAGATATCGGGAATCTGACTTTTTCCTTTCCGAATGTAATCCTGTAGTTCTTGATAGCTGAATTTAATCTTTGAGGCGATACTAATGATGCCCCTCTCAGGAACTTCTCGTCTTTCCGGGAAATGTCCTTTTTAAAGAGGATTGTTAAAACCGACCCCATGAAAATAGCAGAAAGAACAGATGAGAACAACATATCAAAAACAGCCTTATGTTTTACTATGGCAATCCATTGGTATTTTAAAAGCGCTTCCTCCGGGTTTTCCCGGACCCCGGTCAATGTCTTATGGAACGAGTCCTTAATGAAAGCACTTGGGGGATATTGCTGCATGACAGAGCGGTATACATAGAATCTCCTTGCCGAAAATACATTATACGGTTGTAACCCGTTGTCTGATGTAAGGCCTGCCCAGGTGAGACCGACAAAGGCTATGCAGGCAAGGACAAGAAACCAGATAAGAATTAGCTGGGCGTGTTTTTTCAGGAACTTCAGTCTTGTTGCAAGTTCTTCGAAACTTCTCAGGCGTGGTCCTCCAGGGGGATTTCAGAATCGATCTCAAGCTCTGCGGAGTTGTCTTTCTCCATGACTTCTTCCTGACCTATCGCAAGCTCAATAATGTTTTCCTGTTCAAGTTCAGGATCGATAGCCATTTCTCTTATAGATGACAGGTCATCTCTATCCATCCGCAAATCTTCCTTATCTCCCCAGCAGAGAACATGAACGTGGGTTCTTTCGTTGTGATCGTGGATCGCATACACATAGTCGAAGCTTTTATCTTCCTCCACCTGGTATCTCTCGATCACATCCCTTACCAATGTGCTTATTTCTTCTTTTGATACGTCAGGATCACTTGGCGAGAATATCAGCCTTCTTTCCATCTGGGAATCTTTGATTTCTTGTCTCAATTCCTTAAACTCCGCTTTATGTATGATATTACCCTCGCGATCATGAACAGGTGCTCTGCCGCCCTCTAAGGCTCCTTCCCGGCTAATATAACCCAAATTGGCAGATCCCCTCCCGCTGTTTGCCGAAAAGCTACTCTTCACTATCACTGTCTTTGTCCGCTTTTTCCTTAAGTTTTGAAACTGCATATTTCCACGCATGATCCCCGGTCTTTTTTGCTGTGTCACCATCCGTAATCTTTGCATGCACATAGGTGGTCTGATACCGACCCGCTATCGCGTGTAGCCCTATCTTTGATAGCAGGCTTGCAATGCGATTGGACTGCTTCCTCAGTTCATCGCGTTGCAGTTGCAGATCGGCTTTGATTAATTTTGCTATTTGCTCAAGGCCCAGGATCTCCTCATGCCGCTTACTCAGCCCTATTTTAAGGAGTTCATTGATCATCTTATTGATGCTCTTTTTTTGGGATGCTGCAAGTTCCTGAATCTGCGCATGGAATTTCTCCTGAAGATACACACTGATATGCCGGTGATATTTATAGGGCACCATACACCTCCACATTGCTTTTAGCCATTGTCACCTTCTTTGGGATCATCTGATAATGTATTACCCGGAAATAAAACCACCGGCTAAAAAAATCAATAAAAGTTAAAAAAATTGGTAGCGTATCCTATTTATTGGATACGCTACCATCAAACCGGGATGGGTGAAGGCTTGGAAAGCCGAGGGAAGGGTTTTACCCTTCCCTTTTATCTTGCCTTCCACTTTAGTGGTAGCTTTGAGCCTGCCAAATTGGAATGACCTGTAATATATATACAGAAGCGCTCGGTAGGCAGGAATTGAGCGGAGGGCATGTCCTTGCCTGTTTCTGCAAGGGTTAATGCCCGGAGCGGATAAAATAACAGCAACGGTGTGAGGCAAACTTGCAAAGGCAAACTCACACGGTTGCTTTCCTTATCTCCCCTTTCCTTCGGGAGGGCAGGCTGCTTGGAAGGAGAGGGGATGCACTTTGCCGGAGTTTACGAGGACAATGTGCAGGGGTGAGGATAGGGCGGGATACTGCTACTGTCGTCTCTAATGACTAACTGGAATCATAAACGATCTCGATATTCGATATTTGCTTCATGGTAACGACAAAAACGGAGATGCCCTTTACCGTTTTCTAAACCCTTAGAGCTATATTCCTGGATATCCCTTTCTAACCCATTCTCTAAAAGTGAGCGGGACTGAATACCAATTTAGATTTGGATATTCTTTGCGAAGTCTTTCTTGTAATATGTCAGCTTCGGGAATGACAAGAACAATTCGTAAATCTCTTGCTGTATCCAAGAGCCGATGGTATGAGACGCGGTCATAAAGATTGAAACTGTATCCAATGATAACGACCGCTTCAGCACCAGCCAAAATTCTAATCGCTTGGTCATAAACGTGATGAATAAATACATCATTAAGACCTTCTGCCTTATCAGGGATAGGCGCAATTACACGTTCCCTTATAAATCTGAAGCCAGTTGTCGGAGGGACCCTCGCAAAAGGAAAATAACAGTCAGTAATTGAATCTGGATCGAAGATAAATATAGGTTTATCCCTCAGCTCGATCAAATTTGTATTGCTGTCATGATCTTGTCTTATGTAATATTCCGAAGGATATATACAAAGGCTACCATGTAAGTGTAAGACGGTGCTTATCGACTTTTCTGGTAACTTTGGGACATCCTGTAAAAATCTAAGTTCCGCATGAACTGGTATCCCATATCCGTCGTTTGGAAGCCAACAATTCAGGCTGAGTAGGAGAATCTCAACCAAAGAATCATAATTAAAAGTTAAAAATGAAGCTGACTTGAAATCTCGTAGAAAGGTGAGATAAACATTATTTTCTTTAACGCCACCATATTTAAGAAGTGGAGTCAGATAATAATCAGCCTCCATTAATAATTCATAAAGAGTTTTTGTCGGTGTAAAATTATTTTGTAGAACCGCTTCATAGAATAAATCTTCGATTGATTTATTTTCCGGTAAAGAGCATATACCGAAACACTTTTTAGCAAGATCTGCTGTAAGCGGATAGCGATGTTCTTCTATAGAACTGATTTCTATTGACACATCGGCATTAAATCCAGCACCAAGAAGAAAGACAGGTGTTGCCATAAATTAAAATTTCAACCCGGAAAGTTCTTTAAAGTTTAAAGTTAACAGGATGCGCATAAAGATTGCCTTCTTTCCACTTTCTGATGGGATCATTTATCTTAGAAATTTTGTTAGCGCTCTTCTGTCCTACATTCGGAACTACATAAATGGAATACTTCCAGCCTTCTCCTTTATCATAGAGCGCCCTTGAGAATTCCCATTGTGTTCCTGTAATCTCGATCAGTTCGGGTTCATCTCTTAACTTTGACTTTACTTCGATGTATTCTACTTCTTCACCGTTTACTTTCCTTACGAGATCACAGCCTCTACCAACATTATTGTTCTTATTTAGCCATATAATCTCTATTTCATCACCGTTAATATCAAGGACTTTAAAGCCTGACTCTGTGGTGACAACGTTACTACTTATCCGGAGAAACTCTTTCCTTAAAGTATTAAGAACAGCTTCTTCGCCCCAGGTACCAATCCTCTCTTTATCGGAGGCACTCAGCTTTTCAACTTCTTCTTCTATCTCCTTAGTTTCAGGATGCTTGCCCCCCAAGTAATCTTCTTTTTGAATCTTCCCAGCCTTCATTTTTTCTGGTTGACCTTCTAAATCAGTTATAACTATCTTCTTAAAAACTGCTTCTTTAAACTCGATTTCGACTTCATTAGGCTCACACTCTGGCTTCCATTCTTTCTCGGCTTTACCTTTATCATTTTTTTCCCTATTTCCTGACTTTCGTTTGTATTCAGCAAGAATTTTCTCGAGATCTTTAAGGGGTAAATCTTTAGTGAGCAGATACTTTTTTCTGACTTCTTCCGGGAGTTGATCTATTATACCAGGCTTAAATGCAAGCTCCTTAGCAAGAATTTCTATGTTAGGGCTTTCTTTATGATATCTGTCGGACAGATCAGAAAAGGTTATATCAGCGGGCTTAGAAAAGTTCCCGTTTTTATCCACCAACCATTTTTCTTGCTTGAGGATTCTCAAGAAAGCTGCGTCAAAATATGCCGTGTGTTCAGTTCGATAAAACCACTTGTACTCTCCCCTAAAAAAATATCGAGCCTTCCAGCTATCCAAAGATTTTATGCTCTTTAATAGTAATGTCCAGAGCAATAACGATTTTTCTGAATCGATGTTTCCGATGTATGAATTCAACTCCTCATAAACATAGTCCTTTTGATATACGTCTCGTGTATGACCAGTACTTCCCTGCAATTGATGCCTCTCTTCCCATGATAGATTCCCACTTGTTTCAATACGTCTAGGGCTTTCTTCAACACCGATTTCCAATAAGAAAGGAACTAATCCTCGGTCTTTGAATCTTTCATAAAGTTCGTCCGACACAAAATAAGTAGTAGTGCTTCCATGGAAGTATTTCCTAAGTTCCGAATCGTTCAAATATACTTCTAAAGGTTTCCGTAGGTTTCTTTCATGAGTAATATAATTTATAGAATCAATAAAAGGTGCATGTGATAATTGCGAAATAAGTTCATGTTTCTTGCCAGAAGGAACAGTTTCATAAGCTGTCAATAGCTTTTCAAAATCTTCAATGTATCCTTCATCTTTGGTTACACACCCATTCATATATTTGGGGAGAATAAACTCTTTAACTTCAGCAAAAAGATCAGGCTTGGTTAAACCGAGTTCTTTTAGGAACTTCAAAGAATCATCATTCTGGATGAGACTTCTCTTAACTGTTTTGTACTCTGACTTTGTTTCGGCAGGCAGATATACATGAGCTTTCCCCTCACTATCAAATGGAGCAATATGTTCATTGGAAGAGGTTCTAATGATCGGCTTTATCCTCAAAATACCGCTTTTAAGTCCATAACCCCTGTCGCGCCAAAGAGCCTGTTGATCAAGCAACCGACCATAAAAAGAAATCATCCAATCATCAGGCTTTGTTTGCAGAAAGTCCTGAGATATTTTTTTTGCAAAAGTTTCAAAGTCAACTTCCACAATTCCAAGGTCATTGATTAGGTAATCTCTCAGTTCCTTCGTCTTGTCGTAAGTTATATTCGTACACAACCAATATTTTCTTGAAAACAGCATCCGCAAGTCTTTCTCATCCAAGAATTCCGTTAATTCTTTACCACGTGCTAATACAGCACAGGATATATTTGCATAACTCCCTGTCTCATTGGTCGGCAAGAGCTCTTTATCCGATAAAAACATTTCTTTGACTTTTTCATAAATTGCTGAATAAATCGGCTCTTTATCCTTATGCCCAGGATGAATAGGCAAGATATTCAGAAAATTTGTATCAAGATAGCCTAAATTTTTTATCGTTGATAAGCTCTCAGCAACTAAAACACCAGTTTCATTAATAATCTTTTTATTCTGTTCGTCATCTAATGGAATATTTTCTCTGTTGGGTGTGGTTTTATATGGGCCTTGAATAAGAAAATTAAGAAATGTGACCTTTTCAGTAGGAAAAAACACAACTAACCTTGAATCAGGCTCCTGAACAATAATTTCTTTATTGTTCTTATCTTTGCCAAGTCTATAAGCCACTTCGACTTTTAGTTCCTTATTTTCTATTTTTATTGGCCTTCCTAAAACTATGTATTCTTCTATATCCCTTTCAGATATTATTGTCACTCTATTTGCATCAGGTAATTCTTTAATTTCTTTAAAGTAGTGGCCGCTTCCTAAAGGTGTGCGCCATTTAATTTCATCGATATTTTTTAAAAACAACAAGGTCTTAAGACCGATGTTTTCCAGTTTCTTACAGACAAGGTCAAAAACTTCTTTTTCGGAGCGCATCTTATGATTAAACGGCAATCGTATGAGAGTGCCTTTCGCATGTGCATCAATCATAACTTCTGTAGGGACAACAAAATCCTCTATCCTTATCTTGTAGTCGCCCGAAAAAATATGCGGTGTCTCTGTAACAGCAAAAACTGACTTAAAACCAACACCAAATTTTCCGATTGCAGTTAGATCACTCTTCTTCGTAGAAATACCGATGCCTGTAACTCCTTGAATATCGGCAAAATCGAAATCTCTCCCGTTGTGATAGATATCCAAATGGTCATCAAAGAGATCAAACTTTACTTCTTTGGCAAGGGCATCTTCGGCATTCTGAAGTATTTCATAAATAAAATGAGAAGGGTTGTTATATAGACCTGATAAAATACTATCGAAGTCATAATGGAGTTTTTTTGAGAGTAAAACCCAGTCTTTGCTTTCTTCAACTAATTTTTTAAAATCCATCACTATCGTATCTCTGAATGTTCCTATTAAGCATATAAAGCCCCATAAGTTTTTGATCTTCCCGATATATGTTCAAATATACACCTTCTCTACAATGGCTGTAAACTATGAAAGAGCCCCAATCTGAGATGGAAAAATGAGCATTTCCCAAGACTTGCCTTGCTTGGAATATGAAAGACCAGTTTGGAGATGTGTCAGCTTCGCTGAACCGCTAAGACTGATTTTGTGGACGACAGACTGATTTCGGGATGATGATTCTCAGAGTGCATTCCTCTTTACATTCCGGAAAGAGGTTCACAAACTTATTCTCATGCCTCATCGAGCTCACTAAAGATTATCTTACAGCAGAGAGTTTTTCTTTAAGCCATAAATTGACGAGTGTTTCAATAGAAACACGTTTTTCCTTTGCTACAGCAAGCGCCTTTTTGGCAATGCTTTCCTCAAGGGCAATATATTTGGGCTCATTTTTTAGGCTTGCCCTGAATTTTACTTCTTTTGTGTCATCCCAGTAATCAGTGATATCATGCTTATCCCAGAAATCTGATGCTTCCGCGATAGTCTAAATTCATCTAAAATAGGCGCTATTTTCCTCTTACTTTTTTGCATATTTCTTATTTAATGCACCTGAAAGAATGGAGGGATATGCTCTATATCAATATCTTATTCTTTCTGCAGACAATAATCCCTTCTTTCTTAATAATCCCGCCTACAAAATCCAATTTATTCTTTGAAGAGTATTCCTCTACAGGATAACCTACAGGCTGGATATCGGCTTTTATTCCCCACAAATATTTCTGCAGCATCACCTGCGCAGTATAGTGTGATTTATTTTTAAATTTATGAGAAAAAACTGCGATATCAATATCACTGTGAGGCCGGGCTTGCCCTTTTGCCTGTGAGCCGTATAATATCGCCAAATCAACAGGGATATCTCTTTGAACTTTAACAAGATAGTCTCTCAGGATTTTCTTTACTTCTTTTTTGATTTGAGCCATTTATATGCACTCCTTGTCTTTTCCAATAAAACATGTGCTTTCTTTTTGTTTGTCGCATTTCCTAATTTTTCTTTCATCTCAGGATACCGGGCCTCTATATTGAGAGGATTTAATTTTACAAAAAAATCCTGATGTTCTTCAGTAAGAACAAGATTCAAATCTGCGCATAGAGTTAACAGATTATGTGTATAGGGAGGAATTCTGTTATGCTGTTTTACATACAAGCCTTTTAATGCCTTTTCAATTACCTGATGACACATAAAGCCGACGTACAGGTATCGTCCGCCCTCAAGCATTACTTGAGCGGTTTTCAGATCATAATCCGCCATATTGAACCAGTAATTGATAGCTTTTTCTTTATTCATGGTTGTGTAACTGGTCCGTGAAAAACCGCAAACTCATACAGCTATAGCTTCAAATTCTGATAAATCACGCGCAAAATCGAGACATGCGGAAAGTTGCTCCCTGTTCAGATCCGGGAATTCCTGAATAATTTTTTCAAAGGTATTGCCGGCGGCAAAATATCCGAGAATCAAACTAACCGGTATCCTTGTACCCTTAATCCGTGGCTTACCTCGAAGCACATCAGGAGTGCTTTCTATATATTCTCTCCAGTTCATATGCTATGCCTCCTATAACTGTCTTAGAGGAATTATACCAAATATGACAGCTTTTCATAAAAATGCGAACATAAATACTGTAGTAAAATTGTAGTAGTCTTCTGCGTTTTATGCAGAATTGACAGCATCAGCCGGAATATATGGAAATGCTTTTTCTGCTTACTAATCAAAATGTTACGCTGAAACCGTTGCCAGTAGCCACTTTATAAAAAATGCCCCAAGCTTGCTCTCAAGGCTAAAACACGGGTTCGAATCCCGTTGGGACCGCCAATAAAAACATTAAAATCAAGTAGTTACAAGGTAGCTGTCTGCATCCTTCCATTTGACCGTGAAGAAAACGTGAAGTAAATATATCGAGTTTTAATACAGTAAGTAATAGCTGGCAAACAGTCTGCTTACAAGGGTTTCCCGGC
>Ga0209164_1004676_pt1 | contig 12097 bp, 10 predicted proteins | sample MTBNYHSulfiMetaG_FD_187458 | JGI IMG/M metagenome (GOLD analysis project Ga0209164, IMG submission 187458) | Enrichment culture microbial communities from rom New York Harbor, USA that are MTBE-degrading - MTBE-NYH (New York Harbor Sulfidogenic)... | ecosystem: Environmental > Aquatic > Marine >...
TACCAGCACTACTGCACCCAGCACGAGGGTCGACAGGAAGGTGGCCACTCCCATCTCGACCAGGGTGAACCCCTGCTCGCCGCGAGCGGCACGCCGCAGGCGGGCGATCACGGGCACCACCCCCGGATAGAAGTGAAGCGGTCCCGATTGGACCTCACCGACAGCCGACTCTCACCTTGGATCCGGCCGTTGGCCAGGCAGCGCTTGGCCACGTAGTAGTTGGCCGGGGGACCCACGAACGACGCCTCCCCCACCGAATTGGCGGGAAGCGCCGTCCAGGATGCGCTCCGGGTCCGCCGATAGACGAACTCGGCGCGCACTCCCGAACTGAGCACCCCGGTGCCCATCCCGGAAGGCCGGGTCAGCCAGAGCGCCACCCGGTCGACGTCCTCGGGATCGAAGCTAGAGGTGGCCGGTCCATGGCCCCAAGGAGTGGTGGCCGTGGCCAAGCATTGCCCTGCCGTCAAACCCAGCACTACCCGCCCGTCGCCGTCCGTCGGGCCGCTCACCGTCTGGCCGCCCGGCAGCACTACGTCCACGGTGGCCCCGTTGACCGGACGGCCCGTGTTGTCGAAGACGGTGAAGGTGACCTGATGGGGAGCCGGCAGCGGGTCTTCCTCACCGGGAGGGGTCACCGGGGTCAGGCTCACGGTCATCCGGTGAGCCGGATCGGGGTAGTCCTGAGGGATGTTGATGGACCCCGACGTGTAGTCCTCATAGCCGCTGGCCGTCACCGTCACCTCGTAGGCATCCGGGATCAACCCGGAGACAGTGCCCACCCCGGCGGGGTAGGCGGTCTGCTGCCCACTGGGGAGGTGCCGCAGGCCGAGAGTGAAGTTGGTGATCGGCTGCTGGGTCTCCGCCGACTCGACCGTCACCACCAGGGAGGCCGGCCGGTACACCCGGAAGGCGGCCTCCCCGACCATGCCGATGCGCGCCTCGACCAGGTTCTTGCCGGCCAGCACATCGTCGGGGTGGATGAGCCAGCCGCCGGCGTCGTCGGTCTGCACCGTCCACGTCCCCACCGTGATCGCCGGGAAGACCTGCACGGCATCGTGGGTGCCGGAACGGATCTCCGGCAAAGGGGGGCTGACGAGCTTCAGCGAGGGCAGTTGCAGGTCGCCGGGGGCGAAAGGCTCGTGTGGAGCGATGGTGACCCGCACGCTGGCCACCCCGTCGAGAGCCCCGATCCGCTCCGGGGCGATGATGGCGTCCATGATCACCGGCTGAGCGCCGGGACTCAGCGGGGTCACCGACACCGTGACCACCTTGTAGTTGACCCCCGGGTCCCATACCCCTGGGGCGCCGTCGCCGCCGCCGGGCACGATGTCCAATCCGGTAAGGGATCCGGCGTAGCGCACCTCCACCTCGACGGTGTAGCGGTGGCCGGACATGTCCACCGTCCGGGTGGGCTCGAGCACCCCCGACGGCGTCAGCCCCGGCAGTCCGACGTCGTCGTAGGGCAGGGCCCGGATGGCCTCCATCTCCGACTGGGCCAACTTCTCCGCCGCCGACACGTCTTCCGAGGCGCGGATGCTGTTGAGTGATGCCATCAGGGGCTGGATGCTCAAGATGAGGGCGATCGCCAGGATGGTGACCGCCACCATCGACTCCACTACACCGAAGCCGCCGTCGGCCCGAGGCCGTCGGCAGGCCGTGAGAGACCGCATAGGCACTACTCTCGGTAGTCAGACCGTGTACCTTGAGTAGTTCGGGGCACGGCAGCGCCCGGTTCCCCCAATGACAGATCGGCGCTCAGTCGGCGCCGGGGAACACCTGCCGGGCTTCGTAGACCCCTTCCACCCCGCGCACCTCGGCCAGGGCCCGGGCCAGGTCGTCCCGGGCCGACACTTCCACCTGGAAGCGGAGCACGGCGGTGCGCTCGCGTGTCAGCCGGGAGGATGAGGCGGTGATGTCCAGGCCGATGTCCCCCAGGGCCGCGGTCACATCGCGCAGCAGGCGAGGACGGTCCAGTGCCTCCACCTGGATCCAGACGGGGAAGGTGCCCGCCTGCTCCACCCCCCACTCCACCTCGACCATACGCTCCACGCCCAGGGCGCCGATATTGGTGCAGTCGGCCCGGTGCACCGACACCCCGCGGCCCACCGTCACGAAGCCGACGATGTCGTCGCCGGGAACCGGGGCACAGCAGCGCGCCAGGCGCACCCACATGTCCTCCAGGCCTTCCACAATGATCCCCTTACCCAGGGGCCGCTCGCGTCCCGGCACGGGCAACTCGAAGCCCTCGGCCGGCTCCTCGGGCACCTCGGCCTCGGGCCGCACCAAGCGAACCAGGCGGGCCGCCACCGTGGCCGCCTGGGCCGAGCCGTCCCCGACTGCCTGGTACAGGCTCTCCAGGTCGTGGAAGCCCAGCGACTCCGCCACCTGAGCCATGGCCTCGTCGCGGGCGGCCGCCGTGAGGCCCAGGCCTTCCCGCCGCAGCAGCCGGGCCACCTGCTCCCGGCCCTCGGCCACGGCCACCTCGCGCCGCTCCCGCAAGAACCACTGCCGGATCTTGGCCGCCGCCCGGGTGGTGCGCACAAAGCCCAACCAGTCGCGACTGGGCCCGTGGTCCTCGGAACGGGAAGTCAAGATCTCCACGATGTCGCCCGACTCGAGCCGGGTACTGAGAGGCACCAGCCGCCCGTTGACTCGGGCCCCGGTGCAGCGGTGCCCCACCTCGGTGTGTACCGCGTAGGCCAGATCGATCGGCGTCGCCCCGCGCGGCAGGCTCTTCACCTCACCCTTGGGGGTCAGCACGAAGACCTCATCCTGGTACAGGTCCAGCTTGAGGTTGGCGAGAAACTCCTCGGGGTTCTCGTACTCATGGGGCAGGGCGCTGATCGACCGTACTCCCTCCACATCCTCCGGCGGGGTTCCCTCCTTGTAGACCCAGTGGGCGGCGATGCCCCGCTCCGCCCGCTCGTGCATCTCCTCGGTGCGGATCTGTACCTCGATAGGCTTGCGATCCGGACCGAGCACCGTGGTGTGCAAGCTCTGGTAGAGGTTGAACTTGGGCATGGCGATGTAGTCCTTGAACCGCCCCTGCACCGGCGGCCAGTGGGTGTGCACCAGGCCCAAGACGGCGTAGCAGTCCGCCACCCGCTTGGTGATGATGCGGATGCCGATGAGGTCGTGGATCTCCTCGAAACTGCGCCCGGCATCGACCATCTTGCGGTAGATGGAGTAGGCATGTTTGGGGCGCCCGGTCACTACCGCGACGATGCGCTGCTCGGCCAGCAAGCGCTCCACCTCGGCGATGAACTCCTCGATATAGGCATCGCGCTTGGAGGCTCGGGTCCGCAACAGCTCCTGGATCTCGGCGTGGCGCGGCGGGTAGAGGATGGCAAAGCAGCGGTCCTCGAGTTCGTGCTTGATGCGCTGCACCCCCAGCCGGTGGGCCAGCGGGGCGTAGACGTCCAGCGTCTGGGCGGCGATCCGAGCCTGCTTCTCCACCGGCAGGGCATGCAGGGTGCGCACGTTGTGCAGCCGATCCGCCAGCTTGATCAGCAGCACCCGCACGTCGCGGGCCAAGGCGATGACCATCTTGCGGATCGTGGCCGCCTGGGCCTCCTCGAGGTTGCTGAAGCGGATGCGGTCCAGCTTGGTGACCCCGTCGATGAGGTCCGCCACCGTGTCACCGAATTCGGCCCGCACCTCGTCGAGGGTGAGGTCGGTGTCTTCGAGGGCGTCGTGCAGCAGGGCGGCTGCCACCGTCTCGACATCGAGCCCGTAACCCGCCAGGATGCGGGCCACGGCGAGGGGATGGGTGATGTAGGGGTCGCCGGTGCGGCGCAGCTGGCCCTGGTGCGCCCGGGCCGCCACCGCGTAGGCCCGCAGCAGCACCCCGGTCTCACCGTGAGGGAAGTGGCGACGGAACTCGGCCAGGACGGGCTCGAGCTCGGCCACGTCGGCGGCGTCGACTGCGGCGGGCTCGGGATCAGTCACGGTCCCTCACCCCCTCGACCCCGGGGCGCGGCTGGACCGGCGGCCGTCGGCAACGGCATCATCGCGGAATTGTACGCCCGCCCGGGTGGCCAGCCCTCGGCCTCGCGGGGCTTCAGCGGTGACGGCGGCGCTTGCGCGGGGGGCGGGGCACCGCCCCGGTGGCGGTCGGCAGCACCGCGGCCGCCTCTTCCTCCGGCAGCACTTCCAGCTCCCGGGCGGCGAACTCGTCTTCGGCTCCCTTGCGGCCGAGGCGCCGGCGGATCCGCTGCCAGTGCTCTTCCCGCTCCTTCCACACGGCCACCAGCGGCGAGCCGAGGAACATCGAGGAGTAGGTGCCGGCGGCGACGCCGACGAAGAGCCCCAGGGCGAACTCCCGCAGGGTGGTCGCCCCCAGCAGCAGCGACCCCACGAAGAGCAAGCTGCCCACCGGGAGGAGTGTGGTCAGGGAGGTGTTGATGGAGCGCATCAGCACCTGGTTCACCGACATGTTCACCAGGGCGGAGATGGTGTGCCGCTCGCCGCGCTCGGCCACGTTCTCGTGGACCTTGTCGAAGACCACCACCGTGTCGTACAGCGAGTAGCCCAGGATGGTGAGCACGGCGATGACCGTGGCCGGGGTGACTTCGAAGCCCACCAGCGAGTAGATCCCCGCGGTGAGCACCAGGTCGTGAAGCACCTCGAGCAGGGCGATCAGCGCCATGCGCCACTCCAGGCGCCACCAAAGGAAGACCGCTACCACGATGAGGAACACCACCAAGGCGCGCACCGCGGACTCGGTCACCTGGCGGCCGAAAGTAGGCCCCACCGTCTGGTAGCTGACTTGGTTGAGGTCGGTGACCCCGGCCACCGCCGCCACCGTGGCGATGAGCTGATCTTGGGCCTCTTCCGTGAGCTCCCCGGTCTGTACCCGCACGCCCGCGCCGCCTCCGGAGAGCTGCACGCGAGCCGCCGACTGCCCGATGCCGGTCAGGGCGTTGCGCACGTCGGCCACACTCGCCCCGGCGGGGTTGTCGCACTCCACCAGCGACCCGCCGACGAAGTCCACGCTCAGGTTCAGCCCCCGGATGCCGAGAGCGAGGGCGGAGATCAGCACCAGAACGGCGGAGAGGGCGAACCACCAGCGGCGGCGGCCCACGAAGTCGAAATGGGTCTGCCCGAAGTACAGACGCCGCAGCAGGCTCACTTCCCCGCCTCCCCGGGCAGCACCACGGCTTCCTTGGCCGCCCCGGCAGCACCGCGGATGCTGAATCGCCCGCCCTCACCCCAGCGGGTGAAGCCGGCCAGCGCCACCGCCGGGCGGGTGAAGAAGAAGGCCACCAGCAAGTCGATCACCGTGGCGATCCCCAGGGCCAGGGCGAAGCCCTTCACCGACCCCACCGCCAGGATGAACAGCAGGACGGCCGCCGCCAGCGAGACGGTGTCGGCGGTGAGCATGGTGCGGAAGGCTCTCCGGAAGGCGTGATCGATGGCGGCCCGCATCGACCGGCCGGCGCGGACGTCCTCCTTGATGCGCTCGTAGTAAACGATGTAGGAGTCGGAGGTGATGCCGATGGACACGATGATGCCCGCCACGCCGGCCAGAGTCAGGCTGACGCCCTGGTATTGGCCCAGTAGCGCGAACACCGTGAGCACCAGCGACCCGAATACGGTGAGGCCGACGACGGCGATGAGGCCCAGGGCCCGGTAGTAGAGGAGCAGGGCCACCGCCACCAGGGCCAAGCCGCCGAGGCCCGCGATCAGCCCGGCACGCAGCGAGTCGGACCCCAGGGTGGCCGAGATCGACTCCACCGTCGGCTGGGAGAAGACCACCGGCAGGGCACCGTAACGCAGCACCACCGCCAGGTCGCGAGCCGCCTGTTCGGGGGTGCCCGCCGTCCCCATGGTGATGACGGCGCGACCCCCGGCGATCCCCTCCTCCGGAGACACTTCCTCATCCATCTGCGGGGCCGACTGCACCACCGCGTCGAGCACGATGGCAAAGCGCCGACGCGGGTCGCCCAAGCTGTAGGAGGCGAGTTCCTTGGTGACCTCCTGGAACTTGACGGCCCCTTCGGAGTTGAAGTCCAACATGACCACCCACTGGCCCACGCCCCCGGTGCTGACCCCGAAAGGCACCCCGGTACCCGACGCCCCTTGCTGGATGAAACCGGCCTCAGCGTCCGCCAGGTCGCTGCCCAGCACCTGAGCCGGGGCCAGGTGGAAAATCTCTCCGGTGTCGGGATCGGCCAGCCAGGCCTCCTTGGTGGGATCGTCGCTCAGCGTTATCGCCGTGGTGCCGTCCACACAGCCGGGCTGCAAGGCCAGGTCCTGGTCCGGGTCGCAGATGGTGATGCCGGGAGGCAGCACCGGGGTGAGGTCGGGAAGCTCCGGGGCGGCCGTCGTCGTCGTGGTCTCGGTGGTGGTGGTCGTGGTCTCTCCTGCCACCGTGGTCGTCGTCTCTCCTGCCACCGTGGTCGTCGTCGCGTCCCCGGGGGTGGTGGTGCTGGTGGTCGTCGTGGTCGTGGTGGCTTGCTCGTACTCGATCGCGTCGAGCAGCAGCGGGCTGGCCCCGAACTGGCTCACCTCCAGCACCGGGCGGAAGGCCAGCTGGCCGATGGTGCCCACCGCCTCGAGAGCCCGGTCCGGGTCGGTGACCCCGGGCAGCTGCACCTCGATGCTGCGCAGGCCGGTCACCGCGATCTCCGGCTCCTGCACCCGTCCCAGGGCTTCGATGCGCCGGCGCATGATCTCGACGGCCTTGTCCAGCACCTCGGGGTCGGTACCCGGCGGGGCTTCGAGCAGCACCGACAGCCCGCCCTGGAGGTCCAGGCCAAGACGCGGGGTCGTGCCCAGTGACTGGGTGACGATGAGCGAACCCCAGGCCACCGTCACAGTGACGAGCAGAGTGATCAGTGCGGCACGCCGGGACATGGCCGCATCAGCCCTTCGGTCGCACCTTGTTGGCCAGGGCGCGCCGAGCCACCCGGATCTTGCCGCCCCCTTCGACCTGGAGCACCGCGGTGTCGGTCTCCTCATCGAAGTACTCGATGCGGCCGTAGATGCCCCCGATGGTCTGCACCTCGTCGCCCACGCTGAGGGCGGACTGCAGTTCCTGCTGGCGCCGCTGGCGGGTCCGCTGCGGCCGCACGAGGAGGAAGTAGAAGAGCCCGCCGATGACTACGGCGTACATGACGATGGTGATGATCATGCTGCTGCCGGAGGTCCCACCGTCGGCCGCGGTAGTCCCCGTCGTGTCGCCGGCCGCGGTGGTGGAGCTGCTCTCCTGGGGCACGCAGGCCGCGCCGAGCAGGGCCACAGCGACGATGAGGGCGAAGACACCCAGGCGGCGGACGAAGGCCCGGGCACGACTCTTTGACATCATTCCTCCGAGGACGGTGACGGCCACGGCGCCCGCCGAGGGGGCGCGGGCCGGATCATGGTAGCCGCCCACGCGCCGCTCGGGTGCGCCGCGCCGCCAGGATCCCTTCTCGGTAGGCGGCGAACTCCCCGGCGGCCACCGCCCGCCGAGCCCCGGCGAGCACCCGCAGCGTGTAGGTGAGGTTGTGGATGCTCAGCAGGCGATGCCCCAGCAGCTCCCCGGTGACCCGCAGGTGGCGCAGGTAGCCGAGGGAGTAGCGCCGGCAGGTCAGGCAGGGGCAATCGGGGTCGATCGGCCCCTGTTCCCCGGCGAGGTCGGCCCGCCGTACCGCATAGTCCCCGAGCCGCGAGAGCACCTTGCCGTGCCGGGCCAGACGAGTCGGCCAAACGCAGTCGAACAGGTCGCAGCCCCGGGCCACCGCCGCCAATACCCCCTCTGTGTCGCCCAGGCCCATCAGGTAGCGCACCCGATCTGGGGGCAGGGCGGCCACCGCCGCCTCCAGAGCCGGGTGTCGTTCCTCCGCAGACTCCCCCACCGCCAGTCCGCCGATGCCGAACCCGGGGAAACCGAGGGCGGCGGTAGCGGCGGCGCTCTCCGCGCGCAGCTCCGGGTCGGTACCTCCCTGGACGATCCCGAACAGGGCCTGGTCGGGGCGGGTCTGCCCCTCCCGGGCCCGCTCCGCCCACCGCAGGGTACGTTCCATGGCCCGGCGCACCTGGGCTCGCGGCGCCGGCAGGGCCACCGGGACATCCAGCATCATCGCCACATCCGAGCCGAGGCGCTCCTGCACCGCCACCGCCCCCTCCGGGGTGAGGCGCACGGCGGACCCGTCGTACGCCGAACGAAACGCCACCCCGTCCTCGTCGACCCGGGGCTCCAGCGACAGCACCTGGTAGCCGCCGGAGTCCGTGAGGATCGGGCCCGGCCAGCCCATGAACCCATGGAGGCCTCCCAGTTGCGCCACCGCCTCGGCCCCGGGGCGAAGCATGAGGTGGTAGGTGTTGGCCAGCACCATCTGCGTCCCGGCCTCGGCCAAGTCCCGAGCGTCCAGGGCCCGCACCGTGCCCCGTGTGCCTACCGGCATGAAGGCCGGCGTGGGCACCTCCCCATGCGGCGTCGTCAACACCCCGGCCCGCGCCGCGCCGTCGCACTGCTCGACCCGAAACGAGACCGGTTCGCTCACGAGGCCCTCTCCGCCAGCATGGCATCACCGAAAGAGAGGAACCGGTAGCCCCGCTCGAGCGCGGTGCGATAGACGTCCCGCCAGGCCTCTCCCATGAAGGCCGCCACCAGCACCACGAGAGTCGAGCCAGGCACGTGGAAGTTGGTCACCAGCAGGTCCACCACCCCGAACCGATAGCCGGGGGTGATGAAGAGGCCCGTCTCCCCCCGGCCGGGCTGCAGCCTTCCCGAGGCGTCGGCGGCGCTCTCCAGGGCCCGGACCACAGTGGTGCCCACCGCCACCACCCGGCCGCCCCTTCTCCGCGCCTCCTCGACGGCAGCCGCCGTCTCCGGCGGCAACAGGTACGACTCCCGGTGCATTTGGTGATCCTCGAGGCGCTCCACGCCAATGGGGCGGAAGGTGTCCAGCCCGATGTCGAGTTCCACGGCGGCTACCCCGATGCCGCTCTCGCCCAAAGCCTCCAGCAGGCCCGAGGTGAAGTGCAGCCCGGCCGTGGGCGCCGCGGCCGATCCGACCCCGGCGGAGTACACCGTCTGGTACCTCTCGGGGTCCGCGAGCCTGCCCTTGAAATACGGCGGCAGGGGCACCTCACCCCAGCGGCCGAGTGCCTCCTCGAGGGGCACCCCGCCGGCGTCCAGGGCCAGCACCGCTTCCCCAGCCTCGGGATCGCTGACCAGGGTGGCGGTGATCCCTCCGAAACGGACCTTTTCCCCCGCTCGCAGCCGGCGGGCGGGCCGCACCAGCGCCTGCCATCGCCCCCCGCCGCAGGGTCGCAACAGCAGGGCCTCCACCCGGCCCCCGGTCCCCTCCCGGCGGCCCTGCAGGCGGGCCTGCCTCACCCGGGTGCGGTTCACCACCACTAGGTCCCCGCGCCGCAGCAAGGCGGGCAGGTCACGGAAGCGATGATCGGTGAGGCCGGGGGTAGCCAGCAGGCGAGCGGCATCGCGCGGCTCCACCGCGCTCTGGGCGACGGCCTCCTCGGGCAGCTCGTAGAAGAAGTCGGCGGTCTGCACGAGCCTCCAGTCTGGATGCCGGGCCCTTCCGGCGCCAGCCGAACGGGGCAGGGCCTACAGCAAGGTCCCCTGGGGGCCGGCAGGCGGAGGCTCCAGCCCCAGGTGGCGGTAGGCGAGAGCCGTAGCTATCCGGCCCCGCGGGGTGCGTTGCAGCAGTCCTTGCTGCAACAAGAAAGGCTCGTAGGCGTCCTCCACCGTCTCCGGCTCCTCCCCCACCGCGATGGCGAGCGTGGACAGGCCCACCGGCCCGCCGCCGAACTTACTCACCACCGCCTCGAGGATGGCCCGGTCGACCCGGTCGAGGCCGGCGCGGTCGACCTCGAAGACCTCCAAGGCCCGGCGCGCCGTGGCCTCGTCCACCCAGCCCTCGGCGCGCACCGCGGCGAAGTCGCGTACTCGCCGCAGCAGCCGGTTTGCCACCCGCGGGGTGCCGCGGCTGCGAGTGGCGATCTCTCGTCTGCCTCCGGCGTCGACGGCAATGCCCAGGATGCTGGCCGATCTCCCCACCACCGCGTCCAGTTCTTCGGACGGGTAGTAGTCCAAGCGGGCCAGGTAGCCGAAGCGGTCGCGCAAAGGGGCCGATACCCGGCCCACCCGGGTCGTCGCCCCGATCAAGGTGAAGCCGGGCAACGGCAGGCGAATGGAACGCGCCGCGGGCCCCTTGCCCACCACCACGTCGAGTTGGAAGTCCTCCATGGCCGAGTAGAGGACTTCCTCCACCGCCCTCGGCAGGCGGTGGATCTCGTCGATGAACATCACATCACCCTGCTCGAGGTTCGAGAGGATGGCCGCCAAGTCGCCCGCCCGCTCCAAGGCGGGTCCCGCCGTGGAACGGAACTGGGCGTCCATGGCTGCGGCCACGATGGCCGCCATCGTCGTCTTGCCGAGCCCCGGGGGGCCGGAGAAGAGCAGATGGTCCACCGGCTCCTGCCGTTCCGCCGCCGCCTCGATGAGGATCGTGAGGCGCTCCTTGAGTTCCTCCTGGCCGACGAAGTCCTCCATGCGGCGCGGCCGGAGGCCGGCCTCGAAAGCCGCCTCGTCGGGCTGCAGGGACCCCGACAGCAGGCCTTCGTCTCTCATCGCTTCCCCAAGCGTTGCAGAGCGGCCCGCAGCAGGTCCTCGACCTCGCCTTCGGCGGCGAGGCCCTCCACGGCCTGGCGGATCTCGGCCGGCTGGTAGCCGAGGCTTTCGAGAGCGCCGCGCACCTCGGCCAGGCTGCCCGCGCCGGGGACCTCCGGCAGGTCGGGCATCTCGAAGCGCGCCCTCAAGTCGAGGATGAGCCGCTGCGCCGTCCGCTTGCCCACCCCGGGCACCATGGTCAGAGTGTCGGCGTCGGAGGTCACCACAGCCCGCCGCAGGTCGGCGGGCCGCAGCGTGCCCAGGATGGCCAGGGCCAGCCGGGGGCCCACGCCGTTGGCCCCGAGCAACACCCGGAAGAGGTCGCGCTCCTCGGCAGTGGCAAACCCGAAGAGCGACATCCCGTCCTCGCGCAGGTGCAGGTGGGTGTACACCACCACGGGCTCGCCTATCGGGGGCAGGTCGGCCAGAGCCCGCGGGGATAGGGCCACCTCGAAGCCCACCCCCCCGGCGTCCAGGAGGAGCCCCTCGGCTCCCTTGGCGGCCACCGTGCCGCGCAGGCGGCCGATCATCGCCTCGCTCCCGCCACCGCTCGCCTCAGGGCGGACGACTGCAGATGGCACAGGGCGACGGCGAGGGCGTCGGCGGCATCCGCCGGCCGTGGGGCTGCGGTCAAACTCAGCCGTCGCGCCACCACGGCCTGCACCCGGTCCTTGGCGGCGTCGCCGCTGCCGGTGACGGCCAGCTTCACCGCCGAAGGGGTGTACTCGAACACCGGCGTCCCGGCCCGGGCAACGGCCAGCAGGGCCACCCCGACGGCGCGCCCCACCGAAGTCGCCGTCTGCAGGTTGCGGTTCACGAACACCTGCTCCACAGCGACCTCGTCCGGCCGGTACTCGGCCAGCAGCGCCTCCAGATCGGCGAAGAGCTCGGCCAGCCGCGCCGCGTCGGCCGCGGCGGGCGATGTCCGGATGGCACCGGCGGCCACCGCCCGCAGGTGCAGCCCGCGGGATTCCACCAACCCATATCCGGTGACCGAGAGGCCGGGGTCGATGCCGAGGACAAACATGTGTTCGACAGGTTAGGGCCTGCGCCCCCCGGGTGCCGGGATCGCCGGCACGCCGCGCCGCAGCCGGGTCATCCGGCGACGGCCGCCATCACCTCGTCGCTGATGTCGAAATTGGCGTAGACCGTCTGGACGTCGTCGAGTTCCTCGAGGAGGTCTACCAGGCGCAGCACCCTGCGCGCCGTTTCCTCTTTCAGCGGGAGCACGGTGCTGGGCAAGTAGGTGATCTCGCTCGATTCCACCTCCAGGCCGCCTTCCTCCAGCGCCCGCCGGACCCGCATGAGGTCCGCCGGCGCGGTGATGATCTCCCATTGCTCGCCGGAGAGGCGCACGTCCTCGGCGCCGGCGTCGAGAGCGGCCAGCATCACCTGCTCTTCCTCTCCCGCTGCCAGGAGATAGCCCTTCTTGTCGAAGAGATAGGCCACCGAGCCGGGCTCGCCCAGGCTGCCCCC
>Ga0209164_1004677_pt1 | contig 12096 bp, 12 predicted proteins | sample MTBNYHSulfiMetaG_FD_187458 | JGI IMG/M metagenome (GOLD analysis project Ga0209164, IMG submission 187458) | Enrichment culture microbial communities from rom New York Harbor, USA that are MTBE-degrading - MTBE-NYH (New York Harbor Sulfidogenic)... | ecosystem: Environmental > Aquatic > Marine >...
GTGGGATACATCTCGTTCAGCGGGAACATGGACATGGCCATCACCATCCGCACGGCCTGCGTGCAGGACGATCAGATGACCGTTCGGGCCGGGGCCGGCATCGTGGCCGATTCGGATCCCGAACGTGAACGCCAGGAGACGGTCAACAAGGCCATGGCCGTGCAGAAGGCGCTGGCCATGGCCCAAATCGCCCTTGACAAGGAGATCCGGCAATGATCCTCATGATCGATAATTACGATTCCTTCACCTATAATCTGGTGCAGTACCTGGAAGAGATCGGCACACCGGTGCAGGTGATCCGCAACGATGCCATGGGGGTGGCCGATATCGAGGCGTTGGCACCGGCGGCCCTCGTCATCTCACCCGGCCCGGGGGGTCCCCCGGATGCGGGCGTGTCGATGGATGCCATCCAGCATTTTTCCGGCCGCATCCCGATCCTGGGGGTCTGCCTGGGGCACCAGTCCATTGCCGCCGCTTTCGGCGGCACCATCGTCGGCGCCCGGCGTCTGATGCACGGCAAGACCTCCACCGTGACCTGCGACGGCGAGGGGATTTTCAAGGGGGTGGCCAAGCCGTTCCAGGCCATGCGCTACCACTCCCTGGCCGTGGAACGGGAGAGTCTGCCGGCCTGCCTGAAGATCACGGCCGAGTCCGAAGACGGCGAGATCATGGGGCTGCGGCACATAGACCACATTACCGAAGGGATCCAGTTCCATCCCGAGTCGATCATGACGACCATCGGGAAGCGGCTGTTGCGGAATTTTGTGAAAATGATCGATTAAATGAAAGAACGGAGGTGCGTGCGTTTGTGCCGCGGAAGGCAAGTGGGAAAGTAGGCTGCTGTCGGAAGGTATGAAAGTATGAAAGTCAGAAAGTCGGAAAGTTAAGGTATTGTTCCTATTATAATAATATTGGTTGGTGGCGATCTCGGGATGAACAACGGTGAGGGGCGAAAGCCAACACTTTCATACTTTCGTACTTTTATCTTTCATACTAATTTTTATAAGGAGATGAGAATGTTTAAAGACTATCTGAGCCAGATCATCCGGCGCCAGAACCTGACCGAAACCCAGATGGCCGACATGATGAATATCGTGCTCACCGGACAGGCCACCGAGGCCCAGATCGGGGCCATGATGGCGGCCCTGGCCACCAAGGGCGAAACCTTCGAGGAACTGGCCGGCGCGGCCCGGGCCATGCGCCAGAACGCCCGCCGAATCCATGTGGTCGGGTCCAGGGTGGTAGACCCCGTCGGCACCGGCGGCGACGGTGCCCAAAGTTTCAACATCTCCACCACCACGGCGTTTGTGGTGGCCGCGTGCGGCGTGACGGTGGCCAAACACGGCAACCGCGCGGTCTCCAGCAAGTGCGGCAGCGCCGATGTGCTGGAAGAACTGGGCGTCAAACTCGACACGCCGCCCGAGATAGTGGAAGAGGCCATCGCCAGTGTGGGCATCGGCTTTTTGTTCGCGCCCCTGTACCACAGCGCCATGAAATACGCGGCCAAGCCGCGCAAGGAGCTCGGCGTGCGCTCCATCTTCAACATGCTCGGTCCGCTGACCAATCCGGCCTCGGCCAACTGTCAGCTGCTGGGCGTGTATGCACCCCAGCTGACCGAGATGTTCGCCCAGGCCCTCAAGCTGCTGGGAGCCCACTGTGCCATGGTGGTGCACGGGCACGACGGCCTGGACGAGATCAGCGTCTGCGCGCCCACGCGCGTCAGCGAACTGCGCGACGGCATGATCCGCACCTACGACATCCAGCCCGAGCTGTACTTCGACCGACTGTCCGATGGTGCGGACATGGTCGGCGGGGATCCTCAACACAACGCCGGAATCCTGAAAGACATTCTTTCCGGCAAAGAGCGTGGCGCCAAGCGCGACGTGGTGCTGATCAACAGCGCCGCGGCCCTGGTGGTGGTGGACAAGGCGGCCGACCTCAAAAGCGGGATCCAGATGGCGGCTGCGGCGATCGACAGCGGCCGGGCACTGGAGAAGCTGGATGCGCTGGTAACCTATACCCAGGAGAACGGATAGTTAAATGACCATCCTCGATCGCATCGTGGCCGACAAAAAGGAGGAGATCGACCGGGCCCGGCAACATGTTTCCGTGGAGGCGCTGCGGGCGCGGATTGCCGATACCGATTGGCACTCACGCGGGTTCGAACGGCGTCTTTGTCGGCCCGGAACGGGCGGCGTGAATATCATCGCCGAAGTGAAACGCGCCTCGCCTTCCAAGGGCGATATCTGCGTGGATCTGGATGCGGTGCAATGTGCGCGGCAATATGAAACCGGTGGTGCGGCGGCCGTTTCGGTATTGACCGATACGCCCTACTTCAAAGGCTCCCTGGAAGATCTTGGCCGGGTGAGGGACGCCATCGGATTGCCGGTCTTGCGCAAGGAGTTCATCATCGATCCTTACCAGCTCTACGAATCACGGGCCGCCGGGGCCGATGCGGTGCTGCTCATCGCCCGCATCCTTTCGACCACCCAACTCAAAGAGCTGCTGGCCTTGACGCACGAGTTGGGCATGGACACCCTGGTGGAAATCCACAACGCCGAAGACTACGCCGCAGCCCACGACGCCGGCAGCCGGTTGATCGGCATCAACAACCGCAACCTCGCCAATTTCGACACCGATCTGCGGACGGCCCTCGGCTTGAAAGCCTTGCTGCAGCCGAATGAGGTGCCCGTGGCGGCCAGCGGCATCCGCGGCCGGGAAGATATCGTTCGCAATCTGGAAGGCGGCATCTTCAATTTCCTGGTCGGCGAAAGCCTGGTGCGGGCCAAGGATCGTGTCGTGATGCTGCGTTCTTTCGCCGGAGAGGTGAGCGCTTGAGACACCGTGGCATTCAGGAGCGTTTATTGAACCCATCGACGAACACAAGTGATAGACGTTTTCCCTACATCAAAATCTGCGGCCTGACCGATCCCGATGAAGCGGCGGCGTGCGCCCGTATGGGCGCCGATGCCGTGGGGCTGGTATTTTACCCGCCCAGTCCGCGCAATCTGGAGATCGATCAGGCCGTGGCGGTAGCGGCGGCCTTGCCGGCCCGGGTCGTGGCCGCAGGGGTGTTTGTCGATCCGGAATGGGATTTGCTGGCCGAGGCCGTATCGCGTTGCCGGTTGGGGATCGTGCAGCTGCATGGCCGGGAATCGCCTGATGTGATCCAACGCGTTCGCACGCAACTGCATGTCGCGGTATGGAAAGGGCTGTTTGTCACCAAATCCCCCTACATGAGCGAGGTGGCTGCCTACGCGGCGGATGCCTATCTGGTCGAATGCGGCAAAGGCCCTTTGCCCGGCGGCAATGCCATGGTATGGGAGTGGGGTGCGGCCGCCGATTTTGTCCGTTCCCATCCAACCGTCCTGGCCGGCGGCCTGGATCCGGACAATGTCGGCCGCGCCATCCATGCGGCCTTGCCCGATGCGGTGGATGCCAGTTCGGGCCTGGAGGCGCGTCCTGGCCGTAAGGATTTAAAAAAGGTGGCACGCTACATCGATGAAGTCAAACAGACGGCAGCCTTTTACAGGGAGAAAGGCATACGCCCTAAACAGGTTTTCTAAAGGAGAGAGAGATGCCCACGCAACTTCCATTGGAGATCTTAAAAGAGGCTTTGCTGCTCGAGCGACGAGGGCACGCCTTTTACACCCAGGTGGCCGCTCAGACAAAGAGTGAGGCGGTCCGGACGTTTTTCAAGACCATGGCCGATGAAGAATTGGGCCACATGCGCATTCTGGAAAAACAATTCAAGACATTCGCCGAGCGGCAGCAGTTCGCCGATGTCGATGCCGGGGCTCTGGGAAAGACGGCCGTAGCCGATGAGGTGTTGAACGACACGCTGAAGGCCCAGATCGCCGCCGCCGGTTTCGAAGCCGCAGCCATTTCGGCCGCCATGCTCATGGAGGAGCAGGCCATTTCGCTATACGCCGACCGCGCGCGGAATGCATCGGACCCAAATGAAAAGGCGCTCTATCGCTGGTTGGCCGAATGGGAGCACGGCCACCTGAATTTTCTGGCCCGCATGGACCGTGAGATCAAGGCGGAGATCTGGGAAGACAATCGCTTCTGGCCCATGTAATGGAACGGCTTCGCTGTAAGTGGAAAGTATAAAGTTTAAAGTGTGAAGTCTAAAGTGAAGGAATCCTGCCGATTGGATGTGGAAGATCTTCCCTCGTCCGAATATCCCGATGCGCCCCGCTTGGCCGTGGGCGCCGTGGTGTTCAAGGACGACCGGGTGCTGCTGGTGCTTCGGGGCCGGCCGCCGGCTTCAGGTGAATGGGCCATCCCGGGCGGCAGCGTCAAGCTGGGAGAGAGCCTGCAGGCCGCCGCGGAGCGGGAGGTGTTCGAAGAGACCGGTCTCGTGATTGTCGCCTCGACCCCGGTCTACACATTTGATGTGGTCGAATACGATGACGAAGGACGGGTTCGTTTTCACTATCTCATCGTCGATCTGAACGCGGAATATCGCGGCGGCGACTTGAGATCCGGAGACGATGCGTTGGCGGCCCGCTGGGTGGCGGCCGACGAACTGGCCGGTCTGGCGGTCAACAAGAGGACGCTGGTGTTGTTACGGGACGCATTTGGATTCGGCCCCAAGTAGATCCGGATGCCGACATAAATCCCATGGCGTCAGGCTTCAGGATCCGCGCCATGGGCCACGTTTCGGGCAATGGCGGCCTCGATCGTCTGGACGAAGGGGCCGCGCCGGGCTGCATCGAGCCAGAACAATCTGAAATCGACCCGACGGCCGTTGCGCAAAAAGATCTGGCAGCGGTAGCCGGCCATAAGCCTCAAGCGCACCATCTGGTTCCACGGAAGCACCTTGCGGGGCAGGACCGGTGAAGGAAACAGGAGCAAGGCCTCATCGGAGAGCACGGCAAAGGGGGTCTTGCGGCTCAACAGGTAGTTGGCCCACCACAACCCGGCCATGAGACACCACACGATAGCCGGTTTGACGCTTGCGGCGGCCAGCGTGGCGACGCCGATCAGCAGGCAAACCCCCGCGATGACGGGCATGGCGGCGATGAATCGGCGGTTGCGCGGATATATGTGATCATTTGGCATTAAACGCTCTCAGCTTTTAGCAACGATTATGGCAGGCCCGGGTGGGGCAGGTGGCCGACTTCCCTGACCTTATACCAATTTACAAATTGAAAATGAACAGGAGATCTTGATGAAAGATTTGAAGGGCAAGACCGCATTTATCAGCGGAGGGGCCGAAGGCATCGGATTTCATGTCGGCCGTCTGCTCGGACGGCAGGGGATGAACGTCATGCTGGCCGACATCGAGACGCAAATGCTGGATCAGGCCGTTCAGACCTTGAAAGGCGAAGGGCTCACGGTGGCAGGCACCCCCCTGGATGTGGCGCTGCGGGAGGAGTGGGAACAGGCCGCCGAACGCACGACCGAGGCGTTCGGAAAGGTGCATCTGCTGATGGGCAATGCCGGCGTCGCGGTCACCGGGTCCATGAAAAAAATCCTCGAGAACGACTGGCGCTGGATCATCGACGTCAACCTGATGGGGATCGTCTACGGCGCCCAGGTCTTCGTGCCGTTGATGAAGTCCCACGGCGAGGGCGGTCACATCATGAACGTGGCCAGTATGGCCGGCATTCACGGGGTCTCTTTTTCCGGACCTTACTGTGCCACCAAGGCGGCCGTGGTGAGCCTTTCGGAATGTTGGCGCACCGAGTTGAAAAAGGACGGCATCGGCGTGTCGGTGCTTTGCCCGGCGTTCGTCAAATCGCGTATTTACGACAGCATGCGCAACCGCCAGGCGCGCTACGGCGGGCCGGTCCACTACGAGGACGAGGTCAAGGAGAAACCGGCCAGGGCCTATAACAAGGAGCTGGTCGTCACCGGTATCGATACCGAGATCGCCGCGGACCGGGTGCTGGAAGCCCTGCAGAACGAAGAGTTTTTCATCTTCACCCATCCCCATTTCCGTGAACTGCATGAGATGCGCGTCAAGGCCATCAACGAGGGGTTCGACCGCGCCGACGTGAGTCCGGCCCTGGCAAGCGTACCGCGCAAGGGAGTGATTATCACCTGATACATGGCCGATTTTAGTATAATCAGGGCGGTTTTTTCGAGCCGTCCTTTTTAAAAATAGTGCTTAAGGTGACTGCAATACGGGGATGGTCGACTTTCAAAAAAGCTGACCAAGAAGATGACAAAATAAATTGTTTGAGTTGTTATCATAATTTCTTATCATATTAACTAATTGCATATTCATATTCGAAGGCGTGAAAGGATCTCCTAAGTAACGAAACCCATTGCGTAGAAAGAATTTATCCGATTTTGAATGAATAGCCGTCAGCAAACAAAGCTTTCTGCCGAGTTTAGCATAATGATCAAAAACAATTTCGATCAGAGCAGAGCCAATGGTTTGGTAAAATGTGCCTTGGTAACAAAGCTTCTGACCCCGGAATGGTTTTTTGATAGCAATAGCATTGATCGTAAAGCCGAACCTTCGGGCGACCTTGATTTCCTTTTCCCCCAAAACTATATCAAACATTTCTTTGTGCGGGAATGCCGCTCCAAGAGAGGTGGCCCTGGTAACGCCAATCAGCTCATTATCAGGGCTATAGCATCCCAAAAATTCACTCATCGAATCAAATAGATCTTCGCAAACCAAATTATCTGATGAAATTGGAAGAGTCCAGTTTAGCTCATTAAGAAACACCTCTGTTTTAATCTCTCTATATTTTCTATAGGAGAATTGGTCATCAATGCGGAAGAAACGGAACTCGAGGTTTTTATGAATGATGGAAGAGGTCATCAACCGCCCTTTTTTACCAATACAGCATCCGCCAGCTTCAACTTTTCTCCTTTTATTTTCGTAATCGGATGATAAAGCGTTCCCCGGTAAATATCAGGATCCTTTGTGTCAGGATAAAAATCAATTGTAAATTTATACTCCGGTCTTTCAATTAGCTCCCCCTGATTGCCTTTGATATACCTTTTTGGTTGTTTGAATGTGAGCCTTATAAAACCTTCAATTTCTTTATGTCCGGTGACGTCCATGACGAGCTTGATCGATTCTCCAGGGAATACATAAAGGGCTTTTCCTTGACGTGTTAGACCAGTAACCTTTTCCAAGTATAATTCGCCGACACCTTCATCGCCAATTACTGATTTTATCTTTTTATAGGATTCAATTATATCCTGGCAAGTAGAAGGAGAATACCCATTGTCATATAGTTCAATGCAATCTATCTGGAAAGGCGTCAGACTCATTTTCCAGTCATCGATATAGTCAACATAAGTCATAGATAACTGGTAGGACAGGGTTTCTTGCCAATCCGGCAATGACAAATTTCGATAGGTAAGTAAAACCGCTCCTGTTAACTCGATAAGCAATGCGCCGATTAGTAGTTTTGTGTGCATAGGGTCCATGTTTTTGAAGGGACCACACTTCAGAATTCCGCCTAATGCCACCATGGCAGTGAGGAAAAATATAACCAAAAAAACGATATAAAATGCTAATATAACATATTCGGCCATTATATTGGTTCCTCCTGTTGCACTTCTAATCCGATTTTTGCTTTTTCAATTGCACGCATTTTTTATAGGCATCTATATAGGGCGTTTCCTTGCTTTTCTTTTTTACCTTTTCTCTGCATGCTTTATCTTCTCCGCACTCAATGAATTGCTTTTCGATTAATTTTTTATACTCCTCTTTTTGCTTGGAAAGCATATCGTCACACGAGTCAGCTAACAAAGGAAGCGGGGCTATAAGTGTTAGCATCAAGAAGCCTGCAATTATTTTTAGAGCTGGAATATGTGTTGCGTGTATCATGTAGTGCCTCCATTATACGGACCGACCAAAAAAATGATAATGGTAGTCTGTGAAATAGGTTTTGGCGGCAATTACAAACGCAGAAGGGAGAAAATAATCGATTCCAAAAATAGATAGCGAATATTTCCTATATAAAAATTGATAGATGATAAATCAAGATAATTCGGGCGGGCGGGTGGGCATTTTTTAGGCCAGCGATTTTCGGAAATTAGCGACGACAAAACCACAATCACTATGACGTCTTGAAATTGTTTCCGACGCAGTGGGCCTGCGAGCATTTTTGGGGTGTATGGATGGGCATCAGCTTCATTTATGTGCCCAATTTTCATCCGGTCATGCTCAAGGTGTTTGGATCTCGAAAACCAATTCGGCATCAAGAGCATCTTTTTCACGGTGATCGTCACGCTTATCAATCCTCACGCATCCACATCCACAATTGGCGTCTACAAGGCCGAACTGCCCGACGTTGTGGCCAAAATAGAGCTCAACCACATGATCGTTGCCCGTACATACGCTTAATCATCTTCTCCGCATCAACTCATACTGATACATTCGCGTGGTTTTCTTCCTCCGGTTGGCTTGCAAATTTGCAATTTTTTGGTTTTGCCGGTATGAATATGGAAATGAGGATGTTTTTTCCCCGCGGTATGCTTCCCGGTAGAACTGCCATGAAGGGTCTTTCTCTGATTTTTTCTTCACGTGCGTGGGCTGAAAGCATCCAAACAGTGTGTGTCAATCCTTAAAGGAAAGCAGAATTATGTGTGGCATTTGCGGTATCGCTGTATTTGGCGGTGGCAACGCACCTGTTGGCGATCTGGAACCGATGCTCGACAGCTTGTCGTCGCGCGGACCGGATTCGGCGGGTGTGTATTGTCATGCCCAAACCGGCTTGGGGCATCGACGTCTCAAGATTATCGATCTGAGCGAACAGGCGCATCAGCCCATGGTGGACGCCTTCCTGGGTCTTACCATCGTCTACAACGGCGCGATTTACAACTACAAGGAGTTGCGCGAGGAGCTGACGCAAAAAGGATATCGTTTCTTTTCCAACGGGGATACGGAGGTGATTCTCAAGGCCTATCATGCCTGGGGAGAGGCCTGTGTCGAACGCATGAACGGCATGTTCGCCTTCTGCATACTGGAACGGGACAGCGGCAGGCTTTTTCTGGCCCGGGACCGGTTGGGCATCAAGCCGCTTTACTACCTGGCCGATAACGAAAAGCACAAACGTTTCTGTTTTGCTTCGACCCTGCCCGCCCTGTTGACCCAACCGGCGGTGGACACCCGGATCGATCCCGTGGCGCTCAATTACTATCTTTCATTTCATGCCGTCGTGCCCGCGCCTCATACCCTCGTTCAGGGCGTGCGCAAATTGCCCCCTGCCACGACCCTGACAGTGGAACCCGACGGTTCCCAGCGAACCCAGGTCTATTGGGAACTCTCTTTTGGCAGAAGCACATCGGAAGAAAAGTATGTCCAGGAGGAATGGGAAGCATTACTGCTGGAGGCGCTACGCCAATCGGTCGCGCGTCGCTTGACCGCCGACGTGCCGGTGGGGCTGCTGCTTTCCGGCGGGCTGGATTCCAGCCTGCTGGTCGCTCTGCTGGCCGAAGCCGGACAGCACGACTTGAACACCTTCTCCATCGGTTTCGAAGCGGTCGGTGGAGAACAAGGCGACGAGTTTCGCTATTCGGATCTGATCGCCGCCCATTTCGGGACGCGTCATCATCAGATCCGGACCGCCTCAGACGAATTGCTCGGTACCCTGGACGCCTGTATCGATGCCATGAGCGAGCCCATGGTGAGCCATGATTGCATCGGCTTTTATCTGTTGAGCCGCGAGGTGGCCAAGCATGTCAAGGTCGTCCAGAGCGGCCAGGGGGCGGACGAGGTGTTTGGCGGGTATCATTGGTACCCGCCCCTGGTGGCGAGCACGGATCCGGTGGCGGACTATGCGAAGGTGTTCCTGGATCGGGATTTCGCCGAATACCGGAGGGTGGTGCGGTCCAATTGGGTCGATCGGGACTGGAGCCGTGCGTTCGTGGCCGACATGTTCGGCACGCAATCGGACATGGCGGCCATCGACCGGGCCCTCAAGCTCGACACCACCATCATGCTGGTCGACGATCCGGTCAAGCGGGTGGACAACATGACCATGGCCTGGGGCCTTGAGGCGCGCGTTCCGTTTCTGGACCACGAACTGGTAGAGCTGGCGGCCCGCATTCCGCCGGAGCTGAAGGTGCGGCAGGGCGGCAAATACATCCTCAAGGAGGTGGCCCGCAAGCTGGTTCCCGCCGAGGTGATCGATCGTCCCAAGGGCTATTTCCCGGTGCCGGCATTGAAATACCTGCAAGGCGATTATCTGGACCTGGTGCGAGAGACGGTGACCGGCCGCGCCGCCCGGGAGCGGCAATTGTTCAACACAGACTACGTGGCAGAATTGCTGGCGGACCCGGAAGCCCACTTGACGCCGCTCAATGGATCCAAGCTGTGGCAAATCGCCTTGCTCGAACGGTGGTTGGCCCGGCATCACCTGTAAATCAGGGAAAGACGTAACAGGGAGGTCCCATGGAGAAAAGGCAAAAGAAGAGCGGCGGTCATCGCGAACGAATGGATCGCAGGCATATGCCGACCTTGCGCAACTGGGAAAAGCCCAACAAGCCGGCCTTCCGCCGGCTTAAGCCCAATGCCAGTATCGAGATGGGATGGGGGCGGCTGATCTTCGGGCACACCTTCGACAGCAATCAGGCCCTGTTCGACACCATGATCGAAGAGGCGCCCGGTCACCGGGATATTACGCTCTATCTGCGCGATCCCCACGTCATTCTCTCCATGGCGCCGGATAAATTCTTCATCGATCCGTCGCACACCTACCGGCTCTGGTCCTATGATTATCGAACCGACAAAAAGCCGCCGTCCCATTTTGCCATCCGGCGGGCCTCTTCCCGCGAACACATCGAACAGATCAGTGCCCTGTACCAGAGCCGCCGAATGGTGCCCCTCGACCCGAAGTTCATCGACACCTTTCATCCGGACAAGGCGCGCAGCTATTTTGTGGCCGAGACCGCGGCCGGCGAGCTGCTGGGAACGGTGACCGGCGTGGACCATTGCGAAACATTCAACGACCCGGAGAACGGTGCCAGCCTCTGGTGCCTCGCGGTGGATCCGACGGCCAATTCGCCCGGCGTGGGCGAGGCACTGGTGCGCCATCTGGTGGAGCACTACTTCACCCGAGGACGCAATTATGTGGATTTGAGCGTGATGCACGACAATCACGAGGCGATCCGGCTCTATGAAAAACTCGGTTTTCAGCGGGTGCCGGTGTTTTGCGTCAAGTACAAAAACCCGATCAACCAACCGTTGTTTATCGCGCCCCAACCCGGCCAGCAGCTCAACCCCTATGCCATGATCATCATCAACGAGGCCCGGCGGCGGGGCATCGGCGTGGAAATCGTGGACGAGCAGGTGCCGTTGTTTCAACTGAACCTGGGCGGCCGGTCGATCTGTTGCCATGAATCCCTCACCGATATGACCTCGGCCATCGCCATGATGCGATGCGACGACAAGCGATTGACCTACCAGACGCTCAAACGCCAGGACATTCGCGTGCCGACGCAATACACGGCCGGGGAACCGGCGTACAACCACGAGATCCTCGAGCGGCTCGGCAGGGTCGTCGTCAAACCGGCCCGGGGCGAGCAGGGCAAGGGCATCAGCGTGGACCTGAGCACGCCCGACGCCCTGGACCGGGCCGTCGCCGCGGCACGTCGGGTCTGCCCGGACGTCCTCATCGAAGCGTATGTCCAGGGCCACGATCTGCGCATGATCGTCATCGGCTTCAAGTTCGTCGCCGCCGCGGTGCGGCGGCCGCCCGAAATTGTCGGCACCGGCCGGCACAAGATCAAAACCCTGATCGAAAAGTACAATCGCCGGCGCATGGCCGCCACCGGTGGTGAAAGCCGGGTGCCCGTGGACGCGGAAACCCGGCGCTGCATAGCCGCCGAAGGTTTTTCCCTGGATGAGGTGCTGCCCCTGGACCATTCGCTGGCGCTGCGCAAGACCGCCAATCTGCATACCGGCGGCACCATTCACGACGTGACCGACGATGTGCATCCCGATCTGATCGCGGCCGCGGAACGAACCGCAGTGGCGCTCAACATACCGTTGACGGGTATCGATCTGTGCGTGCCCGACATCCAGAGGCCGGATTACCATGTCATCGAGGCCAACGAGCGGCCCGGCCTGGCCAATCATGAACCCCAACCCGTCGTGGAACGCTTCATCGATTTTCT
>Ga0209164_1004678_pt1 | contig 12095 bp, 10 predicted proteins | sample MTBNYHSulfiMetaG_FD_187458 | JGI IMG/M metagenome (GOLD analysis project Ga0209164, IMG submission 187458) | Enrichment culture microbial communities from rom New York Harbor, USA that are MTBE-degrading - MTBE-NYH (New York Harbor Sulfidogenic)... | ecosystem: Environmental > Aquatic > Marine >...
TCCCAGATACAGGAGAATGGGGCTTCACACGTACTGCATCCTCGAGATGATTGAGTACTGGCTCCAGAAGGGGATTGTGAAGAGCAAATGGGCGGTTGCCAAGAGAAACTTCGCCGCACTGACTGCGGAATCCAAGATAGGCAGCGTGATATACGGCGAAGGACGCTTGATCAAGGTGCTCTGGTGGAAATCGTGGAGGGAAAGGCCGTTGCCGCTATAGTAGGAATAGGAGAGGGCAAGGTGCCATGAACAGACTTAAGGGGCTATTCCGCAGATCAGCATCAATTTATCAAACAGAAGGTCCCCTGCCGCTGGTGAAGCAGGCAACTGCATATGCAGTGCGGCGGCTGTTCAGGTACGAGACGTACTATCTGTATGAGAGTGACAGCAGCACCTACAGAAGGAGCATCGACACCGATTTCGTGCTCAAGGTGGACGGCTTGTCCTTCAGGGTGATCCAAACAAACGAAGAGGCCGATGAGCTCGAAGCTCAGGGGTTCCAGTTCAGGGAACATGCTGGTGACGCGAGGAGGAAGCTGAACAATGGGGCGATAGCATTCTGCGTTTTCGTCGGACATGAGCTTGGGAACATGGGGTGGCTCTGCACCACGAAGCAGGCCAAGGACAGCCTGAATGAGCCTCCCCCCGAGGTGGACTTCTCAAAGGGCGAGGCATGGGCTGGAGGCGCTTGGACCAATCCAAAATACAGGAGAATGGGGCTTCACACGTACTGCGGCCTCAAGAGGGATGAGTGGTGGCTCCAGAAGGGGATTGTGAAGAGCAAATGGGCGGTCGCCAAGACAAACGTCGCCTCATTGACCGCGGAATCCAGGACAGGCAGCGTCATATACGGCGAAGGACGCCTGATCAAGGTGCTCTGGTGGAAGTCGTGGAGGGAAAGCCGGTTGACGCCACAGGAACAGAACAGAACCGCCAGGCAAGATGCGTAACCCAGCCGGAAGACATGACACTTGCCGTGCCTCGCAACTTCCCTGAAAGTGACCGGCAAACCACACCTGCCAACGGGAGATATGATATGGAAGGATGGTCGATAGAGGAAATCAGGAATAGGGACTTGATGGCACCGTGCGGACTATATTGTGGTGTCTGCGGAGTCTACATTGCGACCAGGGATGGAAACGAGAAATTCAAAGCGGTGTTGGCGAATCTCTATGGTACTGAGCGAGAAGATACCGAATGCATGGGCTGCATGCAACCCGACCCGCCGCGGAAACTGTACGATTTTTGCAGGACATGCCAGATAAGAAACTGCGTCAGATCGAAAGGGTTCTACTCCTGCCATCAATGCAAGGAGTGGCCATGCAGCATGATCGAGAATTTCGGCCTTGCTACTGGCGTCAGGGTGATGAAACGGACGATTCCCATATGGCGGTCCAAAGTGGCCAGGTATGGCGATGAGAAGGGTAGTGTTGAATGGGCCATGGCTGAATGCCAGCGGTATCACTGTCCTGCATGCGGCAAACCGCTCTTCAGGGGTGCGCAACGTTGCAGGGCCTGCAAGACACACGTGGCTGATGAACTTGACGGATCGCTTTGAACCGTACTCGCCGTGGAGGATGCGGCCTGTTGAACAACCGGCTCTCGTTCAGGAATTGGGCCGACGGCAGGCTAGACTGCTTCAGCTTGTCCGGATCAGTTTTACCACTGCCTTGCTGGCATCCCTGTCCTGCTCCGCCTTTCCTGGTCGCCAGTCTGGTACTAGCGCCGGGCTGGTTTCTTGGGGGCACGTTGCGCAGTCGCCCGCAACACGAATGCAATGTGCAAGAATTCACGCAAGCAGCGTGGCGTTGGCTCGCCTGCGCTGTGCGGAGTAGCCTTGCCTGAGAAGGCATGATCCCATTGAAGCACAAAACGACAATGCACGATCCTGCTCTGCGCACCAGGCAGTCCGGGGCAAAGCACCAGCCTGCCCGCCGGGATTACCCGCGAGCCCTCGTCGGAGAAGACACCGGAACCCGACCCGTCTAGATTTCCAGGAGCTGGGCTACCTTCTCACGGTGGTAATCGCCGTCGCCGAAAGCGACCTCGCACGCCTTGGCCCTCTTGAGATAGAGGTGCATGTCGTGGTCCCAGGTAAAACCGAAACCGCCGTGGATCTGAATGCCCTCAGCCGCCACGTGCTTGTAGATGTCACTACACCAGGCCTTGGCCATGGAGGCCGCCAGGGGCAGACCGGGGTCATTCTCCGCCACCGCCCAGCTGGCATAGTAGGTAATGGAGGTCGCTCCCTCTACTTCGACGGCCATGTTGGCGCACTTGTGCTGGATGGCCTGGAACCTGCCGATGGGCACCCCGAACTGCACCCTCTCCTTGGCATAGTCCACCGAGGTCTCCAGCACCCACTGGGCCCCGCCCAGCATCCAGGCGCACTCGGCGACGGCCGCCTCCTGCATCAGCCTCTGCACAATCGGCCAGCCCTGGTGCAGCTCGCCCAGCATGTTGTCTCGGGGCACCTTCACATCGCGGAAGACGACCTCACAGAGCTTCTCGCCGGTCATGGTCTTCAGCACCTCGGTGTGGATGCCGGCGCTGGCGGCGTCGACCAGGAAAAGGGTGATGCCGTCCTCCGGGGCGGCGCCGTCCTTGGTCCTGGTGACGCAGAGGATGTAGTCGGCGACGTGAGCATCAGGGACGAAGAGCTTGGTGCCGTTGAGAACGAAGTCGCCTCCCGATGGTCTTGCCTCCAGCTTGATGCCGGAGGCCTCCAGGCTGCCGCCGGGCTCCATGAAGGCCACGGTCATCAGCATATCACCGCTGGCTATGGCGGGGAGAAACCGCTTCTTCTGCTCTTCCGTGCCCGCCAGCAGGATGGGACGCCCGGCCAGCACCACCGTCGGTAGAAAGGGGCCCGGGACGAGGGCCCGTCCCATCTCTTCCAGCAGCACCGCCAGGTCAACGAAGGTGCTGCCGACGCCGTCGTACTCCTCGGGGAACACCAGCCCCATCCAGCCCAAATCGGCCATCTTCCTCCACAAGTCCGGCGAATAGCCCTTGGGGTCATCCATCATCGCCCTGACCAGTTGCTTGGGGCACTCCCTGTCCAGGAAGTCACGCGCTGAAGTCTTCAGCATTAACTGTTCTTGGCCCAGTTCAAAGTCCATACGCTCTTACCCCTTTCCTAGTACGACCTGGGCAGCCCCAGCACCCTCATGCCGATGATGTTCCTCTTGATTTCAGGGGTGCCGGTAGCAATGGAGCTCCCCCGGGACTGAAGGAAGCTCTCCTGCCATCTTCCGTGCTCGTAGGCATACCTGGAGCCCCGCACCAACTGGCTGTAGGGGCCCAGTAGCTCCATGGCAACGAGCTGCAAACGCTGACCTGTTTCCACCCCCAAGAGCTGGCTGATAACGCCCTCCGGACCGGGCCGGCCATCCCGCAGCAGCCTGGTCAGCCCCCGCAGGTCCATATACTTGCAGACGTTCGCTTCGATATAGAGCTGGGCCAGCTTCTGACGGACCAGCGGGTCCCTGGAGAGGGGCTGTCCGCCACGCTCGGTCTTCCGGGCCATGTCTATCAGGTCTTTGACGCTGTTTTCCCGGTGTATGGCCGCGCTGGCGCCCGACCGCTCGAACTCAAGCGCCGCCGTCGCCACATACCAGCCCTGGTTCTTCTCGCCCAGAATCTGGTTCTTGGGGATGCGCACGTCGTCGAGAAATGTCTCATTGAAGTCGGCGTGGCCGGTAATCTGCACCAGCGGTCGCAAAGTGACGCCCGGGGTGCGCATGTCGAAAAACAGATAGCTGAGGCCGCGGTGCTTGGAGGCATCAGGGTCGGTCCTGGCCAGCAGAACGGCCCAGTCGGAGTAGTGCCCGCCGCTGGTCCAGACCTTCTGCCCGTTGACCACGAAGTCATCGCCGTCCTCTACCGCCTTGGTCTCCACGGCGGCCATGTCGGAGCCGGCCTCGGGCTCGGAGTAAAGGGTACACCAGATGTCGTCGCAACTCAGGATACGGGGTATGAAATGCTTCTTGTGCTCTTCGGCGCCAAAGGCCAGCATCGCTGGCGCTATCCAGCCCATCCCGTGGACATTAAACGGGCCTGGCGCACGGTGTTTGGCCAGTTCTTCGTAGAATACCACTTGCTCCATGACGGTACCGCCGCGACCGCCGTACTCCTTGGGCCAGGTGATGCCGAGGAAACCGGCGGCATTCAGCTTGCGGTGCCACCAGATGCAGAAATCGAGGTACTCCTTCGAGTCTAACTCCGGCCTGGCGATATCACGATTGCTCCACCATTCAGGCAGCTCTTTCATGTTCTCCGCCAGCCAGTCCTTGACCTTCTCGCGAAACGCCTCTTCTTCGAGTGTATACTTGAAATCCACCTCTTCGCTCCTTCCTTCAGTCGTACGAGGTCGATGCAGACAACGGAACCTCTTCTCAGTCTAAGCCGATTCAATCACCTCCCTTCCGGGCCAGCTAATTGACCCTTGGCTTATGCCCTCGTCTTGCCTGCGGGCCACTCGCGCGGCTTCGATAGCGTCGGAAGCCGTCCAGACGAATGGTTCACGGTCAGCATTGTCAGCCTCAAGGTATTCCATACCTCTTCTCTCACGGCAGCAAACCTAACGAGTATTGCGGGCCAATTCTAACCATATATTGGACTATTAAGTGGTTCACGGTCAAGGTACCTCAAAGATCGTGCCAGGCGAACCCATCTTCTTTGTTCTGACAGAACCTCCTCCTGTCCGGTTGCAGACGATTCGACCTTCTTACCGTTGCTGGGCTATGTTCCACCATGCTACACTTTTTCAATAATGAATGGTGCTCGAATAGTCCTGGTAGGACACTCGCGTCTGGAGTCGCCTAAGTAGCCTGTGGAAAGACCATCTGTACTGTTGAACAGGTCCCGTCAAATCCTGGAGACTGAGGGATTTGTACCTCTGGTCAAACGCGGTCTCTCTTTCATAGTAGGTCGTTTGTTCAGGTTTGAGACCTACTATCTCTACCACTGGGCTATGCAAGACAACACTACCTTGAATGAGGCTTGTTTCGTTCCCAGAGTAAGTGGCTTCACCTTCAAATTCGCTTCCAGCAATCACGAAGCCGGTGACCTGGAGGCACAGGGCCTTGAGTTTCGCTCGCAGGTCATTGATGCCAGAAAGAGACTGGATAAAGGAGCGGTGGCATTCTGCATTTTTGTCGGACAGGAATTTGCACATGTTGCCTGGATCGCCTTTGACCAGGACGCCAGGGACAGCTGTAACGCTCCCCCCTGCGAAGTTGACTTCTCAAACCATGAAGCGTATGTGGGAAGTACATGGACTAGTCCCAAGTACAGGGGAATGGGGTTCGATGCGTACGGGTCGCTTAAGAGACGTCAATTCATGCTGGAAAAGGGGGTGGACAGGAGTAGAAGTGCAGTACCCAAGAAGAATATCGTGTCTCAAAAGAGCTTGGCCAAAGTCAATGCCGCCATATACGGCGAAGGACGCTTGATCAAGGTGCTCTGGTGGAAGTCGTGGAAAGAGAAGCCCTTTCCCCCGGAAAGGTAGGCCAATGCACAGGGTGGTCTTTCTTCTCAGAAGAGCGCGTCACATCTACCAGACCTACGGTTTCGTGACGTTGCTCCGGCGGGGATTTGGGTTTCTCGTGCACTGCGCTTTCGAGTATGAAGACTACTGGCTCTATGTCGAGGCGACAGATACCATGGCAGGCATGAGCCACGCTAGTTTCCTGCCGCAAATTGACGATTTCCACTTCGCAATTGTCTCGTCCAACCAAAGGGCTGACGAACTTGAAGCCGAAGGCCTTGAGTTCCGCTCCTCCGTACCCAACGGAAGGGAGAGACTGGACAAAGGAGTGGTAGCGCTCTGCGCCTTCGCTGGGCATGAGCTAGCGGGCATAAGCTGGGTAGCCATGAGCCAGCAGGCAAAGGACACGTTGCCCGAACGGCCGTACAAAGTGGATTTCTCCAGCAAGGAGGCATGCGGGGGAGACGCCTGGACCAATCCCAAGTACAGGCAAGCAGGGATTTCCGTTTACCGCACTTTCAGGATACACCAGTTCCTGCGGGAAAACGGCATTATCGCCAGGCGAAATGCCTACCGCAAAGGGAGCGTGTGGCAGGAGAAGCTTGCTACTCGATTCGACCGGACTAGGTACGCCGAAGGCCGCTACCTGAGAATCCTGTGGTGGAAGTCGTGGAAAGAGAAGCCCTTGATGCAGGTATGAAAATACAATGGATAGCGTACGTTTCTTGTTCCAAAGGGCGCAGCAAATCTACCAGACCGAGGGAATCAAGCCCCTGGTCGTCCGCGTGTTCACCTTCATCTTTCATCTATTCCTCGATTACCGGAGCTACCTCTTGTATGTAGAATATACCAGGGATTTGCCAGAAATCCGTGAAGCCGATTTCATGCCCAAAACAGACGATTTCACCCCGAAAGTGGTGACTTCCCATGTGGAGGCCGACGAACTGGAGGCTCAGGGTTTTGAGTTCCGCTACACAATCCCCAATGCAAGGAAGCGACTGGACAGAGGAGCCATTGCGATGTGCATTTTCGTGGGGCGCGAACTCGCCAACATAGGATGGTTCGCCATGAGTCAGGAAGCTAAGGACAGCTTGGACGAGCCGCCCTATTGGGTGGATTTCGCCAACAGGGAATCTGTAGGTGGAGGTCTGTGGACGAATCCGAAGTACAGACGCATGGGATTCCGCGTCTATAACAGATATATGTCCCTCAGGCTGGTGCTGGAAAAAGGAATCCAGGTCAGGCGATCTGCCATCGCCAGGAGCAACCTCCCGGCGATTACGAGCCGTGCCAGCTTCGAGCACAAGCCATATGCTGAAGGCCGCTACCTGAAAATCCTGTGGTGGAAGTCGTGGAAGGAAAGGCCGTTGACGCTTTTGGATTAGAAGGTAGACGCCAGGCAAGCACAATGTCCGGTATCGAGTTATGCTAATGTTGCCTGTGATGGAAAAGCTGGTCAAGATCTGTCTGCAATGAACAACTCCACAGTAAGAGTAATAGCCGACCTGGAAGAATTCAAATCTCTGGCCGGAGTCTGGGATAGTCTTCTACAAGAGTGCGGAGACGAAAATTCCATTTATCTTACCCATGAGTGGCTATTCACATGGTGGCAACACTTTGGCGAAGGCAAGGAACTACACATATTGCTTGTTGAAAGGGACCACCATGTTATCGCCATTGTTCCGCTGATGAAGACCGAGTGTAAGGCCCTATTCGTCAGAATTCATATTCTGGAGACCATAGGAGCCACAAACGACAATCATATAGGGATCATACCCCCAGAGAACCGACAGGAAGCCATGGCAGCCCTTTTGCCCTATCTGGAAAAGGCGCTAAGCACCAACCTCGTCTTACAGCTAAGACTGGTACCTGGTGATAGCCAGAACCTTGACCTTCTTCGCAGACAGGTTGCCCTACCGCCAAGTGCCCTTTTTATACAGGTAAGGACAATGACTTTGGCACCCTACGTTGTGCTTAATAAAACATGGGAGGAGTACTTTCGTTCGCTGAGCCTCAATACCCGTGCCAATCTTCGCAGAAGATTGCGGCTTCTGGAGAATTCGCACACTGTTGAACTCAAGGAATATACGGCAGATTCTCTGGGTGATGGACTAAGTCAATTCTTCGAACTTCACCGCAGAAGGTGGCAATCGGTAAATATGGAGCACACCTTCTCGAATCCCAAAATGGAGGAGTTCTATAGAGACGTATCAAATCATTTTCTGAAGAGAGGCTGGCTACGTTTCTCCTGTCTAATGGTGGATGGCAAAATAGCATCGGCTGTCTGGAGTTTTGTCTATAACCGCAAGTTCTATGGCGCCACAGCAGCCCGGGACATCAGCTATGCGAAACACAGTGTGGGGAACCTGCACTACATGTACTTGATAAAGGATGGCATTGAGAGAGAGCTACGAGAATATGATTTCCTGCAAGGCGAAGAGCCATATAAGTTTCACTGGACTTCAAGAGCTAGAGAGTATATGAAGGTCACAGTGATCAAGAAAGGTACAGGCGTTGGTTTCCGCCTCTGGTGTCTACACGCATTCTTACTTTCTCAATCGATAAGGCACTATGGTCTGATAATGTCTTATCGATTGCATATGATGAAAAGAGGATGGCGAAAAGAGAACAAGAGGAACAAGAGGCTGAGGTTTGCACGTCCGCGATAGTAATTCTTGCCGGTTTGCGTAGATGTTATTGAAAATGGGACGGCCAGAATATCATATTGCGATGTAACTAGAACCCCTGTGTTATGTTTGAAATGTCCTGCACGAAGCCTGGGAGATTCCATCATCAGGTGTTTGAAGACGATCAGACGGCCACTGGCGTTACCTCCTCCTTCGAACCCTCAAGCCTGTTCTCTTAGATGTGGGTCAAACCGCCTGTCCAATTTACACACCCTTCGACGGCACCTCTGAAGAGCCACACTCAAACTCATATGGGAAGCTATTGACAGGTGATGCCTTGAGACAAACAATGTGGGAGACTCTGATAACCACCTGATGTCCTCAGTAGCGAGACTGCTGTGAGGGGGCAGTCTATGGGAATTCCAAGAGGTGCTTTCTTGACCTTGTCAACACTCCTGCCAGGGGGCAAGAGGGAGGGAATATTCTCGCTACTTAACCGAAGTGAGGTCAGAAGTCACGCATTGTATGGCTATGGAAGAATCGCGCTTCTAGATGGGCTGAGAATCTTAGGCTGCGGAAAGGGAAGCAATGTGCTGCTTCCCTCTTATGTCTGTGGTATAGCAGTAGAGCCTTTGCGTGAACTGAGCATAGAGCCAAGGTTCTATAAGATATCTTTGGACCTTGAGCCAGACATCGCGGATATCAGGAGTAAGATTGATAAAAGAACCAAAGCCATTCTAGCCGTAAACTACTTTGGTTTTCCTCAGAACATCGGAGGAATACAGGGCATATGTCGGGAACACGGGCTTTACCTTATCGAGGATAATGCTCATGGTCCGCTGAGCCGGAAGGATTGTCGCTTGTTGGGCACTCTTGGTGATATTGGAATTTCCAGCATGTGGAAACTCTTGCCAGTCCCGAATGGAGCAGTGCTTTTCATAAATAACGATGAATTGGTGAACGCCAAAGGAAACATACTGACAGCTTTACCGTCACAGAATCACCTTGCATCGGCAAGCAAGGAGAGTATTTGCATCTACATTCTGGAGTCACTGTTGAACTATCTTGAACTACGTTACGGATTCCGGGCAAACCTTATTAGACATACTTACAGAAAAGTGTTCCCGAAAGCTGAAACGGATATTAGCCGGCTGTTTCAGGACTCTAAAGTCAGAATGTCCGGACTATCATTGAGAATCGCCGGGAAACTGGATCTGGAAGACGTCTGCCGGAAAAGAAGGGGGAACTTCGTTCTTTGGCTGGGCGAAATGCTCGGCAGGAAAGATGTGCAAGTTCTTTTCAGAGATTTGCCCGAAGGTGTCTGCCCACTATACTTCCCTGTAATTGTGCAGGAAGCAGAGAGCTTCTTACAGGAAATGTTGAATAACGGAATACCTGCTCATCGTTGGCCTCCTCTTCCGAAAGAAATAGGAGGCAATCCAGAATATCCAACTGCGAATTTCTTGGCTGAGCATGTGGTGGTCTTACCGGTGCATCAAAGTGTAGACCGGGATTACTTGGCAAGTACACTTTCCATGCATAGGGATTCATAGACTCGCCGAGGTCTGCCACCTCTCACCTAGCAGATTTCCTAGTGCCCTTCTTGGCTTGCTTGAGTATTTGTGTAATGCACCAAAGCCCAGGCTAATTACGTAAGGAATGAGGGGAGCAGGGTCATCCCAGGCCACTACGGAATGCACCTTTCTAACCCTCAATGAGTCGACTATCTCCCCAATGGTAATCTCTTTGCGCTTCAAGTACACCAGGCAAGATACCAGATCAAGAAAATCTTCTACCCAGAAAACGTTATCACAGGGCGAAGCCGAATCTCCCCTATATTGTCCATTAGCATCGAGATAGGCTATGTACTCAACATCTACGCCGCATGCGGCTGCTAATCTGTTTTGTGTTGTTGTCCGTGCGTTCACTTCTATCATCTTATACTTGCTGTCTATTGGGTCCTTCATCATCTCTATTCCCGCGATGCCATGATAACCTATTGCCTTAAGGAACGAGATACCTTGCTCGATAGCCGAAGACCTCCAGACGCTCTTGCAGAATGAGCCGGAACCGAAATCGGGTGGATAGTGCCTTATCTTGTCCCAACCACAAATTGCCAGTGGCTCTGATTGTCTATTGAAGTAGGTATAAAATTCGTATACTACCCTTCCAGGGATTATCTCTTGTATCACAAGCTCCAAGTTCTTTTCTCTTAATCTCTCAATTGCCCGATCAAGCTCTTCGGCGGAGTCTACTAGGAAACACTTTCTGTCAAATTCTTCCCGAAATAGCATAGAATTGGCTGGCTTAATAATATAGGGATAGTCAATTTCCCTGCCCATCGACCCTAGTTCGGTGATATCCTCGGGGAAATACGTCTTGGGATGAGGAATCTGCATTTCGAGGAGCAGTTTGTAGAAGCTCCTCTTGTTTACCAGCTTCTGCACAATCTCGTGACTTGGCACCGGGAGAAAAAAGAACTGCTGCAGTTCCTGCTTATGCTTTGAGAGACTCAGGACGTGCCTGTCGTCGGTAGGAATTATTACCATCTTGCTATCTATTTGTTTCCCGAAGTTCAATAGTACATTCACAAATTCCGCATTTGATTCCGTAGGACTTGGCCCGATCAAGCGTTCATCGATGTACTTGGAATATCTGACTATATCGCCTCGCTCCGGCCTATTGTACATATACACTACCGGGATGCCGCGTCTCCCGAAACCCCTGACTACGCCCAAACCATTAGCGGAAAATGCGGACGTGACTATTACTCCCGTTGAATTGCTACAGTTGGGGCGCATCTACCTCTAGACCTCAGGGCCAATCTATGTGGCTATTATAGCATTATCAGACTGCCACACTGGGGTGTCTCCCGAAATTTGTACAGGTGGCTGAGGACAACTTCTGCTGCTAGAATGTCAAGAACAGAATGGGCAGACATGCGGCAGCATCGAAGAAGACTTAGCCCATCGTACAGAACTGAGGTAGTGCTGAGAGGAGAGTCCCAGGAAGTGGTGTACGAGGAATGTAGAAAGAAGAAGACCACTGCGCCATCCTCGCCGGTAACATCATAGAAATGGTGAAGCAGGCAAAGGCAGTGGCCAAGGACACCACGGACTCATTGCGGCCACTATGTTGCGGGAGGGCTCCGCTGGCGCCATATATGCGCCAGCGCCGCGGCCCTCCGAAAGCAGCCTTCGGCACAGGTGAGAGTGATGCCCTACTGCGACCGCTTGGCGCGGCGTAGCCCGTCAGGGCAGCTTGCGTATCACCTAATGCTCGGCACAGGAGTGTTGCGCCAAGACGCCATGCGGCCTTCAGGTCCGAAGTGGAATTGGGGCAACGAACAGCCTTGATGGGGATTTGCGATACACAGTGGAAACAAGTACCCCGAAGGAGTATGCTGAAACAGAGGCTGGACTCCGATCACTGGTGCTACTGATTCTGGGGTGAGGTCAGTTTGGTCCACAACCATGAACCTACGGTCTATCACAGGTCCTTCCGATGCAAGACGGCCTCGAGAACGATGCTTTGGCGCTCGTGCTATCAGGGATGCTCAAAGGTTCTTCTGATGACTTCCACGCGCAACCATCACACCCTGTCTGTTGAGCAGGGATACGTTACGCGCCTCCTCGCGAAGCACATTCCGTGCAGGGTGAAGAGGCTTACGCTGCCACCTGGGTGCGCCTCCGAGTTCCGAGAAGCTTGGGATTCTTGCTGCCTGCGTTTGCAGCAGTGCTCTCGGGTTCGTCAAGGGGACTCGCCACTGCTCAGCCTGGTTGGCCGTTTCAGCAATAGAGGAGGCTTCGACTAGTGTCACAGGCTTTGTCACTGCTCGGAGCAGCCAGGTTGATTCTTGAGACTGAAGGGGCCAAACCCTTCTTTCGCCGCGGTTTCGCCTTCGTCCTTTCACAGTTCTTCGAGTATCAGGTCTACTATCTCTATACCACACCAGTAGAGATAGAGATGCTGAGAGA